>Ga0209023_10000060_pt1 | contig 181803 bp, 195 predicted proteins | sample LakOneMetagenome_FD_187468 | JGI IMG/M metagenome (GOLD analysis project Ga0209023, IMG submission 187468) | Freshwater and sediment microbial communities from Lake Erie, Canada (SPAdes) (version 2) | ecosystem: Environmental > Aquatic > Freshwater > Lentic | place: Lake Erie, Canada... | reverse complement strand
GGAAGATGCCGCAGCGTACCTGGAAGCAGGCCGCCAACCAATTCGCCATCATGTTCGGCGAGCGCTTCACCAACGCGATTAGCTAACTACAAATTCTGGCCCCGCACACAGAATTTCTGACAGGTCCAACTGAGAGTTAGAACAACAAACCGGCGTCGGCTCCCCCTGCTGGCTTAGCCGGGGAAGGCCGTCTGCCTATCAGGCATGGATTTGACATTATAGAAGTAATGTCAGAATTCGGAAGCAGGGCGCCCCGAATCGCTACGGTTTACGTAGTATTACCAGATTACGTGGGAGGTCCTCATGCTCGACAATGCTCAAACCACGGCTGCAATGCAGGCCGACATCGACGCCCTGCGTGATCGCTTTCCCAGGACTGCAGATCTCTATCGCGAGGCATGCGGCATCATGTTTTTCAGGTATGGCCTAATACCCACGACGAACGCGCTCTATCAGCTCGTGCGCAAAGGGAGCATGTCGGTGCCGGCTGAAGCGCTGCGGCGGTTCTGGCGAGACCTGCGTGACCGGGCCAGGGTCGACTTGCAGCACGCCGACTTGCCCGATCCGGTCAAGCAGTCAGCCGGGCAGCTAGTCGGGGAGATCTGGACGTTGGCCCGCCAAGCGGCTGACGAGTCGATAGCGGCCCTGCGGCAAAACGCGGCAGCCGAGCGCCAAGCGGCTCTGACCGACAAAGAGGCCCTGGAGAAACAAGTCGCCGAACTCTTATCGCAGCTCGAAGACGCCCGCACCCGGATCGGATCGGCTGAGGCGACCGTTGCACAACAGCGAGAAGAACTCAGCGCCGGGGCCGCAATCGAGCGGGAAACACAGAAGCGGCTGTCCGAATCGCGGGCTGAAATCGAGCGGCTGCAAGGCCTGATCGGCTCCATGTCCGCAGCACACGAAACCGAGATCGACAGGATAACGGGACGCGTTCTCCAGGCCGAGCAACGCTACATCGAGCTCGAAAAGCGCACGCTCGTTGACCTGGACCGCGAGCGAACGGCCGCGTCGAAGCTACAAAAGAGCTCGATTCTGAGCGCAAGGCGTTCGCGTCGCGACTGGATCCCAGCGCCGCGCGGCGACGCGAAGGTTCAGCCGGGCCTCGAGCCGAACTGCGTGGAGCGAAATCGCGACTGCTGAATCTCCGAACCCCAAAAGCGTACAGTTTGGCGCGGCAATTCATGCCGTACCAATTTCCGAGAACGTGGTAGAGAACTGTTGTACCTAATGCTAGTGACTTGGGGAGTGGTCCGGGAAGATGTACCCAAACATATGGATTGAGCGTTAAAAAAGCGGCCTTTAACCTGAGTCAGTATGTTTAGGTACGTTGAGTATAGAGTTTTAGGTACGAGCGCTGGGAATTAGCTGGACGCCTGGGCCGACAATACCGCGAACTCGACATTAGAAAATGTATTGTCGAGTTAATAATATTTAGCGAGCTGGCGCCGATGGATAGGGTAGAAACAGCGGTGAGATATCATACTCTTCCGAGTCGGATATCCCACCGAGGGAGTTCTCCCTGGCCAGCGCCCCCGATATAACGCCGCCCTGCAGCGATACTACCCCAACTCGACCGGACGTGGCTGACTCGGGACTATCGTGCGCGACGCTTTAGCGTGATCCATCACGAAAAGCATCGAGTCTTTCGCCGTGCTTCGCCTGCTCAGGCGTGTGCGCCGGCTTGCCACGCCTGCTTGATCCCGGCCGGACCGTACGCCGCCGCCGAGATCGAGCGAACTAGATCCATCTTCGCCCGCAGCTGTTCGACTGAGGCGTCCAGCTGGGCGGCGACCCACTGCTTCCCAGTCCAGGCTTCGAAGCGCAAGTCCGCCAACGGGATCTCCTCGAGCGCACCGAACCAGTTCATCGGCTTGGCGCCGATCTCGATGCCTGCCCTGAGCATGTTGGCCACGCCGGTGGTGCTGATGCGCGCTTTCCGATGAATGGTCGGCCAGGCCGCCAGGCGCGCGTCTGTCCTGTCGATCGCGAAGCGGAACACGCCGACCAGCTCGTGGAGCTCTGCGACGCTAGGCCGGTGCAGCTTCGCCTGGCCGGGCATATGGACTAGCTTAATGGCCGTGGGCTCGTACAGCCCGTCCGCCGAGAACCAGACAACCGGCCGCTCGTTCGGCGCGATCTTGGCGCCGTTGGGGCGCAGTGCGCACGACTCGCGGATCAAGGACAGCTTGTGCCCTGCGGTGTAGTGCCAGAGGCTGGGAGCAGCAGCGGCCACGCTGTCGGCCCGCTCGACCAGGATCTCACTTCCCCTTGCAGCCACCAGCTGGCGGACGTCCGAAGCGCCAGGCATTTCGACCAGGTCGCTCTGCTCGATACCGTGGGCGAGCGTGAGCCCGACCCCGGCCGGCGAAGCCAGCGCCAGTTCGACGGCCTCCCGCGCGTCGACGGCCGCGCCTTCGCCAGCGCTACGGTGGCCATTCGGTGTCGTGATCTTCCAGTTCCAGATGTGCTTCTGCATACGTGCTCCCACTCCACAGTGATTTTCCAAGCCAGCGGCTCGTTTTCCGACACGCGTCACGGATTTTTACTTGGCGCGTTTATCGTATTATTACGCACGTAGATCGTATTACGCAATATTGCAAGAGTGGATTTATGTTTGATAAGATACATTATCACGCGTAAATTACGGTTGCGTCACGGAAAGTCCGCTTTAAAAAATCTCGGCGTATTCGGATGTGATCGAGAGGGTCGGCGGCATTGAAAAGTGGCACTGAAATGCACGCTCTGCACTCAGCGCGTGGTTGCAATGTGGACTGCCGGCTAGGCCGGTAACGTAGCGAGACCAATCGACCCGGCCGCCTGGCCAGAAAGACGAAGATGAAAGGCAATTTGCCAATGACCGTCCTCCACCGCGCAATGGCGTCGGTGAAAGATCCTCACACCCGAGGGCTGGACCTCGGACACGAATTGCTTATCGACAACTTTGCTGGTGGCGGGGGCACCTCGACTGGCCTAGAAAAGGCGTTCGGGCGCCCTGTCGACATCGCTATCAACCACGACCCAGAAGCCATCGCCATGCACGCGATGAACCATCCGCATACGCTTCACCTCTGCGAAAGCGTCTGGGAAGTAAATCCGCGTCAGGTCACCCAGGGGCGCCCGGTCGCTCTGGTGTGGCTCTCCCCCGACTGCAAGCACTTCTCGAAGGCGAAAGGCGGCACGCCCGTCGAGAAGAAAATCCGCGGCTTGGCCTGGGTCGCTATGCGCTGGGTGGCCACGTGCAAGCCACGTGTAGTTGCCCTTGAGAATGTTGTAGAATTTACAACATGGGGACCGGTAATCGTGGATGAGGAAGGCAAGGCTCGTCCCGATCCGAACAAGAAAGGCGTCACGTTCGAAAGCTTTGTACGCCAGCTGCGTGCACACGGATACCGGGTCGACTGGCGCGAGCTGCGCGCTTGCGACAACGGCGCGCCAACCATTCGAAAACGCCTGTTCTTGATCGCTCGCCGCGACGGTCTGCCGATCGTCTGGCCCGAGGCAACGCACGGTGATCCGGACAGCGCCGATGTCGTCGCCGGCAACCTGAAGCCGTGGCGCTCGGCCGCAGAATGCATCGACTTCGACCAGCCGTCCCGAAGCATCTTTTTCCGAAAGAAGGACTTGGCCACGAACACCCGCCGGCGCGTGGCCAAAGGGTTGTGGAAACACGTGCTGACCGCGGCAAAACCGTTCATCGTCAAACCGGGCGACAAGGCTGGTAGCGGTCCTGTCCTGACGCCATTCATCGGCGAGCACGCCAACGGCAGTTCGCAGCGCAACATGCCGGCCAACGCGCCTCTGCGCACCATCTGCGCGCAGGTGAAAGGTGGCCACTTCTCGGTGATCGCCCCTACCCTCGCGCCGCTGCGCGGCACGACCGAGGCGCACCTTGGCGCTCACTCGATCCAGGCCCCTCTTTCCACGGTAGCCGCCGGCGGCACGCACCACGCCCTGGTCGGCGCGCACCTGATCACGATCGGATACGGCGAGCGGACGAACCAGGCGCCACGCGCCCAGGATATCGAGAAGCCGCTCGGGACCGTGGTCGCCGCCCCAAAGCACACGCTCGTGGCCGCGTGCTTCGAGCAGGCCAATGGCGGCTTCTACGAAGGAGATGGCCGTCCGGCTGACGCCCCGCTCTCGACCATCACCGCTGCCGGGAGCAACCAGCGTCTGATCACCGCATATTGCGTAAAGTACTACAGCACCGGTGGCCAATGGCAGGGCCTGGCCGAGCCGATGCACACGGTTCCCACGAAGGGGCGCATGGGCTTGGTGCAGACCATCCAGGTGCCGGCAGCGGCCCTGTCGGAAGAGCACGCGTCGAAGGCGCGCGAATGTGCCCGGCTGCTGCACGAATACCTGCCCGAGCACTTCCCGACGCCGGCGGACCTGGTGCTGGTCGGTGACTACGTCCTGGTCGACATTACCTTGCGTATGCTGCGGCCGCGCGAGCTTTTCCGCGCGCAAAGCTTCCCCGAGTCGTACATCATCGACGAGATCCCTGACCCTGAGCTGCTGTTCAAGGACGGCGTCCAGGTCGCTGATCCGCTCAGCGTGCCCCGCATTCCCCTGACCGCGACGGCGCAAGTGCGGATGTGTGGGAACAGCGTGACGCCCGTGCAAGCGGAGGCGCTCATCCGCGCCAACTTCGCCCACGAGCAGCTGCTGCCTCTTGCCGCGTAAAATCAACGATGCGCCGACACGGCGCGGAACGGACACTTGAGGAACCAATGCTGGAACTCGCCAAATCCTACTACATCGCAGCCGGCCAGCTGCTCTCCCTGCCCCGCTTCCTCGCTTTGTTGCTGGTCGTTTGGATAGCCGATGCTATCGGCCTGGGCGGCAAACTGGTCGACGCGGTTTTCGCCTGGCATGATCACATCCAGGTTCCGTTCGAAGAAAAGATCGGCGATTTCGTGCTCTGGCTCCATCTCCTGATCGCCTGAAAAGGCACAACGCGCACTCCGGGCGCCCGGTCCTGTGTGCAACCACGCTGGGCCTCTTACTTCACACTTCTCTCGAGCAGCGCGCCGTTCCTGGCCCTGCATTGCATTCGAGGAGCGATTCTATGTTCGGCACAGCCCGAGACCCGGCCGGCCCCGACCCGGCAGAAGCCCAAGCCAGTAAGCCAGTGTTCGCTCTCGGCCAGCAGGCCCAGGCCTTCTTCGCTGGCCGCGGTAAGGTTGCCAGCACAAACACCCCGAGACCAACCCGCCCTGGTACTCCAGTCCGGCAGCGCCCGCCGGCCGCACGTGTGGTCAGCAACAGCGCTGCGCCGAGCGGAATATTCGGCTCTACGGGACCCGGCGTCGCCACAGCTGATGCGCGCGCAGCAGAGATGGCGGCAGAGGCCGACTTCATCGACGACATATTCGATGAGGGATTCGACAGCGACGCCCCTGGCTGCTGAACCTGGCAGACTTCAGTTATCACCTTTTATACGGATGCACATGACGGACCAAAACAAGACCATCGCCAGCATGGACGACGAGCTCTGGCAAACCTACGACCTCTTCCGTGACCCGCTGCTGCGCCGAGCCGATCCGGCACTCGTGACCGCTGTCACCACGGACATCTATCAGCTGTACCGATTCATGAGCGGGATGGATAAGGTGCAGGGCGCAAATCCTCAGCTGCCGACCATGATGGGCGACGAGCTGGCGCAGGCCTACGATCTCTTCAAGGACCCGCTGCGCCGCACCAACGATCCCGTCATGGCGCTGGCCGTGATGGACGACCTGGACAAGGCCTGCATCCGAATAAAGCCGGCGCGACGCCTGGATCTGGACCCGGCTTACGCGCAGGACCTGGGTTTCCCGCCCGAGCCAGATGAAGACCCCGACGAGGGCAGTGAAGGCCGCCCGCGGGGCTGACCTGTCAAAATCGCCGGACCGTGCAACCACGCGCGCTCCGGCGCCCTACCCTGCTCGCCAGTTCAACTTCGGAGACAAGCATGGCGAGCGCCCTCACCTATCCCGACCAATCCTCTTCAGCGCCGCTCGATGAGCACGAGATGGCCCGCATTGAGGCAGCGACGGTCTCTACCTCCCTCAGTTCGAAATCGGCTCGCCTGGTGCGCATCGAGCGGCTTATCGCCGGCCATAGGAATCCGGCTGACCAGGCGCGCGCACGTGGCTTCTACGACTACATGCTGGCCAGGCCGAGCCAGGCCACAGCAAAAGGCGTTCGGCTCGCCGTCTCGTATCAGCAGGGCTGGGAAAAAGGCGAGCAGCGCCGCGTTGCGCTCAACGGGCGCCTCTGGTACGAAACGGAAAAGACCAGGGCCGGCGGGAAGTGGACATGGCGGATCTACCGCGAGGGCTATTTCCAGCTCGAGGGCGGCGCGCGGAGCGAAACCCTGGCCGACCAGCAGATCGAGGACTCCAAGGCCGACCTCATGGACCGTTACGGGGACTGGCGGGTGCTCAGCCGGCAAGATCCGCAGGCAGAGCTTGCGGACGAAGAGGAGGAGGACCGGCCGCGCATGTGAGCGGGGCCGACTTCCTGCCCAAGTGCCGCATTCGAGGCCTGGCCAGCAGAAAGCGCCAGGAATGCTGCAGCCGCGGCGAACAAACATCGTGGATGCATCGTCTCTTCGGTCAGTTCGCTGGGTCGATCACTTGAGGGAAATGCGCTTCAATGCGATCGCTCGAGTATAAGCCAACGCGGCGCGCCAGCCGCATATCGACTGTCGGTCGACCGATTTTTTCGAGATATACCATCGCGCCTACGCACATGCTTTCCGTGCCGATGGGGAGGTATTCGCCGGTGTCCGAGTGCTGGTCATCGGCGCGAGAAACAGTCTTATGGCAGAAGAAGGTCGAGTGATCGTTGTCCACAAGGTTCTCTATGATGCCGGCCATGCGCCCAAGTCGCAGCTCGATCGCTCCGCTCTTCAGGAACGGGCAATTCGCGCAGGGCTTGCGCAATTTGAAGAGGTTTTCAAACGGCGTGCTCACGGGCGGCCTTACCATTTACTGGGGATGTCGATGCCCCGCTGTGCGAGGAGCTCTCGGGCCTTGTCGACCAGCGCCTGGGGACCGCCGGCGCCAATGATCTCGGCGCGCACCAAGTCAGGATTCCGGCCGTCGTACGGAAATCTTGGGTGGAGCATCAGCCGCTCTTTTGCGACATCGACAGGGACCTCGTAAAAGGTGGTGTACCACTCCAGCACATGTGGCTCCCGGATCGCCTGCAGGGGTACGAACGTCACCACGATCGCATCGGTCCAGTTGCTGAAGAAGACGCGGATCGGAAAATCGAGCTGGCAGTGGCGTACGCCGTTCTCAAAATACCCGATGTTTTGGACTGCTCCCTCGGCGGTATAGCTGACCATCCAGGCGAATGGAATCCGCGGCCGCTCTTTCGAATGCGGCTCGGCCAAGCGCCTCATGATCGATTCAGGAACCTCGCGCGCCAGAACGTGCTGGTGATCACCGTCCATTTTTCTTCCGTGGGTGGGTATGCAATCACTGCATTATCCCGGCCCGGCCGCAAGTCTCGCAAGTATCCGATCAGGCGCCGGCCGCAGCTTTGGCACTGTCGACGAGATCCAGCACGACGCCGACGTCGGCTGGCTTGACCAGGTGTCTGTCGAAGCCGATGGCCACCACCAAGGCCTTGGTCTGCATGTCGTTCCACCCGGTCAGCGCGGCGAGGTAGACGCCGGATAGGCCTGGCAGCTTTCGGAGCGCAACGGCGACCTCGTACCCGCTCATCCCCGGCATACCAAGGTCCAAGATCACCACCTCGGGCGAAAACGAAGATGCGAGCGCCAACCCTTCGGGGCAACTGTTCGCGAGTAGGGGCTGGTTCTAAGCTCATCGCTGGTAGGAAATGTCGCTTACGCGGCAGATCCCTGCGCTATTGTTACGGGCATTCTAGCGAAGAGTTCACAATCGGAGCGTCTGTTTGGCTATTTGATGCGCTCGACGCTGGGAAGCCGCTTTGCGATAATGCCCTGGTCATCAGCATGGCTTCGCGCCCACAGAAAACAGGACATGCACGCTCCCGGCGACTCGATCCCTTTCGCGCTTTCCGAGGCCGACCAGCTGCTCTACGAGCCGCGCGATGTGCCGCTGGGGAAGCAATGCGGCTGCATCTGCCCAGGGTGCCTGCAGCCCGTCTACGCGAAGCACTGCATGTCCGGCAAGCGCGCGCCCCACTTCGCTCACGCGCCAGGCGCCGACTGCTCTACCGGGTTCGAGACGACGCTGCACCTGGCCGCCAAGCAGCTGATCGAGGCCCGCGGCGTCCTGGCCTTTCCTGAGCTTCGTGTCTCCATCCAGATCACCGACGACCTCGGGCGCCTACACAAGCCTGAGAAGCTGCTGGCGCCGGCTGGCCGCCGCGCGCTGTCGAATGTTGTGCTCGAACAGGCCCTCGGCGCTATCCGTCCCGACGTCCGCGTCGATGCTGAGGACTTTGGCACCGTCCTGGTGGAGGTGGCCGTAACCCACTTCGTCGACCCGCCCAAGCTGGCCCAGATCAGGCAGGCAGGTGTGCCCGCGATCGAGATCGACTTGTCTATGTTGAGAGACGCCACGTTCGATGCGCTCGAGGTGGCGCTGTTCGACGATCCTGCGCGCACCAGGTGGCTGTTTCACCCGGATGAGGCCCGGACCCGTCGAGCCTTGCGCGAATCGATCCAGTGGCTGCTCGATGAAGCTACCAAGGGCGCCGCGGCGTCGGCCCGTGCCCGATCGCAGCTCGCGCGAGCTGCGGCCGCTGAACGAGATGTACAGCTGGCCGAGCAGGCGGCGCGTCGGGCGGCCGAAGCAGAGAGGGCCGCAGAACAGGCGCGCGTGGTCGAAGAGGCGAAGCGGCGGCAACGCAACGAGGAGCTGAAGAAGGCCGCAGCGTTCAAGGCCCGGCCGGAGGAGCACAAGCGGCAGATCCTGCTCCGCCGGCTCAACCTCGACCAGCTGCCTGCCGTCCTCGCGGCCGACGTGCGCGGCGCAAAGGCGTTTGGGGTGGAAGATCCGCTGCTATGGCAGTCGACGCTGTTCGGGGGTCTAATTCACAGGCAGCCAGCCCAGGGACAAGCTTGGGTGAATCGGAACTATGCGCGGGCCTGGATGCGCCACCGATTCCGCATTCCGGCCTCTCTTGATCGGCAGGCGGACGACGCGATCGACCACTACCTGAGGACCCTGGCGGCCGCCGGCGCGCTTCTGCCAGGGCCGAGTAACTCGTACGCGATCTGGGTTGCAGACCTCAAGTCTTTCGAAAATGTCCGTGCGCTAAATGGCGGCCGAGACTTTGATCCAGCTCGGCTGCAGTGGGCGCCTGAGAACGAGTTCCCAAGTCACACGGCAATTCGTGTGTTGACGAAGACGATGGTGCCAGGCTCCAGCGCGGCGGGCCGATGGGTCGGCTTCGCCGACGGTATGCGCAAGCACATGTGGTTTCCGCCGATCGAGATTTGCGAATGGGCGAGCCAGATCGGAGGGACGAAGGAGATCGTTGCCTTATACCTGATCCGGCTCGGCTTCCTGCGTCTGGCGCCGAAGGCGACGGCGCTTGGCTGAAAAGCACCAGTTCGAGATGGTCGCGGGTTGATCCGCTCTTCGGCTCATCGTCACCTGACTCAGTAGTTGTCGATGTCCAGAGCGCAGAACGCTCGATCAATCAGCCTGTGAATAATTTCTCTTTGCGGTGTGTAGTTAACTAGCAAACGTGCTATCTTGAAGTTGCCAATGCGGCAACTTGAAATAAACTAATGGGAGAGATCATGGTCAGTCCACGTTACGTTCATATGCCCAAAAATCTTGGGTCCTCGTTTTTAAAAGCTGCTATGCCTGTATGCCTGGCATTAGGTTTTTCATCGTCAGCAATGGCCAATTGCGACACGCGCCATTTCTACAACAATTCGACCGTGCCATTTACAATTACGATGGGTCAAGATGCGGGAACGTGCTCGGTTGGCACCGGACCTAACGTAAAGAACTGCGTTGTTCCTGCGAAGCAAGTCGCTGAAATCCACTACGAAAATACATCTGCCACCGACGGCTTTACTGGTCAAAATGTGGCGGTGATGAGAATCCAAAGTGTGGTTTACCCTGCACGGGATTTTCGCGTAGTCACTGGTCTTTGCAAAATACAGCACAACGGAAATACCGGAAATATAGCGGTTAATGACCCGGTTGATGGCGACATAACGACTTGCGGGGCGGGATGATGGTCCTGTTAATAGGGCGCTTTTTCCTTTTCAAAATTCTGAAGTAGATGTCCAGTAGTGCTTATGCCGCGCTTGACGCGGCTGTCGCATTGCGATTCGCCAGCATCTGGCTGACCATTGCGCTGATATCGCCGAACAATTTCCGCATAAAACTGGCGTGCAATTCGATTATGTGTGACGCGCCGAAACTTGTCCTGGTAAATAAACTCGATATTGCAGAAGTCTGAAAAATTAACTAAAGAGGAGCATTAGAGTGCCACGCCCCACTGTACTGATTCAAGCGAATATCATCGTCAAGATCGCCCAGTGCGATGCAGAAGACAAGGCAGCGAAAGTTATGTCTTCTGCGGCAAATATTTTGGCTAACGACGCGGCCAATGAACCTGATCAGAAAAAAGCCGCCGATCTTCAGGCTGAAGCTGCGGCCGCAACCGCGCAGGCTGCACAACACACTGCTAATGCCCAGAAGCTATTTGACGAAACTGAGGTTCTTCACCAAGAACTGGCTGCCACAGTGGAAGCTGAAGAGATCGGAGAAATCACGGCTACTGGCGCACCAAGCAATGGCCCGACACAGCTTTTTAAAAACGCCATCGCGCTTGAAATGGCCGGATTGCGCCATAAGAAACCGCCACCGACATTGGTTGAGTAAATCATGGAATAGGGCAAGAGCCTGGCGCCGACAGGCGCACCACAGTTCACGTGCCTGGTGACGGCGGGCTACTCGACTGCTCGCTCTCCCCTTCACTTGGCTCCGCCGCTGCAGGCGCCGACAGCGCGCGGTCGTACACTGCGCGCACGCCGCGTGCGGCGGACAGGATGCTGGCGGGAGCGAGCGCCCCTGTCTGCGGCGCGGCCCGCGCAAAGGAGGCTTCGCCGCGCAGCACCGCCGGGATCTGGTCGACCAGTGCTGGGGCCATATGCATCTTGGCCAGGCACTGCGACAGGTAGGCCCGATCGCCGACCATCTCGATAGCGCCCTGAAAAGCCTTGTCGGCGGAAGGACCGTAGGCCTTGTGGACTTTTTCCCAGGCTGCCTCGGGCACGGCGCCCCAGTGGCCAATCATCATGGCCAGGTCGATGATGTCGCGACTCGCGACGGCCTTATCGCGGTACCGGTCGGTGTTCGCGAGGAGCTTTTCGGCGTACATGTCGGCGCGGGCCAGGGTGGGCACGCCCGTGGCCGGGTTTATGGCGCCATCGATCTGGATCCGCCCTTCGCTGACGATCTCGAATTTCACCGGCACGCCGTCGACGCGCAGGAAGGTGCGGATGCCATAGCGGTCCGCACGCACGTCGCGCGCCAGCTCAACGGGCTGGGCGAAGATCTCGCCGAGCGACCCGTTATCGATCGTGTTGCGCAGCTCGCGGTAGCCGTCTGGAGACGCGCACAGGAAGTCGATATCGACCGACTCCCGGTATTCGTCCAGTGCGAGGACGATGGCCGTGCCGCCGCCGAAATAGCACTGGTTCTGCGCGAGAAAGTCAATATTGAGGGACGACAGCAGCGTCTGGATACGGTTGTGGTGGTCGCGCTTAAACATTCATCAGCCCGTTGCCATAGGTTTTGGTCAGCGCCTCAATCAGATCGCGCTCTGCCGGCTCGAGGAGATCTTGGTCGACAAATCGCCAATTCCCCTCGTAAAGCGCGAATGCCTCTTCAGCCGTGACGACGTCGTCCCGCTGCCGGCTCCACGCGATGAGCGCGAGCTGCGGGTACTGGCCAATGATCAGGGTTGCCGGCGGGGTTTGCATAAGGCGATTATCGGTGTTCGAGTTGGAAAGTCAATCAGCGAGGGGCTGGTTGAGGAGTGTGCCCTTCACGCCAGCTTTCGAAGTGCTCCTCAAGCGAATGCAGCCGCGTCATGAACTGGAATACGTCGCCGCCGGCGATCACTACGTCGCTTTCCAGCTCGATGGTATCAGGCGTCAACTCACTCTGCTCAACGCGCTGGCCATCGACGAAAAGGACGACCCCTTCCGCGTAGATGTGCCCCTCATCAGTGTCGCCCCAATACTGCGGGTCCGCGAGGAAAGCCAAGTATTCGTGGCCAGAGATTGCTGCGGTCATGGATTTCTTTCGGTGTTGATGTTCTGGCTGAACCTGTATGGACAGCGGTACCGCGCCATTATCGCCATGTTGGACCTGCTCTCGCAAGGCGTGGTGGCGCCGGCGCTGCAACCACGTACCGTCAATTCCGATAGCCTGATTTCCTCTTATCCAGAAACCGCACCATGTTCGACAAAAACCTCACCCCCGCAGAATACAAGGCACTCTCGAACACCCGCGCTGGCCTGGCGCGCCAGCTGCTGATAGAGGCTCTGCAAGATCACATCCCGGCCGGCTACGTGCTCTCGGTCGACCCAGACCGGATGTACGGAAACGCGCTGCTGGCGCTGCGCCCTGCCCAGGTCTCCGATGGCACGAAGATGATCTGCTTCATCCACGCCATCAACTACCGGTCCAGCGTAAAAGATGGCGAAGTGATTTACCGGCCGACGATCGAATCGCTACGCGCGTGCGGCGACGAGAAGGCTGCGCCGCATTGGAAGACTGATCCGACCTTTGCAGCCGACGGCCGCCTTGAGATTACCAGCGCGGCCGCGCTCGATCTTCCCGCGATGGTGGCGTTCATCGCCGCCCAGGTGTGCTCGTTCGCGCCGTTCACGGCATTCGAGTGGCGCCGATGCGCACATGATGACGGCGGCAAGTGGGAATTATTCGACGGCGATCGCCGCCTGCAGTCGGTGTGGAAGTCGGGCAGCCGCTACGGCACGCTTATGGGGACTTGCCCCAAGTCGCTCGCCGATGCCAAGGCTGAAGCCGAAGCCGCAGCGCGCTTCATGATCTGCTGCGAGCACCAGAAGCGCCTGGCCGGCCTGGGCCGGCAGCTGGCCGACGCCGATGGGGAGGCGGACGACGAGGGCGCCCACGCCCCTTCCCCCTGATTCGTCGGTGGCGCTTACCGCAAGACAGGCGCCGTCGCCACCATCGTGAAGACCCCGTCACCCTGATCCTGCCAGCAGGTCGACTGCGTCCAGATCTCATGGTCGTTCAGGCTCGCAAGCTCCTCCAGCGCAGCCTGCTCATCAATATGGCTGGCCTGGAGAATCCCCTGGCGCACCATCTCCAGCAGCGTCAGTGGCATTTCGATCGTACGCTGAGCCCGGACGACCTGGGTGTCCGCGTCCACCAGAACGAGCAGCATGATGTTGCTGTCGGTCTGGGTTCGTGCCCACGTGCGCATTTGCGCGGCCTCGTCGAGGAACGGGACGCAGATCGGCCACACCTCCTCTTCGTTCGCCTTCAGCACCAGCAGCAGCGCGCCGGCGGGCATCCGCGCCGACCGGCGTAGGGCCACCGCCTGCGGCGCGGCCTTGATATTGGCGATGTCCCCGTCCGTGACCTCAGGCAGGCTGACCACCACAACAGGATTCGAGTGAGCCAGCGACATCATGACGGTCAGCTGATCAGCTGGAGCGGCCGGGAACGGCGATCGCTCGCCAACGGCGATGGTCAGGAAATCAGGGGAGGAAAGAGTCATGGTATTCCACAAAGGTGAGGTACTACAGGGACAGGATACGCTCGTTCAAGCATCTGCCGTGGTCAAAAGGCGGCCCGCTCGGTCTCCGGGTTCGCGCGCTGGTCAACGTCGTCCAGCATCCCCGCGCCAACCGGTACCGGGTCCACATATATCGCGCTCAGGTGCGACCTGAGCCGTCCGATCGCCATAGCCGTACTTGCCTGCGCCGCCGGCAGGCCGGCCGACGCCAGCTTAGCCGGGGCTGCGCCAGCAGCTGATGCGATGAAGGACGCCGTAATAGCCTCGACCTGGCCCCGCAGACCGGCGGCCGTAAAGGGTTGCGCGCCCAGCTTCCTCGCCAGGAGTTGCCAAGTACCGGACGCGACTGGCGAATTCGGCTCGACGACTTCATTATTGAGGCTGACCTTCAGGGCGCCCATGTCATATGGCCCTTCCAGGTACCCGCGTGCCATCTCCTCGACAGCCTGGTGAAACCCAGCCATTTGAGCTTTGAATTCCGGGCTGGCGATGTAGGCTTCACGAACATCTTTACGATCGGCCGGTAGCGCATTTGCGTACGTCCTGGATGCGCCGGCCAAGCCTTCGGTGATCGCCAGGGCGAACGCCGCGCCATCGGAATCGACCTTCTCTGGCGTCTTGGTCAGCAGCTCGCGGATTCGGGACAGCGTTTCACGTGAGTCGTGCAATCCATCCGAATCAGGCGATGCCGCCTCGTCCCCGCGGACCTTATACCAGTGGTCAAGCGCGCTCAACGCGGCGGGCACGCCATCTTTACGCGCCACCGTGAGGATCGTCATCGCGTCAGCCGAGGATTCGCTGAAGGTGACGGCAAACTCGGCGACGGAGGTGTCACGTGCGACGTAGCGCAGTAATGCCGGCCCGAGGCGGCAGTGCATACTTTCGTGCACCAGCACCTGCGCGCGCTGCTCTGGCGTTCCTGCCATTACGGCCAGGCGGGGCTCTGCCTTGCCATAGTCGGCCCGGACACCCGCGACTTCGCATATGTCGCCGGGCATGGCCGTCGCCGTCGGGCCGACTTCGTGATCGTCGTCCGGGTTCATCATGGTGATGACGGGCTTGAGAGGCGTGCGGCCGTGCGACAGGTAGCGTGCGGCGATGTCCTTGACCGAGCGGATCGACGCCTGCGTAGTGGCGTGGTCGTGCGCCGCCGCCGGCACCGAGGCGGTGGGCGCGGCCGCCGCACCGCCTGGAGCCTGGACCGGGGCTGCAGCTGTAGCCGTGGCGACGTGCGTGGCCACTACGGTCGCGCCCATCAGCTTGGCAAACCGGCTGAAGTAGTCCGGCCGGATCGCTGGCGCTGGTGTGACGACCTCGAGCTCACCAGCACCTGCGAGGAACGCCTGTAACCGGCTCAGCTGCGCGCTCATGGCTGACTGTCCGTGGCGATCTGATAGTCGGCGACGAAGCCAAGAGGGCCGGTCTCGACCACGAATACGCTCTCGGCGTTGCCGGCGAAGGCGTCGAGAACGCGCGCGCGGGCCCCAGCGTCCGCAATCACCAGCTCGCGCCCCTCGGCCGTAAAGAAGCCGCCGTCGCGCATGACGAAAGTCGTTGGCGCGTCCAACGGTGGAATGCTGAGGATGGCGCCGGGCTTGTTCTGGGCGAAAACAACGGTCGCATGGATAGGCGGATGACTGGGCGTGGACATGGTGTCGAGTTCGCGTTCTACAAGTGCCAGAATTCTACATTATTACCATAAAACATCACACGTTTCCTTGTGAGACTTGGGTGCCGGTCCATAGAATGAGGTACCGAATCCACGTCTCAGCTTATCCATGAACCAGCTTGACCTCTTCAGCCATATCGCCGGCGCGTACGCCAGCGCCAGCGATGGCGAACTGACCAACGAGGGCTGAACAGGGAAAACGGGAAAAATCGGGCGCTAAGCCCTATTGCCGATCCTTGAGGTCGCGTAGCGGCCGATAACGGCCGTCGTCGACCTTCCGGCTTTGCCTCCAGACGTAATCCCCGGTCAGGTTGATGTGTTCCCAGCCCAGCGGCGAGAGGAATTGGAGCATACCTTCGTCAGATAACTTGCCGGCGTCTCGCAGCGCTTGCGCCGCCTTCTCCAAGTAGACCGTATTCCACAGGACGATGGCGGCGGTGACCAGGTTGAGCCCACTAGCGCGGTATCGCTGCTGTTCAAACGTCCGGTCGCGGATCTCGCCCAGGCGATGAATGAAGACCGCCCTCGCCAGCGCGTTCCGCGCCTCTCCCTTGTTCAGTCCGGCGTGGACACGCCGGCGCAATTCAACATTTTGCAGCCAGTCTAGGATGAATAGCGTCCGCTCGATGCGGCCCAGCTCGCGCAGCGCGATCGCCAGGCCGTTCTGGCGCGGGTAGCTGCCCAGTTTGCGCAGCATGAGGGATGCCGTGACGGTGCCATGCTTGATCGAGGCGGCCAGGCGCAGCACATCGTCCCAGTGAGCCCGCAGGTGCTTGATGTTCAAAGTGCCCCTGATCATCGACCGTAGCGCCGGGTGGTCCGACACCTTGCCGGGCACGTACAGTTTGGTGTCGCCCAGGTCACGGATCCGCGGTGCGAAGCGAAAACCCAACAAGTGCATCAGCGCGAAAACATGGTCGGTGAAGCCGGCGGTATCGGTGTAGTGTTCCTCGATGCGCAGATCCGACTCGTGGTACAGAAGGCCGTCCAGCACATAGGTCGAGTCGCGCACGCCGACGTTGGCCACCCTCGTGCTGAACGGGGCGTACTGGTCGGAGATATGGGTGTAAAACAGCTTGCCTGGCTCAGCGCCGTATTTCGGGTTGATGTGGCCCGTGCTTTCCGCGCGGCCGCCGGCGCGGAAGCGCTGGCCGTCCGACGACGACGTGGTGCCGTCGCCCCAGTTCTCGGCGAATGCATGCTTGAACTGGGCATTGACGAGATCAGCCAGGCCTGCCGAATAGGTTTCATCCCGGATGTGCCAGGCCTGTAACCACGACAGCTTGGCGTAGGTCGCGCCCGGGCTCGATTCTGCCATCTTGGTCAGTCCGAGATTGATGGCATCGGCCAGGATCGCCGACAGCAGCAGCGTGCGATCCTTGGCTTGTTCGCCGCTTTTGAGGTGGACGAAATGACGGGAGAACCCGGTCCAGTCGTCGACGTCCATCAGCAGCTCGGTGATCTTGATACGAGGCAGCAGTCTTCCCGTGAGGTCGATCAGCGCTTGCGCCGCCTCGGGCACTACTGCGTCCTGTGGACTTATCCGTAGTCCCGTTTCGGAAATTATCGCGTCGGGCAATTCGTTCGCCAGGGCCAGGCGGTTGACGGTGGCCAGCTGCTGTTCGAGCAGCAGCAAGCGGTCCTGCAGGTATTGGTCGCAGTGCTGATTGACCGCGATCGGCAGTTCGCGGGCTGTCTTCATGGCGCCGAATTTCGTCGCCGGCAACAGGTATTCGTCGAAGTCGCGGAACTGACGCGAGCCCTGTACCCAGACATCGCCCGACCGCAGGGAATTCTTCAGCTCCGACAAGACGCAAATCTCGTAGAATAGGCGATCATGCCCGTCATCGGTGATGACGAGCGGTTTCCAGCGCGCCTTGATGAAACTGATCGGTGCGTCATCGGGCACCTTGCGCGCCGCGGTCGCGTTCATTAGGCGCAGCACGTCGATGGCGTCGAGGACCGCCTGCGCGGCCGGCGCCGCTTTCAGATTCAGCACGCCCAGGAACTCGGGCGTGTAGCGGCGCAACGTGCTGTACTGGTCGCCGACCAGAGACAGGTGGTCGAAGGATTCGGGCTGCGCGAGCGTGCCCGCTTCGGTGACGCTCTGCGCGAAATCTGACCAAGGCAGGATCGCCTCGATCGCCGCGTACGGATCGCTACCGGAATTCTTGGCCTGGACCAGCGCCTGGCCGACCTTGGCGTACAAGCGCACCTTGTCATTGATCGCCTTGCCCTGCTTCTGGAAGTGCTGCTGATGCTTGTTCTTGGCCGCGCTGAACAGCTTGATCATGATTCGGTCGTGCAGGTCGACCAGTTCGTCCGTCACCGTGGCCATGCCCTCGATGGCCAACGCTGCCAGCGTCGCATAGCGTCGTTCGTCCTCGAATTTGGCCAGGTCACGCGGCGTCATCTGCGCACCCTCGCGCGCGATTTTCAGCAGGCGGCTCTGATGAATCTCGCGGCCGAGACCTTCCGGCAGGGCGAGCGACTGGAAGACCTTGAGGCGTTCGATGTGTTCGCGCATGTAGCGGGAATTAGGCTTCATCGGCGCCTGGCGAAGCCAGACCAGCCAGGTGATATTCTTGTCCGGCACCACGTTGAGCAGGTTGTCGAGCGCGCGCCGGTGCCGGCGTTCCAATGGCGCGATCAGCGCGCGATAGATGCGTCGGTTCGCTCTCGTCACCGCCTCGGCACAGGCGCGTTCGATGACGGTCAGCGCGGGCACGATGATGCGCTTTTCCCGCAGCATATTGAGGGAGTGCGAGGCCAGAACCATGGCCTTGTCGGTCTGCATCGCCAGGTCGCCCAAGTCGCGCACCAGATTGCGAAAGTCGGCCAGGCCGAACACGGACAGCCCCAGGTAAGCGCGCAGCTCGTGGAGGTGTTCGTTGCGCGTCTTCTCCCGTCCGCCGTACTCCGGCCAGGCCGCGACGTCGCTGCCGACCTGCTTGGCGATCCAATCGATGACGAGATCCGGGAGCTTCGTGTCGCTGGCCAGCGCGTAGCCCGGGTATCGCAGGAGGCAAAGCTGCACCGCGAACCCCAGGCGGTTGGCGGCGCCGCGGCGCTGCCGGATCAAGGCCATATCGGTGTCGGTAAAGCTGTATTGCCGGACCAGGTCATCCTGACTGGCCGGCAAAATCAACAAACTGGCGCGTTCGGTTTCGGAAAGCAGCGAGCGGCGTGGCATCGATCGAGCGCGCTAGATCTTGGCGATGACTGACGAGATCAATTTTACCTGCCGTTCGTTGCGCTCGCTGTAGCGATCGGTGAGATAGTCGGTGCGGCCCCGCATCAACAAGGTGAACTTGAACAGCTCTTCCATGACGTCGACCACCCGGTCGTAGTAGCCGGAAGGACGCATGCGGCCGTCGTCGTCGAACTCCTTGTAGGCCATCGGTACCGACGACTGGTTCGGGATCGTGAACATGCGCATCCAGCGGCCCAGCAGGCGCAGGGTGTTGACGACGTTGAAGGATTGCGAGCCGCCGCATACCTGCATCACCGCCAACGTGCGGCCCTGGCTGGGGCGCAGTGCCCCCTGCTCGAGCGGGATCCAGTCGATCTGGTTTTTCAGAACGGCAGTGATCGCGCCGTGGCGTTCCGGGCTGCACCACACCTGCCCCTCGGACCACAGCGACAGTGCGCGCAGCTCGACCACCTTGGGATGCGTCTCCGGGACGCTGCCGGCCATCGGCAATTCCGTCGGGTCGAAGATGCGCACTTCGGCGCCGAAGTGCTCGAGAATGCGCGCCGCCTCCTCCGTCAGAAAGCGGCTGAAGGAGCGCTCGCGCAGCGAGCCGTAGAGCAGCAGGAAACGCGGCGGGTGGTTCATGTCGCCCACCGGATCGAGTTTGTCGAGCGTGGGCGTGTCCAGCAACCCGGACTGGACGTTGGGCAGGTTCGGGAGCGCGGTCATTTGATTGCCTTTCCATCGGCATCGACGACGGGTTCGCCGTCTTCTTTGGTGAACGCGCCGCGCTGCGGTGCCGGCAGGATGTCCAGAACGAGCTCGGACGGACGGCACAGGCGTACGCCGACCGGCGTCACCACGAACGGGCGGTTGATCAGGATCGGGTGCGCGAGCATCGCATCGATCAGCTGCGTGTCTGTTGTGGCCGGGTCATCCAGGCCAAGCTCCACGTACGGCGTACCCTTTTCGCGAACCGCGGCGCGCACGGACAGCCCAGCTTGCCGGATCAGGTCGACCAGCGTGGCGCGGTCGGGCGGGCTTTTGAGGTACTCGATGACGTTGGGCTCGATGCCGGCGTTGCGGATCAGGCCGAGCGTGTTGCGGGACGTGCCGCACTCGGGGTTGTGATAGATCGTTACGTCGATCGGCGTGTGCATATGCTTTCCTTTCTTAGCTCAGGCGCAGGGCCAGCGCGCACAGGGTGACGAGCAGGATCGGCAACGTCAGCAGGATGCCGATCCGGAAATAATAGCCCCAGGAAATCTGAATGTTTTTCGTCGACAGTACGTGCAGCCATAGCAGCGTGGCCAGACTGCCGATTGGCGTGATTTTCGGTCCCAAGTCGGCGCCGATGACATTGGCGAACACCATCGCTTCGCGCACCACGCCGTGGGCCGAAGTGGCGTCGATCGCCAGCGCACCCACCAGTACGGTCGGCATGTTGTTCATAATGGACGACAGAATCGCGGTAATGAAGCCCGTTCCGAGCGTGGCCCCCCAGACGCCGTGCTCCGCGCAACGGTTGAGCAAGACGGTCAGGTAATGGGTCAGGCCGGCGTTGCGCAGGCCGTAGACGACCAGGTACATCCCGAGCGAGAACACGACCACCTGCCAGGGCGCTCCGCGCAGTACGTCGCGCGTCGAGATCCGGTGACCGCGGGCGGCAACGGCCAGCAGCAGTACGGCGCCGACGGCGGCCACCGCGCTGATTGGCACGCCGATATCGTCCAGCCAGAAAAACCCCACCAGCAGCATCGCAAGCACCCACCAGCCCGTAATGAAGGTCGCACGGTCGTGGATCGCCTCGTCCGGACGCTTCAGCTGCGTCAGGTCGTAATCCGCCGGAATGTCCTTGCGAAAGAACCACACCAGAGCCGCCAGCGTCGCGGCGACCGACACCAGATTCACAGGCACCATCACCGCGGCGTACCGCGCAAAACCGATGCCGAAATAGTCGGCCGAGACGATGTTGACCAGGTTCGATACCACCAATGGGAGGCTCGCCGTATCGGCAATGAAGCCGGCCGCCATGACGAAGGCCAGGGTAGCCTTCGGCGTGAAGCGCAGGGCCATCAGCATGGCGATCACGATTGGCGTCAGGATCAGCGCCGCGCCGTCGTTCGCGAACAGCGCGGCCACGGCCGCGCCGAGCAAGACCAGCAGGACAAACAGGCGCTGGCCCTTGCCCTTGCCCCAGCGCGCCACGTGTAACGCCGCCCACTCGAAGAAACCCGCTTTGTCGAGCAGCAGGCTGATGATGATGACCGCGACGAAGGCGCCGGTCGCGTTCCAGACGATGTGCCAGACCACCGGGATGTCCGCCACCTGGATGACGCCGGTGAGCAGGGCGACGCCGGCGCCGGCGGCGGCGCTCCAACCGATGCCCAAGCCACGGGGTTGCCAGATGACGAAGATGAGCGTCACGAGAAAGATGAGGAATGCGAGAAGCACGAGAAACCTTGTCGGTGAGTCAATTACGGCATGCCGCGGCGGGGCAGCATCGAAAAACACATGGTGGCGGCGTCGGAATTACGGCAGCAGGATACCGATGCGGTCGAGCTCCGCCTTGAACTGCGTCCGGTCGCTCTTGAGCGCATCGAGCGGCAGGGCCAGGAACGCCTGCGTGCGCGCCAAGATGATCGCGTACGTGCGCTCGAAGGCCGCTTCGATTTCCTCGTCGGTGCCGGCCACATGGCTCGGGTCTTCCAGCCCCCAGTGGGTGCGCAGCACCGGCCCCAGATAGGCTGGACAGGTTTCGCCGGCCGCACTGCTGCAGACGGTGACGACGATGTCCGGCACGACCGGCAAGTCGTCCCACGATTTGCTGTAGTAGCCCTCGGTCGAAATGCCCTTGCGGTGCAGCAGGGCGACGGCCCGCGGGTGCAAGGCGCCGGCAGGCTGGCTGCCGGCGCTGATCGCTTTCAGGCCCGACGGCGCCAGGTGGTTGAAGGTGCCTTCGCTCAAAACGGAGCGGCAGGAATTACCGGTGCAGAGAAACAGTACGTTCATGGTGTGGATGTAGTCGGGTTGAATGGTCAAACTGGGGTTTTACCGATCGCAGCCACCTCGGCCTGGATCGCATTCCGCTCCAGCATGTGCAAGGGCAGACTGGTAAAGACGTTCATGCGCGCCAGGATCTGGCGAAAGATCTTCTGGAACACCGCCCGCTTTTCGGCATCGGTGCCCGCGCAGGCGGCCGGATCCTCGAAACCCCAATGCGCGGACATCGGGCGGCCCGGCCAATGCGGGCAGGTTTCGCCAGCGGCTTTGTCGCAGACGGTAAAGATGAAATCCATGTGCGGGGCATCGGGCGTGCCGAATTCCTCCCAGCTCTTGCACCGCAACTTCTCGACCGGGTACCCGGTGGCGCGCACCTGTTCGATCGCCAGCGGGTGGACCGCGTCGGCCGGGTGACTGCCGGCAGAGAACACGCGGAAGCGACCTTTCCCCATGGTCGACAACAGGGCCTCGGCCATGATGCTGCGTGACGAGTTCCCGGTGCACAGGAACAGGACGTTATAAATTCGCTCTTGCATGTGATCCTCGCTGTCAGATTGGATGGTTGGCCACTCGCGCGCCGTCATGCCACGCCGCATGCGACGGCCGATGCAGAGCCACAGGGCACGCCACCGCAACAGTTTTCAGTCAGAAAACCGATCAGGCCGTTCATCACGTCGACGTTCGCCGAATAGATCACGAAGCGGCCATCCTGCTTCGGGACGAGCAGCCCGGCGTGCGTCAGCTCCTTCAAATGGAACGACAAGGACGACGGGGCGATGTCGAGGTGTTCAGCGATCTTGCTGGCGGCAAGCCCGGACGGGCCGGCCTGGATCAGCAAGCGGAAGACGGCCAGCCGGCTTTCTTGTGCCAAGGCGGCGAGCGCCGCCAATACTGCCTTGGTGTCCATGAACAACTCCAATTTGATAGTTCCAGAATGATGGAATCATTGTACACAGATCGATACAACGTTTCAAACATTATCGAAGTATTGTCGGTGTGTCCGTTTGGGGCATACCCTAACCTGATGTCAGGGATCGCCAGTGCAATCCGTCAGGATAGGGTTCGCATCGCGATTACTTGACATATGCCCTGAAGGGTCATAGAGTCTTTCCTGACATATCTTGTTATGGAGGCACGTTTTGCGAGGCCAACGCATCGGCTATGTCCGGGTCAGCAGTTTTGACCAAAACCCAGAGCGTCAGCTCGATCAGGTCCAGGTAGACAAGCTTTTTACCGACAAGGCGTCCGGCAAGGATACTCAGCGGCCGCAGCTCGACGCTTTACTTTCGTTTGCTCGCGAAGGCGACACTGTAGTCGTGCACAGCATGGACCGCCTAGCACGCAACCTGGACGATCTGCGCCGGCTGGTGCAAACGTTGACCAAGCGCGGAATACGAATCGAATTCGTCAAGGAATGCCTGAGCTTCACAGGGGAGGATTCGCCAATGGCCAACCTACTACTGTCGGTCATGGGAGCGTTCGCAGAATTCGAACGAGCCTTGATAGGCGAGCGACAGCGTGAAGGGATCGCGTTGGCAAAGCAGCGTGGGGCTTACCGAGGTCGCAAAAAAGCGCTGGTCGACAACCAGATTGTCGAGCTGCGCCGTCGTGTTGTTGCCGGCGAGCCAAAAGCAACACTTGCGCGCGAGTTCGGCATAAGCCGAGAGACCCTGTACCAATACCTTAAAGTGGTGCCATAGGTTTGACAAGTCTCGAATCCACCATGCCTCCAAGCCAAATTCCGACGCAAACCTCTTGACCTTGCAGTGACTAGAAGGTGTTAAATGTAGAATGAGAATGATTTTCATTCAATTTCGCCGCTTTCTTATTGCCAGGTTAATCATGTCCGCTTCCCGATTCTTTGTTTTCCTTCTCGCAAGTGTATTGTCATTGTCAAGCCCAGCTAAGGCCGAAGATATCGAGACGCAAGCAAAAGCTAAACAGGTATGGCAACTATTGGACTACCTCGCAGTCGACTACGGCAAGGCTGTACAGGACGGTAACGTCAAGAGCGTGAGTGAGTATTCTGAAATGCAGGAATTTGCTCGCGCCGCGCAAGCACAGTTAAGAGACCTGCCCGCTACTCCGAAGCAGGCTGTGCTTCTCAAGGACGCCGACGTACTTCGTTCCGCTATCGCCGAAAAAGCGGCCGCCACAGTCGTCGCTGAGCATGCACATTCGCTCGCCGCTGCGGTCCTGGCATCGTACCCAGTGCCCATGGCGCCGAAGCGAGCCCCCGATCTCAAGCGCGGCGGGGCGCTTTTTCAGGCGCAGTGCGCCGCTTGCCACGGCGCAACCGGGCATTCAGACGGACGTTTGTCCTCGACGCTTAGCCCTGCGCCAATTGTCCTGGCTGATCATGATCGAGCTCGTCAGCGCAGCGTATTTGCTTTGCAACAGATCCTGTCGCACGGTGTTGATGGCACGGCAATGCCCAGCTTTGCACACTTGTCTGAGGACGACCGCTGGGCACTTGCCTATTTCGCCTCCACGCTTTCGTACAGCAACGAGGAGCGCGAATCTGGTGGGAGGCTCTGGACCTCGCAGCCCGCTCTACATGCTGCTGTTCCAAACTTGGCCCGGCTGAGCGAATTAACGGAGGCACGGCTGAGCGCAACCGTAGGCAACGCAAACGCGCGAACAATGTTCGCGTTCCTGCGCAGTAACCCTACTGCAGTCGGCATGTCGGCAACCGACACCCTGCCTTTGGCCAAAGAGAAGCTCCAAGAGAGTATCGCTGCCTTGGAGCGCGGCGACGGGGTTAGCTCGTCGCGTCTGGCACTATCGGCTTACCTTGACGGCTTTGAGCCAGTTGAACCGGCGTTGGCAGCGAAGAACAAGCATCTCTTCGAAGAGATCGAAACTGTGATGGACGCCTACCGCAATGCAGTTCTTGCCGCAGACTTGGCAAACGCGAAAAGCGATGAGGCGCGGCTGCAACAGCTGCTTGATGACGCGCGAAGCGCTTTAGGAGGCGCTGGCGATCCACTGTCGACCTTTATGGGCGCGCTGACCATTTTGCTACGCGAGGGGCTAGAGGCGCTGCTCGTCGTTGTAGCCATGATCGCTTTTCTGAAGAAGGCTAATCGCCGCGACGTGATTCGCTATGTGCACGCTGGGTGGGTTAGCGCATTGGCTGCCGGCGGAGCGACCTGGGGTGTCGCTACATATCTGGTAGACCTGTCGGGCGCCAGTCGGGAAATGACCGAGGGATTCTCAGCGATTTTCGCCGCAGTTGTACTGCTGAGCGTGGGAATCTGGATGCACCAAAAGAGTATGGCTGGGCGCTGGCAAGCGTATGTCCGCGATAAGCTATCGTCCGCCTTGAATAAGAGCTCGGCATTAATGCTGTTCATGCTGGCGTTCGTCACGGTTTATCGCGAAGTGTTCGAAACCGTCTTGTTCTATGCCGCACTTTGGACTGATGGCAACGGTAAATACATGCTCGCTGGCCTAGGTTCAGGAGTCGCTATCCTTGCCTTGGTGGCCGTCCTGCTGCTGCGCTCTTCGTCGCGCTTGCCGATCAGTCAGTTCTTCAAATTTAGTTCGGCGCTCGTTGCCGTTCTTGCGATTGTCTTGATGGGAAAAGGCGTCGCCGCACTCCAAAAAGTCGGCGTGTTTGCGAGTACCCCAATTGCTATTCCTCGCATCGACCTGATCGGGCTATATCCATCGGTGCAGACGTTGCTTGCCCAGTTGCTGATCGTCGCTGTGATTTTAATCAGCGTCGCCTACAACGTTCGTTCGCAGAGGAATGTCGCTTAGCGGACTTAGAGCCGGTCGATGTCGTTTGACAACTGTACGGGCTTTAACACGAGCACAGGATATCAAAGCTGCCCTTGCAGCCTGTCACGACTGCGCGCGATTGGACCATTGGTACTTGACTCTGAAGTAACTATAAGGCTTGTAATGCCTCGAATAAAATGCAAAAGGCTGACGTATGAACGATATTGAAACCACAAACTGCAGCTGTACCGGTGTCGCCAAGACAGATGCCCCTACTGCCACGCCAGCCGGTTTAATCATAGACGTATTCCGAATCGAGAACATGGACTGCCCTACGGAGGAAGCGCTCATCCGGGATAAACTAGGGAAGCTCGACGGGATCCATCGTCTCGAATTCAATTTGATTCACCGCAAGCTCACGGTCGCTCATTCGCTACCCGGACCAGCCTCTATCGAAAGTGCTCTAGCTGCGATCGGCATGAAGGCCAGCTTGAGCACCCCAGAGGGGCAAGCGACAACGATCTTCAAAATCGCGAAGATGGATTGTCCTACCGAAGAGGGTCTTATTCGGGCGAAGCTCGGCAACATGCCAGGTATTGACGGGCTTGAATTCAACCTCTTACAGCGGAAGCTGACTGTGAAGCACGCGCCCGAAATGCTGGGAAGCATTCGTGATGCATTGGGCACGCTCGGTTTTGAAGCGGAGGTGGAAAGCGGCGAAACTGAACAGGCGGAGGAACCGCCTGCAGCAACCAACTGGTGGCTGGTCGCATGTTCTGGCACGGCAGCTCTCCTTGCGGAGGTCGTGTACTGGCTCAACAACGGCAACCATTGGGCAGTCATCGTCTTAGCAATGGCATCGATCCTTACCGGCGGATTGCCGACCTACAAAAAAGGGTGGATAGCGCTCAAGAACCGCAATCTGAACATGAATGCCCTCATGACCATTGCCGTGACAGGTGCAATGGTGATTGGTCACTGGCCAGAAGCGGCAATGGTAATGTTCTTGTTCGCCCTGGCCGAAATCATCGAGGCTAAGTCGCTGGATCGCGCGCGCAATGCGATTCGTGGCCTGATGGCACTTACCCCCGAGACTGCCACCGTAAAGCAGCCGGATGGCCAATGGGTCGACAAGTCGGCAAACGATGTCGAGCTCGAATCCGTTGTCAGGATCAAGCCCGGCGAGCGGATTGCGCTCGATGGCGTCATCGTCGCGGGGCAGTCTACAATCAATCAGGCTCCGATTACTGGCGAAAGCCTGCCGGTGGATAAGGGCGTCCGCGACCAGGTCTTCGCAGGAACAATCAATGAATCCGGATCGTTTGAGTACCGGGTTACAGCGCGCGCCAACAATTCGACACTGGCCCGCATCATTCACGCGGTGGAGTCAGCGCAGGGGAGCCGAGCTCCAACTCAACGATTTGTCGACCAGTTTGCCCGTATATACAGCCCTGCCGTCTTTGTCGTTGCCTTGCTGATGGCCGTTGTGCCGCCACTTCTCATGGGCGCTAGTTGGCTGGACTGGATCTACAAGGCGCTGGTATTGTTGGTGATCGCTTGCCCATGCGCACTCGTTATCTCCACCCCGGTCACAATCGTCAGCGGCCTGGCGGCCGCGGCGCGTCGTGGGATTCTTATCAAGGGCGGCGTTTATCTGGAGGGCGGACGAAAGCTGGCGATTCTTGCGCTCGACAAAACTGGCACGATCACTCACGGAAAACCAGAACAAACCGACTTCAAAATATTGAGTGGCGAGAGCGATGTGGCGTATGAGTTCGCAGCTAGCTTGGCGACCCGATCGGATCATCCAGTCTCACAAGCAATCGCCCGTTCGGCGCGGGCGTCAACAGTAACACTGCACGAAATCGACGATTTCAAGGCGATCGCAGGCCGCGGCGTGCAGGGCGTTGTGGACGGAGTTACGTTGCATCTTGGGAATCATCGCCTGATCAGTGAACTCGGCTTGGCGACGCCTGCATTGCTCAGTGAACTTGAAAATTTGGAACGGCAAGGAAAAACGGCGATCATGATCGCCACGCCGACACAGGTGCTGGCAATACTGGCAGTAGCAGATACGGTGAAAGAAACGAGCCGCCAAGCTGTTGCAGAGCTACATGCAATGGGCGTGCACACCCTGATGCTTACTGGTGACAATCCCCACGTGGCACAAGCGATTGCTCAGCAAGTGGGGATCGACGAGGCGCGTGGCAATCAGTTGCCGGAAGACAAACTACAGGTCGTCGAATCGCTGGTAGGCAAAGGCGGGCTGGTCGGGATGGTCGGTGATGGAATTAACGACTCGCCAGCTTTGGCGCGTTCCGACATCGGCTTTGCAATGGGTGCCGCCGGCACCGATACTGCAATCGAAACGGCGGATGTCGCCTTGATGGACGACGACTTGCGAAAGATCCCTGCCTTCATCCGCCTGTCTCGCACAACTGGGCGCGTCTTAACGCAGAACATCGTGCTCGCCCTCAGTATCAAGATGATCTTCTTGATCCTGACTTTTACCGGTCACGCCACCATGTGGATGGCCGTGTTCGCCGATATGGGCGCGAGCATGTTAGTCGTGTTTAACGGTCTTCGCCTACTCAATCAGGGGGGCGAGAGGGCCTAGCGTACAGTTGACCACGATCGTCGATGTCACGCCTCCTTTACTGACCCGGGCAAGTCTAAGTCTCGACAATTCTGGCAATCTCCGAGCGCCTCGGGTCAAGAATGCTTCGCTTCGCTATCGGAAGGCGATAGCGCATCGAGGATCCTACAATCCGCGACCTTCCCACCCTTACACGATGATACAAGCGTTGACAGGCGCTGCTTGAGCGTACTGAGATCGTTGATCTTCTGCTCGATGTCTGCGAGGTGCTCTTGTGCCAGGTGCATGACCGTACCGCAGTCTTCCTCCTGTCGATCGGCTAAATCGAGCAGGTCCTTGACTTCCTCAATCGAGAATCCGAGCTCGCGAGCACGGCGCACGAAGATTAAGCGATCAAGGTCATTTTTTCCGTAACGGCGGTAGTTGCCTTCCGAGCGCGCTGGCGAGGCAAGCACGCCAATTTTCTCGTAGTAGCGAATGGTCGCGGCTGGGATGCCGGCGGAACGAGCAAGGTCGCCGATTTGCAGGGAAAGCGTCATGGGAGTTGACCTTATAGTGACTTTAAGGTTTATAAAGGTATCCTCCCCAATAGTCAATGGTGCAGGATGGCAAAGTACCTCTTTCAGAAAACCGCTGTTACGGCACTCGCGCTGTGCTATGTCATCGCCCAAGTTCCCGCACTTGCGCAAAATTCCATCCTCACGCTAAATGCCGCCATCGAGCAGGCACAGGCCCGTGCCCCAGCGGTCGCGGGCGCCCTTGCCAGCGTGCGTGCGGCGGACGCCAGTGTTCAGGTCGCACGAGCTCGACCGAATCCGTCACTCGGCATCGAAGCCGAAAACGTCCTTGGGTCCGGGCGTTACGCGCGCTTCTCCGGAGGCGACGAAACATTCTCGATTTCGGTCCCGATCGACCTTGGCGGCAAGCGCGAGGCGCGAACGCAGGTTGCCGAAGCCGAGCGCGATGCAGCCGCCGTCGGCGTGTCGACGAGTCGGGCGGACCTCACGCTCAAGGTTACGCAAGCATTCATCGGCGTGGTCGCGAACCAGCATCGCCTTGAGCTGGCCAAGACCAGTTTGGAATTGGCCGAGCGTGCCGCAAAGGTTGCGCGCGAGCGCGTCAGTGCCGGCAAGGCGTCACCTATCGATCAGCAACGCGCGGAAGTCATGCGCATTAATGCCCAAGTTAAGGCGGACCGCGCCGCGCGTGCCGTTGGTACCGCGTCGTCGACGCTGGCACGCCTGCTCGGCAATCCCGCGCTTGCGACGATCTCCGCACCATGGTTTGACGAAACAGTGGGGACGCCCGGCGCTTTACCAGACGGCCGGCCGCTCGGCTTGGTGGCTGCGGACGCCGACATTTCCGCTGCGCAGGCGCGAGTCACCGCTGCCCGACGTGCTCGTGTGCCTGACGTGACGCTGAGCGTGGGTGCACGTCGCTTTGGAGACTCGCATGACAGGGCGGCTGTATTGTCGTTATCGGTACCGCTACCCATATTCAACAATGGCTCAGGCGAACTGGCTCGCGCACATGCGGAACTCGATAGAGCTGAGGCGACACGGGCTACCGTCTTGCTCGACACAGAACAGGGAATGGTTGAGGCACAAAGCGATGTCGCGAATGCCTTGGCGGCAGCTGAAGCCGCTGGGCCCGCACTTGCTGCGGCAGGGGAAGCGGCAAGAATCGCCCGTATTGGCTACGCGGCAGGAAAGTTCTCGCAACTGGACCTGATCGAAGCCGAGCGTGCCCTGACAGAATCCCGCGAAGCCTCCATCGACGCCTTGGCCGCTTTGCACGAAGCTCGTGCCCGCTTGGCTCGGCTTAAAGGCAGCACCGCATCTCTCTACAAGGACTGACACATGAATTTTTATAACCGAGCTGCCTTGGTAGTTTGTGCGCTGTCGCTGGCGGCATGTTCGCGCTCGCCTGAGTCTGCGCCGGCGCGCCCGGCTGCGAGCGAGAAGGCAGAAAAAACTGCGCTACCTGAAAAGGCTGATAAGGCGTCCAAGGATGACGACGACAAAGAAAAACCTGTTACCCAGCCCGGCAATGGGGGAGAAGGGCATGAAGCCGCCGAGGCCGGCGAAACGAAAAAAGACGCGGTCACACTGAGCGACCATCAGATTTCGGCTGTCGGCATCGAGGTCATGCCGGTGCGGCATTCCTTCATAGGAGCCATCGACGCGCCTGGCACCATCGTTGCCAACCCTAAGCATGCTCAGGTTGTCGCCGTGTCGGTTGGCGGGCGCGTCGTTGCATTGAACCGCAACCTTGGGGAAGCGGTATCGCGCGGTGATGCACTTGCCGTGATCGAGAGCCAGGACGCGGCCCAATTGAAAGCCGATCTGGCGATCGCGCGGCGTGAGCTTGAATTGGCCAAGACGAACTTCCAGCGCGAAGAACATCTATACCAGGAAAAGGTATCTGCCCAGCAGGACTACATTGCTGCGCGCACGGTCGCGCAAGAGGCAAAGATTCGCGCCGACCTGGCGCAGCAGCGCTTGTTTGCCGCTGGGGGCAGCTCAGGCGGCTCGATGAATCAGCTGACCATACGCGCGCCGATCAAAGGCTATGTCGTGGCTCGCAAAGCCGCGCTCGGCGATGCCGTGCAGGCCAACGCCGAACTTTTCGAAATCGCAGATCTGACGGAAGTCTCGGTTGACCTGGCTTTCTCTCCCGATGACGCCGGGAAGATCGCAGTAGGCTCGGCTGTCGACATTTCGTCCGCAGCCCGCACGAGCGCAGGGCGCATCGCCTTCCTTTCTCGCATCGTCGACCCGGCGACACGACAGGTCCATGCCATCGCAACGCTTCCTAACGAGAGCGGCACGTGGCGTATTGGGGAGACGGTACGGGTTTCGGTGCCGATTTCCGACGCAAAGCAGGCATCGACCCTTGCCATCCCGCGCGCGGCCATTCAAACCGTGGAGGACAAGCCCAGCGTCTTCGCACGGACCAAGGGCGGATTTGCGGTCAAACATGTTGTCTTGGGCCCTGCCAATGGCAGTTACGTCGCCGTGACTTCCGGACTGACCGGCGACGAGCGCATCGCCGTTGGCAATAGCTACGTGCTCAAGGCGGAACTGGGCAAAGGTGAAGGTGGCGATGATGACTAAAACTGCTGACACCCGACGCATGGCGGAGCGTGGCCGATGATTGCGCGTATTGTCGATTTTTCGGTGTCGCGCCGCTGGCTCGTCCTGTTCGTCACCCTCCTGTTGTCAGTACTAGGTGGCGCCGCCTTGTCGCGTCTCCCCATCGATGCGGTACCCGACATCACCAATACCCAAGTCCAGATCAACGTCGTGGTGCCGGCGCTGTCGCCCGGTATCGTGGAGAGACAGGTCACGTATCCGATCGAGACGGCGCTTGCCGGCATTCCTGGCCTCGAATCGACCCGTTCGTTGACCCGCCACGGCTTCGCCCAGGTAACCGCCGTTTTCAACGACCGCACGGACATCTATTTCGCGAGACAACAGGTGGCGGAACGCCTGCGGGCCGCGGAGCGAACACTTCCTGCAGGCGCGAACGCGACGATGGGACCGATCGCGACGGGCCTCGGCGACATCTATATGTGGACTGTCGAAATCGCTGAGAAAAAGCAGGGGAATCTCGCTTCGGGCATTCAAGCCGACGGTAGTTATTTAACGCCCGAGGGCGAACGGCTGCGCGGAGACGTCGAGAAAGCCACCTACTTGCGCACGGTCCAGGACTGGATTGTCGCGCCGCAACTCAAGAATACGCCTGGCCTTGCCGGCGTCGACGTCATCGGCGGCTACGAAAGGCAGTTCGTCGTCACACCCGATCCGCAACGTCTGGCTGCTGCCGGATTGACCTTGTCGTCGTTGGCCGAAGCGCTGGAGCGCAACAACACCAGTGCCGGCGCCGGCGTCGTAGAACGCAACGGAGAAATGCTGACGGTGCAGGCCGACGCGCGTCTGTCCGGTGCCGATGACCTGGCAAAAGCCGTTGTGGCGACGCGCAACGGCACACCCGTGCTGCTGTCCCATGTGGCGCGGGTGGCCATCGGCCAGGCCGTGCGCTTCGGGTCCGCGTCGGAAGGTGGGCATGAGGTTGTCGTGGGAACGGCCGTCATGCGTATCGGCGACAACAGCCGTACCGTTGCATCCGCAGTCGATCGCAAGCTCAAGGAGATCGCGACTTCCTTGCCGCCCGACGTTGTCATCAAGCCGGTACTGGACCGCACGAAGCTTGTCGATGCGACGGTCAAAACGGTCGTCAAGAACCTGGCGGAAGGCGCGCTGCTCGTGATCGCGGTTCTGTTCGCGTTGCTCGGTAACCTGCGCGCGGCGGTGATCGCGGCCGCCGTGATCCCGGTGACGATGCTGCTCACCTCAGCCGGCATGCTGCAGGCCGGCCTGACGGCGAACCTGATGAGCCTGGGCGCGTTGGACTTCGGCCTGATCGTCGACGGTGCCGTGATCATTGTCGAGAACGCGCTGCGCCGGATCGCCGAACGCCAGCATGAGACCAGACACGCACTGGGCACGAAGGAGCGCCTGGATACGGTGGCCACGGCCGCCAAGGAAATGATCCGTCCGAGCGTATACGGCCAGGCGATCATCATCCTCGTCTACGTGCCCCTGCTGACTTTCCAGGGCGTCGAGGGCCGCATGTTCGCGCCGATGGCCATTACCGTCATGCTCGCCCTGGTGTTCGCGTTCCTCCTGTCGCTGACCCTCGTGCCGGCGTTGATCGCACTGTGGTTAAGCAAGCGCGTCGACGAGAAGGAAAACCGGGTCGTGGCGGTTGCCGCCCGATCTTATCGGCCCTGGCTTGAGCGTGCGATGACGCGTCCGGCAACGACCGCCGGGCTGGGTGTTGCGGCGTTCGCCGGTGCAGTGGCCCTGTTCTCCACCCTTGGCCAGGAATTCCTGCCAACCCTGGATGAGCAAGACGTGCTGTTGCAGGTGTCCCGGATCCCTGGGACGTCCGTGTCCCAGAGCCAATCGATGCAGTTCGGCGTCGAAAAGGCGGTCGCGAAACTTCCGGAAGTCAAACTGGTGTTCTCGCGCACAGGAACCGCCGAGCTTGCCTCCGATCCCATGCCGACGAACCAGACCGACACGTTCGTCATGATGAAGGACCGTTCCCAGTGGCCTGATCCAAAGCTCAGCAAGGCCGAGCTAGTCGAGAAAATCAGGCGCGCTGCGGCGGTGGTTCCTGGCCAGGCCTATGAACTCACGCAGCCGATCCAGATGCGGTTCAACGAGCTGCTCGCCGGCGTACGGGGCGACATCGCGGTCAAGGTGTATGGCGACGACTTCGCCACCATGTTGCGTACCGCTGACCATATCGCCGACCAGTTGCGGGCCGTTCCCGGCGCGCAGGATGTCCGGGTAGAGCAGGTACAGGGACTTCCGTTGTTGGACACCCGGCTTAACCGCGACGCGCTCGCCCAGGTTGGCCTGACCGCACAGGATGTGTTTGATACCCTGTCTGCGGCGCTGGCCGGCCGCGAAGCGGGCAGCATCTATGAAGGGGATCGGCGCTTTGACGTCGTCGTCAAGCTCGACGACGCCGCACGCCAGGACCTGGAGGGCCTGCGCAGGTTGCCCATCATGACCCCAGGCGGTGCCTTTATTCCGCTGGGCGCCGTGGCCGAGCTCGTTGCGGCAAAGGGACCGAACCAGATCAGCCGTGAAAACGGCAAGCGCCGGGTCGTCGTGCAGGCCAATGTCCGAGGGCGGGATATCGCGGGCGTCGTCAACGATGCCCAGGCGGCCGTCAAAACCAAAGTCCAGCTGCCACCGGGTGTGTGGCTGGCCTGGGGCGGGCAGTTCGAGAACCTGGAGCGTGCGCGCGCCAGGCTATCGGTTGTCGTGCCGCTGTGCTTTACCCTGATCCTGTTTTTATTGTACTCGGCGACCCGCTCCTGGCGTGCCACGGCGATCGTCTTCACTGGCGTACCGCTCGCCCTGATCGGCGGCATTGTGGCCCTATGGATCCGGGGAATGCCATTCTCAATCTCGGCTGCCGTCGGCTTCATCGCATTGTCCGGTGTCGCGGTCCTCAATGGGCTCGTAATGGTCGGCGCAATCGACGACCTGGCCACGCGCATGCCTTGGGCCGAGGCCATTCGCCAGGGGGCGGCACGTCGCCTGCGCCCGGTGTTGATGACCGCATTGGTCGCCTCGCTTGGCTTTGTGCCGATGGCGTTGGCGACCGGCGCCGGCGCAGAGGTTCAGCGACCGCTCGCCACTGTCGTGATCGGGGGCCTTATATCGGCAACGCTTCTGACGCTCGTCGTGCTGCCGTCGCTCTATTTGCGTTTCGCTCGCCCCTCGACATCGAAAGAGCTGCTCGAATCGATACCCCATTAAGCATGCCGGCCCTTCTGTCAACTATGGACCCAGCGGATAAATCATATGAAAAATTACCTGTTCCGCCTTTTCCTAACAATGCTATTGGTGTCGAGCATAGTTGGGTGTGCAGCGAGTCATCAGCCGTCCATCCCCGGTGCAAAGACTGGATGGGTCACCGAGTTCTACTCGGAACAGTCACTGGCGACTAAGGTGCCGTCGTGCTTAACCGGCTTATCCCGTGAGCAGATCCTCAGTGGCAAATATGTCGAAGTGTCGATATCGCATTTTCGCAGCTATCGCGTTGTGAGCGCCGAGGTTCCCGCAGGAATGAAGCTAACCTTGGGTGATAAGGTGGAAGTTTCGCCTGCTACCTGCAAAGACGGGAAGATACCGATCGTCATACAGATCTTGTCATCTAAGACACCCTTGTCCGTTAAGCAATAACGACCACGCAGCAGCATGAGCGTGGCCATGGGCTGTGCCACGCGGTAAAGCGAACCCGAGGCGGCAGCCTATGCCGTCTCGCGTACCTTTCCTCTTTCAAGAAATCTCCACAGATAATTTTTTAAGAAATCCGCTCGATGCCACGTCGTTCACTGCTTTCCGACACGGAACGCGACAGTTTGTTGATATTTCCGGAGAGTCAGGATGACCTGATCCAGCAATACAGCTTCACCGATGCCGACAGGGCTTTGATCCGCCAGCGGCGCGGTGCCGCAAATCGGCTTGGCTTTGCCGTTCAACTGTGTCTCTTGCGCTACCCTGGCTACGCGCTGGCCAGCGACACGGTGCTCCCGGATCCTGTGATCGCATGGATCGCGAAACAGGTTCGAAGCGATGCCGCCGCTTGGTCAGAATACGGCGACAGGGAGAAGACACGCAACGAGCACCTGCACGAACTGTGCGCCTACCTGGGACTGTCCGTGTTCGGGCTGTCGGACTTTCGCAAACTCGTGCACAGCCTGGCCGACCTCGCGATGCAGACCGACAAGGCCATTATCCTCGCCGCTCATTCCCTTGATACGCTGCGACAGAAGCGCATCATCCTGCCGGCGCTGACCGTCATCGAACGGGCGTGCGCCGAGGCCATGACAAGGGGTAACCGGCGCATCTACCACGCGCTGATCGAACCGCTGGAACGGCACCACAAGCGGGCCCTAGACAACTTGCTCAACGTTGCCCCCGATATGAGCATCACCCGGCTCGTGTGGCTGCGCCAGTCGCCACTCAAGCCCAACTCGCGTTACATGCGCGAGCATATCGAACGCCTGAAGGTGTTTCAGTCGCTCGCCCTTCCGGAGGGGCTGGGTCGGCAGATTCACCAGAATCGCCTCTTGAAAATGGCGCGTGAGGGTGCGCAGATGACGCCACGCGACTTGGCCAAATTCGAGGACGAACGGCGCTATGCAACGCTGGCGGCATTGGCCATCGAGGGCATGGCCACGGTGACCGACGAACTGGTCGACCTGCATGACCGCATCATGATCAAGCTGTTCAGAGCGGCCAAGAACAAGCATCAGCAGGACTTTCAGAAGCAGGGCAAGGCGATCAACGATAAGGTGCACTTGTACTCCAAGGTTGGCCGCGCGCTGGTGGAGGCCAAGGAGTCCGGCGGCGACCCGTACGCGGCGATCGAGGCAATCCTGCCCTGGACGGATTTTGCGCAGAGCGTCACCGAGGCCGGGCAACTGGCGCAGCCCGAGTCGTTCGATCATCTGTCCCTGGTCGGCGAGCAGTACAGCACTTTGCGCCGCTACACGCCCGAGTTCCTTGACGTTCTCAAGCTGAGGGCGGCGCCCGCCGCGCAGGCGGTCCTCGACGCGATCGAGGTCCTGCGACAAATGAACGCGACCGGGGCGCGCAAGGTACCCGACGACGCGCCGGTTACTTTCATCAAGGCGCGCTGGAAGTCGCTCGTCATCACCGACGACGGGCTTGACCGCCGCTTTTACGAAATCTGTGTGCTGTCGGAGCTGAAGAACTCGTTGCGGTCCGGCGATATATGGGTGCAGGGATCGCGCCAGTTTCGCGACTTCGAGGACTACCTGCTGCCGGCGACGAAATTCGACACCATGAAAACGGCGCGGGAGTTGCCGATCTCGGTCAACCAAGACTGCGACCAATATCTGCACGACAGGTTGCTGCTGCTCGAACGGCAATTGGCGACGGTCAACCGCCTGGCACTGACCAATGAGCTGCCCGACGCGATTATCACCAAAACGGGGCTGCGGATTAGCCCCCACGATGCCGTGGTGCCGGACGAGGCGCAGGCGCTGATCGATCTTACTGGAGGCCTGCTGCCGCGTGTCAAGATCACCGAGCTACTGATGGACGTCGACGACTGGACCGGGTTCACCCGGCACTTTGTCCACCTCAAGAGCGGCGAACAGGCCAAGGACCGCACGCAGCTGCTGTCGGCGATCCTTGCGGACGCCATCAACCTCGGCCTGACGAAGATGGCCGAATCGAGCCCAGGCGCGACCTACGCGAAACTGTCGTGGTTGCAAGCCTGGCACATCCGGGACGAAACTTATGCGGCGGGCTTGGCCGACCTCGTCAATGCCCAATACAAGCATGCGTTCGCCGAGAACTGGGGCGATGGCACCACGTCATCGTCGGATGGCCAGCGCTTCCGCACCGGCGGCCGGGCCGAGAGTACAGGGCACATCAACCCGAAATACGGCGCAGAACCGGGCAAGCTGTTTTACACCCATGTCTCCGATCAATACGCCCCGTTCAGCACAAAGGTAGTCAACGTCGGCGTGCGCGACTCGACCTATGTACTGGATGGCTTGCTGTACCACGAATCGGATCTGCGCATCGAGGAGCATTACACCGACACCGCGGGCTTCACCGACCATGTATTCGCGTTGATGCATCTGCTGGGCTTTCGGTTTGCGCCGCGCATCCGTGACCTGGGCGACACGAAACTGTACGTGCCCGGGAAGGTGGGGGATCACCCGGCGCTGCGCTCGATGATCGGTGGCAGTCTGAACATCAAGCACCTGCGCGCGCATTGGGATGACGTACTGCGACTGGCCGCTTCGATCAAACACGGTACCGTCACCGCGTCCCTTATGCTGCGCAAACTCGGCAGCTACCCGCGCCAGAACGGTCTGGCGATCGCGCTGCGCGAGCTGGGACGCATCGAGCGCACGTTGTTCATCCTGGACTGGCTCCAAAACGTCGAGCTGCGTCGGCGCGTCCACGCAGGGCTGAACAAGGGAGAGGCGCGCAACGCGCTGGCCCGGGCAGTCTTCATTCATCGGCTGGGCGAGATCCGCGACCGCACGTTCGAGCAACAGCGGTACCGCGCTAGTGGCCTGAACCTGGTGACGGCCGCTATCGTGCTCTGGAATACCGTCTACCTGGAGCGGGCGGCGCAGGTCCTACGTAATTCCGGCCAGTTGCCCAACGATCGCATGCTTCAATTCCTGTCGCCAGTAGGATGGGAGCACATTAATCTGACCGGAGATTACGTCTGGAGACAAAGCAAGAAGGTCGACGATGGAAGATATCGACCGCTTCGGGATACCAAGGATGAGCAATAGAGCTTAGCGCCCGATTTTTTCCGTTTTCCCTCTTCACCCCAACGAGGCGCTTTACCAGGTCGTCGCCGATCGCGCCGGCATCGACATCGACGCCATGAACGCCACCGTCCCGATCGGCAAGGCCGGCACGCAGCGCAGCCCGATCAAACGCGCCGTGCGCTGGTATCAACAGGATCTGCGTGCGATGGGCGTCATTGAGAAGGTGCCCGACGCCCGCGGTGTGTGGCGCCTGACCGAGGAGGCCGGCCGCAAGCTGAAACGGAGCCAGGCCAGCGCGAAGATGGTGGCGTTCTCGACCAAGCTGGGCGTGGCCATCTGGGGCTCGAATGAAGCGGTCTACCCACACCTGGGCCAGCCCATTATGCTTGCCTTGACGTCGCCGCCCTACCCGTTGCGCTGCGCCCGCGCCTACGGGAACGTCAACGAGCAGGAATACGTCGATTTTGTCGTTCGCTCGCTGGAGCCGATCGTGAAGAACCTCGCGCCAGAAGGATCAGTGGTGCTGAACGTGAGCCAGGATATTTTCATGAGCGGCAGCCCGGCGCGCTCTACCTACAATGAGCGCCTGGTGCTGGCCATCTGCGATCGCCTGGGCTTGCACTTGATGGAGCGCTTCGTCTGGCACAACGCCAGCAAGCCGCCTGGCCCGATCCAATGGGCTTCCAAAGAACGCGTGCAGGTCAACGTCGCGTATGAGCCGGTCTACTGGTTCGCGGCGGACCCGATGCGTGTGAACGCCGACAATCGGCGAGTCCTGCAGCCGCACAGCGCGCGCCACGCAGCTCTCATCGCCCGTGGTGGTGAACAGCGCCAGGCTGTCTTCGCCGATGGCGCCTACCGCATCAATCCCGGCAGCTTCGGCAAGCCAACCGCCGGCGCGATCCCGCGCAACGTTCTGGCCTATGGTCACCAGTGCGCCGATTCGGCCGCGCACCGCCGGCATGCGCGGGAGCTGGGGTTCGCTACGCACGGCGCGCCCTTCCCTTACGCGATCCCGAGCTTCTTCATCCGCTTCCTCACAGAGGTCGGCCAGCTGGTGGTGGATATGTTCTCTGGCACCCACAAGACGGCGCTGGCGGCCGAGCGGCTTGGGCGGCGCTGGATGACGACCGAGAACATCCTCGACTACATCAGGCCGAGTGCCGAGCTCTTCAGGCAATTCCCAGGGTTTGAGATCAACCCTGGATTCGAGGAAGTATGTGGCGCCAGGTGATGCACGAGGTGCGCGGCTACAGATTGCTCTTGAAGTAGTCGTTTTCCGGAATAACGTAGTCCGGAGAGTGCTTAACGTAGCCGCGGAAAAAGCCGAACGCTTTGTCCTTGGCGATGTCACTCGGAGAGAATGTTTCCGGGGTGAAGACGACAGCCGCCGATGGGTGAATTATCCCGACATGGATGAAGGCTGCCGTGATGAGTTCCGAACAAAAATAGAGGCCTCGATCACTCTGGACTTGCGCCGTTGTCCCCTCGAAGTAGCCCTCGACTCGCTCCATGAGGTCATCGGCGTATTTCTCTTTTCGCGCAGGAAATCTTTGTAAGCCCATCCCATTGAAGGGTTTTCCCTGCTGCTTTGTCGCAAATTCTTCCAGAGCCTGCAATCTTTCGTCGTCCCACAGCTCATGAGCCGTGGCTTCTCGAAGTACCGCGATGTGATCGTACTCCTCGAAAATGCTCTCTACGGAGACTACCTCCACTCCCTTGTCGGCCTGCAGCGCCCGGCCCCCAGGCAAAGCTATTGCTACGTGCGAATAGCCTGTCGAACCCGCTGTTCTCTCGTCGGCAGTCAGACGCGAATAGCACAACAAAACGTCCCCAGCCTGTATATCTTCGACTTTCAATTCCATACCCTGCTCCGGTCTCAGGGTCTGCTATCGGCAGCAGCAGACCTCTCTTATCCGAGTGTACGATGGGGCTTACCCTGTGCGCAAATTTGCAGGGCGTGTGGATCTTACGAAGAGCGGACAGTCGAGGGCGCGGACACTGTAATATCTCGGCGGGTGAACCGTGCCCGCGATACCCGATATTGACCATGACCCCAACAAATCTCGATCCAGCCACCCTCTCTGTCGTCATCGCCACAGGCTATGTGCCGCCCGCGCGCGAGCCGGGCGTGCCGGCCAGGATCGGGATGGAGCTCGAAGGGGACGCGGCCCTGTCTCAAGGCCGCTACGCCGACGCCCTGGCGTCCTACCGGGCCACGCGCGGCGCTTCGTGGCGCCTGCGAGCGAAGATGGGCTGGTGCTGCTTCCAGCTGGAACAGTGGGAGGCTGGCGCCCGGTTCCTGGAAGAAGCGGGGCGCCGCGGCGAGGCACTGCCGATGCTGGCGCTGATCGACTGCTTGGCCGCGCTGAACGGGCGCGCCGGCGAACGGGATGCGGATCTCGACCGCCTGGTCCGTTCCCTGCTGGAGCTCCCGGGGCCGGACCCTTATTTCTACGAGCTGGCCGACATCCATCTCATCGATCCCGTCCTGCGCCTGCAGCAGCTGCGGCTCGGGCACGAACGGTTCCCTGCCGAGACGGAACTGCGGCGCCGGTACACCCGTGCGCTCTGGGCAGCCGGCGGCCCGGAAGCCGACGTTTTCAGCCTCGTACACGCGGCGGTGGTGGCGGCCGATGCCGCGCCGCTGGACCTCTGGCAGGGATATGAAATTGCCGCCTACTTCGGGCGGTACCGGGACGCACTGGCATTGGTGCGCCGGCTGGCCGAAGGAAGCCAGCCGCACGACCAGTCGCTTCTCACCTTGGTGGAGGCCGACCTACTCATCCTTGATGGCGACCATGTTGGCGCAGCCGATGGCCTTCGAGCGCTCATCGCGTCCCTGGACATCGACGACGAAGACGAGCGTGAGGTAGCGCAGTGCGCGGCCAGGATGCTGCTCCAGGTCAGCGCGGCTCACGGCGACGATGGCGTGATCGCGGCCGCGGCGAAGACGCTGGTGACCGCTTTTTGTCGCTACGGCGTTATGGCCGTGGTCGACCAGGCGTCGCCCTTGGATCCGGATCTGGTGCGCATCACCGTGGGAAGCGAATCGGTTGCGTACCAGGTATCGGCGGACCTGGGGCCGCTCCGGGACAAAATCCTGCGCGCCGTCGCCGACCCGGATGTTCGGGCGCTCCTGAAGGTCCTGTACGCGAACCAGGACGGGCCTTACGCCACCCTGAATGCTGAGCAGGGCGCCGAGCTCGCGCTCTCCGCCGGGCGCGAGAGCACCAGCCCGTTCATCCAGCGCCATGTGGGCTGGGCAGCTATGGAGACCGGCCACTTTGAAGACGCGGGGCGCGCTTTTGGCCGTTTCGAGGTGGCGCGCGCGGCCGAGGCGCCCGGCACCTGGTCGGCTTACGACGATGACTCGATGTTTGACGAAGAGCCTTACGACGACGAACTGGTCGTCGACCAGTTTGCCGCCGGCATGGTCGGTGCCTTCCTTGCTGCGGCTCGCGACGAGGCAGACTCCCTGCATGACCACCTCTACGAGATCGCGGCGACCTATCTGCGCACGCCGCTGCTGAAGCACAAACTCTACACGCGCTTCCATGCGTTGATGGAGATGGTGGTCGACGTCTACCGCGCGGCCGGCGCCGACCCTACGTCGACGGTGTGGTTCGATTACGGCCTGGCCTGCCAGTTCACCTCGCGTAACGACGAAGCACTGGCGGCGTACGAAGCCTGTCTGGCTCGGAATCATCAGCACGCTGCCGCACGCGCCAACCAGCTGATGCTTGTTACTGCAGACGCACGCAGGCGCATCATCATCGCCCACGCCATCGACGGGTTCGCAGATCAGACGCCGCCGGCGACAGCTGCGGAAATCGACTTGAAGCAGGCCCTGTATCTGCTGGCGCTTTACAGAGCCAGCAGCGGCGCGGAGCAGGATCTGGTGCTTCTGCCTTTCGGCATGAGCGAACATCCGTTTGCGCCCACGCCAGAGCTGTTACAGCCCCTGTTCGGGCTTCTCCGAGCGGGCCTGGTGAAGATCTCCAGGGAGACACCCACCTCGGCTTTTACGGTCGAGCAGTCTCCTCCGCGGGTAACCGGGTACGTGCTGCAGGACCTGTACTGGGAGCTGCCGCCGTCGAGCATGACCCTGATCCGTGCCATCGAGCAGGCCTGTCTCTCGGGAGCCTGGCCAGCCGAATGGCGAGAGCAGGCACCTGCTGTGGCGCGCGAGCTGGCGGCCCACGAGTGCCTGGCCTACTTGCGACACTGCGCTGACGACCGGGCCCTGCCAATGCCGACGGGCGAGAAGACGATGATGATGATCGAAAATTCGCTCACCACCTTCTCGGTCGCCCAAAGTTACGCCTTTTGCTGGCAGGGAGCGGCGGCGTCAGCGGATTTCAAACAGCGCAGGAACATCTCGGCCGTGCATGCGGGGAACGCGATTGTCGGGAACTGCCAGCGTCGGATCGACCTGGCGCGCGTCAAGCAGTGGGACGTCGCGAACTACACTCGGCCGCGTGAGGTGAGGCGCACGCACCTCAGCTTCACGCTCTTCGACGCTTTCCTGGGCTTTGGAGATCGCGCATTCACTCAGCCGCTCGGGGCACTCTTCGAAGGTGCTGGCGCTGGCCAGCACGGGCCAGTGGCCACCTGACTTTAGCAGGCACCGAGAAACAGCCCCCAGCCGGCGTGCCTGGAGGGCTGTTGGCCGGTCAGGCTGCCCAGAATTGCAGGATAGTGCCGACCACGACGAATGCCAGTGCACCGATGCCGACATTGGCGACTGTCTCATCGAACATCGTGGCTCGAGCATCCGCGGTGGCAGCGTCCGCCATGTCTGCTTCCAGCTGCTCCAGAACTGGCGTAATCAGGGGAGTGTTCTCAGCAGCGTTCGTAAGCACGCGCACTGCCTCGGCATATGCCTTAAGGTCATTTTTGGCCAGCTGGCGGTTGCTCACGTTCTTCTTGAACCAGAGGAAGCCGTAGGCGCCCAGGACGCCACCTCCCATAATCAGAATGCCGCCGGCCCGCGTCATGAAGCGCTTCATCTCGGGAGAGAGTGGCGCTTCCGGGTTGAAGAAATAGGTGAAGCCGACGCAGAGCAGCAGCACCACGGTCGCCGTGGCGAGTTGGCGACGAGCAGAAGGGATGTTCGAGTACTTGGTAGATTGCATAGTAGTTCCAGGTTGTGGGTTGAGGGTGTTCCTTGAGTGTAGGAACGTAGCGGTCGATGTCGCTCCACAGAAGAGCGCAAAAGACCGATTACTTGAGTAGCGGAAGGCATTTATTTTTTTCCGCCACCCCTCAACCACGACTGGATTCAGTGCCTAGAACGCTTGGCCGCCAAGCACCGGCTCCTCAGCGGCCTCGTCGACGTTGGATTCGTCGGCGCCTGGAAAGTGTGGCCAGCCGGCCCGGTAGGATTCCAGGCACTTGGCCAAGTAGATCTCGAGCGCCGCGCCGTGGCGCTGCCCGCAAGCCTTCCAGACACCGATGACCGTGCGGTGCGCCGCAGCAGCTTGCGTCAGCTCATGCGCGGCACCACCAGTAATGCCCAGCGCGAGCATGTCTCGCGCCACGTCGCTCTGGAACATCCCAACTGCGTGGACCCACGCCAGCTGGCCAAGCGCATACCTCGGCGCACCCGCGGCGGTGACGACGGGCGGATTTTCGGGCGCCTGGGCCAGGTGCCAGTCGATGAGCGCCTCCAGCTGGGCGCCGTACTCGCCACCGTAATCCCAGTATAGGCTGACGACGTCGCCGTCTCGGGTGGCGTCCGCCGAGCGGAGCGCAAAGCTGGCGTCTTCGTCCATTCCCAAGGCTACCATCGCTCCGAGCATCAACCGGCGGTCCATTCCGCTGTCCGTGAAATGGGCCAGCTGTTCCAGGGTATATGTCCGCATTTTTATCCAGGCAGCACCACTCAGGCGCTCACCATCGCTTCGAGTTCGCGGTCGCGGCTCACCGCTTCCACCTTGGACGTCACACCCATCACGGCCGCGTAGCGGAAGGCTGCGGCCTCGCTGGCGTGTTCGGAGATCGGTACCGCTATGCGCTCGTCGAAGCCGTGCTTATCGCTCCAGCGGGCGACCATCACCGGCACGCCGGCGGTGGTCACCTCTTTGCGAACGAAGCAGGCGTGCGTGATCATGAGGTCCACGCAGTCGTCGCTGGAGCGCGCCCACGCTGGAATGCACGAGCGCTCAAGTGCACCTGGAGCCAGGCCCACGGCGCGCCACGACCTCTCGTCGACGGCGCCCGAGTACACCGCGTCCGTCCAGTCCAGCGCTGCTGCCAGCTTGCGCTCGGCGTCGATATAGCGAGTGTCCATCAACTGCTCCTCTTTCGGCTTTTGTTTGTTGGTATGGACATTGTATGTAGCACTGAACGGGTCTCACAAGGGAAGGCTCAACATTTCGGACTGCGGCGCCAGGCTGCGCCCGGCCACACCGCGGGGGCTTCGTAGTGTGGTCTGCGATGGCCTATGATGTCGGCACTCCGACGATGGACTCCCGCATGCTGCTCACTGCCTTTACATCCGAAGAACTAGACGCCCGGCTGCCGCGCCTAAACGTGGAGGTGCCGCCGCACCCGGCGCCGCGTAAAGAAGCGGTTGAGATCTACTCGATCGTCCGCCTGCTGGGCAGTATCCCGTGGCATCCGCAAGACTTCCCCCTGCAGCTCGCGAAGCGCGAGAGCCCGGACTTTGCTCTGCAGCTGGGCGACCGGGTGATCGGCATCGAGCACACCGAGGCGGTGCCGGAGAACGCGGTGCACGAAAGAAAGCTGCACGCCACCCTGGGCAAGGACTTCCACTTCATCCGCCCAGCGGCCGCCGGCGAGCCCAGGAAATCGAAAAAGCAGCTGCTGCAGGAGATTGAGGCGAACAGATTCCCGCCGCCGATGGTAGGAGATTCCGTGGAACGTGGCTGGGCCGCGGCGATCGCGCACTTTGTCGAAATGAAGGTGGCCACCGCCCAGAAACCCGGCTATACGACCTATGGCGAGCAGTGGCTGGCCATCTACGACAACTGGCCGGCCCTTGCCCTGGAGCGCCAGCACGGCATTGCGCTCCTGCAGGAGCAACTGCTGGCCAGCGATCCCTTCACCGTCTTCGACAGGATTTTCATCCTCACCGGCCAGGTTCTCGTGGAGCTGGCGCGTGGCCGCGCACTGGTTCACCGCCTGAACCACTGCTTGCCGGCATAGCGTGGGACGGCGTTCACGCAATTTTTAGCCTCGAGTGTTCCACTTGAGCGACCATTGCGTGCTCTGCACGCTGGCATCATTCGGTAAAACCATGCAGTGAAACTGTTTGCCCTTCATTCCCAGCACCTGGTATCGCCGGCCGGTTCCTGTCACCAGCTCGTCTCCGACCTCACACGGCTCTGAACCGTGCCACGTTACCCGCAGCTTCACATAGTCGTAGGGAGCCTTCGGCATTCTCGGAACGTCCGATCAGAAGGCAGCGCGCTGACCAGCTTGTCCCCGCGGGACAGGGAACGCATGCTCGATCGGCGGCAGGCGGTCGTCCAGGCGAGTGTTCTGCAGCCGCTCAGGCTGGATCGTCGGCATTGAGAACACTTCTCGTCGCTCCGTAATCATGCCTGAACGGTTCAGCTTATCGACCACATCGCCCGTTCGCTGAGCACGATCTTCCGACATGATAGCCATGCGCGGCATGTGGGTGGCCGGCGAGGCGTTCTGCGGCAGCGCTGGCATCCGCGATTCCCAGCCGCCCAGGCTTTCACTCATGGCGTGCCATAGAGCCATGTCGGTGGAAACCGCATCGAATTCGTCGTCGAGCACCACGTGCTGCACACGATGGGTGACGACATCGTCAGCGAACACGGCCCAACGTGTGACCACGTCGAACTCTTTGATCGGTACCGCTCCGGTATCGATCAGCAGTCCGTTCATGCCTTTACGGCCGACCTTGCGACATGCGACGTAAAGACGCTTATTCGGAAACGGCTGGCGCATGGCCAGATCCACGCCCTCGCGCAGCACGAGGCCCAGTGGCTCAATGGTTACATCGACGAGTTGAACCGGAATAGCGTAATTCCCGGTGTAAAAACGTGGGGCAATATGTATCAGCACTATGATTCCTTTGAACCGGCTCCCGGCCAGCGGCGGGCGCGCTTGAGCGCGCGATTCTAGCTATCGGACGCCTTCGCTTATCAGCCGCGAGGGGCGCTGCTGTCAGCCTCGTCGTCGTCGCTCGAGTCCACGACCGACGGTTCCTGGAGGTGCAGGCGCCGCAGCATGACTTCCGGCGTGCCGCTGCGGGCTACGTCGGCGAGGTACTGGCCGAATTCGGGAAAGCCGGCCTCGCGGAAGGCTTGGGACACACGCATCGACTGCGGCTCCTCGCGCGGTAGGAAAATGGCCTTCCCCTGCTCGTACGGCTGGGGCAGCGCGTGCCAGAGCCAGGTGGCGCCATACGACTGCATCGCCTCGAAGAAGGGATTGGCCACCTCGGGCTTGTCGCTGACCAGGTAGATGTCGTACTCGGTGCGCAGCAGCGCCACGGCCTCCTCGTTGATCGAGTAGTAGTGCAGCGGCGCCTGCAGCAGCACCGGCGCGCCGATGCGCGCGGCGATGTATTTGGCCGCCGCCAGGTGGTGCGAGCCGCCGTCGTTGACCACGAACATGCGCTGGTCCCATTGGTGCACCTGGACCCGGTCGGTCGAGTTCTCGCGCTGCAGGCGGATCTCGCCATGGGCCAGGTTCTTGCGCAGGCCTTCGGCCGAGATGTCGCCGATCATCTCCCGCGAATTGGTGCGGACCATTTCATCCATCGAGCTGAAGGTTTCGAGCTTCGACTTCGACGCGGCGAAGCCGTGCATGTCCTGCAGATCGAACGACCAGGCGTCAACGACGCTGTGGCGCACCAGGTTGGCCAGCGCCGGGCAGGACGCGGTGAAGCTGCCGTAGCGGTTGCCTTGGTTGCGCCAACCCATGAGTTCCAGGCGAGCGTTGCGGCGGCCGGCCACGCCCGAGCCGATCTCGTTGAAGCGGTGCCACTTCGGCACGCGTGCCATGTCGATGTTGTTCTCCGGCGCCAGCAGTTGGGCCTTGAAGTCCGGGCGGTCGCCCAGGAAGCGGCGCAGACGCACCGGGTTACCGAAGGATGCAAGGACGTGGTCGCTGATGGTCTGGAGGAGCTTGCTCATGGTGTGAGAGGGCAGGTGGCCTTTGTTTCGTCGTGTGACAATGATACGACACAAATTAAGCTTGCGCTGTTGCAACCACGCCTGTTCGAAATCCGTACCATTCCTTCAGCGCCAAAGAAAGCCGCGCCCCTCTCTTTCCTGGACGTGCGAAGCACGTCCCCTCTTCTGGCTTTATCCTGCCAGCGCCACTGCTATTGGAATTGCAATTAACGGTCGGATAATTATGTTAGACAGGCAGTTCCGATCCGCCGCGGACCCTGGTCCCTGCCGAGCCTAGATCCTCCCGGACCTTGGTCTCCTACAAACCCTTGTGCCTGACAATCCACAAGGCCCGCCGCGCCCGGCCCGAGGGCTTGCCCGGATCGTGGATTGAATAAAAACTGGTCTCCCCAATCCATGTTTTCCCCAAGCCATAGAGTTCCCCCAATCCCGATTTGGACAATCCATAAAGGGGCACAACCCAGGTCCCCGGCGAGAGGCGGCCAGCAGGACGGCGGCCGGTGAGGCGACCACTACCCTACTTCATGTGATACGACCGTTAATTGCATTTTCTGTGGTGCTGGCGGCGGAGCAGCAGCTGGCAAGGGCGAGAGCCGACGGCGGCCGCCGTCATCAGGGTGGCGATGCAAGATAAGGTGAACGGAACAGGTAGCACGATACCTCCCCTGCACCGACCGTTAATTGCATTTTCAGCGGGTCGGGCTTGGCCTTTCCGGTTCGCGGCATAACGGCGGTGGCCAGCTCGCTGAGAATGTGTGGGTTGCCGGCGCTTGACCGGCATACATCACCAGGAGAAACCCATGACGAAGCATTCCAAGGCAGCACCCAAGAAGCCAATTACCCAGGAGGCAGTGCGCCGGATTCAAAGCAGCACGGCAGCCAAGAACGGCGGCCAGCAGAGCGACTATGTGGATCGGCTCCAGAGCGTTGCCGACCAGCGTGCGGCCGAGGGCGGCGCCGGCGCACCAGCTGGCCAGCGCCAGGGTTCGCGCAAGACCGCGTGAGCGGAGCATGGCCGGCTCCGGCGCGCACGCGGCCGGCCATGCGATATGCTTGCCTCTTTTCGAATTCGATCACCGCATGATCAGCACCCTCTCGCTCAAGGTCTTACAACGCATGCACGATCGCACCGTCGCCGGCATGGTGGCCGAGGTCGCGGCCAAGAGCGTCGGCGATAGGACCGTGCGCAACTGGCTCAGCAAAAGCACAACCCCTTATCCGGTGGTGCTCGAGCAGGTCCGCCTGCAGGGCCTCGAGATCTTGCGCGAGAACCTGAAGAGCAAGGATTGGCCTGCCGCTGAGCGAGATGCCTACGTCGCCGGCCTGGACGCAACGCCTGGCTTCGTCAGCGGCACGGTCTTCTCGCTGCAAAGCGCCTGCGACCAGTATCCGGCCACTGTCCACCTGGCCGGGCAGATCGACCTGCTCGAACAGGCGCTGGCCGTGCACCGGCAGGCTGGCGACGTCCGCAGCGCGGCCCAGGCCGTGCTCGACTCGGAGTGGCTTCGTGACGAGCACCTAGCGATTCCGCAGGACGGTATCAGTGCGGACGAGATGCGGCGCCAGCTGCGTGAAGCGGTGTCCTGGGAAGGGCTCGATGCGCCCGGCCGCGTTCTCGTACTGAATCTGCAGTTCCAGCTGCTGGCGACGCTGGACCTCGAATTCTGCGCTGCGCATCTACCTGGACTGGAGCCGGCGCCGGTGTTCGCCTCGCTTCTCCCTCGTTTCAATCCGCGGGTCGACCTGGAGGGAAAGACCTCGGTTCCGACCACGCGAGATCTATACCACTACCCTACTCGGCGGCTCCTTGACGCGATCGCCTGTCTGCGTGTCGCGTGTAAAAGCCCTGTGCGGAAATGGCCAACGGCCGTGCCGCGGGTAGCAGCGATGGCGCGGTGGCTCGATATTGCGGGCCAGGACAAGCTGGCCAGTAATTTGTCGAAGTGGCGCAGCGGCCGGACGATCACGGCCGAGCGCTTTCAGCATTTATGGGACGCGTGCTTCGGCTTCATCAAGGAATCCGTGCGGCCGCCGGCGCCGATACCGATGCTCTATGCGGCCACGGTATTCACGGAACTCTTCATCAGCGGCAGCATGGCCGAGCGCAACATGAGCTTCATTGCCCCTGATCGCGAGATCTACCTGGGCTGGTGGGAGAGGCAGCGCTTTGCGCTGCTGGCCGGGTCGGAGCCGGTTACCGCTGGGACCATGCAGTGGATGCCGGGCTTGGGCTGAGCAGACGCAGCACCGACGCCACCCGACACCGGCCGGACATCGGGCCGACAGGAAGCGCGACAAGCACCATTCTTCAGGGGCAGGGGAAGGTCGTCAGTTCGAGCAGTTCCTGGTCGAACCGGCGCGTCACCGCCTCCCGAGTCGCGGCGTCCTTCGCCTCGAGCGCCAAGGCCGCGGTCGCCCTGACCCAGTAGGCGCGGTCGCGGCACGGACCGGGCGGCAGCTGGTGCAGGTACAGCGCATCCCTGGGCAGCAGGCCGCGGGCGACAAACACCGCCTTGATCTGGCCCTCGGCTACTTCCGCGGCGGCTGCCTTGTTCTTCTCGGCTTGCGCCTTGTCCCGTGCGGCCAGCTGGCGCAGGCTGCCCTGGTCGCAGGTTGGCACATCGCCGTCGAGGACGCGCCAGCCGTTGACCTCCATCCGCAGCGCCGCCCACGATTCCCCCGCATAGCCGCCGAAGCCGTTGCGCGCGTTGTACCGGATACAGGCGTAGCCTTCGCCCTGGACGACGGCGCCGAACCGCGCCGAGTCCGGATCTTTTAAGGTGGCCCGCACCGCTTGGCGGATCGGGTCGTCGAACAGGGCGCTGTCGCAGCCGGCCAGCATCGCTGCGCCGAGCAGCAGCGATGCCAGTATGCGGGCTGGCTGCGTAGCGGCGCGAACGGAAGTGGTCGTCATCTTGGTCCCGGTCAAAAGATGCAAAATAGTAACATCACGCAGGGCGGTCGACCAGCGGGGACTGGCTCGCCATCGTGCCGCAACGGGGCTAGCGCTACCGATCAGGCGGGACGCGGCGCCAGGTCCTGCTCCTGTTCCACCTCGGCCTGGAGCGCCTGCAGGATCGCGTTCGACGTCACCAGGCCGAGCAGCTTCGCGATCGGCATAGGCGCCGGCCCATCCAGGCTGAAACCCACGTTCTCCTTGTGCCAGGTCAGCAGCCCCTCGCGGCCGCGCAGCGCCAGGTAGACGGTCGGCTCGGTCGAACCCTCGGGGAAGACCGCGATGCGCATCTCGTTTTTCTCAAGGTCGGCGGGCACGGCACTGTGTGTGTCGTTGGAGATGTAGGCCCGGTAGCCGGGCGCCGCGGGCTCTTCGAAGGTCAGCACCACGTCACTGCCGCCCACGTTCGTCGGGATCAACGACGCCGCCGCGAGCTGCGCGTGGTATTCAAGTGCCAGGGACTTCTCATTCATGCTTTCTCCATTCGGGTAGTACAGGTCCAGGCCTGCAGAAGCGCCATCTTGGCTGGAGGTGAAGGACGTGGTTGCATCGATCGGCCGCAGATGCCTCTCCGCGCTGCCGTGCCGGCTGTATACTTGCCATTCGATCACCAACTTGTGCAGGAACTACTGCCACGGCCCGAATGATGAAGCTCGATGTTTCGACTCGCACCAGCCTCGCACAGCGAGCAAAGCACCGCCGGCGGGCGTTGAAGATCAGCTGTCGCGAAGTGGGAGAAGCTACCGGCGTGTCGGCAGCCAGCGTCATTCAGTGGGAGAAGCTGCTGCCGCAGACCACGAGGCACGATGCCAGTTGGGAGTTGGCGCTGAAAGTCCCGCCTGGTTGGCTTCGAAATGCGGAGCTGCAGGCCGCTGAGCATGCTGGCCCCGAATTCGGGTTCCCTGAGGGTGGACCGCGAACCTTCGAGGAATTCATCAACGGCTACTGTATCTGGCATGCCCGGCCGAGCCATACGGAGCGGACCTTTTCTTATGCGGACCTGTCGGCGCGAGAACAGCGGTTCGCGTCGATTATGGCTCGCCGCTACGGCTGCGAGGGCGAGGAGGCGTCGACGCTTCAGGCGATCGGGGATGACCTTGGGTTGACGCGCGAACGGGTGCGGCAGATCGAAGACAACGCGCGCGAGCGATTCGGTGCGGTGCCGCTTCCAGGAGAGCTGGTAAGTCGCCTGCAGGACGCTTTCGTCGGGCAGCTTCCGTGCCGGCTAAGCGACCTCCCTGAAGGTGTTCAGCAGCTGCTCGGCGGTCGGCTCTCGATCGAAGGCGCGGACCGGTTCTTCCGGGAGATCCTGGGCGAGCGCCTGATCAATCTCCGGACGTTGGGCGGCATGCTGCCGGCCTCGCCGGAGAAAATTATCGTTGCTGACGACGCCCCGGACGAAGAGCTCGTTCGGGCGGTCAGACAAATCTCTCTCGGAATGGTTCGCCAGGCAGGCGCTGCGCATGTCTTTTTTGTTGTGGGGGCGCTGGCGGCCCAAGGGTTGGCGGCGGCGCCAGCGCAAGTTGTCCTATGCGCGCGCATGTTCGTCGGCTTCGAATGGCTCGTCGAAGACGAAGGCTGGTTCTGGTATGGCCCTGCTAGCGACAACCGGGCGAAGTGGACGGCCCTCAAGGTCCTGTCTGCGGCGAACCGCCCGGTGGACATCGAGGAGCTTTACGCTGCGATGGCGCGCGCCCGCTTTTCGAAACAGGGCGAGCGTCTCAGCCCCGCAGCAGTGTCTATCCCCATGCCGGTTCTTCAAATCGTGCTGAGCAGATTCAGTGAGGTGCGACGGTCCCACTTCAACGACTTCCGCCTTGCTCCTGACATTGCGGACGATGCCTCTGCAACCTTCCTCTCCCCGACCGAATCGATAATCTGCGACGCCATCACGCAGCACGGCGGCGTGACCAGCCGACGGACGTTGACGCAAGAGCTCGTGGACACAGGACGAATCGAGAGGATCACGATGAACATGGCGCTGATGAGCTCGCCTGTATTTCGACGCCACGACCGAGGCATCTGGACGATCACCGGTTTCAGCTTTACCCCTGAGGCGCTGCAAAAAGCCTGTGAAGCCAAACGTCAGCTGCAGCTCGTCGACGGGTGGTATGAAATGGAAGCCGCTCTGCCTCGTAGTGCCGTGGAGCGTGGGGACTGGTTTGCTCCGGCCAGCTCGCAACCGCATCTCACGCCCGGCGATTACCGGATCCTGGGCATGGAGGGCACTACCAAATACGTCGAAAACCCGGTTGGAGACCCCTACCTGAAGCGTTTCGGTTTTCTTGTCGCGGCACATGGCTTCGAGGCAGGAACACCGTTTATGCTGGGCATCTCCTCGAAAGAACGCACGCTGCGCGTCTGCGCCATACCGCACGACGAAGAGGAATAACGAGCCAAATGCTTAAATTACTCTGATGCAATTTTCTATTCGTTTTTTTTGTGCGACACTGCTTTTTATTCAAAAAAATGCAGCGATATACAAAAAATGACGGAATACATAGGATTTAAGTGGGTCGCACAGCATCTCAACATCGAGCCCGTGCAGCCCTTCGCAGTCGAGAGCAAGATCGGGACCTCGCGCCGAACCGTCGTCAATCCGACCAGAGAGGAAACGTACGGGCCGGCGGCAAGGCCTGACGCGACGATTGCCGGCCACCTCACTTTCGGCTTAAAGCATGAGCTCGTCAACCTCGAATTTCTGGCCAGGATTTTCGCTGTCATGGACCAGCAGCTGCTGGAAAGCTGGATCCGCAGCGAGCCGACCGGCGCCTACGCGCGCCGTGCCGGGTTCCTGTTCGAATGGCTGACCGGGCGCCAGCTCGACGTACCCGACACGCCTTCCGGCAACTACGTCGACGCCTTAGACCCCGAGGCGTTTGTCGTCGCCTCACGAGCGGCCAACGTCCAGCGCTGGCGCGTCCGGGACAACTTGCCAGGTACCCGCGAATTCTGCCCTACCATCCGGCGTACCGAGGCAGTGCGCGCCGTCGAGCGCTACAACTGCGCGGCCGCACTGGACTTCCTGGAAGTCGAATTCGGCGCCGACATCCTCATGCGCAGCGCGGTCTGGCTCTCGATCAAGGAGAGCCGGGCATCCTTCGCGATCGAGCACGAGGAAAAGCAGGTTGACCGGGTAAAGCGTTTCGCCGCGGTGATGGAGCGCCGGTGCGGCCAGACAGATGACCCGCTGCTGCTAGAAACGCTGACCGAGCTGCAAACCGAGATCCTGGGCGCGGCCACGCGCTACGGCGTGCGCCAGTCGCCGGTCATTGTCGGGCACACCCACGGCTTCGACAACATCGTCGACTACATCGGCCCGCCGTGGGAGCGTGCGGGCGAGCTGCTGGACGGCCTGCGGGCAAGCATGGCCAGGACCGTTGGCGCGTCGTCCATCCTGCGCGCATCGCTCGCGTCGTTCGGCTTCGTCTACATCCACCCGATGATCGACGGGAACGGCCGGATCTCACGCTTCCTGGTGAACGACGTGCTGCGACGCGACGGCGCGGTGCCGGCGCCATTCATTTTGCCGATCTCGGCGACCATCACGAACAAGGCGAAGGAACGCGCCGGCTACGACCGGGCGCTGGAGACGCTCTCGCGGCCGCTGCTGGCCAAGTACCGGGACAGCTATCGGTTCGGCGCCGAATACGAGTGCCCAGATGGCGTGCGATCGAATTTCTATTTCGATGCCTACGACGACGCCATGCCGACCTGGCGCTACCCGGACCTGACCAGCCAGACCGAATATATCGGCGAGGTTGTGCGCCTCACGATCGAGGTCGAGATGAGCAAGGAGGCGAGCTACCTGCGTGATATGGAGCGCGCGAGGGAAGGCGTTAAAAACAACCTGGAAGGGCCAAATTCGGACATCGACCAGATCATCCGCTCGGTGCGGGAAAACGGCTGGAAGGTGTCCAACAAGCTCGTGAAGGCCTTCCCGCCGCTGGCTGATACCACGCTGGCCAACGCCGTAGTCGCCGCCGTGAAGGACGTATTCGAACCTGATGCAGAAGGCGACCACGATGAAGACGGCGAAGCACCCGATGCACCTGGCCAGTAGGTCTTGCCGAGTAAAATATCTTATCCGGCGCGGTCGAATATCTCACTCACTGCGCCATCACTGAAAGACGAGCGGCCATCATGGCAGATGAACAGAAAAACCCGAGCCGCTACGAGCGGCTGCACCTGGCGAAACTCATGGAAGGTCGTGCCGACTGCGCTGTGTCCGGCCGGTGGTTGCGCTTTCCCGAGACGGCACAACAGGTCCAAAATGGCAGCGGTACGCAGGAGCTGATTTTCGTGGACGTCATGTCGACCAATGAAGACATGAAAGACCGGAAGCTGTGCGAGCTGGTGCTGGCGCGCGAGGATCTACTACATATCCTCAATCGCATGCCGGTGAAGCCATTACCCCCTCGCGAGGATTGAAACCCCATGAGCAAAAACACCATTTACGTCTATACCGGTATCGCCGGCCTCTTCTGCGAATGTGGAAATGCCGAGGTGATCACCGACGACAACCCGCGCTACCGCCGGTTCAGCCAGTGGCACGACACCTCTGGCGGCCGCGGCTGCTCCAAGGCTTCGTGCCTGAAGTGCCACAGCGAGACGCAGACACCGGACGTTCGGCCAAAGCCGGCCGATCTGCGCGAGCGCCTGCAGGTCGCGTATCCCGGCGCCGACGTCGACGAGCTGCTGGCCAAGTCGGCCACCCTGCAATAACCGAACCGCTATCGAAGGGCCACAATGTCTCAACAAGCACCACATGAACTCGCCTTGAGCGAAAGCGAAATACAGGATCTTCGGGAACAGGGATATACGGTGACCACTGTAACCGACGTCGACAAGTCGGCCTATATCTGGCAGAGCACCAGTAAATCTGGGGCCTCCCAACGGGATACGGTGCAGCCGGCGCGGCGCACGGCCGCCCAGGCTTGGCATGACCTGTCGCTGTATCTGAGCCCAGATGGCCCCGACACGCTGCGCCCTGACTGGATCGAGAAATGACCTCTACCTCCTCCGCCGGCCGCGCCGAGACCACGGCCGGGCGCCTGCAGCGCGAAATCATGACGCGCTACCCGGACAACTTCATGATGTATGCGGACATGTTCGCGATGGGCTGTCTGTTGCACCTGCAGGGCCAGCACAAAGCTGGCCTGAAGCTGATCGACCAGGTTCGGCGCGCCTTGCCCACGACCGGCCACAAGACCTACTTCGCGGACCTACTGGAAGCCCTGCCGGGTAACGAGCTTCGTTTCGCCAGCGAGATCCAGGCGCACAGCGAAGTCAATGATCTACTCGAGCTCGCCCGGCGCCAGCAAACATCGCCGGCATACACCGGGCGCCCAGCGCCATCAGGCCTGGCCCAGGTGACGGAGGTGCACACCCGCGGCGCGCAGTTCAATTGCCCCCACTGCCGCACCCAGATCGACGGCTGGCAGGCCGACCCGCGTGGACGCGAAGACACGTGCGATCGCTGCCACCAGCAGTTCTACATCGCGCCCGACGCGACTGTGATCTTCGACTAGCGGATGGGCGTCCCGCGATACGGCGATCGCATGCGGCCCCTCGACATCGAGGCGCTGCCGCTGCTGGAGGAACATCAGGGCGATCCGCTGGTGCTGCGCTTTATCGAGCTCTACGATCGGATCTCGCGCGCCGAGATGATCAGCGATCCTCGCACGTGGTCCGAAGATGAGCGCGCCGCCTACCGGGCTGGCGACTGGAGATCCTTCTCGCGCCTTCGCGGCTACACCTGGGCCGAGATCGCCGAGTTTGCAGACTACCTGAGCGCGGTCGGCGAGGTCGACGCCAAGCACGGCCCTGACACCGCTTCCTCGCTGGCCTTCCTGGTGTACGAGCATACCGAGGCGGTGTAAAGACCAACCGCTCTGCAGTACCATTTCGCTTCGAATTCATAACCGTGCCCGGAACACCTGGTGCACCCGACGCGGCCGGCAGCCCGTGCAAGGAACCCGTATGCCCCAGTTCAATCCCTCTTCGAAGCACCCGGCACGCGCGCTGCAGGCCTGGGTCATTCTCGTTGGCGCGGCGATGAACCGCCAGACGCTGACGTACGAAGGCCTGTCGTTCAAGATGTACAAGAAGAGGGCGGCCGGCGTGCTCGATAAGATTCTCGGCCACGTCGCCTTCTACTGCATCGAGCAAGGCCTGCCGCCGCTGACCTCGATCGTGGTGGGCAAAGGCCGAGGCACACCCGGCCACGACATCCCCCTCGACATCGCGGCCCTCGACGGCGAGCGAGAACGCGTCTATGCCTACGACTGGTACGACGAGCATCCGCCCTCAACCGATCAGCTCGCGGCAGCCATGCAAGCCGGGATGGCGCCGGCACCGAGCACCCGCGCCCGCCCGCGGCGCGTAAAGTAAGCCGGCCGCGTAGGGGGCTAAGGACATTCCCAGAACCAGCACTCGACTGCATGCCAGTACACGTGCCCGCCCTCACACGCGAGGCGGTGGTGCTCGTCGTGGCATAGCAGGTCAATATGCCCTTGCGGATCAAACGGCCCCCAGAGGCCGACAAAGCGGATCACGCCGCGGCGATCACCAACTCGCTCGCGGAGTAGCGCGGCGCCGAACTTCTCGGGCTCGCCCCAGATGTTGATCAGGTCCTGGGCCAGCGCTTCCTGCTTGATCTCAATGAACTTGCCCCGGTGCTTCCCGGCTTCAACCCTCAGGAATCCGCCTGGCAGCTGGATGCCGGCGCCAAGAAGCGCCAGGCTCATGCGGATGGCGCAGGTGTTGCGCCACTGGGAGTCGAGCACCTTTTCGGTGTGGCCGATCCAGCGCCACAGCTCTTCGGCAGGAACGTTGAACGGGTCGGGGAAATGCATGCGCAGCAGCGCATATGGTGGTGGTGACGTGCGCATGACGGCTCCAGGATCAGATACAGCACCCATCTGGCGGGCAAGGCCAGCGAATCTGCCACATTCGGACAAGCAGCTCGGCGGCGCGCTCCTTCTGCTTCACCTTGGGCAGCTTACGCAGGTAGTCCACGGCATCCTTGTGCATGGCCTCTGGCGGCTGCTTTCGCAGCTTCACGTGCTTTCGACTGGTGTAACACCACAAGCCACTCTCTGTGGCGTCGTAGACGCCCTTGATGTACTCGACGGCGCCGGCGTCGCCCTGCTCCAGCTGGCGCAGCAGCTGCGCCCCGGTAAGCCACGGCGAAGGCGCTGGAACGGTCTTAGCTGGCGTCCCAGGCATGATAAAAGGATGCTCATCCTCCTGCGCCGGTGATGCCGGGCGCGAGATCGCCGCCAGCAGCAGCGCCAGCACGGCACTGCGCCACGCGCTCGATGCGGCGGCCATCACGCCACCCGATTCGTTGCGAGATCCCAGCCCCCAGCGGTATTGCCGCCGGCGCCACCCGTAATCTTCTGCTGGGTGTACTTCCACTTCACCTTGGAGAACTTCAACCCGATCTGATCGACCATGCCGATCCCGGCCGACACCGACTGCGCCACCTCACCGATGACGACGTTGTCGAGCTCGACCTCGTAGTACTTGACGCGGTCACCCTGAGCGTCCGCTCGGAAGAACTCGAATTTCGCCTTCGGGATCGTTTTACCCATCGCGCAGTGCTGCGCCAGGATAGGCGACGCCAGGTCGCAAAGCTTTGCGAAGGACACGTCGGACAGCTCGGCCCGTTCGGCAGTGTGCCCGCCGGCCGTAGACGACGTGGCGCTCCTGGGCTGGTGCAGCTTCCAATTAACGGACAAGCACTCAATCCAGCCTGCATGCTGGCCGTCCGTGGATTCGCCCTTGATGCCGTCGATCTGCAAGTACACGTCGATTGCCATTTGTGCCTCCGGGTAGTAGCCGTCCCGGATTATTGCTTGCGGATCAGCTCGCCGCGTTGGCGCCGCACAAGAGACCGTGACGCATCACGGAAATATTGATCTGTCTCGTCCTTGTGCCCATGATGCCATTCCTATACTGTACATTTATACAGTAAAATTGCGACATCATGCCTCACGACAACAAACCTGCGCTCGAGGAGCTGCATCCCTCTCTATGGCGAGCCTCCCAGCTCGCCCGCGGAAGCGCTCGCACTGTCGACTGTGGGCACCCGGCCTTGGCGTTGCAGCTTCCAGGAGGCGGCTGGCCGAGCGGCGCCTTGGTCGACCTGATGATGCCTACGCCTGGAATCGGCGAAATTCGTCTGCTCGCGCCAGCGCTGGCCGAGGTCGCGCAGCGGGGCATCGCCTTACTGCAGCCTCCGCAGACGCCCCAGGCGCTGGCCTTCGCTGCTTTGGGTGTCCCACCCTCGAAGCTGATCTGGCTGAAGCCCCAAAAGACTGGGGACGCGCTCTGGGCCGCTGAGGAAGTGCTCAAGTCGGGCGCTGCTGGCGCTCTACTCTTCTGGCTTAACCACGCCCGAAATGACAGCCTGCGTCGGCTGCACCTCGCTGCGCAAGGAAGCGAGACGCTCTTCTTTTTGATGAGGCCCTTGGCCAGCGCGCAGGACGCCTCTCCTGCCCCGCTGCGGCTATCGCTCCACCCGGTGCTGGACGGGCTCGAAGTCGGGTTCGTCAAAAGAAAGGGACCAGCGCGGGACTCGAAGCTCTTTTTGCCTCTTCCACTCCCGGTCTCTTTCAAGCGCCACAGCGCTCCCGAGCGCGCGACGCCGGCGCCACAGCACCAGCCCGAGGCCCTACCCAGCTGGGAAACGCACGGTTCGCTCGCTGCGGCGCGGCCGTGATGCTGGTACCCGGCGCCTGGCATGCGAAAGAGCGCGTGGTTGCAAGGGGCGTCGCTTGACGCGCTGCGTCGACCCGAAGACACTTTGCGCCGGCAGATCCGGCATGTTCCAATAATACGTTCAAGGAGTAGCAATGCTTAACGCAACCGTGAAATATGGCAGGCGCGTGATCAGGATGACCGGCCTGCTCGCTACCGGCAAGATCCTGTGGATCAGCTTCAAAATGGGTCTACGCCCTGGCCAGATCTCGATCCTGGCCGTCGGCGGTGGCATGTTTTTCTGTGACCAGGAGACCGAGGACATGTTCTTCCAGGGTTAATTTCTCATCCACGAGATCGCAATCACGTGGCAGAGGTTCCTTGATTTCATCAAGGAACTGTCGAGCTTTCTTACACTCGGCCAGGATAGTAGACAGGTGTTGCAATAAGTCTATGATTTTAAAAGCTTGACGAGTCCCGGCATATTTATTGCATGAAAAAAAGCTTTCTTGATAGAGAGAATTCATGCGCCGAAATCTTTTGGGAGTCCTGACCGCTATTTCCCTTGTTACCTTGCCGGCCGAAGCGGCACTGATCGCTCGCGGCAATGGCATGGTGTACGACTCGACACGTAATGTGACCTGGGTGGCGGACGCCAACCTCTTCAAGACGCAGGTCGACCAGGACCGCACTTTGGTCGAACGTATCATCAGCGGACGGCCGGTTCTTCACGTAGGCCCCACAGAATATTTCGGCACGATTCCAGTCGGCTCCAGCAACTACGGCAACGGAGGGTCGTACATCATCGACATGAACGGCGCCTGGCACCGCGTTATGTCTACCGGGGACTTTTCGCCGGCAACCGGCGCAATGAACTGGTTCGGGGCCACGGCATGGGCCGAGCAGCTCGACTACGGTGGCTACAGCGACTGGCGCTTACCTACCCTAGATTTTTGCGGCCCTACCTGGACCTGCTGGGGAGGCGAGCTAAGCGGGCTGCTGCTCGACCTCGGCGCCCATCCGGGATCGAGCCTGGCTACGGATCACAACGCAAACTACACGTTGTTCAGCAATATTCAGCCTGGCGCCCACTGGAGCGGCTCCAATTACTTCGACATGGAATACGCAGCAATGGCGATGGATGCCGATACGATGACGCGCGCGGGATTTTCGAAGTGGCAGCTGAGCGCCTACGCATGGGCCGTACGCGACGGCGACGTGGCTGCGGTCCCAGAACCGCTGACGCCTGCGCTGGTGTCGGTCGGGTTGCTCCTGTTGGCACTGTCGCGGCAGCAACTGCGCCGCAAGCCGTAGAGAATACTCGCGCACGGCCTCTATTATGTGACAGCAACAGACGGCCCGCATCGGCTGCGCTCGTCACGCGCCGTTCACCTCTAGTCTATTTCGCCGACAACCCAGCAGCTGGGGCTGTTTCGCTGCAGGCATCCTCATAGACCTGGTAGAAGCCCGGTTCACCCTCGAAGCGAACCGAAGGCGACCCGGCCTCCTCGCGAACGATGAAGCCTTTGAAGCCGTCGTATCCACCCATCCGGTTCTTGGAATTGACCCGGCCGCAGACAGCCCCTGTCCGGCGCACCTGAACCAACGACTTGTAGCGGGCGGATTCCGGATCGGTCAAGCGCTCCGCGATGTTGGCCTGCGCGCGGTCGATTGTCATCGGCTTCGGCATAGGCAGGTCCAGCCTCTTACAGCCCTTTCCGTGAACGTCCGTGAAGTACACCCGTCCAGTGGTGTCCACGCATTTGAAAATAGTTGGCTCGGCCGCCGCTGCGTCAAGAGAGCATGTGCCCAGCACGAAGGCGAAAGCCGTAAAAATTGATGAACGCGTCACGATAATCTTATGCGCGGCTGCCGGCCGCTTCGGGGCGCTCTCGGCACCAGGTGTTTCGATAGTGGGGCTCGTGGCGCCGTCTTCTAGTCCGGGCGATCGAACCCGATCAGGTCCAGGTAGACACGCATTTTCTGGGGACTCTCCCAGTGCGCGTGATACAGCGAACTGTCCCACAGCTCGCCGATCGTTGCGCCGCTGTCGTCCATCAACACGATAGGTCGGTGCGTCGCCGCGGTAGCCATGTGCTGGTTCACGAAAGTCCACACCTCCGCCAGATCCGAATCCTCGCCGAACTCCTGCAGATTGTCGCCGACGGCCGCCTGTATGATGGTCATACTTTTCCTTGCTGTGTGTTGGGAGCCGCAGCACAGAGCACGCGCCGGGCCTGCGTGCGAATCCTGCCTGCGGCGCGCACGGGCGTATCGCCGACGTCACGCCAGACCTGGTGCCACCAGGCGATTACGCCGGCCGCTGCAGCAGCTGAAGGTGCGGCCACGACGGCTTCAATTTCGCGTTGCACCTGCCCCCACCAGTTCGCCCCTTCGCCCGGCCCTACGGTTGGGTCGATAGCACGCTGGTAGATCAGCATCGCCTGCTCGGGCGCCATCGACATTCACCGAGTCCGCAGTATCCGCGCGACCACCTGTCCTTGATTCTGGACCAAGCATTCCTCGCCTGCGGAGATATTACAGATCTGTTTGAACCGCATTTCGTGCGGCACCTGGACGACTTGTTTCATTTCGCCGGCGCCTGTGGTCTGGGGCTCGATTTTCAACGCGAGAGCATTCACATACAGCTTCGAATGATCACTCGGGTGAACAGGGAAAATTTCCAATTCAGACGACCGTGGGAATTCCCCCGCCCGGAAGAGCGATTGCCCATCCCAGACCAGCGGCTTTTCGACACCGGGAATAGTGATGGCGAACTGCATGCCCGAGGCGGTTTGTTCAGTTGCCTGGGCTGGCATTATGCCAAGGAGAATAGCGACATACGCGGCCGCACGCGGGAAAGAAAACGTCATGTTCATCATATTGTTGTCGTAAGCCGGCCTATAAAGCCACACCATACGCTTACCACTTTCCCCAATCTGGGTGGTCGCGACTGCTCGTCGCGTCTTCTTCTGCACCGGGACCACTAATGAGGTCCCACTCCTCTTGCGAGATCTGCGCTTCCTCTTCGCTGTCGTCGTACGGCAGCGGCTTAAAGAGACCGGCCAGAATGGCGCACGTGATCGGCCCCTTCAAGCAATCAGCAAGCTCCGCTTTGGGCTGCCAGGCAGGCGTCGGCGCGTTTGCCGGAAGATTACACGGCCACACCTGGTAGGCCCAGCCGCCCGCCTTAATCCTGCGCCTTCGTATGCTGATCATCGTGAGGCGCCCAGTACGAGAAGAGTCCATCGACCGATTGACGCTGGCACTTTCATTGTCCTATTTCCTGTCGGTGCGCAATCGCGCCGAATCGTCAGCCATTATACGAATTGGCGCCAAACTCTCACAACAATAGACCAAGGCAAAAAAAATCCCGCCGTGTGCGGGATCGTGGTGTTAATTGCGCGGTTTATACACCCGGCCGGAAGAGGTTGACATCCCCCTCCTCCTCGTCGTCCAGCACCAGGTGATCATCATCACCCGGCTGATCGGTATGCAGATTCATCGCGGGTGTCCATACACCATCGTACGGCCGCCCGCGGCACGCGGCCAGCTCGGTCAGGTTCCGCACGATCGGGTCTTCACGATCACCCAGGCGCCCAGGGCAAAGCCGATCCAGACCGTAAAGCACCACGTTTCCGTTGCCGATGTCACGCGTCAGCAAGCGCCAGCCTGGGAGGTCGGTGGCGGCGACGTTTTTCAGCGCATGGCCGGCGCGCAGGCGCAGCTGATAGTCGGACAGTTCGCGGATCTCCCAGTCGATCTCGTTGGTCGTGAGCTTGACGACGCCGAGCCGGCGCGCCAACTCGGGAACGATGCCCCAGATCAGGCGCGCATCGTACGTGCATTCGTCTGGCGCCAGCCGCGGCGTTGCCGCCTGGGCTTCGCGCGCGGCAGCGAGCAGTGCCGCCGCCAGCCACGCGTTGCCAAGGCCGTACAGGCGAAGTGCCTCGCGGCGCTCGTGCTCGATGCACGCACGTGCCTCGGGCGACAAGAGGGCGTCGAAGATGCTCATGACATCACCAGGTAGGAGGATAAGCAGGCATGGTCACCCACAGCGCGCGGGTCATCGGGATGCAGCCCGTGCGCTTCTCCTCCATCACATAGACACCCTCCCGATGGATATAGAAAAGTGGACGCCCCTCGATCTGCGCGATCTCGATGGCCTTCTCTTTATATCCGGGCATCAGCACGTCGTCGATCGACATGCCATCAACACTGACGAAGCGCTCCACCAATTCTTCTCGGCTCAGGTGCGGGAGCGCGACATCGTTGTGATTTACGAAGCGCCGAGCGTCATTGCCGAACGCGCGAAGGCGGCCCCATTCTTCGTCAGGCATGGCCTGCAGGTGCCTCAGCACCTCGCCGTCGAATGCCAGCGCTGATGCCGACTTGGTGCAGGTTGGCTCCCAATGATGATGTTCCTCATCGTGCTCATGCTGCACGCAAGCCGCGGCGCCAATCGAAGCAGAAGATTTCATCATCATCTCCTAACAGCCCGGCGCCATGCCGAGCGCTTCTTCTTCGCTCTCGTCATCGAACTCGGGATCATACGGCGCCTGGACCTGCTGGTCGGCCAGCGGCCCGCACGCATCAACCGTTTTGAATTTCAGCTGCGAGACGACACAATGCTCCAGGCGGCGATCGTTACGGATGCCCTTGTAGCGGGGCTGGGCCAGGCCGCCGGATGGGTAGGCGTACAGGTACTCGACGTCGACGATCGCGCCCACCGGCGGGACATCGTAATTTGCCGGAATCGTGACCTTCTTCAGCGACACCGGCTGGCCATCGGAGCCCAGAACGGCGATATTCACGCTGCGTTTGCTGCCGTCGTGGCTCTCCACGCAAACGGTCGCGCGATCGAGGTAGGGGAACTTGAACTGGTCTTCGCCCACACCCGGCGTGTACGGCGCGGACTTGAGCTTGCCGACCAGGCCTTCACCGCCGCGGGCGCGCACTTCCTTGTCCAGCTCGCGAGCAGCCTCGGGCGTGGTCGCGATCGCCACCGACACCCAGCACGACGACGGCGCCGCACGCAGCAGCTGCTGGAGCGCCAGCCAACGGTCTTCGCAACCGCGTTGGCCGTTCGGATCGTCGTCCGTGGCGACCAGGTCGAAGGCTGCGTAACGACCCTGTCCCATGTCCTCGCCATCGAGCACCACGAAAGGAAGCGGCAGAGCGGCCACGGCGTCGGCGAGATCCTTCGGGATCGGTACGATCAGCCCATCACGATTCGTCCCGATCACCGTCACGACAGCAGCGGCGCCGGCGCCCTCGGTGGTCTTGCGAATCATGCGGCGCTCGCCGTCCTTTTTCTCCTGCCAGAGGTAGGCCGGATCGTGCATGCGCTGATAGACCAGCGCTTCCGGGATCGCCTTCAGCAGCTGCGGCGCCAGGCCCGAGACGCGGTCGGCCTGCCCCAGGCTCTGGTATTCGACGCCGGCAGCCTGGGATACGTAGCCGCCCTTGGCCGACATCTTCTCCTTCAGGGTCTGGTCGAACACCTTTTTCGCCTGCTCATACGGCACGGCGCCCTTGATCTTTTCCTTCTTCGTCAGGGCAGCGCCATGCTTCCCGTTCTCATAGAGCAGGCGCCAGAGGCCCGTGCCGCCGGCATCCTGCTCCAGGTGGAGGTTGTAATCCTTGTCGGCGCCGTCCTTCTGGGAACGCAGATACACGCGCTCTTCGCGTTGCTGGGTCATGGTCAGTCCATCGAATTGGTGAAGACTCGATGGTATTGAGAGCTGCCAGGCGTGGTTGCAGAACCGGATGCGAACGTCGCGCAGCGCCAGCTTGCAACCACGGCACAGCACCCGCCCTACACTCGCGCCTCATCGACAACGGAGGAATCATGACGACCATACCTTTCAACCCTGACCGCGCGACGGGCACCCTTCTCTTCGGCCACGGCGGTCGCATGACCCCGACCCTAAGCGCGGTACTCGGCGCCCTCGCCTTCGACCCTGCGGCCGCCGCTCGATCAAGCCCGTACCTTCCCTTTTCCGGTGAGTCGAGCGCGACCTGGGGCGCCGTGCTGGATCACCTCTCGGCTCGCGGCCGTGAGCTCGGGCTCAGCACGCCGGGCACGACCAGGGACGCCACGCAGCTGCGCGACTGGCTGGACGCTTTCGCGGCCCATACTGGCGCGGCGCCGGCCGAGGTTAAGTCGCTGCTCGAGCACAACCAGCTGGCCCTGGACAGCCTGGCCACTGTCGAGGAGCTGGTGGAATTGGCCAAGCTGCTCGACGACGGACATGGCCTTTATGGGTACCGGATCGAGGAATACAGCGTCAACGTCACCGATGGCCAGTGCACTCACTGGAATCCGTTCGGCTGGAACTTCGCGTCGCAGGCGATCGCCGAGGAGGCTGCGAAGCAGTTTCTGCGCGAGGACGAGGATTACACCGAGGCCATCGTCGGCAGGGTCGTCATCGTCGACAACGAACTGCAGACCGATGATGCGAACGACAACCTGGCCACCATCCGACGCGAAGATTTGCAGAACCTGCCGACCGCGCCCGCAATGTAATTCACTGGCGGCGCTGCACCTGCGCTGTCGGGTGTGGCGCCGCCGGCGCACTCGGCGCAGCCTGTTGTTGCGCTCAACAGACGGGCGAATATAATGGCAAGGCCTATCGCAGCCGTTTTGCCATCTGCGCATGTTTCGACACACCGCTCTCACCCACCCAGACCTCTCCACCGCATGAAACAAGACGACCTGCGCCTGGACGCCGCAGAAGAATCGAACGCCACGGCTGCCAGCCCGGCCAGCGCAGAGAAAAGCAGCGCTGAGGACGCGCGCGGTCCCAGAACATCGACGGAGCGCGGCTCGGCCGCCGATAAGGCGCTGATCGCCGCCGGCGGCACGATCGTGAGTCGCCTTCGGCTGCGCCCGATCGCGGCACGCGCCCTCGAAATCCTGATGGAGCGTGAGGAAAAACCTCACGGCAAACAGCGAGCCGCGATCGAGCGCGCATTGATCGAGGCGGCCGGTGGTGCGGAGCTGCTGGAGCAGCAGCTGGCCGACGAGTTGGCGGAAGAACAGGCTGCGGCTGAAGCGGAGGCAGCGGCCGCCCTCACCGGTCGGCACCGGGCGCGCCTGTCGCCTATCGAGAACGAACTGATTGCCTTGCTCGAGCAGGGCCCCATCACTGGGACCGCAGAGGTTGGATACCGCCTCTGGCCTGATCGCGAGATGCAGCCCCAAGGGGCCGCGTGCGCGGCGAACGGAATACTTCGGCGCCTGCTGGACCGCGGCTACATCCACTCCACCCAGGTCGAAGATCGTCGCCGCTGGGAGGTAGCCGACGCTGGCAAGGAAGCGCGCGAGCAGGATCGGCTCGACGCCATCGACCCGCGACAACTCACGTTGCTGGAAGACTAGAGCTCAAAGGCCGGCAACAGCAAATCAGCCTCGCTGCAACTTCCATATAACCGAAGACCAGCAAACGCGCTTACGATCAACTCACGATATGGATCGAACATCGCATGCCCCATATCCGATAGGTTCACACGTATAAACTTATTTTTCCAGCTGTAGATAGTGCCCACGATTTGGCTAAAACCGTATGTCCCACTAGCATTCCTAATGGTAAGGCTCGACCATTCTTCGTGTATCAACTCGTTTGCAATGTCAAAATCTGCTTTGTCACGCGTCTTGATAAATATGAACCGTCCTTCTCGATCGCGATCCCAGAATATTTGACAGCACTCTAGCTGCAGACCATTGAGCACGACAATACCTGATTCAATCCGTCGTATTGCGTCTTCGAACTCCGACTTCGCCCTGGCTATGGCTGCTTCGATTTTATCTTTTTTGGATTTAGATAGCCGGAAGGGATCACTGCACGTAGCTCCAGTATGCCGCACTTGACTCTTTGGTGGGACTAACTCACTCAGCGGAAGAAGTTGCGCTCCATCCGCCAGATCACAATTATCCGATAGGAATTTTTGAATACGAGGCCAGCAGACGAGGTCAAAATATTCCGTATCCCCTTCGAAACGATGGCTTGTGGATACCGGGAGATTCCACGACTCGAATAGTTTATGAAGCACGCCCTCAATTCGAACGGCTCTCTCCACTGTATTCAAGCGAATACAATAGCTTTCATTTTCCAAATATTCCTTATCCCCGCCCAGCTCAAAAAAACGCTTGCGGACATCGTTTGCCTTACCGATCTTGAAACGCGATTCGCTAACGTGTCGAAAAAAGTAAACGTACATGCCTTATTCGATTACGTCTTCGACAAAGTGTTGGCGGTTATGATCGCAATAGCTTCCTCGACGTCAATCTCTCGCGCTATCATTCGGCCGACGATAACCTCAGTATCTTCCGCCATCACCATTCCCTCGATAGCAAACGAACCAACGGTTTCCCGCCAGACGTTATCCGCTCGCGCAAGGGCAATGTAATCGCCATTTTTCATCGTCGGCTCTGTTCTCATCGTGTGGCCAGGGACTTGAGCACAGCGCTATGGGTTTCAATGACACGCTTCGCGACGCTCATCGCCCGGCGCTTTCCCGCCTCCGTGTTCAAGTCCATCGGGACTGGTGCGATTTTAGTTCGAGGTGGCGCGTCCCGCAGGAGCGCGTCGATATATTTTCTGTCCATGAGGTAGTGTGCCGCACGTTTGACCGCCCAGGTCGGGTAAGGCAGAAGGTAACATATGCAGCCCTGCCCGCCCAGACACGCCGAGTGCATGCTCAACACGCTATCGCATCGATTGCGCCTCTTCCCGGTCTGCCTCACTCTCGTGCGCACCTGTCCCATCGGCGCACATACCTGGACTCGAGCGCACGGCCTGTGCCAGCCGCGCCGGCCGTTCAACGACACGCCACCCTTCCCGGCATCCCTCTCCATATGCGAGCACCAGCTGCGTTCCATCGCCGGTGGTCCCGGTCGAGAGCGTAAAGTGGTCGGCGCCCGTCTCCAGGAAGGCAAAGTCCAGCAGCTGGGTGGCCACACGCCTTCCCTGGTAGTCCTCTCGCACCCCGATGTCTGAGATGTCGAAGCGTCCGTCGACCTCGCGGTAGAGCAGGAGCCGGCCGACCTGGGCGCCATCCACATGCGCCGCGAACTGCTTCTTCATCGTCCCAAGGGGGCCGACTGCAGACTCCCAACACGGCGAGACGACATCGACCTTCGCCGGCGGCCGCCGCGGTGCCACCTCAGGGCGTTCACCTTCAGCCACGCGGGCTCGAGCCATGCTCAGCTTCTTCGCAGTCCGTGTCGTCTTCCTGGTCGACCTGCACCGGCTCGCCGGCCGCACAGAAAATCGAGTGCATGCGTTCCTCGGAAGGCTTCTTCATGCGGCTGCCGTCAGCGAGGATCACGTCATGGAAGGTCAGCGGGAACCGCATGAATTCGCGGTTGCGCACGCTGCTCGAATAAACCAGGTTGTTGTCGACGACGAAGCGAGACCCATCGGTGAACGCGATCGCCAGCATGCCGCTGAGGCGGCCGACCTGAATCGTGTTGCTGACCTCGGTGACGCTGGCAAGGTTGCCCTTGGCCTCGACGATCGGCGCCAGCTTGCGCACCACCTTCGAGATGAAGGCCTCGCGTAGCTCGGCCGCCTCCTTCTCGGCCAGGGCCACGAGCTCCGCCTTGAAGTCCGGCTTCAGCGCATAGTCCTCGTGCGGAGAGCTGCGCGGCGCGGTACCGGCCCGGACCGCTGCCCGGTTCTCGGGATCGCGTACGAGCTTTTCGCGCAGTGTGGGGCTGGCGGACATGAAGAAGTCGAGCCGCCTGGCGTATTCCTTCGTGAAGTACTCGACCACCTGCTGCTTGTTGCGCTCGGTGACTTTCGCGATCTCCTGCCACATCTGCAGGACGACGCCCGGCATAGCTGGAGTTGGAACGAAACGCTGCTCGGCCTCGCGCTCCTCCTGCGACTTCACCGGACGCTTCACGATATGCTCCTTCAGGAAGGCCAGGCGCTGCGCGATCGGCACGAACTCGGTCAGGACCTGGCGCATCGCATCGACGGCTGGGTGCTGGATATCACAAGCGTTCACCTTGCGCAACGTCGCCTCGATGCGGTGTAGCGCCGTACTGTCGCCGTAGTAGAAGTCGAGCAGCTCGCGGGGCGTGGTGCCCTGGTCCCCCTGGCCATGAAAATACGGCGCCGAGACATGCTTCTCCCACAGGGTCTCAATCGCCCGGTTGAAGTGCTGCTTGAGTTCGGTGTGGGTGACGTTGGCGATGGTGCCGGCCGCAGTGCTGTCGTTGAGCAGCTGCAGAAAGCGCGGGTGCCCGATCGAGGTGCCGGCAATCGCCGTGGTGAGCGGGAGGTCAGTGGTGGCCAGGGCCGGGAAGGTTGGAGTAGTCATGCGCCGATGCTACCTGGCTGTTCAGGGCGTGGTAGCAAACGGCCGCAGCGGGCGCCAAGACGAATCAGTTCTGGTCCGACAGTTGGTAATGCACTTCGCCCAGCAGCCGGCGCTCGATGGGCGTCAGCTGCCCACGGCGGCCAGCCAAGACCTTATTAGAAACAGAGCTGCGATATGCCCCTGCACGGGTCTCAAGCCAGCGATCCGCTGTCGAATGAGAATCTCGCAACTTGAGCAGTGCTGCGACCTCTGGCTGGCTTGCGCATCCATGAGCCATCGCGAGCAGCTGGCTCATCACCGCTGGATGGAAGCCCGGCGCCACGTAGAAAACGCCATACTCCCGGTCATAAACGAATGGCTTGGACAAGTCCGCCTGGCCCAGCGGGAGAGGATCGCTTGCGTTCAGGTCATATAGCTTGTCCAGCTGCTGATCCGTGATTTGCTTCATGAGCGCCCTTTCACGCGGCCAGCGCACGTACGGCGTCGTTTGCCGCGGGCGCCAGCGCGTAGCGGCCGCGCGCCACCTGCGCACACCCGGCCGCCGGCGTCCGGATCACCTTGCGGATCTGCTCGCGCCAGAAAGGCGTGCTGGTCGGCCTGTTGCCCTCGATCTCGCGGTAGATCTCCTGCAGGTTGGCCTCGCCGCCCAGGCGCTCTAGGGCCAGACGAATGACGCGCGCCCACACGGGGCCGCCAACGGTGGCGAGGAGCTCCCGGTAGGCTGCCGGCAGCTTCTGGACGGCAGCTGTCTCGCGGTACAGCGCAAAACCGATGAGCGTGCGGCGCTTATCCTTCGAGAACGTGGCGAACACGAGGGGAAGGCTCAGTCCTGGGAACAGGTTCCGGGGGATCATCGACTGCGACAGCGCCCAGCGATCGGCATAGCCAGCCACGCGCGCGGCCGTCTGGAAGGCGTAGGCCGGCAAGATGAAGCCGGCCTGGCCGCCCTGCGGGAGCAGCTCGTGGGCGCGATCCAGGAAACCATCGATCAGCCCAAGGTTAAAGGGCGGGTTGCCGAGGATATGGGTTGGCTCGAAGTCCAGCTCGATCGTGCGGAAGTCACCGACCAGCACGCGGCAGCCAGTGTTCCTGCGCGCCCGCTCGGCCATGAAGGGATCCACGTCGACGCCGATCGCCTCGACGCCTGCCGGCACGGCCGCCAGGAAAGCGCCAGGGCCACAGCTCGGCTCGAGCACCAGGCTTCCCGCGCCCGGGTTCGGGAAAAAGCTCTCGATGATTGCTTCGGCGGCCCACTGATGTGTTGGATACTGGCCCAGTTCTTTGGTGCGCGACATGTTCGCCCTTTCATGTATTGATGAGGACCATGTTACGGAGGCGCCAGCTTGTCTCGCAAGGATACTGACACACGTTCAGTTTTCTCTTGCGATGACACGCTCAGATTACAGTCGCTTAGCGCGAACAAATGTGCTGAACAGGAGGGCGATCATTGCAAAAAGTGATGCGATGGCCGCACCGGTAAGCAGCACAGTATCACCCGACCAATCCGATACGGCGGAAGCCTCGCTCTTGATGGCGTTCAAAGCTTTGCCCATGAGGAAGAAAGCGCCTGCCCCCGTCAGGAGAAAGGCCAGAGCCCACGACAGGGTAAATTCTGGAATATTTTTCGACGGATCATTACTCATGCTGAAAATTTCTTTATATTTGACGTAGATGAGCATATGTTACCGATGCGCCGAGCTGTCTAGCAAGGCTTCCGGTGTTAAAGATCCCTGCTTAAAGTCACGTAGTGCGCAGCGCGCCGAACGCGTGCGGTGATCATCGCGGCGACTCTGGCGAGATCGGCTCGACGTCCCTGCGCGCGAAGGCGTACCGTTCCCAGGCGGACCACAGATTGACGATCTCAACCCGACGCGCACGAGCGTACTCGACGCAATTACCAGTGCCTCCGGGACCACCGTTCCAGAGCGCCAGGACGCCGGTGGCGTGGTCGACCATCCATGCGTTCCGGGCCTGCATCTTCCAGGCCTCATAGCCACCGGAACTGACGATGACGACCTCCGCCGCGCGCGCCAGGATTAGCCGGTACTGGCCCTTTTGCTCAGGCCGCCACTTCCTCTCGTGCCCCTCGAACGGGACGGCGGCGATCAACGGTATGTCCAGCTCGATGGCGGCCAGGGCCAGCGCTGTATCCCAGCCAAGGGCTACTCCGGAAATAACTTTGTCCGGGCGATATTGCATCAATGCGGCGCGCGCCAGGTCGCGCAGGCGCGCCGCAACGGCCGGGCCGTATCCGCCGAGCTTATCCGGGCGGTGGCCAGTACCGGCGATGATCATTTCGGCTTGCACTACTGGGGGAGATTCATTCATAGGTATGCTCGAGTCATCGCTTTTAGCGTGACGCATCACATTTTTTGAATAGGCAGGGCGCCCCGGAAACTATGGCATTACGGGGTACCGAGGATTTAGGCACCCAGCATCACCCGCACATCTTTGCCAAGCCGGCACCAGGCCGTTGGCGGCTCGGCCGGAGAGGCAGGATCGATGGCTTTCAGGCTGAACTCGGCGACATTCTGATCGCACGCTGGCTTGGACTCGGTCCAGATCACCAATGGCTTCTTCCCGGCGCCTTGGGCGCTCACGACCATGTACCAGTCACCGTCGTTGAGCGCGCCCAACACCGTGGCCTTCGCGCCGCCCGCCTGCTGCCCTGCAGCGACTTGCGCATGTGCGGCTGGCGCCTGCGGCGCGACGGCCTGCTTGCCGCACGCGGTCAATGCAACGATAAGCGCCAGCGCGCTGCCAGCCATAAATTTCGAGTATTTTGTCATCTTCCTTCCTGGTTTTCGCCGGGTGCGCACCGAGGCGCTGGCCGGCTATTCATTGTCTATCCGGCGGCGCTGGGCGCCACCCGGTTATTTGCAGAGGCCGGCCCGAGGTACCGCTCGACCGAGCGACGTTCGTGCAAGCCCAGGTATTCGCCCAGCTCGTCGAGGGACGTCCCTGCCTCCAGCTCGCGCTGCGCGAACGTGTTCCGTAGCGTCCGGCCACCCTCTCGGTTTAGCTTGATGCCGGCCGCGGCGAACGTCGCGCGCACTTGCCGGTAAACCGTGGCAGCCGCCACCTTTCCGCCCGCCGCCTTCGCTGGGAAGAGAAGACGGCCGCTCACGTTCATCTTTTCCCGCTCCTCCAGCCAGCGCACGACATCCGGAACCGCAAACGGCCGCAGCATGGTGACGTGCTTGCGGCCGAACTCACTGCCTGGTGCCGGCCAAACCGTTACGGGTACCGAACCAGCAGGATCTTCCTCGCCGATGTTCTCGATATACAGCTCGACGACCTCCGCCACCGTCAGCCCGGCCCCGATCATGAGAGCCATCATCGCGCGGTCGCGCCGGCGGCGCCAAGCCTTGGCCGAGTCGTCCGACAAGAGCGCGGCGCGCGTCGGCAGCGCCTCCATGAACGCTGCTTGCTGCTCGGGCGTGAGCCATTCCTTCGGCAAATCCTTACCACCGCCGCCAGGCACGGACGCCAGCGAAAAGGCCGCCAGCTGCGCAGGGTTTGGGCGGACCTGCAGGTGGTCGTAGACACGCTCCAGCAGGCGTACGTAACGCCGGCGGATCTCGCTGTTCAAGTCCTTCGCACGTCCCTTCTTCTGCGGCTCCATTTCCGCGTCCAGGAACTGCACGATATGCTCCTTGGCCACGCCGTCGATCCTCAGGTTCTGGCTGGCCATCCAGCGCACGAACTTCGAGAACATGGCCATGTATCCCTTCACGGACCGTGGCCCGAGCGGTTGCATCTCTTGGACCACGCCGTCGGCGCCCACGCGCTTCGGGCGCTTGCCCATCTTGACGAATTCGATGCTCGTGACGAAGCCACCGAACGCGGTCATCGGCTCGTTCAGCCAATGCGATTTCTTATCAAACAGGTGGGTTTCGGACGTCCTCATTTTTACGCTACCTCGCGGCTCTCGACTAATTTCGGTGCCGCCATCATATCGCCGATCAGCTGCAGGACCGGTCCGGGCGCGACCGCCACAGTGTTCGAATGCCGGTGCGTGAGATCCCATTCTGGCGTGTAGCACACGAACACGCGCTCGACGCCCTCAACCTGGTTGTCGGCGCTGGCGCCGCGCAACGCCGCCCAGGTGCAGTGCTCGTCGCCGCGGCGAAGGCCAGCTAGGAACCCATCCCAGCCAGCGCCCTGCGGCATCCCTGCATGGACATACCCAGTTGTAGCCCCATTGTCGCCGATGGAGATTGCGAGCGGCAGCAGGCGCATGGTGGCCACCAGCTGCATACGCTGCTGCTGGCCCGCGCCGGCGAGCCAGGCCATGCCGTGGTAGTCCAGGGCCGCGAGTGCCCCCACGGCCTCGTCGTCGAGCGGCCCTTCGGCGAACAGGTCGATGAGATCCTGCTCCCCATTGCTCAGCACTGCGAAAACGGACGGGGTCCGCAGGAACCGAATGCAGCTCGTCAGGGAGGCCTGTCCAGCCAGCAGGTGTCCCACGGAGATCAGCCGATCTCGGTAGGGGTCAAAGTTCGCGTCCTGCATCGCCACGAACAACTCGTCAAATGCGCCGCCAACGTCCCCGACAACGAAGTCGCGACCGACGCGGTTGCTGGGCAGGCACAGGACGGCAGAACTCGCCGCGCTCACGCCTTTCTCCCAGCGGCATATCGCACCTTTACGACCATTTGCAATCACGCCTTTATGCGCTTGTTGTTCTATTTTATGCTTATCCCACGTCAATCATACAGAAAGTCATATCACTATGGAACCAGCAGCTGTTGCAACCCAGGGACGGCTCGACCCACTGGTCGGCCGCTCGTCCGTGATCGATACGGAGACAACTGGCACCAACGTTCGCACCGACCGAATCATCTCGTTTGGCCACGTCCGCCTCGAAGACGGCAAGGTCACCGAGCAAATCGAGTGGTTCTTCAATCCGGGCGACGTCGAGATCCATCCGGACGCCTTGCGCGTGCACGGCATTACTGCTGAATTCCTGGCCGACAAGCCTCCCATCAAGGGCTACCTGGGCAAGATCATCGAGCTGATGGTCGAAGCGATCGTGTGTGGTCACAACGTCAAGTTCGACATCGACATGATCAACGCCGAGCTGGCGCGCCACCGCTTCCCGCTGCTCGACAAGTTCATCGCTGGCGTGTTCGACACCATGAAGGAGAGCCGGGAGCGCTGGCCAGGCAAGCCGGCGTCACTGGACGCCTTATGCGCGCGCGTCGGCGTCTCGACCGCGCATCGGCAACAGCACGGCGCACTCACCGACGCCCTGCTCTGCGCCGAGGCTATGCAGGCGATGTTCCGCGAGCAGCGCTCCTTCCTCGAACTGTTCGCTGATACGGCGCCAGCCGCCGCGCTCGACGACAACGCCACCGAGATGCCGGCCATCCTGGTGCTGCCAGCCACGGCGGACGAGCTGGCAGCCCATACCTCCTACCTGGCCGGCATGTCCGGAGACACGCCGATCTGGCACACCTACACGGCGGCACCGGCAGCCGCAGCCGACCAGGCCGATCAAGACGACGAGTTCGATGAGCACTCGGAACGCGACAACGCCCTGGCCCCCTGCTGAACAACACTTCCACTCGCGCGCCGGCGGCAGGCCCGCCGGTTATTTGACAGACTCGCTCGGCGCTTGATTTAATGAATGCATGGGCTGAGATCTCTCGGCCGCAATGACAAAGAGGTATCAAAATGAGTTTCTGGGACGCGCAACGCCAGATCAACACTGCGGGCTTGATCGATAACATGGTGCAGATCGGTTCGAACATGCGAAAGAACCGCGCGATCGCAAAAGCCGAGAAGGAATACCGGGAGGGCTACGCCAAGGCACTGGAGGAGGCGAAGCGCTCCGGCAATATGCCCGCAGAGTTTCAACAGTTAGTGCCGATCGACCGGGTCGGTAAGCAGGTTGGCATCAAGGTGGTGGCGCTGCGTGAGCTCGGCAAGGTTAACCCTGGTCACCCGCTCGTTGCATCCGCCACCGTTCGCGACAATATCGGGACGCAAACGCTCATCAATTACAACCGGGCCGATCGACCAGATGGGGTGGACCTCAACGACTTTGCGCCGAGTGATGAGCTCGCGCGGAGGATATACGATTTCACCCTCAAGCCATAAAAAAACGCCCCGAGATCGGGGCGTTTTTACTAGCCGCGGTCAGTGCCCGTTAAATCCTTTCTGGTCTTCGCATCGACAGCTGCAGCAAGTCCCGCAGCTTTCTTTCGTGGATCGTTCAAGGACGCAACAGCACCGGCGCCACCGCGAGCTGCGTTGACGAACACACCTGCCACCCGGTTCTCGACCTCATGGCCGATCGCGGCATTCTGGTTATTGCCGATCCAGCCGATCATCCGATCAGCCAGGTGCAGCATCATGGTGAACGTCGAGTTCACGAGCGTCATGCCCATCACGGTGAAAATGACCATGTAACCCAGGATCGACAGCAGGCCAGTGAAACTGTTGCCCTGCGCCGTGCCCACCGCCGCGCCATAGTAGTGAAACAGGTATGTCCCCAACACGGTAACGGCCGCCGACGCGATGAAGAACGAGAACGTCATGACGATCGGACGAGCGAAGTTGTTGAGCATGTACGTGTAGCCATAGCTGGTACGCTGCCCCATGCCCTCACCGTCCGAGTCGAAGTGCGCCATCGCCCAGAGCGACGAACCGATCAGCGACTCGATCACCGAGGTGAACCACTGGATCAGCGCGGCGAACCACTGAATGAACGGCACCATCGGGATGTAGAACGCCATCACGGCCGCGGTCACGAACAAGAGGCCGACGACCGGCAGCAGCAATGCGCCCGCGTCCTTCGCAATCGACATTAGGGTGTTGGCGATACCGCCGACCACCGGAATTTTACTGATCAGGCTACTGCCGAGCTTGCTGCTCGCGGCGTCAAGGACCGCGCCACCGACAGTGCTTCCTGCGGTTGCGCTGAAAGCCTTGTACGCAAAATAAATAGCTTGCGCCGCAGCGAGACCGTTGTCGCCAATGTTCTTGAAGGCGATGATCGGGTTGATCGTATTGCTGGCGCCGGTCGAGCTCGCACCCATCGTCATATTGAGCGCGCCGCCGAGCATCCACTGCCCGATCGAAGTGTTCCCGGTAGAGGTCGCGAGCGCGCCCTGTTTCTGCGCCGCCGCCACGCCGACGGCAGCCTCCAGGCCGGCAAGCAGGTCCGCCGTGGTGGACGGCATCCCGATCCCATCATCCAGCGACTGGAACGTGACCACCGGATCGAGCATCTCGTTCATCGCCTCACCTACCTCGGCGTAGACGCTGTACCAGATGCCCAGCGTCGCCCAGCCACCATCCTTCATGCGCTGGGTCAGCTGCTCGGAAATCGCGCCGGAGTTACTCACGCTGTTCGCATCTGCTGCCAGTGCAGCGAGCTTTCCCTGAAACGTGTTGGTATAGAGCCCGAAGTAGCCTTCAGCGATGGCTTTAACCGATGAACTGAACTCGGCCGGCGAGCTGTTCGGGGAAACACCCTTGATCATCGCTTGCGCCGCCGAATAGGTCGTGTTCAGGGTCGTAGCGTGGGCTTCCATTGCGCGCGTGCGAATGCCCGTGTAATTCACGTCCGCGATACGGAAGCCAAACGTGCTGCCCACGCCACTGTTCGAGCGCGGCGAAAACTTGAGCTTGATCTCGCCACAGGCGGTGTTACCGTACTGACCGCTCGACTGGCGGCCGGCAAACTGCATCACGATCGCGGTGCCGCCCTCGGCTGACGCATTGAGCGTTACCGGGAAATCGGTCGGCGTCGCCTGGCTCCCTGCCTGCATCGCGGCCGCCATGTCGTACGAAGCCCGCTGGCACGCCGCGGCCTTGGCCATGTAGAGCTCAATGTTCTGGATCTGCGCCGCCTGTTTGACGTTACCCATCGGATTGACCGTGGTCTGAAAAGCTGCCGTGCTGTCAACAGCGACGTTCGTGACCCGGTTGGCGCCGGCGATCCCCAGCAGGCACGCGATCACCATCAGCGCCTGGCAGAACGCCCACCCGCCGAAAACGGGCATCAGGCTGGCGGTACCGAACGCGACGCGGAACGGCACCCATACGGTCGACATGCGCTTACCCAGCACAACTCCCTCGTGCATGGTCTGGGCCAGGCCAGCAAGCATGTTATAGCCCATCCAGATACAGGCGGCCGAGAAGATGAACATGTTGAATTCTTTGAACATCGAGGCCATGAGCGAGCCCGTCGACCCGTCCTGTGTCCGAAACGGATCCAGCGCGAAATCGCCGAGCACAGCCCGGAGCATGGCAAACGACTCATCGGTATTGCGGTTGATAGACGTCAGCAGGCCCGCAACCTTGTCCAGGATGCCTTCATCAGCGTGCGCCACCGCCGGCATGAGGAGGCACGCCAACGCGGCCAGGCCGGCACAGAAGTAGAGGGGATTCTTGGGCTTTCGCATGAAATATCCTGTCATTACTTGTTACGTGGCAACATCATAAAACAAACATTCCGAGATGTCGCCTGACATCTCGGAATTGCTGCGCTTATGCTGCTTTTGCCGGCGATCAGGCTGCCGGGGCACGCATAGATGTTGTTTCGTCGTCCCTGCGGACCGGTCCCGGCGCCGGCACTGCCGCCAGCCTTGGACCGGTTTGCGCAAGCTCGGCGCGGACCTGCTCGTAGGCGGCCTTCATCTCGGCCGCGATCTGGTCGACGTTCGCGCCGATCTCGGTGGCGCGCAGGGAGGCCTGGGCCAGCTGGTTGCTAAGCGCCGGGTAGCGGTTGGCCAGCAGCGTGGACATCGTGCCGATGTTGTGGCTCATCGCCTCGACGTTCTCGGCGACCAGGGCATTGCTCTCGCGAAGGTCGGTCGACTCGAGGACGCGCAAGCAGGACTCGAGCGCACGCCCCACCTCCGCCGCCAGGGCGATGCGCTGGGGCTCTCGTTCGAGCGGCAACCGATGCTCGGCAATGGCCAGCATGCGCTGCTGCATCTGCTGCCGTGCGCTACTCATGCGCGCCGTGCGCAGCGCCAGCAGGCGATAGGAGGCAGGCTCAGCATCTTCAGCGCGCACGCGGTTCACGGTCGGCGCGGTCATCTCCCGGCACACGCTACGGGCATCCTCGCGCAGCTGCTCGGTCAGCAAATCCTGCAGGGCACCCAGGTCCAGGGCGTAGTCTTCGGTGTCGGTCATGATGTCAGCGCACTCCTGGCGCAGTTGGTTGTTCGGCCGGCGGCTGGAGGCTGTCCATCTCATCCAGGCGATCGGAAATCGATTGAAGGATCTTTTCGCGCAGCGGAGTCTGAGCCCCGCCCTGGTCCGCGAGCTGGCCAAGCAGATTTTTCGCCTTCTCGGCGGCGGCGACCAGCAGCATCGCTTTCGCCCCCGTCGGCGTCGCGCCGGCCATCTGTTCCACGTTGGCCAGCATGCCGGCCGTCTTCTGCAGGAACGCGGCCTCGTTGAACTTGCCACCGACGAGGAATTCGCTCGCTACCTTCCCGCCATCCTGCGCGAGCCTGGCGCCGGCCACCATTGAGTGGGCTGCGCGACCACCGTCCTTCAGGTTCGACAGGAAAGCGCTGTTGGAACTCTGCAGGCCGGCGGTGAGGATCGCGCGCAGCCGCGCTGGATCAAGCGACGCGATCGACTGGCCTGGAGCGATGACGTCGGCCGCGCGCGTGAGGTTCCGGAAAACGGTCACGTCGAATTCGCCACCTGCGGCCGCGCGGTCGACTTGGTCGCCGTAGCCGACGCCGATCACCACGGCCGCCAGCGCCACCAACTCGCTCGTTCGGTTCGGACGCATCTGGTCGGCCTGTTCGAGCACTTGCGCGGTGCGGCCCGCTTCTGCCGGGCGCGCCGCCTCGACTTGCTCGTCGATCGAGCGCGGGCGCGAAATGGCGGTGCCCTCGCCCAGGAGCCGCTTATACAGGTCTGTGATCGCGCTGACCGGCGTACGAACGATCGCAGGGCTAGGTGCTGGGATGGCTGCGCGTTGCATGCGCACGGCCGCGTTGACAGCTCGCGCTGCATCGACCGCCTCCACGGCGCGCTCAGCCCACCGGGCGAGCGGATTGGATGGCGAAAGAAGAAGCGATGCTGCTGGCGATGCGCCAGCACGATGGGCCGTGCCGACCAAGGGCGCGCCGGTGTGGTGCGACGCCATCATCAGGGCAGCCAGTCGTGGCGCCGACTTGACTGCCAGGCGGCCAAGGACGTTCGAATCGGCAGAAAGTGGTACAGACATAAAGGCTCCGGAAAACTATTGTGAATTGCTGACCAGCACCTGTTTTACCCGAGCGCGGCGGGCGTGGTTGCAGCAATCCGTTCTATGCACATAAAACAGAACAAAATTCGTCAAAAAAAATGGCGCGAAATAATTGCCTGTTCGGCGCGAGCTATAGTATCGACATGCCAGCCTTGCACCAGGTCGAAGTCCAGGCCCTGTGCGAACGAAAGAAGCTCTTTCGATTCGACGCCTTCAGCTACGGTCTGAATTCCTGCGGCCTTCCAGCTCGCGACCGAAGCACCGAGCATTTTGGCAGCTTGTGACCTGCCGGCGGCGCTGATCAATAGGCCGCGGTCTACCTTTATCGCAGCAACCTGGTCCAGTGCGTAAATGCGGCGGCTCCCGTCAAGGCCAGCACCAAAATCGTCAATTGCGAAATGCACCCCTTGCCCGATCAGCCGATTGACCTTCTCGCATACCTGGTCGAAGAGTTCGCCGTCAGCAACAGCTTCGCTCATCTCGAAACGAAGTTCATTTGTTTCCGACGCGGCGATAAACGTGGCCTCCGAGATGGCCAACAGCGACTCATGCGACAGATTGATAAAGCTGGGCTTGTCCAAGTCCAGCGGGACCGCGCCAAGGTACTTCAGTACTCCCGCATCGATATCCCTCCACCCAGCAGCGGAAGTAGGCCGCACCTGGCCCCGATACAGGAATTCGTAGCCGTAGACGGAAAGATCTGTCGTGCGAGCGATTGCCTGCAGCTCGAAGCGCACGCCGAATCCTTCACCAGCAAACGCGCTTTTGGCAGTCACGCCACCACCCTTGCCCATGAATACCATCGAGTTGCTCCTTTTCTTTGAAGTTCGGAGCCAGTTGTTTGGCCCCTCCCGTTCGAGGCATGATTACGCAAAGCTGAGATCGACTTTCACGTCCGGCTTATATCGGACATCGGCTGTCACACCTTCCGCGTCCGCTTTCGGAGCGACACCGACAAGACAAATCTCGGAACCTGCAGACATTGTCGTCATGCGCATCGGCATAAGCATGCATTTTAACAGTGGCAGGCGCTTGAATATTTCCGCCGCCACCTCGGGGAATTCCAGCATGTATGAATTCGGCTGCGACCAGTTCACATTTGAAGCTTTTACCTTTCGCAGCCCAACGACGTTACAAGCCTCTTCCTGCCAAATTAAGCCCAGGTCATGAGCAGTTTCTGTGCCGAGCCGCCGCGAAACGATAAAAGGTGTCTTATCAAGAAGATGAGGTGGCAATTGTCCATACAGCAGACTCTGCGACTCAGCAGATTCTGTCGCGCGGTATGTCAGATCGATCAGATAAAACGTCAGCTCTCGCTTTGTCAGTTTCCCTTTTTTATCAGCAGCGTCATAAGCCGCAGACAGAAAAGGCTGCTTAGATGAGGTGCTTCCATGGAAACCATACAAGAGATCTTTATGGGTTCCAGCCAGATGCATCCACTCAGAGGTTGGCGTAAGGACGGTAGCGTCGTTCGGGGCGACAACTGGTGTGGTAAGGCACAGTGACTTAGTCAATTTTCACTCCGTTATCTCGGAGCGAATCAAGGATTTCGTCCATGTTAAATCCCCTGCCCCTCGCCATTGCTTGCGCGGCGCGCCAGAAATCGGACCGGGCGGTTTCTGGATTCATTGAGAACACCTTTGCAGAAAGGCGACGAGTTGGCGTGGCAACTGCCTGTTCCGAATTTTCTGCCGCCCTCAGCCATCGATAGCCGGACCCGCGGTTTTTGCCCAGCAATTTAGCTAAAAGCGAAGCACATTTCTTTCGACGCTCGGCCGCATAGGACTCCTCGAAAACCGTCAAGCCGAAGAGGAAGTCGACCAGGTCCTGCATATTCGGCGGACGAAACTGCGTAGGAAAGGAAGGCTCGAGCATGTAGAGACGAACCAGGAGGTCACGCGACTCATCAACCGGGGACTCCTGGTTCTCCCTCAAAAACGTGAGCAGTGCTTGGTATGAGGTAAAGCCGAGTGCAAAGGATGCATCCCAGTTTGTTAAATTCTCCCTCATTTGCCAGGTTGCGACGTCGTACCCCGTGAGTGCACGCGACTCGAAGGCCGGGTGTTTCGCTCCAGCTCGTACAACTGGCTCTAGTTTTTCTGCTCGGGCCATTCCATTCCTATTGATATTCGGCAAGTTGGCTTATTGTAACTAAACCAACGCACCATTTATTAACCGCCGACGAGATTCTCGCCTTCGCTTTCCATAAACACGTCGTCGACCAGATCCGCCTCGCCCAGTTCAGCTGCATTGCGTTGTACCGTGGCAACACCACCGAACATGCCGCCGGCGCGAACCGCCTGCACTGCAACGACCGCAGCTTTGGCCGCTGCAACCGATGCCTGAGCCGGCGCCACTGCCGGCGCCGATGCTGGCACAGGTGCTGCCACGACAGCCGGGGCTGGCGCTGCTGCGCTTGCTTCGGCCGTCTCGGCTTTCGCCAAGCCTTCGAACTCAGCGCTCTGCACAACAGCCGCCTGGACTGCGCTCGCTTCTGTCGGTGCGCTCGCTGCCGGCGCCGCCTTGTCTTGCAGAGACTGCACCACGCTCGCGATCGCTTGATCGACCGCTTCGCGCACGGTCGGCAGAGTCTCGGGCAGGACCTTCGACGTGCCGTGAGCTGCATGACGCACGCGCAGCTTTGTCGCGGTCGTGTCGGCTGCCTGCAGGGCGTTTGCGAGCAGATCCTTACCACGGCCAGCCAGCTCGCCACTTGCCTTCGCTTCGCCCAGCATCGGCGCCAGCGCGACAGCCATTTGGCGCATTTGCAGGGCGTAATCCGCCTCGATCTTGTCCCGCACAGCCAGGCGCGCCAGCAGGCGCTGCTCGGCCGAGCCGTCGCCAAATTGAGCACCAGCGTCCTGCGATTGTGCGGCCGATCGAACCATGCCCTCGATCGTGGTAGTGCTCAGCCCGACATATTTCGGGTCAGCCAGCACGGCTTTCAAAGCGCTGTCCACCTCGCGCGACACCAACCGGTGCGCGTAACGGGAGCACTCGGCCGTCTCCGCCAGGGCAACCAGATGAGTCGCTACCTGCGCTTCCTGTGCGTCCGACGGCAAATGCGTCTTCAAGATCTGATCAATGTGACGCATGAGCATCGGCAGTACAACGTCGAGATCGTCCGGCTTGCCAGTCACTTCAATTCCGAGTTCCCCATCCGGGTTATTCGCTACTTGCTTTACCAGGCCGGCCAGATCTTGGTCGTCCGATTTGCCGGCTGCGCCATTCAGCATGCTTGCCGAGTCGGTGCCTGGGGAAGTATTCGCGAAGGCGGACGCTCGATCGGCCGCCGAGGCGTCTGCAGGTGCAGCGGTATCCGCAACAGCAAGCCTCGGTTTGAATAATACCCGACCCACCATCCGAAATGGCATCAAAAGCCAGTCGAGCATGCGGCGGACAGCCTTCAGCAGGCTGGCCAGGCCTTCTCGGCCGCTGGTTTCTTGCTGCTCACGCAGCTGTTCGGCATTCATGAGCCGGGCGGTACGGGTTTGCATGGCGGTGGACATCGTGCTCTCCATTAGTTGTTGTCGACCAGGTTGGCCAATTCAGAAAATAGGATCTCGATGTCAGCTGAAGACGTTTGTGTCTTGTTGTTATCCAAAAGTGACAAACCTTTTGCGACGGCTTTCTCCGTTCTCTGGGCCGCATCTGCTGCCTGTTCCGGAGTGGAACCGAGGGACACCTCCAGACCGACCAGTTCATCCTTGGTCGCGTCCTTCAGGCCGATAACTTCGGGACCCATACGCTCAATCAGAGCTGCTTCAACCTTCGTCCGAGATAGTGCTTCCAGCCCCGCGCGTGCTTGCTCGGAGCCCTGGGTCGAAAGTGTAGAACCTGCAGCAGCTGAAGAAGAAGGCGTGGTTGCAATCAGTACCGAATCCACCGCGGCGGCATGCTCGCCGGCGCCCGCATCGTCGGGGCCTGGGTCCATAACGAGGAGAGTGTCGTCGTCCAGATCACCCAGGCCGGGATCCAGCTCAACGTCACCATCGGCCAGTTCCGTATCGATGACACCCTGGGCCAGCGGAGCCGCCGTTGCGTCCTCAAGATCGGACACGATGCCCATCTCGTCGCCGAAGACCTCTTCTTTCGGGCGCCGAAGGATCGGCGGCGAGGTGCGCATGATCTCGTCGAATGGGTCGAAGCCGATCAGCGCCTCTTCGCTGCTGGCATCGTCGGCAGCGGATGCGGAGACCGGTTCCGATGCCAGTTCGGCGGAAAGCTCTGCCGACAGGCTGACGGCGTCGAACTCGTCACCGCCACCGATCGAGCTGATCGCGTCGAGCTCGGCCGCCACCTCGGCTGCAGGGTTGGTGGCGCCGCCGCCGAACATGCCCGCGGAGCCGTCCGCCGCGGCTACGACAGCTGGAGCTGCCGCCGCGACAGTCGCGGCTGAGCCTGCCGGAGCCGGGTTCACTACCGGCCTGTTCCCGCCGCCGCCATTACCCAAGAGGGACGCTCCTGCGCGGGCATTGTGCAGCGCCTGGACGCCGGCCTGATACAGAACGATGCCGCGCTCGATCGCGGGCGTATGCGGGTTCATCGTCGACGCCGCACGCGCGATGCTCTGGATGATGTCGCTGGTGACCTGTTCGGGATACGACGGCGCGGTACCGGTTTCCAGCAGGCTGCGGATCTTCTCCATCACCCACTTATCCTCGTTCGGCGCCAGCTCGACGGTGCTGGTCAGCATGGTTGTCTCGCCCAGGTCATGAACCTGTAGGAAGCGGTTGATCCTCGGGTAGCGCACGCGCGGCACCTCGGGCGATGGGTAGAAGGTGCGCATCACGTGCGCCCGCTCGCGATAAGCGAAGGTGGCAAAGCCGGACGCGAGTTCTTCCAGCGTTTTCCGACCGATGCGCGGCCGCTTCTCGATCTTGTAATTGATGTCCCGGCGGATGCCACCGAGGAAAGACTCGACATTCTGCTCGAAGCCCGAGATGACGGCGACGTCCGCTTCGCCCAGGGTCTTTTGCGCCAGCTCGTGGGTCTTGTCCGAGCCCACGATCTTCATGAAGAATTTGGTGGCCTGGTTCGCCATCATGGCGCCGGCCTCGGCGGCGCGATCGCCTTCGGTGAGCTTCTCCAGGTCCTGTGCCAGGGCGCAGAGGAAGAAATTGAGGGAGCGCGCCTGCGCGGCGGTCAGTGCGATACCTTCGGCGAACTGGTACGCGAATTCGTCCAGGAAGAGCGCGAACGGCGTGGCTGACGCCGTGATCTTGGCGTCGACGTTCTGGTGCACGTCGCCTTCGATCGACGAGCCGAGCGCGCGCGCCATCATCACACGCAGCAGCGCCAGATTCAGCTTGCCCAGGCTCTCCTGCTCCTGCGCGCCTTTTTCGAGCGACGGGATGAGTGAGATGCAGATCCGGTTGTTCACGACCACGTCCTGCATGTCCACTTCCGGGTGCTTGCGCTTGAAGATGTGGCCATACGTGTCGATCAGCAGGGACAGCGCTGGGTACACCTGGTCGGCGCGGTAGCCATGCTGGTTGTAGCATTCGTTGGTCTGGTTGGTCGGCGGCTTCTTCGCCGGCGCCGCGGGGCGACCGAAGGCCTGCTGCAGCGCGGCTGCCTCGTCTTCGGCCTCCTCCTTCAGGCAACCATGCTTGCGCAGCATGTTCTGCAGCTGGAAGCCCGGCAGGCCGACCTCGAGGTAGGACTTCACGCCCAGGTAGGGCGTTGGCCAAGGACCGCCATTGGCGAGCTTCCAGCCCTCGACGTAGAGCTCCTCGATCTTGTCCAGCGCCAGATATTCACGCATCGTCTCGATCGACAGGGTCAGCTCGCCCAGGTCGCGTTTATGCGTCAGCGCGCGGCAGATACCTCGGAAGAGATTCAAGCCACGGTCCTGCCAGGTCTTCGAGTCGCCCGACGCCTTTACCATGATGTTCGATGTCATCTGCACGAGCGTGTCGGCGTCGGCGGCCGTGGCCGGCTGCAGGCCGTTCGAGAGGCGCTCGCGGATGTTGGAAATCTGCGTGGGCGACAGGCCGCCCAGCAGGTAGTTCACGACCAGGTAGTCGTAATCGCGTGCGAACATGCGCACCTGCGAATACATGTCCGTCGGCAGCTTGTTGTCGGCCTTGGCATCAGCCACGAAAAATCCGCTCGCCCAGCACAGCACGCAGAAAGTCATGCCTTTCAAGAATTCGCTTTTGCCGGAGCCGGTGGTGCCCAGCACCAACATATGTCTTGTCAAGTCGTCAGCAGCCAAGAAGACCTGCTTGCCGCGCTCATACGGGTCCTGGGCGTCGATCACACCGAAGTACATGATGCCGGTCGGCGCCATCGGCTTGTCGGTGCCAGGGTGCAGCAGGCCAGGGTCCGGCACCTTGCACCAGGCTGGGTAGCGCATGGGCGCGTACTGCGCGGTCTTCTGGTATTCGTCGACAAACCCGAGCAGCGCGAAGAATAGGATCGGCAGTGCGAACGGGAAGATGAGACAGATCAGGCCCAGCGCAATCATCACCTTGGTGAAATTGTTGGGGTAGACCATCCAGTCCTTGAACCTCTGCCCATTCGAGCGGACATCGACGATGATCTGGCGCGTCGATACTTCCTGGCCGCCTTCGATGGTTGTATAGCGACCGTGCTTCATTTCGTCTCCTCGGCGCCGGACGGCCCGGCCGACAGATCCACCTCGACGCCGTCTGCCGCCTGACGGGCGCCAATGTATTGGCCCAAGGGCAGCACCACCGGCTCGATCACGCTGCGCAGCAGCTTCATATGGTCCAGGTCGTGCTGCTTTGCCGTGTCGGTCAGCAGCTCGTACACGCGCGCTGGATGCGCGCTGATGAAGCGCGTGTCGGGCGAGCCGTAAGCCTCGGCAGCCAGCTCGGTCGACCCTGTCTGCACCCACTCCACCGCCAGCTTCGCAAGGTCGTCGAGAACGATCTCGTGACCGCGCTTTTGCCGCATGACGACTGCCGGCGCCAGCAGGGCTGACCAGACGGTTGCGACGCGGCGCTGGTTGTCGAGCTTGTCCATGTGCGGCACGCCGACGCAGAAAAGGCGGATGATCTCGCTGGCCAGGCCGTCCGGATCGAGCGTCGCCGCGGCCTTGGCAAACTGCTCCCCGACCTCGCGCACATTCCCTGTAATGTCGGCGGCACGCAGCGTGCTTTTCGCCTTGCGGGCCGGTTCTTTCCCCATCAAACCGCGCATCGCCTTGTACCCTTCGACGACAGCCTGCTGGTAGTTCAGCTCGATGTGGGCGCCCAGGTGCTGCCCTTCCGGTGCGCACGCGGAGGGAAGGTATGTCGGGCGAAGCGCGCGGGACGCGCGGCCGGCAAACCATCCTGCTATTGCCTTGAAAGCGGTATTGGCCATCATTTCGCGAGCCAGTTCGCCACGGCCTCAGCCGAATGCTGGTCACCCTCGAACACTTCACCGTCCGGCTTCATCAGGGTCGGGGTCGACCGCAGGCCGGCGCGGGCGAAGAGAGACGAGTTTCCGTCGGCAACGGCCGGGCCGGTCTCGCACTGCTGGGTGAGGTCGATCCCAGTCGGCTGCTCGGACAGCAGGTTCTTCCAGCGTGATGCGCGCTCGGCCGCTGTGCTGGCGCATGCCGCATACGACACCAGAGGACGTGAGCCATGCTTGAACGAGACTGGGATGATGGTCACGCCAAGGCTCGCTGGTAGCTTCGAGAGCACCTTCTGATCGAAGTCGCGGCAGTGCGGGCACAGCGGATCGGACCAGATCACGAGCGTCTTGCCGCCTGCTGCTGGCGCGCGCAGAGTGATAAACGACGCTTTCGCCAACGCCTCCTTGATCGGCATCGGGCTCGACTGGGCGTCAGCTGCAGCTTGAGCGGCCGCGGCCGACGACATCCCAGCTGCTTCGCCGGCCGACAGCTGCGGCGCAGCTGGGGCCTGAAGCGCAGGCGCGCCGGCTGTCAGCGCCGGGCCGGGCACGGCGGTCGCCTGCTGCTTCGCTCCTGATAAGCCGGTGACGACCAGGTAAGCAAGGAAGAGCGTGGCCAGCGTCGCGGTCTTCCCCCGGAGGTGAAGCGAAAGGCCGCCCTGCTTCCTGTGGAGAGCCGAGTCGACGTCGGCCCGAACCGATTCGCGCAACGTGGCCGGCCACTCGGCGCCGAGGAGGCTGATGCGCTCGACCGCGCCGGAGGCGTGCGCGATCGCGCAGGACAGACCACCGGCGTCATTAGTCAAGCTGACCTCGCGTATGCTGTCTCCGCCAAGGCGCGCCAGCTTCGTCTGGATAAGCCGGCCGAACACGGACAAGGGAAGCCAGGGACGCTCGACATAGCGCACGGAGACCGCCAGCATGCCATCGTTGTAGGACACCGAGGCGGCGTACCTTCCCCGACCGTCGGGATGCGCCAACATGGACGCGTGCAGAGGGATGCTGGCGCCTTCGACAGGCGCGGTGGTCTCGGTCATTGCTGTTCCTCTTGTTTCGGGAAGGCGGCTTTCGAGCCAGCCATCAGTTGGGTCATCTGTGCATCCTCGAACGCACGGCGGGCGATCGTCTCGGCGGCGTCGAACTCGGTGTCGGCACCAGCTGCTGGCGCCTGGTGGCCAACATGCAGCAGGTCGACGACGTGCGCGCGGAAGAGATCAGTGTCGAGTCGGGATTGCTCTGGCGTCATGCGGCCCCAGAGCGTCTCGGGCGTCTCGCCAGGGTTCGCGGAGCGCCAGAAGTTGTACTCATCCTCCAGGCTCTTGAGCGAAGCCACCACGACAGGCAGGATCGAGATCCTGTTGAGGCGCTGGCACTTCTGCTCGTGCTCCCAATGCTCATGTGCGCCTGCGCACTCAGCAAAAGCAGTGCGCTGCCGGCCGACGCTGTTGAGCGCAGCGTAGAGCCCGTTGGCGTTCGGGCGGAGCCAGCCGACGAATTCTGCCGTGGTCACCTTGCCTGCGCGCTTGCACAGCTTGTAGACCTGCATCAGGTACGTCACGGAGAAATGGTGGGAGCGCCAGAGGTTGTTCAGGAGGGGATGCGCGCGATACTTCTGGTACTGCTCGTTGGCCAGGCGCAGGTCCGGGGTCTGGGTCTCGTTCACGGCGGAATAGTTCAGCTTGTCGAGCAGCTCGCGGAACTCGGCCAGGCCTTCCTTTCCGTGCACGGCCGCCGGCGCCAGCATGGCGAAGACGGCCTTTTCCCAATCGTTCAGGCGGTCCGCGAAGATGGTATCGGATTTGTCGATGCCTGGGCGGTAGACGCGGGTTCCCAGCTGTGAGAGCAGGTAGTGCTCGGCTTTTTCGTGATCGAGGTCGCCATTTTCCTTGGCAAGGCCGAATTTCTCGACAACCTCATGTGGATGCCACGGCTCATGGAAGCGAGGGTCCTCGTTTTTGTGGAGGGACTTCGCGATCGGCACGATCGGAGCGATCGCCGAGTGGATCTGCGCCTGATAGCGCAGCAGCGCGTCGACGCTGAGGCGTCCCCTCAAGCCGCCCTTTTCTTTTCCGATCGGATGCTTAGATGCGGTCCAGGCCATGCGAAACGCAATGCACGCCAGGATCGCGGACGGCACGCGCCATGCATTGCTTGTCCACTCGAAGAACTTTTCCGGGGAAGGCGGCTGCACGACATCGCTGATGATCTGGAGCCGATACGCGTGGACGGCTTCGATCAGATCGAACGGCCAGAGCATGTTATAGGCCATCTTGCCGGAGCCGTAGAACAGCCCTTTGCCCATCACGAGCCACAGCACGATGAACAGGCCGACGATCATCAATGGGATGACATAGATCCCGGATACATCCGAGTTAGGTGTTTGCGCGTTTCGTGCCATCAGAATTTACCTTTCGTGATCATCTGCCTGTAGGCGCCCCACACCAAGGCTTTGTACTTTTCGTGATGCTTTGGCGTGCGCGAGTGGTAATTACCGAGTCCCTTCCAAAGGTCACCGCCGGCAGCGTTGATTTCGGTACGGAGGGCAAAGCCCAGTGCTCGTACCGACTGGCACATATCGTGGATCAGGGCCTCACGAGGGATTTTGTACTTCACGATCAGGACCTTCGCCCAGCTGTCCGAATTGAACTGGGACGGCCCGAGGTCGTCGGTACCATTCGTATTTTTAGCGACGATGCCCGTGCGGCCATTGCTCTCCACCTTTAGCACGGCCAGCATCAGCAGCGGATTGATGTCGTAGGCGCTACTGCTGTCCCGGATGCAATGCGCAGGAATGCGGTCGGGAAGCTCTACCTCGAATCGGCGGGCAGCAGACCCTGTTGGCGCCGCATAAGACACTGGCATCGCCTGCAGACGATCCGTATCGAACGCGCGGGCGCCGGCCGGGGCCGAAGCGATAAGCGCGGGCCGCGCCTGCTCCGGCGGCATGTTTTCGATCACAACCATGATTTAGTCCAGGAACCAGAAAGCGCGCCGCCAAATCCAGAAGTTCGGACGGGTGACGAGTTGACGCAGGCTCCACAGCGCGCGCTCCTGAAGCTGGGTGTAGAGGCAGGTCGTCTTGACGCAGGCTGCAGTCAGGTACATCGCCGCGGCACTACCGTAGACGAACGGGCGAAAGCCAAATTTCACGGTCAGCCCGAAGGTCATGATGACTGTAAAGATGAGCAGACAGAACCGGATCGCGTGGGACCGCGACAGGGCCCGGATCTTTTCCGCCTGCGCCTGGTCGTCCCAGCCCAGCTGCTCGGCCATGTACTCGAAGCGCTCATGCTCTTCCAGACTCAGCACGATCTCCCGGCCGACCTGCTCCAGCTCGTAGCGCTTGAGCTGCAGTTCGTTCATTTCCTCGGGCAGTACCGTCTTGCCACGCCGAGCCATCCGCGCGATGCGCTTTACCGAATCCTTTGTGCTGACGAGATTGCGCCACGCCTGGACAGGGAAGACGGCCCAGACTATGCCCTTGCCTACCTTGCGCGCTGTGTCACGGACCTTCATTCCAAGCCTCCACCGTACTGCTGCTGATACTGCTGGACGTCGCGAGTGATCCTGCGAATCTTTTCCGGCGCCAGCAAGTTGGAAAGCCCAACCGCCCGAAGCACCCTGGCGAGCATCGCTTTCGTGCAGGGCATATGCGACAGCAGCTGGACATCCTTCTGAACGATCACTTTGATGAGGGAGCGCACTTCCTGCGCGTGCAGATTGTCGATCAGGCATGAATCGATCACGCTCACGGCCAGACTCAGCCGGTCATTGACCTCGGCACCGTTCAGTTGCTGGATGAGCCCATCGCACAAGTTGAGGATGTTCTGCACTTCCTCGTCAGTCCCGCGATACGGCACCTGGTAGATCACCTCGAACTGCCGAGAGGACAGCAGGGCCACGACGTGTGCACTCGTCATCGTGTTGATCACGTTCATGACCGGATCTGGCCGTACCACGAGGGATGTGGACGTCGGCGGAGGGTTTTGTGTCATTGAGGCGGTCGTCCAGGGTTGCTGAGAGGCTTACGATATTTTCTGGGAACAACATTTGTGCTACATTGTAGCGATAATACGTGACAGAATACAAGAATTGCTTAGTGGCAATTCATTGTCTTCTTGCCCTTTCTCCCATGACTGCAACGCAAATATCTCCGCGACCGAGTGCTGGCAACCAGCCTGATCTGGTCTGCCGTCCGCTTATCGTGATGGCCTCGAGAGGCTTTGACAGGACCTGTCTGTTGCAAATGCAAGACGCTGCATTCAGGTATGCATCGCAGTCGCTGCGCCACAACAATTCCTTGCTTAGCAGCAGCGAGCAGCTCTGGGCCATTGTCGACACGCAGCTTGGCGGCACGGGCCGCGCCCATGCGGACCTCTCTTCTGGGCACATCGCGGCTTACATGCGTGCGAAAGCTTTCTTTGGTCAGCTGCAGCAGCGCGACGCGCTGTTCGACATCGAAACCTTGTCCGCAGCAGCAGCGGTACATAAGGAAGCCGGGTCGCGAACGCGCTGGCTCGCGCATACCCTTGTAGGCCTGCAGCGCGACGCTGATCGGTTGGCCGCTACGACGCCGATGTTCGCCAGCGAAATCGCAGCCCAGGTACGCCGCACGGCCGCGATACACCCCGAGCTTAAAAACCTTTCGCTCGCCATGCGCGAGGTGGCAATGCGATCTGATCTGCCCGACGACGAACATACGGGTGCCGAAGAGTATCCCCGCACATCCTTTAGCTGACCTATGACCTTCCAGAATTCCACCTTCGGCTTCATCGACTACTTTTTCGACAACGCACGGCAGCGCATCCCCTGCCAGTTCCTTCGCGTCGGGCAGGAAATGATGGCGCGCCTTGATCCCAGCGGCGCACGACCGATCTTGACCGCGATCTCGACGCCCATGCGGGCAGAGGTCCTAGGTTCGTTCGGATCGGTGCTCGAGCGCTACAAGCCGGAAAGCAACCTGGTGCTGGGCGCCGAGAACTTCTGGGACGCATGCCAAACCGACGGCGGCGGGGCGCTGAAATTCTTCCAGGTGGTGCACCACATGCGTCTTTGCGGGGCAACAGTCTCCCAAGGTATCGACGCTGCCATCAATTTTGGCCGGCGCCTGCGTGCCAGCGAGACCACCGCCGCTCGGGAGATCTATGAGATCTTCTCGGCCGACCTCCAACGGCTCGGAGTCGAAGGAGTTCCGCGGGAGCCGGGGCCGGCCGCAGCCCGATTTGCCACCCTTTCTAGCCTCTCCTGAGCGAACGCTTCATGAGCACCACCGAAAGCATCAACCCGGAAGCAAGCGCGCCTCCTCCACAGGACGAGAAGCGCTTCCGCAGCATGTGGGGCCAGCTGTTTGGCGACGCGTCCGTCCAGGTCTACTTCGTCGACAGCGAACTCAACGCCCGCGTGTATACCTTGGATGGGGATTCAGGCTACAAGGTGCAGCACAAGAAGGTCGGCGGCAGTAATCCAGTGGAGGAACCGGAAGATCTGGCAAGCCAGCGTCTGGCATTCCCGAAAAAGGCGCGGCGCGGCGAGAAGCACGGCCGGGCCCAACTCGGCGAGCAAGAAGTGCGCGACATTCGCGCCTGGGCGGCCGAGCTGGCGCTGAGGAAGGAGACACCTGCCTGGACCGCGAAAGCGAGGGAGCTTAACGTCAGCGAGGGCACCCTGCGCGACATTGTCGCCCGGCGCACGTGGTCGCATCTTCACTGACGGGTGGCACTATCGCAGCCAGCAGGAACTGTGGCCTCTGCGGTCTTACGAAACAGGACTCGCCTGGCCGCGCAGACTTTCGCCAGTCCGAACCCGAAGGATACCTCGGCATACCGAAGCAACATGGCGCGCGGGATATCTCCCCGTGGAGTCCTGATCATCTCCGCCGGCGAGCGGCCAGCGGCCAGCTCGTTACGCAAGCGGCGCATGGATCGCCTCAGGCTGAGCAGGTTCCTTATTTCCACCGCTATCACACGACGGTTCGCGGCAAAAAGCTTCTTGTTCATAAACGCTTTCGTGTTTCGATGTCACGTATTATGACAACGATACGACACATCTAACAAGGGATGCATGAGCATCAGGTCGAGCACGTTGGATTTATGTGGGCATCCAGCCTTGGGCTGTCTACTGGCCCAGATAGTCAACGTTGACGGCTTTCCTGAGCCACTGGAGCGTGTCCAGCCTCGGATGTAACGAAGACGAGTGCTCGTGGGAGCCCATCCGATTTCCCCGCTATTTAGAGCATTTGTTGTTGAGCACCACCCTTTCGAAAGTAAAACGAAATCTCTCGTCCGTTTCGTTGCGAGACTTAAACCCCGGTCGTTAAAATGTGTACATGGGGCAAAAATATTTGCTCAAATTCACAACTAAGAATGGAGATTCAAATGAAAAACAAATTCGCCCTGACTGTCGCTGCATCGCTTTCGCTGGCTCTCGTGGGTTGCGGTGGTGGCGGTGGCGGATCGTCGACATCGGGTCCGGTTGCAACGACCCCGCCGACCACTCCGCCGGCCCCGACTCCGGTTGTTCTCGCACCAACTGTCCAGCCGGCAGTGGCACCGACCTATGTCTCCGGCTCGCAGCAGATGAGCGCGTTCAATGCATTCACAGGATTCCGCACTGCCCTGAATCTGCCCCCGGTCAATCAGAGTGTCAAAATCGACATCGCCGCACAAAACCATTCGGACTACATCGCGGCAAATAACGGCGGAGCCACTCCCCACGACGAGGTCGCAGGCAAACCGGGCTTTACCGGCGCTACCGTACGTGATCGTCTGCTCACGGCCGGCTATGTGAGCGGCGCAACCGGTGAGATCATCGGCTGGACTGGCGCAACTGGCGACGCTTCGGAAGCGATCGAAGGCCTGTCGGCTACCGTGTACCATCGCGTACTGATGATGAATCAGGGCTGGACCGACCTCGGCATCGCCCCGCCGGTCAACAGCGACGCAGGTCGCCCTGCCTACATCGACTTTGGCACGTCGGCGACGGCGCAAAATGTCGCTGGCGACTACATCGGTGTTTATCCAGCCAATGGCCAAACCGCGATTGGCCTGACTCACGCGCCGGAAGCGCCGAACCCGTTTGCAGATGTGGAAGGCACTGCGGCTTCGTTCTGCGCAAAGACGAGCTTCCCGATCAGTCTCATGAGCCAAGCGAGCACCAAGCTTGCCGTGACGACCTTCACCGTGACGGAAGAAGGCCAGACCACGCCGATCGACGTGCGCCTGGTGACGAGCGACAGCGACAAATCAGGGCTGCTGCCACAGTACATGGCCTTCATCGTAGGCAAGGTGCCATTCAAGGCCAGCACCAAGTACAACGTGACCTTCAAGGGTACTGCGACTGGCGCAGCGACTGGCGCCGCAAATGGCGTCCTGAACATCAACAAGTCGTGGAGCTTCACGACGGCAGCCAAGGACTACCGCTGCAAGTAATCGTCCGCAAAGCGTGAACATCTAGGGCCGGGTTCTATCGCAGAACCCGGCCCTTTTCATTTGTCGCGAAAAAAACCCGACGAGTCGCCTCATCGGGTTTTGATTTTAGAGCGTTGATTCGTCAGAACCCATCGGGGCAGCCACCATCGGGTCCAGAGTTACTCCCCTGTTGGGCTTTCTCCGGCTCGCAGTTCGGCCCAGAGTAAAGATAGTATCCCCAATACCACCAATTCTCCCAGGGGTCTCCACTTTGTCCCGCGACATATTCACACCACGGTTCACGTGGAGGGCATTGCGGAACTGGGTTATAGGAACACCCAGAGTAATCCCAGCTACTATAGGTTGTGGAGCCAGTGCACGAGTTGTAGGTAACGGTCCGGGATGCTGTTCCCGAGTAATTGGACTGGCATGAGCCAGATTCAGTACTAGACGAGGTTCCGCATGACGGGCCGCTTGGCGTGCAACCGGAATAGTTCCAACTGCCACGAGTGGTCGATCCGGTGCAGGAGTTGTAGGTCACGTCACGATAAGCGGTGCCGGTGTACCCCGACTGGCAAGAGCCGCTTTCGGTACTGGTCGAGCTTCCACATGCGGGCGCCGATGGGCTGCAGCTCGAATAGTCCCATGCGCCATACGACGTCCCCGAGCACGAGTTCGTCGATACCGACCGATACGCGGTGCCGGTGTAGCCGCTTGGGCAGGAGCCAGACTGGTACGAACTGCTGGTGGTGCAACTGACGGTGCAGTTCGAGTAGTCCCAGGCACCGTAGCTCGTCGAGCCCGTACAGGAATTGGACGTCACCGAACGATAGGCCGTGCCCGTGTAGCCGGACTGGCACGAGCCGCTGGTCGTAGATGTGGTGGTACAGGCCTGGCACGAGCTGCCATTCCAATATTCGCTGGCCGAGCAGCGCGACACGCAGGATGGATTACCCATCGTGTCGTAGGCTACCTTCTCCGACGACGCGCAAACTGGATCCACGTTGACGCAGTGGGCGATCCCGCTGCCGGCCGTCGTCCACCGCTTGCCTGCCGGGCACGCCTTGGCAATCGGCGCGGTCATGCACGAGTCCGGGCTCACGGCGCACGAATCCTGCGCACTGGCTGTGAACGCGATCATGGCCAGCCACAGGCCTACGATTAGTTTTTTCATTTCGCTTCCCTTTTTCTTGTTGATCTGCGGCGCGAGCTGCAGCGCCCAGGCTTCCCTGCCCTACCCTTCGGTCCCGGCCGCCTTCTCGTCGGCGCACACCAGGTTGTCGTATTCGTCTCGTTTGGCGGCCTTGCCGTCCGCGCAGTTACGGTCGTCGTCGACGCAGTGCGCGGTCCCACTTCCCGCCGCTGACCAGTGCCGGCCGTCGCCGCAGCCGCGCGCGATAGGGTCGCTCATGCACAGCTCGGGCGAGATCGCGCAAGTGATCTGCGGTTGCTGCTCCGGCCGCTTCTTTTGCGAAGGTGCCCGGTTCTCGCCTGGCCCTTCGCCACTGGCCGCCGCGCACGCGCCGGCCGCGACCGCGAGGAGCGCCGCGGCCAGATGTTTCGGTGATGTCTGCATGATGTGTTCTCCGGTTTTATGGGTATTTGCACTCCAGGTACATCAGCGCCTGGAGGTTGTAGACGTTTGCCGAGGTCTGGGTGCCGGTGTCATCCCGGAGCTTGTACGAGACTGTCCAGGCACTCCCTGGGCCAACCGACGCCGTGAGATTCGTGACTTGCTTTGGCGGCGCTGTGCTCACGTCAACCGCGGTCTGCACCATACCGAATCGGAAGGTGGGGATGCCGCCCGAATCGCAGCTTGGATATGCGACAACGGTGCCATCCATGACGCTTTGACGGCTGACTTCGACGTATTTGCCGATCGCGTTCGCAAGCGCGATGTAGGTCGTTCCTCGGCAGATCACAGCTTCGCCGGTGGTCGATGTGGTGGCGAGGGCGCCTGGCTGACTGCACGTCGTTCCCTTGTCAGCGATCGGCCCAGCGTGCACACGCCATGTGCCCGAGCGGCAGACCAGGACCGCGCCGTCGCTCGCAGTGGCGATCGCGCTGTTATCCGCGCACCCGCCGCCGGCCGTCTGCACCGCAGGCACAAGGTATCGGGCCGTTACCTTTCCGCCCGCGGCCGAGATGTTTCCCGTCTGCGTCGTGATCGAGCCGCTGTTGGTCGTGAGCGATCCAGTATTTGACGTGATCGAACCCGTGTCCGTGGTGATGTTGCCGCCAGTGGTCGAGATCGTGCTCGTGGCGGAGATCGTGGATGCGTTCGAGAGCGGATTCCCACCCATACGGAAAGGCCCGGTCATCGGGCGCGATCCGTCACGAGGAAGAAGTGCGTCAAGCGAGCTGTAATCCACTGACCCGAAACCCACGCGAATGGCCAAAATCCCCTCGACGTTGCCGCGGGGGTTCGCCTGCGGCCATGTACCTGCCGGGCCGGTCAGGATCGTACCGGCACCGACTTTGGTGGATGCCGCGTCGAGCCCGATTTTATTGGCCAGGCCTCCAACACGCTGGCCATCGGGAAGATTCGTAGCCGGATCTACCAGCGCCTGTGTCGAGGTTATGAGCCCGGTAACGTCGGTGCAGTTCACACCTGGTGTACAGCCAGCCGGCAGAAGTGACAGGGCCACCGTATAGTTCATTCCCAGCTGATTGGCCAGGTTGTAGCCAGATGGGATATATGGGTTGCCGACCGGGTTTGCCTGCAGCTCGAGGAGAGTCGGAGCGAGTGGTGACGTGAAGCCTGGAACGGTGGGCGTAGCGCTCGCGAGGAACGTTTGACGGTAGTCGTTGATGAACTTGTTCACGCCCGACTGAAGCAACTGGCCATGCACGGCCACCGCGGTGTCAGTCTCTTCGAGCTGGCGAGCGACTTGCATCCGATTCCAGACCACCAACACTGAACCTGACACGGCGAGCATGATGAGCACTTCGATCATGCCAAAACCTGCCTCACGTCGAGGACGCGCTGCTCCGTGGGACCGTAATTTACTGTACCTTTTAATCACTTCAGCTCTCTCGGCTTAAACGCAAGAAAGCGATGAGAGCCCGTTGCCCGTCATCGCTTTCTTGCTGATGCACTGGTATTACTGCGGCGGGAGCGACCTGGCGAACGACGCCACGATAGTCTGGTTGTCAGCCGTTGCGGCAGCATTGCACTGGGCGCCCTTGGCGGTCGTGTCGAGCGCCTGGCGCAGCGCTTTGACTGCGGTGCCGTTGATCGACATCAGCCACGCGGTCTGATTGAGCTTGTCTGCGACCGCATTGCACATGTCGTTCGAAAGACCTGGGAAGGTCAGCGTGTAGCCGTCATTCTGGCCGCCGATGATGACCGACGCCGCCGCGCAGGCGATCTGGCTATTCGGCTCCGCGTTGTAGAACACGGTCGGGGTTGCCGGCACCGAGCGGTCGACGCGGAACGAAGTACCAGAGAACACGCTGTTGTTTGCCAGCGTGACGCAGGTGAGACCGGTGAACAGGCCAGGATAGACTTTCGCCGTTTGCTGCTGGATGGTGGCCACACTGTTGTACAACGTTTGGGCATTGGTATCGACCTCGCCACCACGCTTTGCTTTGATCAAGCCATACATGGCGAGGGCGATCAGCGCCAGCACGCCGACCAACTCGAAAAGCGTAAATCCGGCTTGGCGCGTACGGATATTGGAAGGAATACGGATAGGGGCACTCATTTGCAGCGGATCCTCGTGGAATGGTTTTTTGGGATGAGAGTTGCGCACTCATATGTCCGCAATTCTTTGTTACGTATAATTGCTACAAAATAGCACAACATATTGCCTAGCGCAAACAAAACTGATCGCCTGCACCACGTTTCAGACACTATTCAGCGGACCATTTGCTTCGCATTGGACATTGCCCGGCTCGCGTCGGAGAAGCTGATATTGCCGAACATGAGCACAGCAACGAAACACATGAGAACGAGCACGCACGCGATCGTAATGAGCTTGGCCAAGACCTCCATGCGCTCGACCATGCTTACCGTTTCGTCCCGGCAGCTCTTAATCACGAGATCCGGCAAAGCGTCCGCCAGTTTCTCTTCGCCGGCCAGCACGACGATCCTTGCGGCCAGCATCTTCGGCAGCGGCAGGTCTCGCAGCGAGGTGAGCACGGTCTTTCCCCGGCCGGTGTGGGCCCGGATCTTTTCCATCTGATAAGTCATCCACACCGACCCGTTAGATGAAACTCTGTTGAGCGCAACGGTGTCGGCAATACCAGCGTCGATCATTGAGCAGATCGCCATAACCGTCGAGATCAACTCCATCTGCGCAAAGAGCGTGTAGGGCAAAATCGTCCTGTCCGCCCAATCCCGAAGTGGTCCGGTGAAGTTATTGAGACTCCAGGTGACCCATGCAGACAGGCCGATCACGCCGGCTGCAACGAGTGCGCCGCCGGTACCGGTCGAGAAGTCGATAACCGAGTATGAAAATGCTCCATAAGCCGGCCAATATTTCAAAGGCACGGCCTTGATCATGTCTGCGTAGATCACCAGCTTGAAGAAGAAAAGCACCCCCACCAAGGCGGCGAAGGTGAATGCTGGGAGCATCAATGGAAGCATCACAGCGCGAATCATTGCTTTGCGCCGGGCCAGATTCGCGGCGTACATCTGGTACAGCTTGCCGGCGGTCCCTGGGTTCACTTCGGCTGCCGAGATGATGATGGTGTCGCTTTCGCTAACGAGGCCCGTGGTGGCGCGCGCAAGCGAGCCAGGGTGAGCCAACATCCCCTCGCCCCACAGACTCATCATGGGGCTGATACCGGGCACCTCCTGCTTGGAGTACTCACTGATCAGGCCATTCAATGGTGCGCCGGCCGCCAGCGAGGCGCCCAGGTCGCGATAAAATGCCGCGCGCTGCGGATTGAAGAGGCGGCGCGCATTCCAGATGGCGAACACGTCGGAAAATGAACTCATTACGATTCCTTGGTCGACGCGGCTATGCGCGCTGGGATTCTGGTAGGTTGGCGATGACGCTGCTACCGATCGTCGGCGCGGCCGCGGACGAAGGGACGAAGCTGGAAGACTTCACGACCACTGCATCTTCGAAGCGGCCGCCGCAGTAGCGCTCGATGGAGCGCAAGTCCACACCGCCCTGCAACGCCGCCTTCAGACCTACTTCCAACGCCGTGTTGCCGCGCGTATTGGTCAGATCATCAAAGGCGCCGTGGGACTCTCGCCAGCGCCGCTCGAGGCCGAGGAAATCTCGCTTCCCGATCAGGATGCGGTCATCGGTATCGGGCTCGAAATATTCGGCCACGATGCGGCGGCCCATGTAGCCAATGCGCGAGGCATGTCCTTGCGCGCGGCAAATCTCGCAGCCTTCAGGATTGTGGGCGTGGAAGCTGCTGACGTCCACGTCGTAGGTTCGTTCGATGTGTCGCAGCCGCTGCAGTCCGAGTGCTTCCATTGCCCGACCGCCGCGCAGCGCGCACTTGCACAGCTTCCGTACCAGCACCTGGTGCATAAGCAGCCCCAACACGGCAGAGTGCGCCAGCAGGTCCGCCTCCCCGCCCATTTTCGAGGAGAGAAAATACGGGATCTGGCCCAAAGCCGAATCCGAGTGCGTTGTTGTATAAACTGGGTGACCAGACAAAACAATATTCAATACCATTTCGAGCGTTTCGCGCGAGCGGACCTCCCCCGCCAAAAGCGAGTTCAAGTCACCGCGCTTCAGTCGAGCCAGGGCCCGATCGATGGCGTCGGGGCCAGATACGTTCATCTGTGCCGTGTTCGGGTGCGTGTTCTCGATCGGATCCTCCGCCGAATACTTCGCTTCACTGCCGGGCACCATCGCGTAGACCGAACGCAGGGTCGTTGATTTACCCATATTGACAGAGCCGGAGATGCAGAAAAGACGCTTATGGCGGCTATTAAAACGCTCAACTGCCCCGATCACGTCGGGGAAGAATCCAAGCTCTTCAAGCGTAGGAATCTCGACTCGATCGACGTAAATGATACGCAGCACCAGCTTAAACGGGCGATCGCCGTTCGGTGCTGGGGCGTCACCCAGGTCGAAGGTCGTAAAGCGGCCGCGGATGGTTTCCCCGCGCGCGCCGACGACGCGGTCGTTGAGTGTCGCTTCCAGATAATTACCTGGATTGAACGACGTTTCCGACCGATTCGAGCACTGCTCGTTGTACATGTAGCCGATCATGCCCCGCAGCTCAGCAGGATCTTTCATTGCTGGCGGCAGGTCATCGATCGTTTCGATGTCGCCATCGATCCTGAACTCGATGAGCGATCGATTTCGCTGGGTCTTTTTGTCCTTGTCGTAGCGGACGTAAATATGGATGTCAGCGGTACCGAATTTCACCGCCAGCGTCAGCAATTCATTGATCATGCCGTTGAAGCGATTTTCGGTCTGCGCCTGCCTGAGCTCCTGGTCTCGACGCAAAACCTTCGCTTCATGCGCGGAGACTGCCTCGCCATTGTGCTCGTTCGGGTCGACCCCGTTGATTGCTGCGATCAGGTTACGCGACGCTTCGAACGGCTGGGCCGGGTCGAGGACAACTTGCTTCGCCGCTGCTAGATCGCCCAGCTCGCGGTTGATCGCCAGCCCGTGCCGCATGTTCTCCGGGCTTTCCGCCCAGCCGGCGACGGAAAGACGAAGCGTGCCAAAGCGCTTGCCGCTTTTCACCGGGAGCGGATAGGCAAGCACAGCCACCGTATGGAGCAGGTTTTCGGTCACTCCCAGGCGGCCAGACATGGCCTTCTTTCCGCTCAACGCAAACCAGTTGCTGGGCAGCTGCTCGAGCGAATCGAACACAGTGCCAGGAGCGATGCCGGGATGGGCGGCAAGCTCATCGTCGCCCGCGGGCCCGGCCGCGCCACCCACGACCTGTGGCCTGGCCTCCGCCGGCGGATTCACCGCAGGAGATCGGCTATTGAAAAGCCCAAGAAGTCGCGAGATCATGTTCTACCCTCTCTGTTACTGGCTGCTGGTGAGCTTCGGGCTCGGCAGTGGGCCTGCCATTACGGCGTTCTTGGCCACCGGCTCAGGGTCTGCGCCTTCTGCCGACTCAGCGACCATCGTGCGCGTTTGCATAGCCAACGGATAGACGACCTCCCCCTTTTGCAGGACCACTCCTTCATCTGCAACATGCGTGATAGTCCACCCCTGGACTGTCTCGCCGACATGGCGATCTTCGAACTGGGCGTTCTTCGTGAAGAAACGGATCGTCTCGTTCGGGTACACGCCGAAGATGGCACGCACCTGGAGGCCTTCCGGCACGATCGGCTTCGGTGCCACTTTTACTTTTTTCTTCACCGGCATTGGAATGGGTGCCTGGGGCGCTTTGGCCTCCTCGACCCCTTTTGCCTCGCGCAGCGCGCGGCGCTGCTTTTCGAACTCGACATCGCGCGCCATATCGGCCAGGTCACCGAGCGTGTAGCTCTGCACGGGGACGACGGATGCTGCCGGCGCGGCAGTTACGCCGGACGGTTGGGCCGCGACGGACACTTGGGCTGCAGTCAGCGGTTGAGACGACTGCGCCGCGACGACTTGCACGAGAGCGAAGGCGCCCAGCGCTACCGCGCACTTAATGATTTGTCTTTTTTGCATACATTTCTCCTGCCAATGTCACGGCGCCATTACCGGCGGTCAGCGTTTTCCAGTTGATCGCGTTGGCGAAGACGCCCTTCGCAGTGGGAATCTGAACCAGATCCCAAAGCGGATAGGTCACCGTCACGCCGGTCGAGCGGATGAGCATGGGCACGGCAGCTTCGTTGATACCAAGGCCTTGAGGGAAAACCTTATAGTCGGCCTGCAGCGCGCCGGACACCTTTTGCGTCGGCAGCAGCCGCTGGATCAGCGGCCAGAACAGAAGGGGCGACTTCGCTTCGTTGACAAGCCCATCCATGCTCGGTGGCGCCGAGGTCGGCAGGTTTTTAGCCGTCATGCTGACCTCAACGGTTTTGCCATCCTGGCCAAACGACGTCGGCACGAACTGGCCTTCGATATCGTCGATGAAATCTTGGTACGTGGCTGAGCTGTCGCCGTCCTTCTTGTAGCTGAACGTGCATACGGCGCTCGGAAGATCGCATGTGACAGCGGTGGCGATCTTGAAGCCGCCAACGTCCTGACGTACCTTGCGCACCTGCAGCTGCAGCGCTCGCACTCGCTCGAGATTGCTCCACGGCTGGGCCGCCCACTGGGCGTCGAGCGCTTTCTGATACACCACTGCCGGGGCCTGCTGCTGGGCGCGCGCCTGAGCTTCCTTAATGCTCTGCTCACGCTTGTGATCCTGCCAGCCCATGTACGCCACTACCGAGCCGCCCCCCACCACCGCCAGAACAAAGGCCTGGCGAAAGTCCATGCCGACCGATCGAACTGGCCGAACGGCAGCCGCGGTCTGAATAAGCTTGTCGAGGGTCAGGTTATGCTTAACGCCAGTCCAAGTGCCGTACAGTGCAGGCGCGCTCGTGGTTACGGCGCTCAGCTGTTTATTCCAGCTCAGCAGGGTAGCCTCGACCTGCGCTAATGGCACGACGACGTCAAAATCACCTGGTGCCGGGTGACCGTTGATCGAGGTGCACATCGCGAAGTCATCTTCGCCCGGTATCTGCGCAATCAGGATCGCGCACACGGCCAGGCCGGGGATGGCGCTGAACGTCTCGGCCAGCGAGTAGGCCTTGCCGAAACGCGGAACCTGGCGCATTGCGCGGTTCTCGAACGCAGTCAGGTAGCCCCAGGCGTTGCGCGTCGTGCCAGCAGCGAAGGTGGCTTTCTTGGCCGCCACCAGGGCGCCCTCGGTGATTGCGCCGCCCCCAGTGTTCTTCGCCTTGAAGAGCTTGGACAGCGCGGAAGGGCGCGGCTGGGCGTTGAGCTTGACCGACTCGGGGTCGAGCCAATGCATCCCGGCCAGGAGGTTCTTGCCACCGACATTGATGATCTTCGCCATTCGCGTCCCGTACCGTTAATCCTTGAACCGCATCGTGACGACCAGGTAATACTGGTCTTCCGATCGGTTGCCGGAGACGTTGCCACCGAACATGGCGGACAAGTGCTTATCGAGACTTTGGTCGGTACCCTCGTTGCTGCGGCCGCTGATTGCAGCCAGCACGCGCGACTCGCCATTGTGCAGGCCGACGCGCTGGCGAGCGACCTCGGTATCCTTGTCGAGCAGCTGCACGGTGGTCTGGCTGTCGCCCTTGCCACTCGTATTGGTGCCGAACGGATTCTTGACGGACTCGCGAATCGAGATGTCGATCGTGGCATCGTTGTCGCCAGTGATGGCCGGCACCAGCAGCAGCGTGCGGCCCACGTTCTCCGTCTTCGTTTTTTGGCCCGACGCCACGCCCGACAGCGACGACGCAGCCGAGACCTCGTTCACATAGTCGAAGGTCTTATTCGCAGCGTGCATCACGCCGATGCGGTTCTGCGTTTCCAACACATGGTGCCGCACAACCGTAGCCTGGCCGCTCTCGTTGAGTGCCGCGATCAGCGCGGTCGAGCCAGCGAAGCGGTTCTGGCCGTCCCTACCACCCATCAGCGTCGCTCCCAGCAGCCCGGCCGCACGGTCGATCGCCTTCGTCGGCGACGCGTAGTTCAAGGTCGTCTCGCTCAGTTCCTTCGCCCGTTGATAAGCCACCTGCCAGTTAACGCCCGACTGCCCTGCGTTCTTGCTCGAGTAGCGGATAACGTCGACGTCGAAAATCACGCCGCGGTTCATCAGGCGCTTCTCGCTGTCGATGTACTCGCCGATTTTATCCAGGGCTTCGGGTGTATCGGTAACCGTCAGCGAACCAGTCGCAGGGTTGTATGTCGGCTCAGGCGCGCCCTTGCTCATCCACTGTTTGATGCCGGGGATGAGGCTCTTCGGCGCGTCGATCTCAGCAAACTTCGAAGTCATACTGGCGGTCGTGCTAAAGCCCCCTTCTCCGCCGCCACTCTCGACACCCATGCTGCCGCCGGCCGTGGCCGCCGCAGAACCGATAACGAAGCGGCGGGTCGTCGTCCTGAAGAATTCCAGCTGACCGTTCTCGAACTGCGTGTGCACCCTATAGCGTGCCGCGAGCTGGTCGAAGAGCGGGGCCACGCCACCCTTGGAGGTCACGGGCACCATCACGGAGACGGCCTTACCGTTCTCGTCCAACAGTGCGTCGGGCTTGACACGCACAGGGATGCCGGTCGCGAGGTTGATCTTCTGTGCGAAGTCAGCCAGCGGAATGATCGCGTTACCGTTGCTGTCGACGACGTTGTCCGTGAAACGCAGATTCAGTTGGGCGCCTGGACGCAGGGGCGCCGGCCAGCGTGCCCACTTCTGTGGTGCGATCTGCTGGCTACCAGTGTACGGAGTCGACACATCTTCAACGAGGTCACGCACCGCGGCCGCATAGCGCTGCGCCGCCAGCCGGTCCTCGGCCTTCGATGCCTCGTTCACGCGGACATCCTTCTGCTCACGGATCGAGTCGTTATTCGCGGAAAAGCCTGCGCAGCCGGTAAGGGCCGCAGCGACTGCAATAGCTGACATTGCCAGCGGAATACTCTTACGCATCACATCTCTCCTTGGCAGCGCTCTTCGAACCGGATGATGCGCAAGACGTTCTTAGGGCGGTTCGGATGGATACAGGCGCGTACGCGCTCACGGCCAGCCTGGGTGCTCTGGTTCATCTGCACCGACGTCAGCAGACCGCGTACAGCTTGGCGAAGATCGGTGCCCCAGTCGTTCTCTGCGCTGACCTGAAACTCGACATTGCGAGGCTCCCAGACGTACTGCATGTTTGCCTGGGTGGCCCAGCGCTGTAGAACTGCCGAGACCTGGTAATCGCTGCTCGTCGTCGTGAAAGCGACCGGTGCGGGCGTAGCAACAGGCGTCGGCCGTGCAGCAGCTGCTGGCGCTGCCACCGGTGCCGGGCTGGCCAAGCTGGCGTTGCGAATAGGCGCATGAACAAGTGCAGCAGCAGCGACCACAGGCGCAGCTACCAGCACCGCTTGTGCCGCTGGAGCGCGTTCAGCCGATGCCGACCGGTCAGCGAATTTAACCTGGTGCGCAGTGTGATCGATATACACCGAAAGGTTCGATTTCGTCGCGGCGTCAGCCAGCAGGGTGGACCAGGCGCCTTTGCCGGTGATCGTCACCAGCGTCTTGCGCTGGGATGGCTTCGCATACTCGGCCTGGTACTCGGCAGGGACGATGTCGGCGACCAGGTCTTCGACCGCGATCGATTTGTAATTCACCTCGACCACGCCATCGGCTGCCCTGTTATCGACAAAGCCTGCGTACGACGAACCGGCTCCCAGCAGGAGTGCCATCACAAGTACTAATTTTTTCGTTTTCATTTGATTTGCTCTCAATATTGTCCGGTTCGTACATATCGCCAGTACCGTGGCGTGCGGGCCAGAATCACTCCCCGCCGAAGCCAGAAGCGAATGCGGCGCCACACCCACTTCATGGAGCGGCCGCGGAACGACATGTAAAGGCTGAGGCCGGCGTAGAGGACGAGGAAGAAAATGGTCACGTAGTGGAAGACCACGATTGCCAGAAGCAGCGGGAAGATGACGGAACCGTCGATCTTTCCGATCTTGGTGCGAAAGCCTGCGTTGCGCCAATCCATCAGCCCCTCGCCTCGTCGAAGTACTTCTGCGCCTCGTCGCGCCCCATCTGGCTGATCTCGCGGAAGAGCTTGACGCCCATCTCGCCGCTACGGATAAACGGCACGCACTGGCTGGCGAAGTCCTGGCCGTGCTCGATGAGGTAGTTGCGCACGTAGCGCGCCCATCGTGGATACGGCCACTCCTCGCTCTGCAGTGCAGCCTTGATATCGGAGTCGAAGGAGATCCACGAGGTGAGCGGGACCACCCTGCCGCTGTCCAGTTTGACGATCTTGCGTGAGCAGATCGTGCGTAAGGCGCCGAGCATCTTCGACGCGGCGGCCGAGCGAACTTCAGTTGGGAACATCTCGACCAGGCGGAACATAGTCTCGTCCGGCGTATCGGCGTGGATTGTGGCCATCACACCGTGACCAGTGATCGCCATCTCGACTGTTTTGTCGGCCGTCTCTTCGTCGCGCACCTCGCCCATCAGCAGGATGTCGGGCTTCGATCGCATTGCAGACGGAGCAGCGCGCCCCCAGTTCTGCAGGTGCTTGCCGATCGCTGCCTGAGCCACCAGCGGGCCGCGCCCCAACCCTGCTTTGCCATAGCTGATCTCGATCGGCTCTTCAAAGGTCTGGATGCTGGGCGCCGGCGTCTCTTTGCTGCGCTCATGAAGGACGGCCGCGATCAGCGTCGTCTTACCCGAGCCGGTGGCGCCGCTGACCAGCACCAGGCCTTTGGGCACGAGCAGATCTTCAGCGACGCCTTCCGGCAGCCCCTGCTCCGACAGCTCAGGCAAATCTTCTTTGATCGTACGAATGGTGATGGACACGCCGTTTTTTTCGCCGCCGACGCGAGCTGCGATCGCATGCAGACGCAGGCGGATCAGGACGCGATCAGCGTTCGGCCTGAAGAACTCCGGATCTTCGTCGACCTCATCGCCCTTGCCGAGCTTCGGTATCGCGGCCGGGCCGCACAGGGTCGACAGGATCTTCTTGGCCTCGGTGTCCTCGATCGTGCGGGTCGTCAGCGGGTACCAGTTTCTGCGCCAGTACACGGTGACGTAATCGTTGCTCTGGATTTTCACGTCCGAACAGCCCTGGTCCAGTGCCGACGTGATCATCGTGTGCGTCTCACGCTCGCCAAAGCCGGGCGGCAGGACGAACGGCGTGAGGCCTTCGACGGTGTTGGGCGTCATTTCGTGGTCTTCCAATCAGCGCCGTTTCCGTTGAAAACTGGCTGAGTAGTGATGCGGAAGACAGAATCGCCAATGATGATCGTGTTGGGATCTGGACGGCTGACGCTGTCGGTGGCGGCGGCGAATGCCGGTGCGCTGACCAGGCCGCGGCCGTAGAGCGTGTAGAAAAGGCGCATGCCGTTGAAGTCACGTTCCAGGCGCGCCAGGTTCAGCTCGAAAATCTTGCGTGACTGCTTGCGCCCTTCGGCGTGTGCAGTACGAACGATCGATTCCCAGTATGCCTTTTCGGTATCGTCCTTCGGAAGGATGCTGCGCTGAGCGTCCCCGACGATCTGATCGTCGTTGTCGGTCAGACCCAGGTACAGGTAATTGCGCCAGTTGTTCTGACCAAAAGTGGCCGGCGTCACGATACGGTAGACGCGTCCCTGTACACGCATCGAGTACTCGGTGATCGCGATGACGTCCTGGGCTTCCTCGATCACCGGCGGCAAGGCGCCAGAGGGAAACGTCAATGACCCGAAGTTGAACTTCGTGTCCAGGGTGCTCTTTTCCTTCTCGATCTCGGCAATGATCACCCGGCTCTCATCGGCTAGGCCCGCGCGCATTCCGAGGCCGACGCCGAGCTGCTTTAGTGCAGCAGCGCGAACTTCGGAAATGCCAGCCGGGATTGTGGAGATGCGGGAGGAAGCTGAAAGCACTTTGTCGAGGTTCGACGGCGCCGATGGCGCTGCATGCGCCAAAGGCGCCAGCGGCGCTAGGAGAACGGTGGCGTAGACCACGCCTCGGATAAAAGCTTGGGCCATGTCAGTACAGTTTCGAACGCAGCTCGATCGACGAGTCGTTCAGGACGACATCTGCGCGCCCTCCGCACTGCTCGCCCACGGCGGTAAGAGCCTGGGCCAACGTGACGTTGCGCAGCTTGATGAAGACCGGCAGCGCCAAGCGAGGCTGCGGCCCGGTGTGCTTGAAATTCAGTTCTTGCGCAGCTGCAATGCGCTTCAGGATCTCCGACGCGTCGCCTTCCCAAATCACCGTCATGGTGTTGCCGGACAAGCTCGCTGGCGTTGCCGCATCCGCCATTTCCGCTTTCTTCGCGTCGGCACGGACGGCAGCTTGCAGAATCGACATCCGGACGCCTGGGGTGTTATCCGGCTCTTCCACGGGCATCGGTGACGCACAAGCACCGAGCAAACCTGCGACGACCAGGGCGATCGCTGCGTGGCTTTTCGGAATTAGGCTGCGCTTCATTTGTTCTGTCCTGTAACCATAAAATGAATCAAGGCAATAGATTACCTTGTCATGTGCCCCAGTGCAAGAAAAGGATGCATTCAGGCAACGCGCCTGGATTCAAAAAAACATTTTGGTTGCATTTCGAACGCAAGGTTGTACGTCCAACAACACTCTCGAGCTCAAAGCCTCGGTCATTTCGCATGGTCGGTCAGCACGCGGGCGCGCTGCGCGGTAGGCGCCGGCGGTGCGCAGACATCTCGCTCACCAGCATGCGCCCGTCACGGCGGGTGCCGGTGGCGCGCACGCTCGGCGTCAGCACCAGCACGTGGCCCGGCGCCCGGCCGGCGTTGGCGCACAGCAGCTGGGTGCTTAGCAGGACGGCACCGCGGGCGCTGCGCGGCTCCGCTGGTGGGGCGCACGCTCGGCGTAAGCACCAGTACGTGGCCGGGCGCCCGGCCGACGCCGGCGTGCAGCAGCTGGACGGCGCTGCGGCGCGCTGCGCGATCGCCGCCGGTGGCGCGCACCCTCGGCGTCAGCACCAGCACGTAGGCCGGTGCCGGCCGGCGCCGATGCGCAGCAGCTGGTCGGCCAGCACCAGGTCGACGCCGCAGGCGCTGCGCGGCGCCGCCGGTGGCGCGCACGCTCGGCATCGGCACCAGCACGTGGCCCGGCGCCCGGCCGGCGCCGGCGTGCAGCTACTGGGCGGCCAGCACCAGGTCGGCACCGCAGGCGCAGCGCTGCGCGATCGCCGCTGGTGACGCGCACGTTCGGCGTCAGCACGAGCTCGTGGCCCGGCGCGGCCGGCGCCGGCGTGCAGGTGCTGGGCAGCCAGCACCAGGTTGGCGGAGTCGAGAGGTGCCCCGCGAGGCGAGACCAGCGCCATGCGAGCACCACCCTCACCTGCATGGGCCCGACCAGGTCGATACCAGCGCGCCGAAGCTGGGCGACCAAAAGTTCGCGAGCTTGGAGGGCTGACGGGCTAGTTCGATCAGACATCGGTCGACTAGGGCTGGGCAAGGATGTTGGTTACGCGTGGTGGCGCTTGGGGTTTGGTCAGGTTTTCGGGTTTTGGGTTGGGTTTTTCGATTTGGATTTTTCTTTCAAAAAACAACAAACGACGACGAGCCGACGAAGGCGGCTTGTTGTTGTTAACTTTAAAAACAACACCTTTAAAATCGTTTACGTCGCTAAGACCCAGCATCCATGCGGCATAGCCGAGAGAATTGCCATAGTTTCCGGGGCGTAATGCCATAGTTTCCGGGGCCGACCGCCATAGTCTTCGGGGTATCGCCATAGTTTCCGGGGGGTATTGCCATAGTCTTCGGGGTGCTTTTCAACCGCTGGTGGTCTATTGCCATACTTTTCGGGGCGACAAACGATCAGGCTGACTTGCAGGTTAGTTACGAATAAACAATAATTTCCCTACGTTAAGAGATTTAGTAAAAATCTTGCAATGTTGAAGAAAATTAATGCGCCGATTTGGGGAATTCTCACGAAAAGTAACAACTTACAGCTGCACTAGCCTTGACAACCCTTGTTGCAACAGTTCTGAGATGTGGTTGCAATAGAGGGAGAACGGGGGTTTTTGCCGGTTGTAAAAGTGGGGCGTGGTTGCCACTCGCCGGTAAGGTGCTACTGCCAAACACCATTTTTGCAGCCTAATGCCATAGTTTCCGGGGCGTGGTTGCAAAAAATGGCTCGTGGGAGCTCCAATTGCCATAGTTTTCGGGGCGAACTGGCGTTAGCAGCAGTGGTTTCCCGGCGTAATGCCATAGTTTCCGGGGCTTCTGCCACAGCAGCGGCACGCGTGGTTGCAAATCCAGAGCGAGGCTGCTTTCGGTACGATCCGCGTCTTGTGGGCCGCAGTGATGCGGCGAGCACGCGATCGAAAGCTATCTGGCGCAATGCCATATCTATCATTGCGAGACTATGGCTTTGCCTGATAGCATCTGGTCAGGTTGAACAATTTGGAGTTGTAATGCCCCGTAAAACAGCAGATGCCGCTGCCGCAGGTGAACCCGCACCTGGTCCCGGCGAGCCAGTAGAGACACCCCAGTCTGATGTTCCTTCGGGGACAGCTGTGGTAACACGACTTGCAACGCGCCGCGGTGAAGTGGTCAGCGGTAAGCAGGAAGTGAAAAAGCACGTCGCGGCGATTCACACGTCTGGCGAGCTGGGCCTGGTCGAGCGCAAGCTCGTCAATATTCTGCTGCTCAACGCCTTCGACACCTTGGCGACCGCACGACAACATCGCCTTCCAACGAAAATGCTGATGGCCATGCTTGGCTGGGCCGAAGGAGACGACACTGTTCACCTGAAAAAGGCCCTGCTGCGAATCGTCACCACTCCGGTCGAGTTCAATCTGATGGAGGAGGACGAGCCGGCTAAAAAGCCGCGGTGGACCGCCACCGCCCTCCTCGCTTCAGCTGACCTGGTGAATGGGTTTTGCGAGTACGAATACTCGACCCGTCTGGCAGAGGAGTTGGCCGATCCGGATGTCTACGCGATCATCAACGTCGGGATCCAACGGCAATTCAACTCCGGATACGCGCTCACGCTCTACGAAAACTGCCTGCGGTTCCGGCGGACTGGCTCGACCGGGTGGATGACGCTCGAAATCTTCCGAAAACTGATGGGGGCCACGGCACCAACATACGACGATTTCAGGCGCCTCTCGGAACTTGTCATCAAGAAAGCCGAGGCCGAAGTGAACGCGTTGTCGGATATCAAGATCAAGGCCGAATACGAGCGCAAAGGCCGCAAGGTCGTCCGCATTCGATTCTCAGTGGAAGAAAAGGAGCAGCAAACCATCTTCAGCGAGAACGAGCGGATGATCGAGGAGGTGAAAGAAAGCGAGACGTACAAGCGGCTGCGCGATCACGGGATTGGCGAAAAGCTCGCCGTTGCCTGGGTAATGACCGACGAGCAGCGCGCGAAATCGGCCCTGGACATTACGGAGCAGCGCGCCCGTGGCGGCCAGATCAAGGCCAGTCCAGCCGGGTATGTTCGAAGGCTGATGGAGGATCAGACGATTGACCTGAGCGGCAGTGCTTTCGAAAAGAAAATGAAGGACGAAGCGGCAGCGTCACGTGCTGCCGCCGAGGCAGCAGCAGCTGCGAAACAGAAAACTGAAGCCGAGAGCCAGGCGCGCGGCGACAAGATCCGTGACTTGGTGAACGCGTTGAGCGACGCCGAGATGAAAGCCTATGCAGCTGAGTACGTGACATGCGAAGGCGCTGGCAAGGCCACCACCTACAATTCCGGAACCGGCACCTTCAAGAGCGCAATGGAAAAAGTGCCTTTCATGACGTGGCTCCGCAAGCAGGTCGCCGAGAAAAACGGCTTGGCTGTCGAGCGCGACCCTTTCAAAGCCGCTTAATCACAGAAGGGAGAAACTACCGATCTGTTGAGTTTTAATAAAATCGGTAGTATTCTCTGGGGAATGTTGTTTACTTGCCACTGGATCGCTCGTTACCGTGGTAAAAACTTTCCCCGGAGATTGAATGGACCTCGGTATTTCCCCCCTGCCGCAAAGAGTTACCGCTGAAGATCTGCTCAACCTGGCTGATCGCTCATCCAGGATGCTGGCGCGGATCCGCGACTCGATGCTTCAACCTCATCCTCGAAAGGAACCTCCTGTCTTCACCAGCAACAAGGTGCAGGAACTCTGCGGTATCGACAAGACTAAGATGTCGACGCTCCTCAAGGCGGGGAAGCTGCCAAACGGTGTGCAGGAATCGAAGGGAAAGATGCGTAAATTTACGCTGGCCGAGACCATCGAATGGGTCGACGCATGCGTCAAGCCAATGAAACGTCGCAAGGGGCAGAAGGGCAAGATCATCACAGTGGGCAACTTCAAAGGCGGCGTTACGAAGACCACGACTGGTATGAATTTAGCGCAGGGACTGGCGCTTCGCAGGTGCCGCCGCGTACTGCATGTTGACCTTGATCCGCAGGGCTCAGCAACCACTCTCTACGGCATCAACCCCAATGCTGAGGTAGAGGTAAACCAGACCGTCTTGCCGGTCATTGAGAAGACAGAGAGCGACCTGCAGTACGCGCCCATGAAGACGTATTGGGACAATCTGGACTTAATTCCGGCTTCGTCCGACCTCTTCAATGCAGAATTTCTACTGCCGGCACAGGTACACCAAGGTGATGCGTCCTTCCAGTTCTGGGAGGTCCTGCGTCAAGCGTTGGAGCCACTGCGCGACGAGTACGACTACATCGTAATTGACACGGCGCCAACGCTTTCTTACCTCACCATCAACGCGCTCTTCGCTGCGGATTCGATGATTATTCCTGTGGTGCCCGATGTGCTGTCGTATTCGTCAATGGTGCAGTTCTGGACACTTTTCTCGGACCTCGTGAACGGTATGAAAAGCTTCGCGGGCGACGGTCAATCCAAGTCCTATGACTCCATCGAGATTCTGATTTCGCGTATGCCGACGAAGGCATCTGCACAGCTCGTCAACGACTGGATCCGGAAGACTTACGGGTCCTATGTCAGCCCGATCGAGATTCCAGAGACTGAACTGGCGCGTACGACCAGCACCGAATTTAAAACGATCTACGACATGCCGAATTATGAGGGTGATCCACGAGCTTACCGCCGGATTCGCGAGCCTTACGACAAATTCGTCGATGCGGTAGACGATCGTACCTGCCGATTCTGGGAAACCCAAGAAGTCGCGGCCGCATAAGGAAGAGCACAATGTCGATAAGTAAAGATCAAGCCCAGCGCGCTGCTGCGGTCAATTTGGAAGACTTCGGACCGATGCGTTCTGGTGGACAAACAGAGGCTCGCGCGCCTAGGACTGCGCCGGGGCAGCTGATGGACCTGCAGGGCAGGTATCGTGAGGCGTTAGCGACCATTGAGCGGCTGTCGAAGGGCGGCGTGCCTATGGAAGTCGACATCAGCCGGCTTATTCGTGTACCCGGCCGCCAACGTCCCCTGACCGCCGAAGAGCGCGCCGAGCTCAAAGCCAACCTGGACGCGAATCCCCTGATCCACCCGGTGACGATATTGCCGGAGACTCCTGAAGGTTTCGAGCTGCTGTCTGGTTACAACCGGGCGGACCTTTACGAAGAGCTCGGCCGCACCAAGATTCCCGCAGTCGTTATCGACGTCCCGAGGGAAACGGCGGACGTCCTCGCTTTTTACGCGAACCTGGCGCCGGCCCTGCCCGACTACAAGAAATACGAAGGGCTAAAAGCGCTCCAAGCGCAGAACGGATTCGATCAGACGGAGCTCTCCAAAGATTCAGGGATGAGTTCATCCACCGTATCTCGACTGATGCAATTCGATTATCTGCCAGCTGAAGTCCACGAGATCCTGCGGCGAAATCCATTCATCTTGGGTGCGACCGCTGCAGCTGGACTGGCTCAAGCGGCCAAGTCCGGCCGCGAAGCGCTGGTAGTCGAGGCCGTCAGCAAACTCGCGGAGGCAGCGGCCCATCCGGACAAGAAGGTCCGCTTTACTGAGGAAAGCGCGGTCGCACACGCGAACGGTGCTCGACCTGCTGCTGCCAAGCCGGCCGCCGCGGCTCCTTTAGTGGTTAAGCAAGGAAAGAAGAACTTTGCCAAGCTCGTCGTGAGAGGCGACCAGGTAACCGTTAAATTCGCAGATCAGTCGGTTTCGCCAGCGGACTGGGCCGCGAAGTTCGAGGCATTCATCAAGTCCGAAATTGAGAAGGCAACGAAATAAAGCGCCCTCACCTTTTAGCCAGGAACAACCATGAGATAAAAACGCAAACGGACAGCACGAGTTCCGAAAAGACAAAAGCCCAGGTCGCCAAACCTGGGCCTTGCTTTGAGAAAGACTAACTTCCGCCTCATCTCGCTACACATAAATCCGACGCCAATCGGTTTATGTACTACTCAATAAGCCATCAGTGTAGCGCAGAGGCAGTCGTTGTCAAGTCTCGGGGACTCTTTTTCTCAACGAAAAGGAGTTTTATGACGCCCTACCAGCTAATGGCAGGCCGCGCGGTTGCGCTGGCCCGCCCCCTGCCCGCCTGCTTGATCGCAGCACGTGCGGAAGTATTCAATCCGCTCACCTGCCTCGACCTCAACGTCAACGCAAGGCGCGTGCTCTTCGGTATTCTCACCTTCGTCCGGGCACGGACTCCCACCAAGGAAATCTTTCCCCGCCGTGACACGCTCCGGGCCGAGGCACTCCTGCAGTCCGACTCGACGCTTTACCGTGGCCTAGCTTTGCTCGAGAAAAATGGCTACATCACCAGAAGTCAGACGCGAAGCCGGCACCGCGGAACCTTTTACCTTTCTCCGATCATGCTCAGCGCGAAAGCCCTGCTGCTGCTGGGCCTAGACTCAATTATCCACAAGGCACCGTCTTTCAAGATGAGAGACGGCCATATAAAGAAGGAACATACCAAAGACCTTCAGTCTATTCAGAAAACACCCGGTGACCCGAACTCGCCAAAAAAAGACCAGATCGATCGCGAGACTAGGCTTCCAGTCGAACTGCTGCCTTTGCTCGAACTTGGAGTAAAGCGCTCCAGCATCTGCTGGCTGATGAGCAAGGCAAAGGGCGTATGCCAGCGGTTGGGGGACGTGCTCAAGGTCGTGTCTCGAAACATCGCTGCCCTTCGCGGCCGAGAGGTAGTGGCCTACCTGGTGACGATGCTTGGCAAGAAGGTCGACTTTGCTTGGGTAGCCAAGGAAGTCGCGCATGCGCAGAACGCTGCGGAAGTTGATGAGGTCGCGCAGCAGAAACTCGCAACACTGGACGACCGATATGACGGATTCCACGTCTACGCTAGCGATGGCTCGCTCCTCGGCGTGTTCGAAGCATCTCGCAGTCCCGGACAGCTCGCCCTGGTTCACGCGGCGTCGGCTTCAGCCCCGGTGAACCTTCGCTTCGCCAGGGCGTGCATCGAAGGCGAATTGCGGCTGACTGCGCCGCCGTCTCAGAATTGGGAAGAGCACGAGGGCGATGTAGATTGACCGTGCGTAAGCTTTCACCGTAGGAGTGCTGCCGGCGCCCTGCCCCGCTGGCTACGTCTGGTGATAAGTGTCACCCCCGGTAGGCAACGCAGCGATATGCAGGCTCTACGGAAACGTGTAAGTGAAATCGCATTTTGCGGCGTAGACTGACTGCCCGCAGCTCGCGTCTAGCCAGACGCGGCCAGCGTATTACTAACCTACTTTTCCATCATCATGATGACGATCCCCAGCCTTCAACTTTCAGACTTTGCCTCGGTTGACATGGACTTCATGAACGAGGCATGGCGCAAGAGTATTCCCGGCAAACCTGGTTGGTACGCGATCGAAACCGACGCGCCGATCTCTGTCCTCGCGCAGGTCCCATTGCTGCTGGAACTGGGCAACCATTACCCGATCGCTGAGCGCGTTCGCAATTCCCAATTTCTGATCGAAAGCGGGGCTGCAATTATTCCAACCGACGACGGCGCGTCTTATATCGTCTATTCAGGCGAGCACGGGAATTTAAAGTCTCGTGCTCGGGAGCACGTGCGCGGACACACCCGTACCGGATGCCTTGCTCTTTCTCGATATGAGATCGCAAAGCAGTTCACCTGGAAGTTCCACTATCGCCCTTGTGATACACATGTTCCAGCAGCAGCAGGGAACAAAATGCTTCGGAACTACTTGGAGCAAAAGTGGAGGGCCGAAAACGGCTGGCCGGTCCTTTGTGCGCGCTGAACATCTGTTCGGCCAGGTGAATTTGTTGTCGGCCCGCTGACCAGTCCTTATCGCAGCGGTGGTTTTCGATGCGAAAGCTGTGCTCTTTTGCCCTGCCCAAGTTGCGAATCGTTTTAAATCAGATACTTATAAAATACTGAAGATAAATTGCTCCGCCTCGAGCGGAGGTGACAACGGACTGGGCACTGCTTTCCCAAGTTGTGAATCTTTTAGAATCAATGAGTTACCGATAAAGCAGGAAATCTGCTGTCGACGAGCGCTATGTGCGCAGCAGACGCTCCAATCCCCAGCTTGCAAACGATGTGGAGTCAACGGCTTACGGAATGATCGGAATCGCGGGTCGGGCAGGGGAGCTGGTTAGCATGCTTCGCGATACTGCTGGAAGCGAGACGTTCGAAGCCGGCGACCGCAATAAGGCAACCGGCTTCGAAGTATGGGTCATGCGGACAGGCTTCGCAGGTTGTCCGCCAAATTGTCTCCTGCTGAGACAGGGCGAACGACCGGAGCGGGTGCTGCCGGCGCTACTGGTTGTGGGGACGGCGCCACCGATGCCGGAGCCGGCTCGGTCGATGCGGATGGAGTGCCCGTAACCGATCCGGCCGAGGAGTTGACGGACACTGGCGCCATCGGCTCGATGGAAGTCGGAGTCTCGACAGCATCGGCTGCACGCGCCGGTGTTGCGGCCGGCTGCGGCCACTGAGCCGGCACTGGGACGGCGACAGGACTGTCGGACGACACTGCACGGCCGCCCTGAAATACCGTCGTGCCGTCGAGCCGGAAGCCTGCTTGTTCAAGCGCGTAGCCAAGTTCGATCCAGCGCCTGGAATCCGCCTGGCGATCGGCGCCTTCCGCCGAAAGCCGATCAATGATTGCTCTGCCAATCACTGTCGGCTTGAGGAACAGTCGAAAGTTGTACTGTGCCATTGCTTACTCGACTTTAGGCTGCCGCCAGCTTCTTGGTCTTGCCAGATGCGGGCTCTTGCGCGTCCGATACGTCGATGGTGCGGTCCTCTTCGAGAACGATGAAGTTCGCAAACTTCCACATGCCGCGTGCGTTTGCATACTCGGGATCGTCCGCAATGATTCGCTTCCCGCGGAACACTTGCGCAAAAGCGTCATCGCCAAGGGCCGAGCGGATGAGTGCCGCACCGCCGCCAACAAAGATGACTGCGCCCAGATCCGAACCGTCACCCACTTTCGATACGAAGAAGCTCTGCGCATCGGCCAGGTACTCGCGGCAGGCCGTCTCCACGATTTCAGACACGTCGTGCATCTCGCCGAAGAACTCGTACTGCTTCGTACGCATCGCTTCCTCGACGTAGGAAGCCGGGGGATCGTTGCTCAGGTTGAACTGCGACTTGATGCGCGCAGCGATCTTCGTCATGAGCGCGAGAACGCCGATATCTGCAGTACCGCTGCGTTCGCCATACACACCGCGGACGTTTTCGATCACCACCGCCAGGTCGAGCGTCTTCCCACCAAAGTCCATTACCGCGACCGGACGGCGGCCGATGATCTGCATGATGCTTTCGTTGTAGCCGCCGTCATGGTTCAGCAGGGCGTCATAGAAAGCGGCAATTGCCTCGCTCACGACCTTTTGACGAACAATCTTGGCCATCGGCGAACCTGCCCCGATACGGGTCACAGGCTTGCTCAGGCTTTCCATCTTTCGCTCGATCAGCTCGGTGTTCGGGGCGCTATCCTTGTAATACTGATCCACAGGCATGCCGGTCACCAGGTAGATCTCTTGGCCGCCCAGGCCGACGTCGGCGAGCGCATGGTTGACTAGCACGCGGTTCAGGTCGGAAGTAGGGTAGCTGACCATACGGGTGTCCATCGTCTTGAGCAAGGCCTGGCCGCCAGCGACGGTAAATTGCTGGCCTTCCGTTTCGTACGCCGAGCTGTGCTGGCTGCCCACCGACATGACCTGTTGGATGCCGGAACTGGCCTTGGACTTGTGATAGCCGTAGCTGTACTTACCGGTAGCGGCATCGTAGCCGAAGCAGGTTTTGATCGTGTCGTGACCATCGTCCTGGCCGATAGCAAGCAGTTTTCGTTTCATACAGTTTCTCCGTCGAGGCAAGTGGCAAAATGCCGGTTGTTACGTTTCATGACTACATGGCGTCACTTTACAGCATCGCCAGAAGTTGTCAAGTTGCAAGGTCTTGCAACCACGCCTTTCTTGGCACTTCAGTGCATTTTGAATGCAGCCGAGTGCTGTCAAGGGCCGGAAAATGCATTTTGAGGAGAGGCCGAAGAAGCCTTTCACGGCACTTATCGACCCTTAAAAGGCAGTCACGGCATTAAAAGTGCACTAAGTGCATCTCTTGGCGCAGGTGCGTCGGATACTCGGCTTCATAATCTAAGCGCGAGGCAGATTAAACTGTAAAAGCCACACATGTATAACCACGACTGAGCGTTTGAAATATACGGCTCAGTTTAGATTCACCGGAGTATAAAAATACTGTGTTCGTAGCGGCCGCGTGCACATAGCCTCAGCGGATCGGCAGTCCATGCAGCGCGATAGCGGGCTTGGGCACGCAGCCGCGAGCTGCCACAGGTGCCCGCCAGCTGCCGCAACAGAGCGCGGCCCACGAGCTGCAGGCGCTCCCGTCGCCGGCACCGGCCGAAGCCGAAGAATTATGTGGTTTCATTACGTGTTTTCGGCGGTAGAAAACCGGTTAGTCCGCCAGCTTTACCTAACCGTCAAAAGCATCTTGCGCCTTTCGATCACCTAACTATAGAAATCAATCACTTACGTGCGGCGTGATTCGGCTCATCAGCTATCGAGAAAATTCATAAAAGCCAGTTAGGTAGGCGTGGTTGCAAACACCAAAAATTTTTCGTGTGCGACACTTCAATTCCGTCTCGCCGTTACGACGGTTGGCTGGGACGTTTTTCGATGAGGCGGCAGCCCGCGCCTTCGGCAATCCGTGACATCCACCTGAGCAGGCACTTAACGTTTCATGTGGGCCGACTGCGTTTCGTCCTTGTCCGGCCTGGGTTTATTCGCCTGGCGGCCGGCGCGCTTGGAATATTCACGCGGCCGGGTTCGAAAAATGCCGCGACACGTGGTTAGGTAACGGGTCAAAGGGGGGTCTCGACCTGTCACCTAATGGCAGGGTAGACGCATTGGAGTATAAAAACCGAGTATACTGTTGACGCACGGCAATTCGACGCCCCCAGGGCCGAAGAAAACCAGTATTTCCCACAAAATCGCGGCTCCGGCCCGGACAAAATATACCGTCAAATGCAGCAGCAACCCGCCCCGCAAACCCAGGTTCCAATAAGTCCTGCTCCTCTTGTACAAGGGGGCACACCGACTGCTTTGGCGCTCAAAACCCTGGATGCCGAGACGCTCCTGGAGAACATGCCCCAGGACGCGGCCGAGCAGATCGTCGCCGAGTGGCGCCAGGCTCGTGAGGACGCCAAGAAGGGGCCGCCCAAAGCGAGCTCGATCGCCACATACCACGAGAACTCTCGCACGCTCGAGATCAAGTATTCCAACGAGTTAAACTCAGACGACGGAATACTCAGTCCCGTCGATATAATCCGGCGATTATTCTTGCACTCGTCCACTATAAGCCCTGCCACCTGGCGGTTATACCGCTCGGGTTTTCTCTACACGATGGACGAGCGAGCAAAACAGTTCGCTCTCAAGGGGCAGCCGCAGCCAACTCTAATTCGCGCGCTTGCCGCCCTCATCGTCGTGTCCGCGAAGCCCTACGGCGAGAGTCGAGCGTCGGCCGCACGCGCCGCTTTGGAGAAACCGCGGACTACGCGGGACAAATCGATCCCGGCCAAGCAGTTCGACAAAATCATCACCCATCTGGCGACCGCCTACTCCGAGCGGAACCAGTGGGCACGCCGGTCGCAATCGTTCGCGATGGCATCCATCGCGACGGGCCTGCGGCCGACAGAGTGGGTCAACGCCCTTATCAGGCCGGCGCTGCCGTCGGAAGTGCCGCGCGGGGAATCTGACGTAGGCTGGCTCGCGATCGTGGTCGACACGGCCAAGAGGAAGGCTGGCGAACCTGACTGGGTCCGCACGGTGATCGTCGAACCTGGCGTGTACCAGATCCATGTTCGCCAGCACTACGAGGAGATCCAGGCGGCCCTCGCGCAGCGAGCTGACGCACATGACGCTGCCAAAAACTACTCGCGCCGGTGCTCGGCCGCATTGGGGCGCGCGTGCAAGGAACTGTGGCCTACAGGTGTGAAGGGCAAAAAGCCGATCCGGATCACGCTTTACTCGCTTCGCCATCAAGCGCGCGCCAACGTCGCCGCAGCCTACGGAGCGTTCGTCGCCGCAGCGATGATGGGCCACTCGCCCTGGGTGGGGGAAAACTGGTACACAGGTAAGCATCGTGCGAATGCCTACAGCGGCCCGCGCAAAGTGCGGAACGCCGGCATCCCGGTAGCCCTCCCAGGTCATGATGTTCTCGAAAAGGCGGCCGAGTTCGAACAGAACCCGGCGTTATTGAAGCGTTTGGCCACTCCGGAAGACGACGACATCGAAGCAGAGCGCTACTGAGCGTGAAACAATAGTCGGTCTAGCTAGGAAATAAAAAGCCTTATCTTTCAAAGAGATAAGGCTTTTTTTCGCCCAGCAATCGCCTAAAAAACGCCATTGTTCCACGGTTTCTCAGCAGGTTTCACAGGTCGGAGACAATGGCTGTACCATATGGTATCTTGGCTGTACCTTACGGTTTAAAGATGACGACCCACTACATACCTTCCCTTATCGCCTCATTTCCTTGGATGACCGAAGCTGAGGCGGCCGGCGTCGCCAAGCTGCTCGCCGATGTTGATCCGACCACCTCGGCCGCCGACCAGATTGCAGGACTTGCGGAGGTGCTCGACAAGGCAGGGTTGCCACCGACGTCGACACTTCTACTGAACCTGGCCGGCCGCGGCTCGAAGGCAACTGCCGTCGCTGCAGCGCGTACCACGGCAAGAGCCCGTTTCGAGCGCGCACGCTGTGCGATTCCTGAACCTCACGTCTTGCCAGCTGCAGCGCCAGCGACGCCGGCGGCGTCGATCAACGAAGCGCAGGTTCGCGAGCTGGTGCACACCACGGTCGAGGGAGTGCTGGCGATGATGCCCGGCGCCTTCGCAACCGGGACCGGGGACGAACGCGTTTTCAAGCTGCTCGAAGGTCTGTCTGGCGAAATGCATTGGTTGAGGTCAACGATCGACACCGAGCGCCAGTTGCGCCGCTACCGCGAAGTCCACGGTCCTCTGCCTGAACACCAGGCGTCCCAGGGCGCGGCCACGACCGCTGAGCGTCGAGAGGTCGTTCAGCAGCTGGCCGAGTCGTTGGAGCGGGATCGCTTCGGTGCGCATGTCAGGGCTCCAGCTGCCTACCGCATCGACAGCGCTGACGGAAGCGAAGAGTAGGGCAGGTGCAACCACGCCAGTGAAAGCCTTCCAGAATGGCAGCTGAAGCCATCCTGGAAAGGCACATATGAAACAGACTCACTCGGTAAGTAAGATCCCACAATTTTCCACGCTGACCCGCGAACAGGGCGGTGTGGTCGTCTCCCAAGGCAAAAACATCAAGGTCGTCGCCCGAGCCGGCTCTGGCAAAACGAAGTTGGCGATGGCCTATACCGCAGCGCGCCCGAAAGCCCGTGGCCTTTACCTGGCGTTCGGGAAGCCGACCCAACTCGAAGCAAGCAGCCGGCTCCGCGCGCTCAGCGTCAACACTGAAGCCCGTACCGGTCATAGCCTGGCCTGGGGCGGCTTCGGCTCGAAGCTCGAAGCAGCCTGCAAGCTGTCGTCCAATGGGTCACTGCGCACCGGTATCACCGCGCAGCTGCTCGGCGTGAACTGGACGATCGCGAAGGCGGTGAACGAAACCGTGAAGAACTACATGTGCAGCGCGGACAAGCTGGTATCCGACAAGCACCTGCCGGACGAGCGCGACTGCCCGATCGTGCGCTCGGCCGCCGGCATGGTGATGGACAACGCATCGCGGTTCTGGAATCGCCTGATCGACTTGAACGACCAGGAGGCGAAAGCGGTACCGGACGTATATATCAAGCAATGGGCCAATTCCGACCCGGTGCTCGACTACGACTTCATTCTGTTCGACGAGTGCCAGGACGCGAATCCGCTGATGTCTCACCTGGTGGACCAGCAGAACCACTGCTCGCGCCTGTACATCGGCGATCCGCACCAGGCGATCTACGGCTTCCGCGGTGCAGTCGACGCGATGTCACATCTCAAAGTCGACGAGACGCACAACCTGACCGCCTCATTTCGTTTCGCGCACAACATCGGCGTCCTGGCATCGACCTTCCTGAGCCACTGGAAGCAGGAACCACTCCCGCTGCGCGGACTGGGCGCCGGCGGCCGCATCGTGCCCGGCGATCAGCAGGCGTATCTGGCGCGCACGGTAGCCGGCCTGATCGGCAAGGGCTTCGAACTCCACATGAAAGGCCAGAAGCTGCACTGGGTGAAGGGTTTCGAGGATTACCGCATCGCTCCAATCCAGGAAGCGTACCGCCTGTACAAGGGCGAGAGCAGCGGCAGCTTCCAGGATCCAGTCCTCAAGCTGATGAAGAGCTGGAGCGAGCTGGAAGATTACGTCGAGGCGACTGGCGATGCCGAAGCCGGCTCTGTGTTCAAGCTGATCGAGCAATACAAGGACGAGATCCCGAACATCATCGATACGCTCAAACGCGAGCAGGTGCGTGACAGTAAGAGTGCTCCGTTTGTGCTGACGACGGCCCACAAAGCGAAGGGCTTGGAGTGGCCGGTGGTGCGCCTCATCAATGACTTTTTCTCGTTCAAAGATCCCTCCGACGGCACGAAGTGGCAGCATCCCTCGCGCATCGATCCGCAGGAGGCGAATCTCATGTACGTGACGCTGACCAGGGCCATGAAAGCGGTGGCACCGACGATCGAGATGGTCGAGTGGTTCCGCCAACAGCCGGCCACCCAGCATCTGTTCCCGAAGCCGCCAGAAAAGGTCGCGCCGGCGCCGGCGCCGGCCGAGCCTGAACCCAGCTCCCTCCCACGCGCAGCGTAAGAAAGGACACAGACATGGCTGAATCTCGGCTCCTGCAGTTCCAGTCGAACTACCGAGGTCAGGCCGACTACCTGGTACTCGCTGGCCCTCTCGCAGGAAAGCGCGTGAGCTATCGCTATATGAAGCGCGAGTTCTACGAGACGGATTATGCCGACTACGGCGCCAGGGCCTGGCGCGGCGATCCGGACAGCTACCGGCGCGAGGTGCTGGCCAGTGTTGGCTTAGTCTGCTGCGGCAGCGCCCCGGTACCGGCCGAGATCGTCGATGAGATGAACCGGCTGGCCAAGGCCTGGCGCGAACACGATCCCGAGATCGCGGCCGCGCCTGCGAGAGCGGGCGTGTACGTCCAAGGTCACGGCTGGACGGAAGTAGCGAATGTCGTTCTTCAGTATGGTAGCCACCTCGAGCGCTTCACCAGCGTGGTAGCGGCCGAGCGTTGGCTTTCGCAGCCCACACGCACGCGCCCGGATCGGGCATGGGAAGAAGGGCAGGGGGCGAGATCGTGCGTGAATTCTCTGGCGTGATTGCCAAGAAGGGCGTTTCCCTCGTCGAGCCTTTCAGCGAAACCCACGAGCTCGAGGAGGACCTGGCGATGGCGCCGGCGTGCTGACGGAAGAAGCCGCTGGCACCGACACCGTGTGAGCTGATGTGCAATTTTGCATTTAGCACCACAAGGCCGAGCAGTCGGCCTTTTTTCTCGCTTTTACTTGTTCTGTTTTATGTATACACAGCGTAAATGCCACGACACCACCTGCTGACCGAAGCGCACCTTCCAGAACTCCGACAGGCCCTCGACACCCAGACGTTGACGGCGCTGTCGGTGAGCTATGGTGTGTCCCTCAGCACGATGGGAAGCTTCCTTCGCAAGCATGGGGTGTTGCCCGAATACGATGGGTGGCGGCCCGAACGATATGACCGGCTACTCGCCGCGGCCGCGCGCGACGCAAGTGTCGCGGAAATGGCAGCCCTGGTGGGTACGAATACCGTCGAGGTAAAAGCCCGGCTCGATCAGCTGCTGGGCATGATCAAGAAGGCGGGCTATACGCTCTCGCAGCTGGCGACCATCACCGGGGTCGACCGCGCCTACTGGCGGCAGTACATCCACGAAGGATGGTTAGTCACCACCCGAACTGGGCGCTTGGAGAGGGTGTCGGCCGATGAACTGGTCCGAGCCGCCGAGGCACGGCCCGAGCTGTTTGACTATCGCGCGGTACCACAGCAGCTGGCCGATCCGTTGGGCCTGCGCGATCTTCGAGATGCCCCGCTATTCAAAATGGTGACGTGCCGGTCGACGTCGATCGAATCACGGACAGTGAACATTCCGGCCGATGTGGACGGTCCCCAGATCACCTACCACGTCGAGAGCTGCAAGGCGATTGGAGGTCTGAATTTGTGGGCGCCGATGTACGCGATCGCGACATGCCCGAGATGCGGTCTGCGCGTCACCCGCTTCTCCGAGACCCGGACGTATTCCGATGTTCCAGGCGACACCGGAGCGATCAAGGATGCGATGGCAGGCAAGATCGGTCTGCGATGGAAGGACGGCCATTTCGAGACTCCGCACGGTCAGCTTCTGGACCAGGGCGCGCTAGAGCGGTACATCACGCGTGTCGCACAGCGCAACCGGCGCGAGCTGGACCGCAAGCTGAAGCTGATCGCCGATATCGAGCAGTACCAAGCGGTGGTGGGTCGGTCGTCGATTTTGTAACCACGCCTGGCGAAAAATCCTATCGTAGCGGCACGGCAAACCGCCAACAACCCTCGAAAGGACTCATATGACCATCCATCGCTCCCAACCCACCTCCGCCTCCGCCTGCATGTCGGGCGATTTCGTTCGCCTTGTGTCTGCACGTGGCGCCAGCTATCCGCAGGCCGCGCAGCTGGGTCCGGCGATCGTGATGCTCGCGGACGGCATGTTCGGCAAGATCTCGAACCAGAACGGTGTGAATTACCTTGTGCCGGACGAACGCATTCCTGCGCTGTTCCGCGAGCTGGGTCCGATGAAGCTGTCCGAGTCGGTCACGATCGAGCGCATCTCGGTCGATCACGAGCACGAGAAGGCCATCATGGGCCTGCAGTACCTGCGCCAGATCTCCGACGTCGCCCGCCAGCGCGCCACGAATGCCGATGGCCAGGTGCAGCGTGGCGTCATGCAGGCGCTGCTGGGCGAAGCCGCCGGCTCGGATCTGCGCCGCATCGCCGATGAACTGACGGCTGCTGGCGTGCAGGTGGTCGAAAAGAAGACGGTGCGCACCTTCGAGACCAACACGGTCTTCCTGACCACGGACCCGGAGGCCGTCCGCGAGGGCCGCGTGTCGCAGGACACCATGCAGTTTGCTGCGCAGCCGACCGAAGCGACCCGCGAAACCGTCGAAGTCTTCGACGCGTCCCATACGCGCGAGCTGCTGCTTTCAACCCAGCCTGTGCGCGAAGTCGCCGCTCAGCCCAGCGAGATCACGCCGGTCGTCCCGCCCGCACATGCCAACATCCTCAGCCTGCTGGGCATCGAAGGGATGCTGTCCGCCGAAGATGTCCGTCTCGACCCCGGCTTCCTGGACAACGATGCCGATGATGAGCACGGCGGCGACGCGCCGGGCATGCACTGATCGTGAGCGGGGCGCGTGCGCGCGCCCCGCAGCAGCCCGATTTCGTTTGCCAACATCGCCCAGGCAAACGAAATCGCGTTCCACTCAGGCTGAACACGCGGCCTTGCGTTTCACCTCCTTGCAGTCACCCCATTCAAGAGGTATCTCATGACCAAAACCCTCATCATCGCCGAGAAGCCCTCTGTCGCCGCCGATATCGCCAAGGCGATCGGGAATTGCACGAAAACAGCAGATGGTTTCGAGCGCGCAGACGTCCTCATTTCGTCAGCTTCAGGCCATTTGGCCACTGTCGTCGCACCAGGTGCCGACAAGAGCGGCAAGTCCCTCGAGACCCTTCCCGTGATCCCTCCACAGTTCGAAGTGCGTCCGATCGAAGATCCGCGCGCGCTGACCCGTTTCAAGCTCCTGCAGCGCCTTATGAGCCGTCCGGACGTGGGTGCGGTCGTGAACGCGTGCGACGCCGGCCGGGAAGGGGAGCTGATCTTCCGGCTGATCTATGAGGCCGCTGGCTGCCGCAAGCCCTGCAAGCGCATGTGGCTGAAGTCCATGACACCGGACGCGATTCGCGAGGCTTACGACTACATGGCGCCGGCGTCCGACTACGATCGCCTGGCGGACGCCGCGCGCTGCCGCTCTGAAGCAGACTGGCTGGTCGGCATCAACGGCTCGCGCGGCGTCTCGATCCTCCATCAGATCATCCGCGGCGCCTACCAGTCGATGTCGGCCGGCCGGGTCCAGACGCCAACCCTGGCGATCCTGGTCGACCTGGAAGAGAAGATCCGCAACTTCAAGCCGGTCGACTATTTCGAGATCCACGGTACCTTCGGCGCGGCCACCGGCGACTACCAGGGGCGTTGGTACAACACGAACCCGGTGGCCGCCGCCGAGGACGGCGAAACGTCAAAATACCGCATCATGAAGAAGGAGGACGCCGACGCGATCGTCGCCAAGTGCCGCGGCGCTGCGCCGTCGTCGGTTCGAGACGAGACCAAGCCTTCGACCGAAAGCGCACCGCGTCTCTTCGACCTCACCACGCTGCAGCGCGAGGCCAATAAAAAATACAAGCTGTCGGCGGCCGACACGCTGAAGATCGCGCAGTCGCTCTACGAACAGCACAAGGTGACCACGTACCCGCGTACCGATGCGAGCGCGCTTCCAGAGGATTACGTCGAGCCGGCCAAACAGGTCCTGGCCGACCTGAACGGAACCAGGTACGAGGCTTTCGCGCAGCGCGCGCTTCGTAGCGACTGGGTCCGCCCGAATAAACGCATCTTCGACAACGCCAAGATCTCCGATCACTTCGCGATCATCCCGACCGGTCTGAAACCGCAAGGCCTGACCGAAGCCGAGGAGGCAATCTACGACATGATCGTGCGGCGCTTCATCGCTGCGTTCTACCCGGCCGCGGAGTATCTGGAAACCGTGCGCATCACCACCGTGGTTGGCGAGCAGTTCCGCTCCAGCGGCCGGGTGATGCAGCTGGAAGGCTGGAAGGCCGTGTACGGCGCCCTGGTCGAGAACGACGACAAGACGCCTGCGCTGCCGCCGGTGGCGCCGAATGAACGCGTGATCACCAAGGCGATCGAGGTCAAGGCACTGAAAACGAAGGCGCCGAAACGGATGAACGAGGCGGCTCTCCTTTCGGCTATGGAAAATGCGGGCCGCCTGGTCGACGACAGCGAGCTGAGCGAAGCGATGGCTGAACGGGGCCTGGGCACGCCGGCCACGCGCGCGGCCACGATCGAAGGCCTGCTGAGCACCGCGGGGCCCGGCGGCAAGCCGAAGGAGCCGTACCTGGTGCGCGACAAAACTTACCTGGTGCCGACGGAGAAGGGGATGGGGCTGATCTCGTTCCTGCGCCAGATCGGCGTGGGCGCCCTGACGTCGCCAACGATGACCGGCGAGTGGGAGCACAAGCTTCAGCTGATGAGCGAGGGGAAGTACCAGCGCGCGGCGTTCATGCACGAAATCGAGCAGGCCACCCGCGACATGCTGGACGCGATTCGCCGCAAGGCACCCGCCGTCGAGACAGTCACGCTGCCAGCCCCTTGCCCGAAGTGCGGCGGCGCCGTGAAGGGCGGGATCTCATCCTATGCATGCGAGCACCAATGCGGCGTCGACATCAAGCGCCAGCTGTTGTCCCGTGCCTTGACGCCCGAGGAGGCGACCAAGCTGCTGCAGTCGCGTCTCACCGATACGCTGGAAGGCTTCGTCAGCTCGAAAACGCAGAAGCCATTCTCGGCGATGCTGAAGCTGACCGACGACTGGAAGGTCGAGTTCGTTTTCGCTCCACGCGAACAGGCAGACGCAGCAACCTTGGCCGCGGCGCCCGCGCTGAAGCAGCCCTGCCCGAAGTGCAAAGGCACGATGCGTGCCCTCGAGGCGACCTTCTCCTGTGAGAAGGGCGATTACTTCTTTTATCGGACGATCTCGGGCCGCCGCATGATCGATGTCGAAGCGGACTATCTGCTGGAGAAGCGCAAGACGCCGGTTTGTGGAGGCTTCCTGAGCACGCGCACTGGCAAGGGCTTCTCGGCCGGCTACAAGCTGTCGAAGGAGCACAAGGTCGAGTTGTTCTTCGACTGATCTCTTACTCGTGCATGCCTCGAAAATGCAGGGGCATGCACTCAATGCATTTTCCGGCCACCGTCAACATGAAGCTCTTCCTTGCCCTCCTGATTATTCTTGGCGCGACCGCGATCATCATTTTCGTCCTGGCGCCGGCGCGGCCGCGAGAGGCAGCGTATCGGAAGCGCCCTGTGATGACGCCGAACGAGGTCGAGTTCTATGGCCGGATCAGCCGCGCACTACCAGGCATGCAGGTGTGCCCGCAGGTTGCCATGCATGCGCTGATCGAGCCTACCTCCCAGAACGGGAAGACCCGCCTGGTGGACTTCCGCCGCGTGTCGCAAAAGGTCGTCGATTACGCCGTGTTCGATGACCTGTGGTGCCTCGTCGCGATCATCGAGCTCGACGACCGCACTCACCTGGCCAGCCGCGATGCCGTCCGAGACGGCTTTACCGGCGCCGCTGGAATCCGCACGCTGCGGTACCAATCCCGCGCCAAGCCGGCGCAAGAGCAGATTGCCGCTGACATCCGTGCTGTTCAGGCAGCAGCTGCAGCTGCTGCTGCACCGATCGCGTAAGAAAATGATCACGCCGGCCGACGTCATGAAGCAACTCGCTTTGGCAGCTGGATTCCGCGTGCACGTGTGGGATGCCATCGAAAACGGTGATCCCGCGGATAGCTACTTCTGGAAGTCGGCCCGTCTAGGCCTCGATGCCAGCCAGTCGCCTGCGACGTTCCCATCGCCTGAGATGGCCTGGCGCGATTGCTGCGAGGAGAATGGGCTCCTTGTCCCGCTCGTACAAGACCTCGTTCAAGCAGGATGGAGCGTCGTCCGAGAGCCAGGCTTTATCGCCTATCGTTGGGCCTGCGCCGAAGGCCGTGTGTCGTCCGAGCGGTACGCGAGCGCCGCAGATGCTGTGATCGCATGCACGATGGCCTTGTTGAGCGAGGAGAGCCTGGGGGGAGGCTGAAATGGTCGCTCCAAAGCTTTAAGCGGATTATAAATTATTATGCCCGAGTTATTATTCGACAGATCAGTATTATAATTAATATACTGATTACTCGAATACACTAGGGAGTTAAATGTGATCGAAGGGACGGAGAGCACAGCGGCGGATGATCTCGAACTGGCGAGCGCTATGGAAGAGCTTGCGCGCGCACAGGAGCGTGTTGCCCAGCTGCGCCAGCAGAACCGCCTGAAAGCGATTGCCGACGTCATCGAAAAGATCAAGATGTACGAGCTCACGCCAGAAGAGCTGGGTTTCCCCAAGATTGCGGTGCCAGTGCGAAGCGCTCACAAAAGCGCAGCAGAGCGCCCGGCACAGGGAAATTTGCCAGTGCCGGGCGGCGCCCTGAACCTCGAAACCTCAAGCGTCGATGGTCGGTCGCAGGTCAAGCCCAAGTATCGTTCGCCAGACGGTAAGGAAACGTGGTCTGGTCGAGGAAAGCCACCGTTGTGGATGCAGCCGCTGCTAGAAGCAGGGGCCAAGAAAGAAGACTTCTTAGTTGATAAGCCCAGTGGTGGACAGGACAATAAGGAATAACCATGAATAGTATAGTTAGTATAAACCTCAAGACCGTACAACAAATAATCGCCTCGAATAACCTTGGCGGTGGCGTTCTGCTGGAAGAAGGTGAGCAGCTGCGTATATTCCTCGACAGCGAAGCGACTGCCGTGATGGCCATGCACACTGCCGCCAGTCAGCTGGAGGCCGCAACAGGCCGGGTCGTGCACCTCGATCTGAGGTCGAATCTCGGCGCGGCCCAGCAGGACCAACTCAAGCGACTGGGAACGGTCTTCGAGGCGTGACCAGAGTTAGGTTTGGCGATCGAGGGCCGATCACAGTGCTCTGGCCGCAGGTTTCATCAGGAATTCACTCAAAAGCACCAGGTTGCGACATCGCCCTGGTGCTTTTTCACATGCGTCAGGCCGAGTAAGAATCGGTGTCCGCAGCGCCCGGTTCGTGGCCATCGAGTGGCTCGGCTCGACCGGCAAGCCGCCCCGTGAGACGGTCCATATGCAGAAACTCGTAGAAGGTCTTGACGTCGAAGTCGGGCGTCAGATGTTCCGGCCAATGCTGGTGCATCGCCTTTTGCACATCCGGCTCGGCCGCGATCGCTCTCCAGTTCACCCTGTCTGGCGCCGGCATCTCGATCGGGCAGTTCTGATCCATCCACCACAGCATCTGGCTGAGCGGGTGCAGTAGAGGTGGGCTGTGCAGGTCCATCTGGAGCGACTGTTTCGCGAGCTGTAGCCAGGCCTTGGCTCCGACTGGGTAAATCACGGTGTCGCGTACGCGGGGTACCGAGCGCGACGGCCGCAAAGGCACGGCGACGTGGAGGATGTCGGTGTCGCACCACCCTACACGCTTGAGCGCCGAGGCACCGACCAGGATGATGTTCCTTCCCACACATTTCGCCAGGCTTTCCAGGATGAGCCTGTCTTTGTCGGACTCGGCGAGAACGCTCATGTAGCAGCCGGGCGCAGTACGAAAGACGGTCCCCTCATTTGCCCAACGCTGAAGGAGGTTGGATGCCGAGCGTTCCGTGATACCGAGCTTCGCCGCCACAACTTTGTTGTCGAGGACCTCCTTGGATCGCAGGAGCTGGGTTTTGCTGAACAGGGGAGAGGGTTTAGGCATGGTCGAGATGCAGGTGGTTTCTGCTTAGCATTATAGTGATGTCGATTTTGGCGGAAAAGCGTATATTCCGCCTCTTGCTACACTATACCGATGTATTTTTAGCCGTTTTATTCCGAATAGAAAATATACTGGATAGATATACAGTATATTTTCCGAGCGCCGCGCAGGCCGCACTTCTCGGCTGTTGGCGCCTATGATATGGCCGGGCCTTGGCGTGGTTGCACGCCTTTCGCCAGCAGCTGGCCCAGGCGTGGTTGCACTGAAGTGGACGGAGCCATATGCCAATATGCGAGCATCAGACTCAACCACACCGGTGACACCAAAATGGCAAAGAAGGTATTCCAACTCACGGGCGGCGCTTATCCCCTGTTCTCCTGGCGGCTGCCGCAGGAGATCGCCGCATACAAGCAGGCGAAGCTGCAAGCACAGCAGTGGATCCACGTGATCAACGGCTTCTCGCAGAAGGGCATTAAGCAGTCCGAGATCGAGGATTCCGGTGTAACGGAGTGGCTACTGGACCAGGGCAAGCGCCAGGTGACCCGAGAGGAGCTTGCCGAGGTGGCGTCGTATGCACTGCCGTCGATTAAGGAAGCCCGGCTGACCGGTGCCGACGTGAAGTATCGATCGTATTCCTTCGCCACGGCCGGGGAAGACTACAACGAGAGTCTGTTCTATTTCCCGACGGTGGACGAGGACCTGGCGGACCGGGTCGCGGAGCTGGACGATCGCATTGCATCGCTCAACTTCGACTTCGATACCCTGGGCGAGGACCCAGATGCAGTGTTCCGCCTCGACAAGCGTCGCGAGGCGCTGATCTCGCAGCAGAACGAGGTAGCCGCCGGCATCAGGCTGCACACGCACTTTTCATCCGATCTACAGAACATGTGCCCGGATGCGCGCGCCGACTTCGCCCACATGCGCTGGTCGGTGAAAGTGGTGGATGGAACCCGGACGCTGTTTGTCCATGAGTTCCAGAGCGACTGGGCCCAGAAGGGCCGTGCACGCGATTGGAAAGGGGACTATAAGCGAGCGCCACTGGTGACCGAGACCGAGCACTGGACCACGTTCCTTCTGCGCCGCGCGATGCTGCTGGCGGTAGAGCAGGGCTGTGAGCAGCTGACCTGGATCAGCGGCTCGAGCATGGCCAACGGCGGCCAGTTTGGCGCGGCCGGCCTGGACGAGTTCTACATGAAGATCGTACCGAGCCTGGCCAAGAAGCTGGCTAAGCCCTTCCAGTCCGAGCTGCGCCTGGCAGACTTTACGCTGAAGGACGTCCCGCGCCGCCTGGCGGTGATGCCGGTCACGGCGTTGATGCGTGAGAAGTTTGCCGCCGGCGCGCCGGTCTATTCGTACGCCCGTGTCGTCGAGCAGGCGACTTTCGATCCGGTGCGAGCCGCACAGCTGGAGAAGGCACTGCAGCTGCGCGCCGATACCAGCCTGGGCGAAGACGTGCGCATGCGTGTCTCGATCGTCCGCGAGGTAATGTCCGCCCACGAAGAGCGCCGCCCGGCCGCGGAGCTGGTTGGTCGTACCGCGCGGATCGCCTTCAACGCGGAGGACCCGGTTGCAGCACTGGATCACGAAGGCTTCCACCTGGTGCTGGACCACCACTTCAGCGCGCGCGAGCGCGAGGACGTTCAGCGCCAGTTCGCCTATGGCGCCCCGCTTCTGGTCCGCACCGTTCGCCTGCTGCTCTCGCATGGCGAGTTCGACGCCGCGAAGCAGGCAATGGCGAGCTGGGAAGAGGCGGCCGCACATGCCTATGCACTGTGGCGCAAGGGGCAGATGCCACTGTCGCGCATGGACAGCCTCGCGCAGAGCATCGAAGCGAAGGCCGGCGCCAGCCGCATCCTGTCGAAGGTGTTCCCGAAGGCGCAGGAACTGATCAAGTCCGTCTGCAGCTGGATCCGCGGTAGCGGCGTTTCGCCAACCGATTTCCTCGCCAAGATCGTCCGCGCGCACAAGGAAGGCCAGCTGGCCAGTGAACAGGCCGCGGTTCCAACGAACACGCCCGACGTGACACACGGCAGCCAGCGTCACCTCGACGATCCGTATGACGTGCCGCCCCGAGCAGATACACCCGAACACGCATTTAACTGAAAAAGGAACGACGTATGCGCATTGAACTGAACCGTTTTGATAACCAGGGCGCCGTCAGCACCTCGGTTGTCGAGCTGAGCCAAGAAGAGATCCAGGAAATTGTGCAGCGCGCCCATGAAGTGGCGCGCCTGCGCCGTGAAGGGCAGCCGCTGGATGCTGCTCTCGATGGCCTGGACAGCGCTATGGTGAGCGCCCAGGTAATGGAGCGCGCCGGCGCCAGCGAGCAGGGAAAGCCGGCGGTGCCAGCGACCACGCATCTGGTCGACGCGTTCGCGGCGCTGCGCAAGTCGGTAAAGCCGAGCGAGGCAGGTGACGGTACCGTGGTCGTCAGCCAGGCGGCGCTGGACGCCGTGGGTGACGCGCTGCGCGCTGCAGTTGACGGTGGTGGTGCATCGGCATGGAAGTGGACGAAGGTGGCCGCGCCGGGCACTGCGGGCCAGGAGGTGCAGTCGTACGACCTGCAGAAGGTGCTCGAAACGATGTCGCAGGCAGCAGCCTTGGGCGGCGCGCCGAATGTGAAGGAAGCGATGGCGAAGTTCCCGCTCCTGTTCTGCCAAACGTTCGCCCAGCTGGTCGAGCAGGAAGATCGTGACCGTGAGCGTAGCACCTTGGCCACGACCATCGTGCACCTCGATAACGGCGACGGTGAGCCGGTTTCGCTCGGTGCGCCGCCTGGCATGAGCGAGCAGGATGTTCGTGCGGCCGTACAGGCAGCCGTGGCGAGTGCCGGCAGCTACGAAGAAATTCCGAAGCAGCTCGCTGGTGTCGGGTTCGAGCAGATCGAGCAGATCACGGTCAGCCTTCCGGCGCCGGGTGATGATCCCGACCTCGAGCCTGAGTTCGATGCGCCTCGCTGATCGGCGCCAGTAGCAGAGTCCCCGGCCAGGCCGGGGATTTTATTTGGTCAGCCTCGGGTGAGCGAAAACGCCTGACGCAACCAGTCCTTGGCCGCTTTCTTGGTAGGCATGATGGCCTCGTCAGGTGCGCCACCAGCGGCCAACAACGTGCACCGAAACTGACCAGTGTCGTCCTGGTAAACCACGAGTTTGCCGCCGGCGCCTTCAGCTGTGCACGCTCGGCCGGCCTGAATTACCCGCTCACCGGCCGAAAAACTGTTGATGACCACGACGTCGTTGATGGCGCCAGCAGCGATACCTGGAAGTCCTTCGATCGCTACCGTCAAAACCTTCTCAGCGCGAGTGGTCGGCCGGAACCTCGTTCTGACGTCCGGGGACGCGCCACGCTTCTTGACGACCTTGAGGGTGCCCTGGCCGAACAGGAATACAGTCTCGCCCGAGGCCAGGCTCTCGCCCATTCGCTGGCCAATCTCCTCGAAGAACAGCATCCCTTTTTCCTGGGTGACGCCGAACCTGTCTGCGACCAGCTTGCCGAACACGCGTTTGTTAAATCCGCTGCTTCGCGTGTCGTCGGTATCGAGTGCAGGGGATTGATTGGAAGGAGACATGGTCTTTCGATCTTCTGGAATTTATAGTTGGACGTCGCCCAGGCCTACCAGCTCGCCATCGAGATGAGTTGGGAAGCTCATGTTGGATGGGGGCGCCGGCGCGTCAGCTTCTGTTGCCGCGCGCGCGGCCGGCCTTTCGCGGCGACCGAAGAGAGCAGCACCAGCACCTGTCGGAGGTGCCCCAGCAGCCACCGTGGCTGGTACTGAGCCAGAGCCACGTGCGATCCGGGAGACGCGGTCCGGCGAGGCGATCGCCACGTTCTGGTGGGTCTCGCAGTCGTATTCGAGGCGGCCTGCCGCGCTCACGACATCGCCCGGTGCAAAGCCCGATACCTGGTTCGTGACGAGCTTGATGAGGGCAAGGTCGCGCAGCTGGACAGCGACCAGTGCCTTGATCGGTCCCGTGCCCCCGATGACGAGGGTAAGAGCGCGCTCGCCGGTTACGATCCGCTCGATTCGGCCAACAGCAACAAAGGTGTTCTCATTCATAAATTTTTTTTCCGCTGTTACGTTTTATTAGTATGGCACAAAAATGCTGCTATGCGCGCAGAAACGCAAAATGCGCTCCCTCGCCCTGCGTTAGGTAGTGCCGGATACCTAACTCCATGCGATTGACCGAGGTTACTGTTTGTGAAATCATCTTGCCTAAGGACAATAAACCGTCCATTTTTAGGGGATTTGCAGTGTCAGCAGGTCAGGAAAACAGCGTCGAGATTGCAGTCGAGAGCGACTACCAGGCCTACCTCCGCCAGAAGTCGTTGAATGCTGTCCTGACGACGTCGGCTGTAGTCTCGGGTGTATGGTTCGCGTTTGGTGCTGCCGTCCTCGGTGTGGCTGTTTTAGCGCGGCCTGCAGCGGATGTGGTCGGCATGGACTCTGCCGGCCGTGAGCATCCCCTGACCATCACAACGATGTCGATCTCGGCACCAGGAGCCAAGCAATAATGTCTACTCAGCAGGAAGCCGTAGATCTCTTCGGAATCGACTTGCACGCAGAAGTGACGCGCTTGCGTACTTTGAACAGCAAGCTGGTCGGCGGCATCGTCATCGCAGCTATCGCCGGTACCATCGGCCTGGTCGCAGGCATCGTCGGGATGACGCATAAGCCCGAGCGTGAGCGTATTGCCCTGGATGCGGGCGGCCGCGCCTATCCTGTGCTGCCCCTGACGAAGGGAGATCCGCCTGACGCGCGTATCACGCGCATGGCTGGCGACTGCATGAATTCGCTTTTCAACCACGCCTTCCATAACTACCAGACAACCGTTGAGCGCGCGATCGGTGAGTGCTTCACTGGCGGCGGCAGCGAGTCCGTGCGCAAGGTAATGGAGCCGTTCCTGGAGAAGATGAAGAAGGACGACGTCAACCTCGCGAGCAGTTTCGTGATCCAACCCTTCATCAACACGCGCAGCGTCATGGGCAATGGCACCGGCGCCCGCAACGTGTTTCACATCCAGGGTGTGATCGATATCGGGTATCGTGGTGGTAAGGCCAACACGACTTCGCGCCCTGTATCGTACGCATTCCAGACTGACGTCGTCCGAGTGTCGTACGATTCGCATATCGAAGGGATGCGCCTTCAAAACGTCGTCCTGGTCCCGTGGCAGCAGTAAGCCGACCAGCCTTGCAGTGGAAGAAAGGAAGTATCACGGATGAATATTGAAACCAGGGTGTTGACCGACGCAGAACTCGAAGCGCTGCTCACCGGAGACGAGGCCAAGGTCATCGAGATGTGCCAGATCGAGCACGACCGTGTCCTGCTGGAGCACCCAGAGTTCGCCGACTGGATCGAGGACATCGACCCGTATATCTGCCCGCGTCAAGAGCTTATCGACGCCCTGCGCAATTCCCCCAACGGATTCGTCCGTCAATACCTGTATTCCATCTTCGCATTCCGCCAGAGCATCAATCTCGTGGCCGGCCGCAGCTTCTACTGAAAGATCCCCATGAAGTTAAAAGCATCAGTTGTGGCTTTCTCCGCCTGCTTTTGTTCTGTTGTATGTGCACAAAACGTGCAGGGCAATAAGCCAGCCGGCCAAACGGCTCAGCCGCATCGCAACGGCGCCGTGATCGAAAACAGCTTTCCAACGCGTGAACAAGCCCAGCAAAACTGGCAGAAGGCAGAGCCGCCGGCGACCAATTCCGCCGCCAATGGCCCATCTACCGACATTGGCCCGGCCAGCTCGCCCGCGCCTGCCGCGCCTGCCGCTGGCCGCCGAGTGTCTGGCCGTGAGCTGCCAGATCCAAAGCTTTCCGCCAAGGTCGATTACGCGGAAGAGGCTGCCGAGAGAATCACTCCGATGAGCCCGGAGGAGATCCGGAAGTTTGCGGCTTCCGTGGATGCGGCCGCGCGCGCGATGGCGGAGACGCCAGGCGGGCCGTACACGGTGCGTGGCAGCAGGATCATGCCGATCAGCTTCGAGCCGAATTCGAAACCAGGCACTGTCGAAGTTGCGCTCAACCTCGGCGCGCTGCTCACTTTCGTTGATCGCTCCGGCACGCCGTTGATCGTCGATGGCGCCAAGAGCTTTGCCAAATCCTTCAGTGTAGGCGTTTTGGCAACCGACGAGGTAAAGGAGCGGGGCTCGTCTACTGTCGAGGTCTCGGCCCAAGCGATCACCGGCACCGGCAACATGATGGTGCGCCTGGTCGGCGTGCCCAACCCTGTCCTCCTGCAGGTCCGTGTCGGCAGCTCGACCAAAACCGTTGACAGCGTCATCCAGGTTGTCGTGCCGGTGCTGACCGCTGCCAAGAACGTGCTCCCTGGTGATCGTCTCGAAGCGGATGGCGGCACCCAGGTGGGTGAAATGCAGGGCTTCCTGATGGGCATTCCGCCGGAAGGGGCAGTAGATGTGAAGGTCAGCCAGGTCGCTTCGACATCAGCATGGATGTGGCGTGGTCATCTCTATGTCCGCACGCCGCACACGATCTTCAGCCCAGGCTGGTTCAACCGCCAGGCCGCGGTCGACGGCACTGCAGTCTACAAGCTGCCCTACACGTCCCTCGTGCGCATGGGCGTCGACGGACGCGAGGTGAATGCCGTGCTCGAGCTCCCCTACATCCCGCCAGTTGCGAGCACGGCTCGCTAAGAACAAGTAAAGGACACCTCATGGAACCGAAGGACACCGATCTGCAGGGCGCCATCCCGATCTCGAGCGCCGCGATTGGCGGTGGCGCGCCGCAAGCGCCCACGAAACCGCGGTGGGACCCAAAGGGCAAGCGGAACATCATCATCGTTGGCGGCGTTGTCGGCGGTGCCGTGCTTCTTCTCGTTTTGCTCTTCGCCGGCGGCGGTAATCGCGAGGAGAAAAAGGCATCGACGATCGTTCAGGCACCAGCTGAGCAGCCTGTCGCATCCGGCATGCTGAGCCAAGCCGAGCGCGATGCGCTCAAGGCTCAGGAAAACGCGCGAATCGCCACGGCCCTGAGCGGTGGCCAGAGCGCAGTGGGTGCGCAAGTTGGCGCCGGCGCCAGCACGGTTCAAGCGCCCGCAAACCAGCAGCCGACCCAAGCGCCGCTGACCCAGCAAGGTGAGACTCGTATCGACCAGCGCGGCCAGCAGCAGCAGCCGCAGCAAGCGGCGCAGCAAGCGCCGCAGCCGCCTGCAGGTCCGGACGAAGCCAGGCTGAAGGGCTTGGAATCACAGATGCAGCGAATGATGACTGCATGGGGCATGGGGGGCGACAACGGCGCGCAGCGCGAGTTCTCGACCTACGTCCGCGAGGCAGGGAAGGGTGCCAGCGCATCGGGCGGCGCCCAGGCAAACCAGCAAGCCGGCAATAGCGGCGGCGGCCAGCGTCCGGCGAATGATGTCATGGTCGTGAAAGCGTACGAGCAGCCGTATGCGGGCGAAATGATGAGCGCAGCTGACTCGGACACGCCTGGCAAGCTGCGCGCGCGCATCACGAGCGGCCCGCTGGCTGGTGCTGTCGTCGTCGGCGTGGCAAAGCGAATCGGTGACCAGGGCTTCCAGGCGGACTTCACCAGCGCATCGATCAATGGTCGCACCATCAAGATCAGTGCGTACGCCGTCGACGCCGAAGAATCGGGCGACCTCGTGCGAGGCAACTACGACGGCCGCTACATGCAGCGCTACGTCTTCCCGATCCTGTCCGAGGGCGTCAAGGCGTACGCAGGCGCGCGCGCCCAGGTCGGCACCACGGTTATTGCCATCCCCGTCCCCGGCGCTGGCGGCGTCGTCACCGGGGGCCAGCAAACTCCTCCTCCTACGGCCGAGCAAGCACGCAATGCCATGTACTCCGCCGGTGCCAACCAGGTATCGCGCGGGCTGGCTAATGGCCCGCAGGACGGGCACGTCACCCTCGCGCCGCGCACGCCGATCGGCATCGTCTTCGAGGAGTCGATCTATCAATCCGATATCTCTGGCCCAGCTCGCCAGACCAGCAAATAAGAAAGGGAAACGACATGTCCGACGCAGGCTTTTACGCAGACCCCGCAGCATCGGGTTTCGGCGACCAGATGGACCCACTGGGCACCGCCAGCCCGGCCGCGCCGCAGCAAAGCGGCTTCGCTCCGGCGCCGTCCGTCAATATCGGCAAGGCAAAGCCCAAGAAGAAGATGTCGACCAAGAAGAAGGTCGCATACGGCGCGGGTGGCTTCCTGTTCGCGTTCCTGGCGCTGGTGATCGTGCTGGATTCGAATACTCCTCAGGTCAACCCGTCGCCGAAGCCGCCCGTGGCCGCTCCCGCTCCGGCCGCGCCAGCCCAGATGATGGGCGCAGACGCAGCTGGACCAGCAACCGTGATGGGTGGCGCTCAGGCGCCGGTGGACCCGGCAGCCCAGGCAGCGACGCAACCAGCAGGAGCAACCACGCAAGATCCGTCCAAGGTGGCAGTCATGGCGTCGAACGTGGCTCAGGCCGCACCGGCACCGGCACCGGCACCGGCACCGGCAGCGGCAGCACCAGCACCAGCACCAGCACCGGCACCAGCTGCGGCCCCGGCCCCGGCCCCGGTTGCCGCAGCCGCGGCCTCGGCTCCTGCCGCAGCACCCGCGGCGGCGTCCTCGCCTGCCCCTACGCCGGCAGCTCAGCCAGCGCAGACCGCGGCGCCGGCGAAATCGCAGGGTAAGGAACATGCGAGCGTGAAAGCCGATGCGTCGAGCGCAACGCCAGAGCAGCTTGCGTCGCGTGTTTCGATCCTCGAGCGCCGCCTTGCTCGATATGAGCGCATCGAAGCGCAGGAGCGCGTGCGTAGTGCGAAGGCAGCAGCAGCAGCGCGCGCATCAGCAGCCGTTTCCAAGCCTGCGTCGAGCGAGAAAGTCGCAGTAGCAGTGCCCGCTGTCGAGATGAAAAAGCCGGTGGCGGTGGCCAACGACACTGTTCGCGTTGTCGGCCTGTCGACCCGCCGTGGCGTGACCAGTGCGCTCGTCGAATTTGCTGGAGTGAAGACACGTGTTGCGCCTGGCGAATCGGTTCCAGGCCTCGGCACGGTCCAGACGGTCGCTGTTGACGCTGCAGGCAATCCCGTCGTCGAGATCAACGGCGTGTCGTATCGCTAAACGCCGGAAGCCGAAACATGGACCTCAACGCATTGCTGGCCTCGTTCAATAGTGGCGCGGCCATCGTCAAAGAATTTGCGATTGCCCTGTGCTCGATCGTTCTGGGCTGGTACCTGGTCGGCAACGCTGCTTATCGAATGCTGAGGTGGGGTGACCCGCGTCGGACATACGGTTGGGGTTCCGTGTCCGCGAGGTTTATCGTCGGAACCTTCTTCATCAACGCCAACGCCTACATCAACATGCAGGTGCTCACGTGGACGGGGCAGGCGATGTCGACCTCGAACTCAATGTCCGTGATCCCAGGCGGCGGTGACAGCGTGCCTAAGATGATCCTGCAATGCGTTCTCGCGTGGATGGCGACTCTCGGCGTGCTGGCGATTATCAAGGGTAGCCGCCTGATCGTGAAGGCTTCCGACGGCGGGCCGTCGCAAGTCGAAGATCCAGGTTGGACCGCGGCAGTCTTCATCGTCGCCGGCGCGTTCGGCGTCAATTTATGGCGGTTCGTTGCGCCGCTCATCTGAGCTTGCAACCACGCAAAACGAATTCGGTTATACACCGGGTATGTAGTTCAAATTTTCTTAACAAGGGAAGTCCCAACATGAAACTCTCGAAAAAAAATCTGCAACTCGCACTGGCTCTCCTCGCGATGGGCTTGACCGTGGCGTCGCCGGCGCACGCGGGCGACATCTTCGACCGCCTCCAGGTCATCACCAGTAAGCTGCCGATCGTCAAAACCGCGCTGATCTACCTCTTCTTCCTGGTCGGCCTGGGCGGAATCGGTTGGGCCGCGCTGGAGATGTACAAGAAATCGAAGAGCCGCGGCGGCGAGGACACGACCTGGTCGAGCATTGGCATCAAGCTCGCAGCGGGTGCGTTCCTGGTCGCGATCACCGCAACGACCGACATCTTTACCCAGACCTTCGTCGGCACCTCGGCGTCGTCGAGCAACGTCACCAACGTCCAGTAATCGCGATGGTCGAGCTCATTCCAGGCGTCAGCCGAAACACGTTCCGGGACCACGACCCTCAGGCGGAAGCGGCAGACGCCGCTTACCGCGCGAAGCGGCCGGCGGTCCTGCAGCGGGCACAGTACACGTGCCAGGCGTGTGGCGTGAAGTCGAGCGGCGGCCTGGAAGTTCACCACAAGGACTGCAATCACGCCAACAACACGGACGAGAACTTCCTGCCGGAGTGCGTGTTCTGCCATCCAGTGAACCATATCGGCGAGCTGGCGAGCAGGCTGCTGCGCGCGGACGAGTCGGAGCTTGCCGGTAGCGTGTCGCAGCTGGCGTACCTGCCAGACCTGCAGCAGAGCGATCTTTCGCACCTGATGCGCACGATTGGCCACGTGTTGGCCAGCCCAGACGCGTCGGAAGAGGAGAAGGCTGATGCAAAGATACTGCATGCGAGCCTATCCGAGTACTCGCACTACATCGAGTCGGTGTGGGGATCGTCGAAGGCGGCGCATTTTGCGATCGCCATGAAGGAAGTAAGCGGGCCCGTGTACGCGGCGCGCGCCGAGCCGCTGAAAGGCCTGCGCGTGATATTTGCCCTGGGTGTGGTTGTGAAACAAGCGAAGAAGTTCAGCGAGGAGTTCGTGTCGTTACCGATCTCGTCCTGGCCATCGATCTTCGCAAGACGCATCGCAGCACCGTAAGACAACAACAACGCACCGAAGTACAAGGATCAGATGTTTGAGGCGAATGTAAGGCACCGTAGCGCGACGATGGCCGAGCCAAAACCGACACCACGTGAAGTGGCGGAGAAGCTCATGGTCGGCATTGTCCTGCACGACAACCGCAACACGCTGGCGGAAGGCTGGGCGTTCCTGCCCAACCGGGCGCCGTTCCGTGTCCGCGGGCTGTATGACCTGCCGAATGACGCTATGTGGATCTCTTCGGGCGACTGGCAAGATTTCCGCGCACGGGGCCAGGCCCAGCTGCATCACGTGCGCCGCACGGGCTACCTCGGTCTCAAGCTGTCGGAGATCGCCCAGGACTTTGGCATTCGCATCGACGGACACCACGCGTTGGAAGGTGGGAAAGCGCTGGTGATCTACGTCCAGCACGCGGTGCGCATGGTTGTCGAGGTCTACGGACTGGACGATCCCATGCGCAACCTGCAGGACGAGACCCTGGTGGCCACCGTCAGCAAGGTCCTGCCGCCGGCGCCGCCGTCGAAGGACATGCTGCTGCAGAAGCTGGCGGCCGCCTACCAGAGCTGGTCGTCGAAATACACCCCATTTATGGATAACAGCGTGCGCGTGCGCCTGCGCTTCAACCGCATGCCGTACGCCGAGTGGTTACTGAGCAACCCGGTCCCTGACGCCGGCTGGTCGCACGCTCTTTCCGACGTCGGTTTCGACCACGATGCCGTCATGGCAGGGACGTTTCCCCCGACGCTGATTCAGGCGGTGGTCGAATTCGACGGCGTGCCGGCCGAGGTGGCGGAACTCATCGCCTACGGTATCGGCGCGTCCAGGCAGCGTGCCAAGCGCACATGGATGACGGACGTCGAGTACCGGTGGATAAGCCGCTACGCACGTGTGCACGTGCAATCGTATCTGGTGTCCTCGACGTGTCTGCCTCTGCCGACCGGGTGCCAGCTGCCGCAGGGCCTCGTGCAGGACCGGCTGGTCAAGGCGCTGCCGGCGTCTGGAATCGTGTCCTACATCCATTGCCAGGCCCTCATGGCTTCCAAATGGTCGAAGATCAGCGGCGGTAATGAATACGACCTGCACAGCACCTGGTTGCGTGCCCACGACCGCGCGATCTGCTTCGAAGCGGCGCTTCGCATGCAGAAGGGCGGGTTCCAGGTGGCTGGCTATGGAAACGGCTCTGTCCTCGTCAACGTCGATCGCGAGAAGCTGCGCGAACTGGAACAAGCGGCGATCGATATGGATTTCACGATGCCGCGTTGGAACGCATTACTTCAGGAGTTTGGCTATGTCAGCCCCGATCATTCCCATTGACCCGCTGGACCGTGCAATCGGCCAGATCGTGTGGCGCCTGCCGCTCCAACTGACCGCCGAAATGGACGGAATTTTCCACATGGCGCCGGTGGACCGCATCACGCGTCTCATGGAAATCATCACGGCCGCTGCAAAGCAGGATCCGAAGATTGTTGCGGTCCTCAGGCAACCGGACGTGCTTCCGGGCCTGAAGCAGATGGCTGCCGATCGCCGGGCCGAACACGACGCGGTCGAGCAGCAAAGCCCAGCGCGCGCCGCCTGAAGTCCCATTCTTTCATTCGAATCACGACATGACGAACTTCCTGCTTTCAATCGCCGAAGCGGCACATGACACCCTTGGCGGCGGCAGCGCCGAGGTCCACTGCCAGTGGCGCGGCGCGGTAGTGCCTTCCCAGCGCCTGGATCAGGGGGCATTCATCAGCGAGCTGCTTCAAGATAGCCATCTGCCCAAGGCCGCGCATGGCGGCGCCGAGGCAGCCGACTCCGGTCCGTTCGCCGAGCCGTACACGCTCGAGATGGCCGATGGTACCTTGGTGTCTTTCCTGCTGGTCCGGGGTGCCCGGAACAATATGCGTGAGGCAGACGCCGCGCGGATGGCCGAGCTGGTGTCGACGAAAGTGGCTGCCTATATGGCCGGTGGCAACGGCAGGTCGTATTCGTTCGGGCTCTACTTCCTGCACGATCCGAACACGGCGGCGCAGGTCTTCGAACAGAAAATCGCGCCGATGCTGGCCACGGCCAAGCGCCTGGGCGGCGACGCGGAATCGTACCGTCGTGACCTGGCTTCGCGCCTGGCGAGCGGCGCGGCCGAAGAGATGACGCTGCTGACCGTCCGCACGCATATGAAGGCATTGCGGCCCGACGAGATGAAGCGCGCGACGGAGCAGTACCAGGACATGGTGAAAAAGATCATGGCGACAGGGAAGGGCGTCAGCGCCGTTCCACTGGGCCTGATTTCGCCATTCGGGCAGGCGCTGCTCAGCCGCAGTCCAGCCATCCTCCAGCGCCATGAAGGCCTGGTCAAGAGCCTCCTGAACGACTTCAACAGCCGCGCAATCGGCCTGTCGATGCAGCTGCTGGCGGTGCGGGAGGCTTTCGAACGCGTGAAGCGCTTTGGCGACCGCGAAATCCCGTTCGACCCGAGCTGGACTGCTCGGCTGCTGGGACAGGAAGGCGCGATCTATTCGGCGACGGCGAACAAGGCGTCGCCGGCGCCACTTTCGCTCGGCATGCAGGTGCTGACGCGCAAGGTGATCGGCCACATCAGCAACTACGAAACGGCGACGCTGGGCCACACCTGGTACGGCACCGCGGTCATGGAGGTAGGACCGGTTTCGCCGCGCACCTTGCCTTCGCAGACGATCTTCTCGGCCCTGATGCAAAAGGTGCGCGCTGTCGGCATCCCGATGAGCATCTCGTACGAGATCCTGCCCAACGGCCTGGACTACAACAAGCTGAACCAGGTGCTCAACTCCTTCCTCGCGCCCATCAACGCGACGAACCGGCAGATCCGCGATGCCTATCAAGAGCTGCGGAGCCACCATGAACGCAATGCAGCGACCGACCCGATCATCGGCCTGCGCGTATCGTTCTCGACGTGGGCTCGTTCGCAAAAGGAAGCAGAAAGCGCGCTGCTGGAATTGGACCTGGCCGTCAAGAGCTGGGGAGGCATGCAGGCCAGCCACGAGACAGGCGAGCCCGATGTCGCCCGCCTGTCGTCCATTCCCGAGTACACCAGCGCCAGCTGCGCGCCTGTTGTGCCGGCGCCGCTGGCAGACGCCGTCTACATGTCGCCACTGATGCGGCCGGCGTCTCCCTGGGAGTTCGGCCAGCTGCAGTTCAAGACCAGCGACGGCGTCATCTACCCGGTGCAGATCGGCTCCCGCAAGCACGCCTCGTTCGTCTCGGGCTGGGCGGCACCTTCGGGTTCTGGCAAGTCGTTCCTCATCAATCGGGTGATGTACTGCCTGTCCCTGTCGCCGGGCGCGCAGCAGCTGCCGTATGCACTGGAAGTCGACGTTGGTGCGTCCGGTAAAGGATTCCTGCGTCACCTGCGCACTGTGCTGCCAAAGCATCTCCACGATCAGCTGGCGTACTTCAAGGTCATCAACGACGCCGAGTATTGCGCGAACCCGCATGACCTGCAGCTGGGCTGCACGCGCCCCACTGGTGGCGAGATGGACTTCCAGGTGGCAGTGTACGAGGTCATCTTCAAAGGCCTGGGCGACGAGACGGGCGCCTTCATCAAGTCGATGATCACCGAAGCCTATCGGATGTACGCGCCCGATTCTACCGATGCCCGCACCTGGCAGTCGGCCTACAACGAGGAAATAAGCCGCGAGCTGCGCGAGATCGGCTTCGAAGTCGACGACAACCGGCCGCCGACGGTCTATCGCGTCGTGGACGCGCTTTTCGCCGCCGGCCGCATCGAGTCGGCGAGGATCGCGCAGCGCTATGCTGTGCCCCGGATGGAGGACATGACAAAGGTTCTCCAGAGCGACCGCGTGCGCCAGGTGTACGGCACGGCCAGGATCAACGACGAGCTCCTGATCGAGCGTGCGTCGCGCGCGCTGCTCAACGCCCAGAACGAATATGCGGTGCTCTCCGGGGTCACCCGTGTGAACATCGACAACGCACGCATCATCGTGGTCGACCTGCAGAACGTGCTCGGCGGCTCCTCGTCCAGTGGTAAGGACTTCGCCGGGATGATGTACCTGTACGCCCGCCATCTGGGCGCCCGGAATTTCTTCCTCGACGTCGACGAGATGGCAACGCTGGTGCGCCCCGAGTACAAGGAATACCAGCTGCGTCGCGTGCGCGAGATCCAGCAGACGCCGAAGGTGCTCACGTACGAAGAGTGGCACAACGTGAACTCGGTACAGGGCCTGGTGAACCTGAACATCAAGGAAACCCGTGAGACGCGAAAGTTCAAGGTGTACTTGAACTTCGTGACCCAATACATCACGGACTTCCCACAGGAGATCCTCGACGGCATGACGACCATTATGGTGGCCGGCCAGCAGTCCGAGGCGCAGAACCTGTACGCGCATGAGAAGCTGAACCTGTCCAACACCGACCTCGACATTCTCCGCAACGGGCTGGATCGCCAGGGGCGTATCTGGTCCTGGTTCCGCCTGCGCGATGGTCTCGTCACGGCCGTGTTCGACAACGAAGTCGGTCCGATCGAGACCTGGTGCTATACGACCGACGATACCGACGCACCTCTGCGCAACGAGCTCGAGCTCCTGATCGGCGAGGGCGAAGCCCTCAAGTTCCTGGCGCGCGAGTTCCCCAAGGGCTCGGCCGCGTCCTATATCGAACAGCGCAGCCGCATGATGGGAACCGAGCGTATCGGAGACAAGTCGACCACCGTCACCTCGATCATCGCGAAAGAACTGGCCGAGAAGTACCACGACTTCACGCGGCAGCTACAAGCGGCCTGAAACGAGCCCGATGTTATGCACAGAAATGTGGATAAGTCGGGCTCTTTTTTCGTCCAAACCCAGCATCCATGCGCTTTCCATCGGGGATGCTAAAAATTGAGCAGGGGCGACGGCGCCGCTGTACCACACCGAAAGGACCGAGTCTGTGAAAAGCACGATGAGCATCTCCCGTACCGATATCGCCATTGCCGCGGTGTCCGGCGTCCTGGTTGCGTGCATCGCCGGCGCGCTGGTGAGCCATATGGCCGCCGGCGCCCTTGGCTTCGTTGTCGCGTTTTTGACGACAACAGGGCGCCAGCGCCAGCGCGCCGAGCTGCAGGCCCGCATCGACAATCCGTCGCCTCTTCAATGGGAAGTCGTGGTCAACCACGTTCGAGTCGGGGCACTCTCCGATGCGCATTACGCGACGCTCGAACGGGCCGTCTTCGATGATTGGCGTCTGTATTTTGCACAGGCGCGGAACCTGGTCGAAGTCTGCGGCCGCGCCGGCGTGAAGCTGATGTTCGCCGTCCCAGTGGCGGCTTTCTGGTTGAGCATTGCAGTGGTGGCGTTCGACCCGTCCAGCGCCAGCGCCGTGATCGATGCGGTGCGCACTGCATCCCCCGCCGAGATCATCACCGCAGTCGGCCGCTATGCGCATGGCGTGTCGATATTCGTCGCGGTTCCAATGTGCGTGCTTGCGCTCGTAGCGGCCCCGCGATTCGGCTACGAGAACCAGTTCCAGTCGGCCCTCGGCGCGGCAGTGCGCTGCCGCGTGCAGGCAGCGGCGGAAGGCCGGATGATGCTGGTACCGGTGCAAGCGCTACGTCCGGCCTAATTCGTCACGTCCATGAACGCAAGCGCTTTTTTGCAACCACGCCTGACCGAAATTTCTATGATGGGTCCATCAGCGATCGCAATGAACGACCAGCTGAAGCAGTTAATAGCAGTAGTAGTTTTTTAGCGAATGGCATCGTCGACGGCCCAGACGTTGTCTACCAGATCTGGGCCTATTTCTGAAAAGGGAATCATCATGTTCGGTACCATCTCCGGCCGCGGCCAAAGCACCACCACCTTCGTGAACTACAACGGCAAAGCTGGCCTGTTCGTCATCGATCACAAAGCGCAGAATGCCGAGGGCACCCTGCGTGAACACGTCACCAGCGGCGGCCGCACCGTCTACAAGGAAGAATACCCGGACATGCTGTCGGCCTTCGTGCGCCGTGTGTTGGTCAAGGAAGAAGACGTCTACCAGAAGGCGGGCGAGAAGGAAAACAAGATCCTGGTGTCGCTGCGTAGTCCGGACGGCAAAGACGCCGTCGTCAAGTTCAGCATGGGCAGCGGCGCGCTGCAAGTCCTGGGTGCCCTGAACGCCGCCGATCTCACCCAGCCGATCACCCTGAAGAACTACCTGTTCCCGGCCGGCAGCAAGGGCAAGGATGCTGGCGGTAACGAGGTCGTTCGTGCGAAGGATGAAGTGCGTCTGGTGGGTTACCAGGGCGACCAGAAACTGGCCAACAAGTATGGTGAAGGCGACGTCGTGATCCCGCGGGGCGAAAAGATCGAAGTCAAGCACCCGGTTAGCGGCAAGCTGCTCGAGACCATCACCGACTTCACCGCGCAGCACGAATTCACCATCGCACTGGCCCACGCGGTCAACGAAAAGGTCAAGGCAGCGACCACCTCGCAGCCGGCGCCGGTCGCGCCGCAGGCCCAGCCGGCCCCGGCATCGACCGCCGACGACGCCCAGCTGAGCGCCTCGGACATCCTGGGCGAGGACGACGGCGGCGCAAGCGATGCCGCGGCGTTCGCCCAGGGCGCTTAACTGTCCCTGCCACCGCGAAAGCGGCGGTAGGTAGCAACAAGCCTCGCCTCGTGCGGGGCTTTTTTCGTTTTTTCGCACCACGGCGCAACCACGCCTCAGAAGTTAATTTACCGTAGAGCCATCGGTCAGACGCAATCCAGAATTCACAAACAGGAGTAGATATGCCAAGTTGGTTCGATCTCGGTACGGAAGCAGTCAAGCTGCGCTTCATCAAGGAAGAAGGGTTCAAGGAAAACCTGCTGATCCTGGTCGGCGTGCCGATGGGCTCCCCGGAGTGGGAAGCATGCCAGCGCGCGCCGCTGAACTTCAAGCCGGTACCGACTGGCAAGCCGTTCCTGATCCGCCCGTTCTCCCCGACCAAGACGCCGCTGCTGTCGGAATTCCGAACCGTGTTCCCGCTGGCCCGCCAGGTGCAGATCGGCAGCGCACAGGACGTGCGCCTGCGCCTGCAGGGCGGCGCCAAGCTCTCGCCGCAGGAGATCGCGATCACGGCCGCCATGCGCGTGGCCGCGCCGATCGGCATGAACCTGATGGGCAACCGTGTGTTCGAACGCTCGGAAGGCAGCCGCTTCCTGGTCGACGCCGAGGGGCAGCGTGTCGAGGAGGGCGCGATGCCGGCCGCCTTCATGCTGCGCGCGGACGACAGCAACCTGGTGAGCTGCGTGCGCGGCTTCATCGCCGGCCTGATGGCTGGTTCGCATGCCGATGTCGCCGACGTCAACCGCTTCGTCGACGTGCTGTATGGCCGCGGCGCCTCGCTCGATCGCCTGAAGGTCGAGGAAGTCGCCCAAACCATCGAAGCCGAGATGGCGAATCGCGTTCTGGAGCGCCACGAGCTGGCGGGCGACGCGGCCTACCGCGAAGCGCAGCTGCTGTACGAGAACTCGCCGTCCTACGCCGGCCCCCAGAAAGGCGCCGGCGCCATCCCACTGCCAGCCGCCGTCGCGGCCCAGGAGCTCGTGCGCGCCTTCGGCGGCGAAGGCCAGATCCCGATCTACATCCCGCAGATGGGCGATGGCGCGGTGGCGTCGCTGCTGGGCGCGTCGTACGTCACCCTGACCGACCCGGCCGACCCGGAATCGAACGAGGCGCGCCTGCGCAGCTTCGTGCCAGCTTCCGTTACCGTCGTCGAGCGCGCCTTCTCCGAATCGGTTCCGCCGCACCGCCAGTCGCTGATCAGCCGCGACGATGTGTCCGCCGAATCGTTCGCCGAGATGCGCAGCGCGATGGCGCGTCGTCACCCGAACGGCTTGACGATCCTGACCTTCCCCGAGTATTCCAGCGCCGTCGAGGTCGACCGCCAGGCCGAGAAGGAGCGCGTCAGCGGCTTCCTGCGCGCGCTGCAGACCGAGTACGACGTGCTCGGCATTGGTCTGCTGTCGCCGGTGATGCGCCGCAAGATGAACCTGCAGTCCGGCCTGATGATGGTCACCGTCGGTCGCAAATTCAGCCCGAAAGAGCGCGAGCTGCGCGGTGAAGACTGGGTGCCGCGCCGCCAGGACACGATGTACGACTGGGACACGCTGCGCACCTTCACGAATGACGTGCTCGTTCGCGTGCACGAGTCAGCCGGCCACAAGATGACGGCGGAAGAAGAGGCGGCACTGCGCGCCAATGAGAACGCCGAGAACAGCTACCAGCTGCCGTACGACGCGTTTTCGAAGAACGGCGACATCCAGCTGATGATCCCTCGCAACCTGGCCGGCCCGACCTATAAAGCCCTCCAGAGCCTGCAGGACCGCAGCGGTAACATCGACGAATACGTCCGCAATGCGATCGGCTTCACCGATGAGCAGTTCGCCTACCTGGCGCCGGAGCAGGTCGACGCCTCCGCGCTGATGGTGAGTGCGCTGGACCGGGACAAGGGCTTCGTGCTGGGCGACCAGACCGGCGCGGGCAAGGGCGCGACCATCGCGACCGCCGTGTCGTATGCATGGCAGCGCGGCCTGGCCGTGATCTTCGTGACCAAGCAGGACAGCCTGTTCTCGGACTTTTACCGTGACCTGAAGAAGACCGGGCTTCACAGCCAGCTGCGCCCGATGGTGCTGAACCACTCGGCCCAGGTGGTCGACCAGTTCTCTGAAAACCTGGACAAGATCGCCAGTGGCGTCTCGCGGAAGAAATTCACCGAAAACTTCCAGTTCGGTCTCGAAGGCTTCGACAATCCAAACTTGGTCTTCTGCACCTACTCGCAGTTCAGCAAGGGCGAGGACTCCGACAAGAGCGAATGGATCAAGTCGATCGCGCCGAAGTGCATCGTGATCTTCGACGAGGCGCACATCGCCGCCGGCGACACCTCCCAGCTGGGCTCCGTGTGCACCTCGGTGGCCAATAACGCGAAAGCGGTCGTGTACTCGTCGGCTACCTGGCTGAAGGACGCACGCCAGATGAGCTTCTACAGCCGCATGCTGCCGGCCTCAATCGACACGTCGATGGTGTCCGAAGCGATGCAGGCCGGTGGCGAGAGCATCCAGGAAGTGTTCACCGCCATGCTGGCAGAAGACGGCCTGTTCATCCGCCGCGAGCGCGACGCTTCGCAGCTGGACATCATGATGACCGTCGACGACGCACGCCTTTCGGACAACGAGAAGATCTCCGACCAGGTCGCGGTCATCCTGCAGGGCCTCCAGCGCCTGTGCGGCGTCACCGACCAGGTGGGCCGCCGCCTTACCCGCACGCAGGTGCAAAAGCTCGATACCGCCCAACGCTTCATTGCCGCAACCCTCGAGCGCGCGAATCTCTCGTCGCGCCAGGCGATCGAGGCCCTGCGCGCCCGCGCCGCCCAGGACGCGAACGCCCCAGAAGGCGAGGCCGACGGCGGCAACGACGACGCGATCGACGAGGCTGCACGCCAAGCTGCGGATCTCGTGGCCAACACTTATGCCCAGCAGCTGGCCAACGAAGAGGCGATCGCCAACCAGGCCGAGCCCGAAAATGAAGAGTTCCTGGCCGCCGGCCACGCTGCGCACGTGATCGACGCGCAGTCGCTGGCCGTCGATGCTGCCGAAGCCTTGCTCGATGGCGGCCAAGCTATCGAGGGGACCCTGACGAACGTGCTGGACCTGCGCATCGAAGACCTCGGCTTGACCGCTGAATTGGCGTCGAAGCTGTCGACCGATATCGGCATGCTGGGTGAAGATGGCGACGCCCTGCGCCGCCTGCAGGGCGAGATGCGCCGGATCAAGCGCATGATCGACGGTGTGAAAACCCAGACCACGAGCTTTGGCAGCCTGCTTTTCACGACCCAGCGCACGCTCAACGTTGCACTGCAGGCCCGGTTCGCTGGCGAGCGCGCGGTGGCGAAGATCCGCGAGGGCAAAAAGCCGATCATCTTCCTGGAGCAGACCTTCGAGCAGCGTATCAAGGAAGCGCTGGAGGATCCGGATACCGTCAAGAATTCGGACGGCACCTATACCATCCGCCCGCAGACCCTGAAGCTCACCCTGCGCGCCATGTACGATACCGTCGTTCGCATGACGCACGTGGACGCGGACGGCAACCGGATCGAGGGCAACGTGCTCGATTCGCAGTTCATGGCGTCGGAAGCCGAGCGCCAGGCGATTCAGGAAGGCCTGAGCACCCTGGACGACATGATCGACCAGCTGCCGGACGACCTGTATTGCTCGCCGATCGACACGATCTGCAATGCGATCCGCCAAGCCGGCTTTACCGTCGGCGAGGCCACAGGCCGCAAATACAAGGTGGTCGACATGCAGCTGGATCACTGGACCGTCGCGCCTCGCCCCGGCCACGAGTCGAAGATCAGCAACATCGAGCGTGGCTTCAACTTCGGCGACTATGACGCCCTCGTAGGCAACAAGGCCATGTCGACCGGGATGAGCCTGCATGCTTCGGAAGACTTCACCGACCAGCGCCAGCGGACCGAGATGTTCTGCCAGGTTTTCGGCGACATCGTCGACTACGTGCAGGCCATCGGCCGCGCCGACCGCCGAGGCCAGGTCATCCCGCCGGAAGTGGAGATGCTGGCATCGGGCCTGCAGTCCGAAGCACGAATCATGATGGTGCACTATGGCCACCTGCGTAAGCTGTATGCCTCGGCCACCAGCAACCGCTCCAGCCGCTTCGAACTGCACGAGCTGCCGGACCTGTTCAACAACGTCGGCGATGCATCTGTGCGCGACTTCCTTCAGGCCAACCCGGCGATCGCGACCCGCCTGGGCATCGAGTTCCGCTCGTTCATGCCTGAGGCAATCCATCCGGACGGCACGGAGGTCAATGCTTCCATGCATGGCCTGGCCAAGCGCACCGTTTCGCGTCTGGACCTGCTGCCGGACAAAGAGTCGCGTGTCGTGTACCAGGAAATCACGTACAACTTCAACGAGGTCGTGGCCGAGCTCAACGCCCAGGGCATCAACCCGCTGCGCACCAACGTCCTGAACATGGCGGACTTCGATGCGGCGGCGATTACCGCTTCGGAAGACCTGCTGCCCGCGCGCCTGAACGACCACGGCGACGTCGACTCCGTGTTCGACGAGGCCGTCGAGCTGCAGACGGTGACCACCCGCGTGAAGGTTGCTGCACGCAAGTGGGACGACGTACTCGGCGAGATCGAACGCAACACCCATCAAATGTTCTTCGAGTCGCGCCAGGCCCGCCAAGCCGGCCAAGCGCCTGACTTCGTCCCGGACATGGAGACCCAGGCGATCCACCGGTCGGCCGGAAACGACGTCGCCGGACCGCTGACGGGCGCGGTGCGCATGCTGCCGTCCGGCCTGCGCTCCCGTGTCGAAAAGATGTTCGACGCGATGCTGGTAATGATGCGTTCGTCCGATGCCGCGCGCCAAGGCGCCGACGAAACCATCGACTCGTCGCGCAACAGAGACGAGAACGGCAACCAGCTGATCACGCCGACGCAGGTCATCGAGCGTCGCAAGAACTGGCTGCTGTCGCACCTGCAGCACTTCATGCCCGGCCAATACGTGATTGTCCGCGAGCGCAACTTCGGTATCGGCGAGGTGAAGGTGCTGAAGGGCGCCGTGACCTCGCTCACGCTGCCTCCGCGCGGCCGCGAAACAAACCTGGCGCGCTGGGTGGTCACGATCCAGATGGCCGGCTGGACCTCGCCGGAACGCTTCACCCTGGCCGATCTGTACAAAAAGCAGTTCACCGGCTTGGACCTGTGGCTGCCTGGTGCTGAGCGTATCGAAGATGGTCTGCTGAGCCGCGAGGTGCCGGACGAGTTCAACGCCTACCTCGAGCGCGATCACGTGCACAAGCGCTATGTCCTGTGCGGCAACCTGTTCCGCGCAGCGTCGATCGCGGCCAAGCACAAGATCGGCGCCGGCGCGGTGCTGCAGATGCCTGCCGAAGCGCCGCGCCGCGTCATCAACATCCGCCCGTATATGACCAGGGACTCGATCTATTCGACCGTGCCGGTCGAATTGGCGCCTGAAGGCGTGACGACGCTGTTCTGCTCGACCTGGTCGGCGCTCAACCGCCCGCCGTCGAAAAAAGCGCACTACTGGCAGGAATTCCTGCGCTCGAACCTGGAGAGCCGCGCGCTGCATTCGGCCGCTGACTCGAAAAATGCCAACGTCTCGATCTACTGGCTGCCGACGCGCACCACGTTCCAGCAGGATCTGCAGGAAGAGCTGAGTATGGAAGAAATGGCCGAGCGCAGCGAAGTGCGTACGCCGCACGCCCAGGCCGAACACCTGCTGGCCGGCGTGGGCGCGCGTATCCGCAAGACCTGCCTGGACCGGAACGAGCAATCGGCGCTGGCCACGGCCATCAACGAGGAGCTCGGCACAGAGTCGGTGAAGATCGAGCGGGGCCGTCAAACCTCCGCCACCGTTCGTGTTCTGTTGCGTTTTACTGACGATGAAGGTAACCGCGATAGCGACGAGAAAATTCGCGACAAGCTGGCTATCTTCACCCGCCACGTCATGCGTGCGACGGAAACCAGGCAGTTCTACTCGACCTCGCCCGCGATGCGTCTGCTCGCGATGGCCGTTACCGAACGCAGCCGCGAACAGTCGCGCGCGATCCGCGAAGCAGCGCACGAGGCCACTATGATGCGCCGCCAGATGCAGCGTCTGCACCTAAATGGGGAACAGGCGGAGTCGCCCGAGGAGCTTGACGGCGACCACGAGCATGATCCTGCTGAGTCCGACTCAAACGATCAGCGGGCTGCGTAAATGTGCAACAAGGCCGGGGCACCATCCTCGGCCTTGTTGACTTTTGGGTAACATGTTTAACTGATTTTACAGCGCACAATAGGAGTTGCAATCTATCAATTCCGATCTTATTCTTGTACCATAGCCATCTTACGAAACAACTGTATTGGGACCCGTTAAATGCCGCGTACTGTGATCCTTGCCGAAAAGGCTGCGGTAGCGAAGGAGATCGCCTCTTTCCTCGCGCAGCAGCAGGGCGGGCGGTCCAGGCGCGAGGACTGCGGGTACCGGTTGCCAAACGGCGACTTCGTTGGCTACACGAATGGCCATCTCATCGATATGGCGCCGATTGATGAGTACGTGGGTGCTGAGCACACCTGGTCCGATCCGTTCGAATATCTGCCGGTGATGCCGTTGGAGCATAAGCGCGCACCTCGGCCGCGGCGCAACGAAGATGGCTCTGTCATGATGCGCAACGGCGCCGCGGTGCCGGACCCGCTCTTCGTCGTCATCCAGCGCGAAATGCAGACGGCCGACATCATCATCAACGCAGGCGACAAGGGCAGGGAAGGCCAGCTTGTGATGGACGAGCTCTTCCGCGAGCTTGGTATCGACCCTGGGTCGAGCAAGATCCTGCGCGCGGCCGTGACCGACATGCACCCGTCGGCGCTTGAGAAGGCATTTTCCCAGTTGACGCCCAACGGCCTGCCGCGCTGGCAGTTGTCCGGAGAGGCGGCGCGCGCGCGCCAAGAAGGCGACTGGTTGGTCGGGTTCAACGGTTCGCGCGCCTATCAATCGCTTTTGCACGATAAATCGGTGGCTGTCGGGCGGCTGAAAGGCCCGATCCTATGGCTGGCCGGGAACCGCGAGCGCGCAATCGCCGACTTTGTGCCGACACATTTCTACACGCCGATCATCACCCTGCAGGACGGTACCGAGCTGCGGTGGAAAGCTCGCCCTGGTGCTGAGAATACAGAAGGGATTGACGCTCAAGGGCGGATGACCAGCGAAATGTTGGCGCGCTCTATCGTTGAACGGATCAACGGCGGGCTCGAAGGGCGGTACCAGAAAGCAGCTGTGCGCCGCAAGCGCAAGGCGCCGCCGATGCCGTTCACGAAAACCACCCTGGAAATGGAAGCGAGCCAGCGCCTGGGCATTCCGATGGAAGACGTCACCGAGGCGATGCACAACCTGTACCTGAAGCACAGGCTGATCTCGTACATCGGAACCGACTGCCCGTACATCCCTGAAACCATGCTGCTCGAAGCGCGCGGGATCATGGCCGGGCTGTCGCCCATGTTCGGAAAGATCATGCGCGGCGCCAACGCCGGTGCACACCCGTCATCGATCGATGACGCCAAGATCGGCGAGAACGAGCACCACGCCATCGTGCCCCTCGGGACCCTGCCGGCATCTGGCCGCGACTTGAGTTCGGCCGAGCGCGAAGTCTTCGAGATGGTCACGCATCGCTTTGCGGCCCAGTTCTACCCGGACTTCGAATACGACGTCACCACGGTTGAGGTTGCGTTCGGCGGTGATGTGTTCGTAGCCGATTCGACGCAAGTGGTGCGCTACGGCTGGACCGAGGCCGATTCTCAGCAGCCCGAAATGGACGTCGACGACGACGACGCTGCGCCGGTCGGGCCGGCTGAGGTTGAGGTCGACGAGGATAACGAAGCGGAGGCGGCATGAATAAGCCCCTGAACATCAGCAGCGTAAGGGTCGGTGCGATCGTTGGCGCCGTGGCCGCGCGCGTGGAGGTCACGCAGGACGCTCCGCCTCCCAGCTACACGGAGGCAAGCCTGCTGGAAGACATGCTGCTCGCGGCGCGCCACGCCGACAGCCCGGCCGATGCTGCCGTGCTTGAGGCGACGAACGGGATCGGTACCGCCCGCACGCGAAGCGAGGGTATTATCGACTTGATCCGAAACAAGTCGCTGGCACGCGAGACGCGCGTCATCGACGGGCGCCAGACCACGGTCGTCGTCATGACGGAAGCGGGACGGAAGCTGGAAGCCGCTTTGCCGGCCGAGCTAAAAAACGTGGGCTTGACGGCGAAATGGGAAATGTTATGCAGGCGTATCGAACGAGGCGAAGTCACCGCGGAGAGCTTTCTGGTGGTGATACGCAAATTCGTCGCCGCTGTGGTTGCGGATGCAAAAAAACGAAAGGCCAGTGGTCGAGTTGCAACCACGCCAGCCTGTGTCCGCCAAAATTAACGAACGGTATAGCCGTACACATTCGAAGGACAACCACATGAGATCGGAGCAAATAATGAAGACGCTGAACGGTGCGCGACGCGCTATTGGACTGAGCGGTCAAGGGCTCGGCTGCAGCCCGGTCGTGATCGCCAATACGCTCAAGCAACTCGATCGCGAGCAGTGCTCCGCAGTGCTGCCGCTGACGGTTGCAGCACTCCAGAGCGTGCTGGAGAAGAAGGCGCCGGTGTCAGAAAAAGTCGCCGCCGGCTCGCTGTCGGAAATTAATGCGGTGCGTGAGCAGGTCAAGCTGCGCATCGCACAAGAGCAGATCGACAGCGTGGCCGAGCAGGACCAGGACACGGACGAGATGGCGCCTGGCCGCCCGTCCTGATCGGAGCACATCATGAGTAGCAATAACCAAGGCGCGTCCGTCGCCGTTCGCGCGCTTGAAGAGCTGCCGGAAGAACAGCGGGAGGTCTTCAGCGCACGCTACATGGCCGACGAGACGCGTGAAGCGACCTGCAAACGCCTCAGCATGCAGCCTGAGCGCTACGACGAGCTCGTAAAGCAGATCGTCCGGAATCTGCGCAGAATGGCTGTGCCGGCGCCGGCTCAGCTGGCCCGTGCGTAAGGAGCGACCATGCCGAAAATTGTGACTGACTTCGCCAAGGACGTTCCGGCCGAGCTGGTGGTAACGCAAGGTACCGATGGCTTTTCCGAACGCGGCCGCGGCCTCCTGTTCATCGAGATGATCGGCGGCGCAGCTGCTGACCTGGCTTCGCCAGATGGGGAGTTTTATGACGAAACCCTCGCCTGGGTGAAAGACCCGCGCAACCTGGAGGCCTGGCTGCAGATCGTCGACGCATCGCCGACGGTGATCCCGGCGTTGCAGACGGCCTTCCTCGAGCGCCCGAGCGAATTGAAGGTGGCTTGCGAATACCTCTCGCGTTCAGCCTCCCGCACGGGCGGCGGGCTGGAGCGCTTCATGCGCGCAATGGGCATGGCTTCGGCGCAGGGCGGCTCGTCGCTCGCCGAGCTGGATGATTACGACGAGGTGGCCGGCGCGAATGTCGTCGGCTTCTCGGCGGCCTGAGAACCCGAGCGGGCGCCATCAGCGCCCCAACCACTTCGCCAGTTGTGCACGGCTGGCATACCAGGAGAACGAATTGAACTTGATGGAAGCGCTGCTCGCAACCGCTGAGCAAGACGACATCCCCGACGACCAGCGCACCACGTACTGGCTCGACGGCGGCATTATCTACCCCGACGAAGTATTTTCAGCCCAGGGTTTTATGCCGCTGCTTGGCCGCATGGCTGAACGGAAGCTGATGCGCATGCTCATTTCCCCCGAAATCAACTGCGGCTTTTCCTACCTGCCGGATCGCGCCGGCATGTTTGGCGAGTGCTTCATGGCGGCGGCGCCGACCAACGGCGTGCTCGAAGACAGCCTTCGCCTGGCTGCATTATCCGAAGCAGCTCGCGATGTTCTCGGCATGGGTACGCCGGGCATCATCGACATCACCCCCGTGTTCGAATTTTTCCGTGCGATGCCGCGCGAACAGCGTAGCGGGTTGCCGCAGGCTGAAGACAAGGAACTGAAGCAATGGCCTCTCTACCAGCAGATGCAGCCCAAGCAGGCAGCGTAAGCGCGGCGGCCGGCGCGCCGCAGCACCCAGCGGCCCAGGTGGTGCAGAAGGTGATGGAACAGCATTTCCGCGATGCTTCCGGTGATGCCAAGGACCTCTACTCGGCTGCCTGGAAGGATGCGAACGTCTCGATCAGGTATCTCAACCACATGGGTCCCTTAATGCTGGGTATCATCCAGCGCCCTGGTACGAATGCCAGCATGGAGGAGCGCAAAATAGCCCTGGAATTCATGATCGCCTCGACAGACGCCTTGGCGAAGGTCATGTCGGATCGGTTCCGGGTCAGCCCGAATGCCAAGGCGTACGACCGCGTTGAGCTCAACTCGATGCTCTCCCATATCGTGGGCCGGATCTGGGAAAACTCTACCGCCGAGAACCAGCAGGCGCGCGTCGACGACTTCGTACGCACCGTGTCGGCGGTCTTTTCCGATCCGGACTTCCTGAGCCGGCGTCAGGCGCACGCCGAGATGATGATGAACAAGGCGGGCTACCAGCGGGTCGACTCCCCGGAGACGATGAATACTCGAATCCAGCTCGCGATGCACCAAGCCACGCTACGCTTCTTCGAGAGCGTCACCGACCAGAGGCTGCAGAATTCGAAGGGAATGCCGTTCGCGTTCGGACAGAAGAAGACGGCCGTGGTTCAGGCAATGCAAGCTGACTTCACTGACGCGATGAGCGCCTTCCTGACCGATATGAAGTTTTCGCCGGCGCTTTCGAACGACCAGCGCACCGTCGTCATGCAGTCGTGGATCCGCCACGCCTCGGAAATCTATCGTGCCGAATATGTGGCGAGCACCCAACGCGTGATGGAGTGGTTCCGCGCGGGCCAGGCCATCTCCCAGGCAACCTTCGAAAGCCGGTTCGCAACGGCGTCAAACAGCCTCCCGAACGTGCTCAGCAAGGCGAGGGCTATCACGGTAGAGACACTTTCCGACCTGGTGGCGGTGGCAGGCTTTGATGGGATTGCAGCGCCAGTAGAGCAGGACGAGCAGCGCCCGGCTGCATAATAGTGGTAGTGGCGCAAGAAATGTTTCCGTGCGACACTTACGCATTCCCCAAAAAGGCCTGAAATGAATCGCCGATTTTTTTTGCTCCCAGTTGTTCTGTTTTATGCGCATAGCACGTCTTTAAGCGCAGCGACGACGTGCAATGAGTTCAGGGCCGACCTCCAGACGATCCAGCAGCAAGTGCGCCAGATCGAGAGTAGTCGGTCCTCTTCCGTCCTGAATGCTGTCCAGCAAGCTGGGCAGGTAGTTAAGGCCAGCTGTCTGGATCAGCTGTCGGCCATCGACATGAGTGGGTTCGGGTTCACACCCGGCGCATCGGCGCTGGTCACGAAGCTGGCCAGCCAGGCATGCCAGAAGCTGTCGCAGGAACTGTCGCAGAAGATCAACGAGGTCCAGCAGCAGGCCGTGCAGGGCGTGAACGGCGCCATCAGCGGCGTCAACATCCCAGGTGTGTCGTCCCCTTCCCTGAGCACTGCCTTGGGTAGCGGGCTTCAACCGTCGATGACGATGAACAGTGAGCCGTCGATTACGAGCCAGGCGGCGGGCTACGTGGCCAACGCCTGGGACAAGCTCAAGAACATGATCATGCCCTGAGGTGCGTAATGCAACATAAGAAAACCATCATTGCTGTGGCTGCCATTGCTGCCGTGAGCGTTGCTACGCCTTCCTTCGCGCTGGGCGATTCCGCTGTCCTCGCGCCTTTGATCAATCTCACCACTGCGGCCGTCAACGCTACGACGGCCGCAGTGACGACAGGCTTCACCGCGATCGGCCAGCAGCTGCTACGCATCGAGAACGTCATGACCGCCAATTCGGCGAAGGTCGCGAATCAGATTGCCGAAGCGAGTCAGAACCAGGTTGAGCGCAACATCGATCTCGAGCGCACGAAGCAGGCCGTCGACCTGGAACGCAAGACCAGGTTGCCGCTCGATCCGTGCGCGAATGCATCCCGCGGCCTGGCCGACCCGAGTTTCGACCGTATCAATCCGGGATTCCGTGGCGCCAACGGCGGTGCCTTCGGGCCGCGCGGCTCGGGCGGCGGCGGCGGCCGGCCTTCAACTGGCTCCTCGTCGATGGACAAGGCGGTCGCGATCGCGCGCAACGACGAGTTCGCGCCGCCGCCGGAAGTGCAGGCAGTAATGGCGCAGCGCGGCGCATGCGAAGCGTATGCAAGCGGCAAGGTCCGGGCCCAGTCCTGCACCTGGGCCGGCACCACGCCATCGGTCTCCACGGGGCTGCCCGACGCCGATATCCGTGCCTCGACGATTTTCGACGGTGCGCAGACGAGCGCTGACCAGGGCAAGGTTTCGCTGTCCTTCAGCGAGAAGCAGCTCGCGGCCGCGACGGCGTACGTGCGCAACCTCTCGGCACCGGTGCAGCTGCGCGACCTGGCCAAGATCGAAGCTCAGACCGACGAGGGCAGGCGCTACCTGGCGCTGCGCGACAGCTATCAGGCTCGTGTGGATCTGGCCATGCGTCCGACCGAGGAGTGGATCAGCAATCGCACCAAGTACGCGGCGACGATCCCGATCCTCAAGGCGATGCAAGAAGGCGGCGGCGCGGCCGCGCGCTACCTCGCTCAGCACCTGCCCGAGGCAGCGCCGGACTGGCAGAGCAAGGGCATCTCGCTGCACCACCTGCAGTACATTGACGCGGCACGACGCTACGATAACCCGGAGTGGATCAAGGAAATCGGCGCGGCCGACGAGGTGACCCTCCAGCGAGAACAGCTGCTGCTCTCGGCACAGATGGCCAGCCTGATGTCGAAGAACCTGATGGAGACCCAGAAAACGAATGCGCTCCTCGGCGCCGTCTACCAGGCCGCCCTCAACAAGGACTTCATGCCCGAGCTGGCTGCGCAGCATAAACGCGCGACGTCGACCCGATAACACGAATAGGCGCCGGCTCGGTCGACATGGTCCGCGCAAGCAATAGCCGGGCGCGCTGGCGCTGGACATCCAACTGATCAGGTATGAAAAATAATCCACATTACGCGCCTGGGAACCTCATGGACATGCTGGTGCGTGTCCTACGCGTCAAGAATGACCGGCAGCTGGCGGCGCGGTTCGGCGTGGAACCGTCCACGATCTGCAAAATCAGAAAGCGCCGCGCGCCGATCTCAGCGGCTTTCCTGGTCAACATGCACGAGGAGACGGGGCTCAGCCTGACCGTACTTCGTGGTTTGATGGGGGATTTCCGGGAAAACACAGGTAAGTCGGCAAAGCATCCTGCCGTGCCGCCGCCGGAGCGCCTGCACGAGCTGCAGCGTCTTTATGACCTGCATCGCCCGTACATGCCCGTTCCAATGGCGCGCGGCGCCGCGCACACGGGATATGCCAGTGCCTCGATCTGAAAAGATCTACGCCACGTTGCAGCGGCGGTTCGCTACATCGGAGCTGAGACGGCTCGGTTTCCGTTACGAGGCGGGGAGCGGCAGCCAGATGGTCAAGCGCGGCGCCGGCCGTGCGCTGCTTGCCACAGCCTCCTCGCTCGACACGCATATGTGGCGGGTGACCCCTCAAGCGCGCTCCTGGAAGTGATCTGACTAGATCCTGCCGACAGATCGTGCTCGGTTACGGAGTGAGCACCAGGACGCGCCGGTCGGTCTCGACCATCCCCTTCGATGCGTCGGTACCCATCAAGACTTCGCCGTTGGGCAGCGCGGAGCCGTTCTTCACTCTCCGGCCGTTCTGCATCACGATCCCGTCCGGCAGGATCTCGCGAATCCCCAGCTTTTCGCCGCTCGCGATGTCGGTCGGCTTGCTCTCAGCCGCCTTGCTCAAGCCAATTTTGGTGTCAGCTTCAGGCTTGGTCGCTGCGTCCAGGGCTTTGGCCGGCTGACGCTTGTCCTGCGCTGGCGTCCCGCGATCCGCGAGGGCCGAGGCCGGGGCCGGAACTGGTACTGATGCTGATGCTGCGATCTGAACTTTTGGCTGTGCCGCGGGTGCGGCCGGCGCCACCGCGCGGCTTGGCGCAGCTGCTGGCGCGACAGCCAGGCGCTCGGGTCTGGAGGTGGGCTTTGCCGGTGTGGCAGGGGCGCTGGGCACACTATCCGCCTTTGGCCGAGTTGTTGACGCCACGTCGGCCTGGTGAGCCGTCGCCGCGCGATCAGCCGTTTTATTCGCGGCCGGGACGCCAGAGGCTTCCAGCTGCGCCGCAGTCAGATCGAACTCGTAGGAGGAGACGGAAACGCGGGGCGCAGGGTCGACCAGATGGTAAACCGCTGCGCCCAGGAGCGCGCCCGTGGTCAGCACGCAGGTGACGCCACCAAGGATCATTCCGACGCGACGGGTCGACTTCATCCACCGATAGTCCTGGGGCACATATGGTTCCCCCAGCGCCTCCTCCGCCCAGTAACGATTGAACGCGGCCATCACAAGGCGCTTTTCGACTTCTGTTCGGCAAACTTCAATACTTCGGCCAGCGGCCACACCAGGTGGCCGCTCTTCCGGCGCGGTACTGGCAAGCCAGCGGGCGGCTCCTGCAGCTTTCGGCTTGCGCGCTCCTCGCTAGAGAGCGAGTTCAGCCAGGCGTAATTACGCAGGGTCGCATCCGAGAACCCCATCAGTGCAGCGGCCTGCCGGGTGCTGATCGGCGCCTCGTCGGCCGACGCGCCAGCGGCCTGTGCGGCGCGAGCTGGCGCTGGTCCTGCGACCTTATCAAGTACCGACGACATGGCCTTTACCACCACGAAGAGCTTGTTGAACAGCCTTGTCCCGGATCTGCGCCGGGCGGGCTGCAGGCGCGCGTGCTGGCGCCACCGGCGCGGCGGCACCCGGCGCCGGTGCGTCCGGAACCTTGGGCAGCTGGGGAAGCGTCGACGTGTATCGAACCGTCTGCGCGCGCCAGAAGAGCTGGATCAAGGCGCCGGGGAGTTGGCGGGACCAGTGAAGGATCGCCGAGCTCTCCTGCTGCTGGGCGACCATCAGTGCGCTCATCCGCGCCGCGTGGTCGATCAGGCGACTCATCGCACCGGGCAGATCCGGCGCCGGCTCGACGACGCGCATGTCGACAGGCGCATTGTGGCGCGCCAGGGCTTCGGATAAGCGATTGCGGGTGCTCAGCACCGACTCGTGCCACGAAGCCACGACCTGGCGCGAAGTGTTTGTAGTAGCGTCGTGTGGGGCGGCCTCATCCAGCAGGCGCAAGAACGGCTCGACGTCACGCTCTGCGCGGTGCAGCAGGTCGAACAAGCGATGAGCGGCTTCGATCCGCGGGTCGGCTTTGCTCTGCTCCCCCACGCGGGCTGCAGCTACTTCAGCTTGGGCGCGCTCTTGTGCTGCAGCCCGTTCAGCCGCCTCTTCAGCTGCCGCGGCCTCGGCCGCGGCCTGGGCGGCACGCTGCTGCTCCAGGCGTTGCACCTCTTCACGCGCTGCGGCGGCTGCGTGCTCCTGAGCCTCGACCCGTGCGAGCTCGGCATCACGCTTTCGCTGCGAAGCATTGCGATCTCGGTGACGGAGCAAGGCGAGAGCGAGGATCGACAAGGCTGCTATGCCAGCGCCAAGATAGATAGGCCAATATGCGGTTTCGTGCTGCTCGGCGCCCGACTGGGGTTGTGCTGCAGGTTGTCCTGCGGAGGGCGCTGACGGCCGGGCAACTGGTGCCGGTGTGGCGGCGTCCGCCGTGGTCGGGGCGGGCGCCTGTACGGGCAGGCCCTCGATCAGCCGTGGATTCGGAAGGACGGCATCGGCTTGGGTCGAGACATTTTCGCCGCGATTCGCTGCAGCTCGCGGTGAGGCGTCGGCGGCCGGCACAGCGGCATCATCTTCCGAGGGCTTAGTGCCCGAGATCGCCTGAGCCGTTTCGGGCTCCGGCACCGCCTCCGCGCTATGGATCACACCATGTTTCGAACGCTCAGTGCTCTGGTGGCGAGCGGTACCCTTGGCCGACGTTGCGGCACGGGCCGACAGTTGTTCTTCCTTGGCCAAGGAATGGCGGGGCTCTCCGCCATGAGAGCAGGCAGAAAACGACGCCAGCAAAGCCAGCGCGATGACGCGCTGCGCCATTTGCGGCCGGGGTGGCGTGTGCCGGAACTTAGCCATGATCAGCTTCCGAGCGCGGGATCATCTGACCACGGACGCCACGGTTCGGGACGGCGACGCTCAGGGTGTCATAGGTGCAGTCGCCGATGACCTTCGAATTGACGCCCAGGTGCAGGTCGCCGACGTCGACGTTCGCCGGCTTGCCGGTCGCGCCCACGTCACCTTCGATCCACAGGGCGGCCGCGCGGATGTGTCCCTGTACCGAGCCGCCCGGCATGATGAGGACGCGGCCGGCGCACTCGACGCTGCCCATGACGGTGCCGCGGATTACCAGGCTCTTCTTGCCACCGATGCGGATTTTGCCTTCGATGACATCGTCGACGCCGATCGCCATGCTGATATCGAGGGTCTCGCACAGGACGTCGGCGGTCGTGCCCTTGCCGACGTGCTCTGCAAAGCTGGATTCGTTCGGATTGCTGCCAGGCTTGAAGGTGTTCACGCGAGGCGGCGCCGAACCAGTGCCGGTTTGGTGGGCGTGCTGATTTCCCTGGGTAACGTGGGGGTTGTCGAGGGAAGGAATGTCGCCGAGGGTGAGGTCTTGGTGGTTCATTTTGGTGTAGCTCCTGATTGAGGGGTAACGAGTTTGGGATCGGCCTGGAATACCACGGTCTGGCGATCAGTAATGCGGGTTGCGGTGAACCCGCGGTGAACGGGATCAACCGCGTCGAGCAGGTAGCGGCCGTCCGGAAAATATTTGCCAATGGCGACTTGCACCGTTTGTTCGCCCATGCGGCAGCTGACAGCGGTCTTCCCGATGCCCGCGACCAGACATGGCGCCGGCGCCGTTTGTCCTAGCGAATTCACGTTCTTCTGCCACCACAGCATCGCTATGAAAGCCGCCGCTGCAACGATCAAGCCGCAGCCGACGCCAATGGCGACGCTCTGCCTGGTTGCCTTCTTCAGCATTTCTGCGGCCAGCAGGCGATATTCGTCAGGCTGGACACGGACGATCGCCACCCTTGTGATGTCGTAGCCACCGTCGCTGCGAGGCTCCAGTCCATTTGGCGGGCCCGGCAGCAGCCTCGTAGCGCCCGCGTAACGCTCATTGATCACGAGCGGCGTCGTGATCCGCAGGCCTTCCTTCGGAAACGTCAGAGCCGCGATCTGGGCATCACTCATGCCATCTAGCCTGCGTATCGTGTCGTGAAGGGAGTCGCGTTGCATTCGAGGAGTTGCCTGAAAGAACTTTGTTGCGTATTATGGCCAAAAAACGTAACTAGAGTCTAATGATATATCATTAGGTTGTCCAGCAGAACTATTGCCTCATGTCCACAAATACGAACAAAAAGCCGGTCGATTACTTTGAATTCGCGGATCAGGCACAGACACCGTTTGTTGTTTTAGAGCACAGGGAAGGGCGTCTGCCGATCAAGCGATCACTCGTCACGCCGGCAGGCGCTATCGAGATCACCGGTGCAGACGGCGCTGTAGAGGTCCTCGGGTCGGTCGAGTACCCATGCAGCGTGGCGGTCCTGAAACGAATTCGCACTCACCACGAAGGCCTGTTGCTTGTCCAGGTCGATGTCAACCGCGTTGATGGGCTTAGCGAGCAGCTGCTGAGCGCACGATTCCACTAATTACTTATTCGAAAGCCATTGCCTTATGCCGAACCTTTTTTCCGTCCGCCGCGCAGCTGTTGCGGTAGTAGCGCTCCTGATGGCAGCTGCCACTGCACAGGCAGCCCCTGACCTCGAGGTTGTCAAAAAATCCGTCAAGGCAGTGACCAGGCTCGATGTCGTAAAAGTTGAGGCGTCGAAGATCCCTGGCCTGTACGAAGTGCAAGCCGGGAACCAGCTGTTCTATACCGACGCCAAAGGGGAATACATCCTTCTGGGCGCGCATGTGTTCGCAACGAAGGACAACGAGAACTACTCGAACAAGCGAATGAACGAGCTGGCCGGCTATAAGTTCGAGGATCTGCCGCTGAAGGACGCGCTCAAGATCGTGCGCGGCAATGGCAAGCGGGTCGTGGTGACGTTCGAAGATCCCAACTGCGGCTACTGCAAGCAGCTGAACAAGACGCTCGAGCAGTTCGACGACACCACGCATTATGTGTTCATGGTCGGCATGCTCGGAAATGACTCGACCGCCAAGGCGAAAGCGATCTGGTGCTCGGGAAATCCGGCGAAAACCTGGACAGACTGGATGATCGATGCCAAGCCCGTGTCGGCTCCGGCAAACGAATGCGAAGCGCCGACCGAGCGCAACGGGAAATTGGGCGAGCGCTACCGCATCCAGGGCACGCCGGCGATCTTCTTCCCGAACGGCGATCGCGAACAGGGCGCTATCCCTGCCGATCGAATGCTCAGGCACCTGGCTAAGCAGGCACAATAAACCACGAGATGCTGCAGCATGAGAAACGGGCCGAGGGATTATCCCTTCGGCCCGTTTTCATTTGGTGCGAGGAAGGCGCGCTTACGGACGCTGAGCTGGCGCTTCGGGAGTGTCCACGCTGCGGCCGGTCAGCACCGCCAGGTGGTAAATCGCGTTGTTCTCGGCCGTCTCCGGGAACTCGCCGCTCTCTTGCATCATGCGAGATACCATGCCGACCAGGTCGCCCAGATTGTCCAGGCTGGGACACGCGCCTTTGATCGGGAGAGCCAGGACCGGCCGCACGCCATGATCAAACGAAATTGACACCCGGCCGGACGTGACGCTTGCGTCGACGACGACTGACTGCAGGTAGCGGTTGAACTCGGTTGCGGCATCGTTGAGCGAAATGCCGGTCACACTTTCCTCCGGATCGTAGAGGAAGCGCTTCGTCTCGGGGCGGGTGGCGCCGGCGCGCACAACGGCGAAGTCGACGCAGGTGACGTTCGGAGGGGTGTCGGGAATGGTGAACATAGTGTTGTGCAGCGGTGGGCTGTTTTGATGGTGCGATTATATGGCAGTCGAGGGTGGCTTGAGAGTGTGGTTGCAACGCCATTTAGTGGGGCCGGCACCGGCCGCCCCGCAAGGATCTCGAAATCAGCCGCGAGGCGCTTCCGCTTCTTCGCCCTCGACGTTGTCGTGAGTCTCGTGGTGGCCGAGTCTCTCTTCCAGCCCCTGCAGGATGATGCCGTGCAGCTGCAGGACTTCCAGCACATCTTCTGGCCGCGAGGTGCGCCCCGCAGCGGTCATCGGGCGAACCGCGTGGTAGATTTCGCGTTCGAACTCGGCAAGGTCATCGACAGGTTGCGCTCGTTCGCGCGAGCAGATGGCGTCGAGCACCTCCGGCTTGGCCAAGATCCGAAGCACATCCAGACGGAGCGCATCGCTGTTCAAGTGCACGAAGATCGGAAAATCGCAGAAAGCGTTCTCGATCAACACGATGTCTGGATCGGTGCCGAAGCCATCGTAGCCGTTCGTGACGACGTCATCGATCCATTCATCACCCCATGCTTTGCGCGTTACGATCATGCCGGTGAGCAGTTGCTGGCGCTCTTCCTCCGTCAGGATGACGACGCGATCGCGCGCGTGCTGGCGGACGATGGTGGCCACCGCCATCTCGACGGCGCAGCGCGCTGCTGGCGTGTCGGCGATGGTCGATCCGAGCATGAGCAGAAGAGCTGCGGAAGCCGAAGGCGGCGCGGATACGCGGATGGCGCCAATCGCGGTGGTTTCGTCAGCCAAGGGCGTCAGCATGCCTTCGCCGCGCGCGATGTCGATACCCTGTTCGATCCCTGCGCGCATGGTCGAGGTGTCGATCTCGGCCGTGCTGGTCGCGTCGACGCTGATCAGGAAATGCGTTGGCTGGTTGGTAGTGTTTTGCATGATCGTTCTTTGAAATAGAGGTGCGTTACATCCGGGGCGCTTCGGGCTCGTCCGAAGCAACGCTGTCAGGTCCGGAAAACTCGCGGTCGGGGATCTCGCCGTCGATTCGCAGATCGAGGCGCGGGTCCGGACGCGCGCCCGGCGGCTTCGCCAGGTACTGGGTTTGCATGAGGGGGTTGACCATCGTGAGGTGCCCTTTATCTTTGCCTGCGTCCGCCCAAACCGAGCCCGAATCGATCGCGTACAGATTGCCGAGCTTCTGCATGCCTTCGAACAGCACGGTGTGGCCGACGAACACACGGCCGACGCCTGGCACGCCATCGGTGCGGCGTGTCTGGACACGCTGACGGGATTCGTGGAAGGTATCGCTCACGTCCATGCCAAGGGCCATCCTGGTCGCGTATTCGTCTCCCGCTTCGATCTTTGCGGTGAACGTCTGCCAGTCCATCCCCGGCGGGACGTCGGCGTGCACGATGCCGACCAGGCCGCGCGAAGTCTCGACCTCGATCACGAAGGGCAGGTCGTCGAACACCGCCGCGAGCTTCTCCAGTTCTTCGATCGATACGTCCTTCATCCAGCGCATGCCGTTGTAGTTCATTCGCGCGAGGGCATCAATGATTTCCCGATCGAGTGCGCCTTGATGCGAAGCGTCGACCAGCGCCCGGTCGTGGTTGCCGGCGACCGAATGGACGTAGGGCAGGCTGAGAAATTTACCAGCGCGCGCCGAGCCTGCGCCGCGGTCGATCAGGTCGCCGCCGACGAGAAGGCGATCGCACGCCGGATCGAAGTTTGCCGCCTTCATGGCGGCCCACACCAGGTCGTAGGCGCCATGGGGATCGGTGATGATGAGGTCGCGGCCGCGCGTGTTTCGAGGGAGCCTCAGTACGCGACGCTTCGGTTTTGTGATGATCAGTTCAGGCATGGCCTCGGCCCCTTACATGGACGGCGCGGCCGGCGCTTCGTCGTCGGCGAGATCCGGCGAGTCCGACTGGAAGACCAGGGCCGAGAACTGCGGCGCCATCTGCTTCAGGCGGTCGGTGCATAGCATCTCCAGCACGTACAGGTAGGCAGTGCGCTGAGCGCGGTGCCAGATCGCTCCCTGCTCGGCATTCATCGGGAACGGAGCATCAGCATGCTCGGCGCGTGTGGCCACCTTCAGGCATTTCTCGATTACGTCGGCGCCACTCGTGACGCCGCACTGGCCGAACAGCAGCTCCGCGATTTGCTGGTTCTGCGTATCCAGCGCCACGTCATCGCCGGGTACCTGGTCCAGGTTGTTGAACAGCTCGCGCACGCAGTCGCTGGAGACCATCTCCAGGCTGTGGACGTAGGCGCCCTTGGCCGCTTCATGATAGATGCGCGCGTCGTTACCCCTCAGCGGGAACGGAGCGTCCTCCGCAGCCGCACGGGTCGCCGTCGCCAGCTGGTCTTCGATCAGTACGATTCCATGCACAAGGCCATACGGTCCGTCCAGGGCAGCGCGCAAAGCGTCGTTGTCGGTGCGCCCCGAGGTGCCTGCGGCGCGCATCGGCGGCGTGGCGGCTTTCGGGAGCGGGAACGGTGAAGTAGTCATGTCGGGTCCTTTGAATGGTGGAAGTAACGCGGCGATACTAGGCGGAAGCGAAGAACGTGGTTGCACTTCCACCGCGCGCCGTTGCGGCACGTGCTTGGAGGAGGGCAGGTGGACATCGGCGCCGGCGGCGGTGATGATCTCGATGCACCGGGCAGTGACGACTCCGGCTGGTGCGCGATACGTAACGTAGAGCCGCGGCGCCCGGCCGCGTGTCTCCCGGTCGAACGCTGGCGTCCGGCAAAGCTCAAGCCTCACGGCGATCGCGCGCGCGCCGGCGTTGCCAGATTCGGTTTGCACGTTGACGAATTCGAAGTGCGGCGCATCGTCCAGGCACTGCTGGTAAGCGATGGCGCTGAGGAGCGTGGCCAGTCCCTTCCCGCCGAATGCCGGGTGCACGCCGAACGAGATATTGCAGCCCTGGGCGCCGGTCTCGCGGCTGGTGATGGTACCGGCCCAGGCTGCGGCTACGACCTGATCGTCGATGCATGCTGTGACGCAGAACGGCAGCTTTTGCCCGCGCCAATCGAGCAGCGGCATGATCAGGCCGACAGTGCGGCCGCACAGGTCGGAATAGCGATCCTGGTCGTTGGCCAACATGTCGCGCACGCGCGGCAAAGCGAAGCCCTGTCCCTCTGCATAGAGGTCCAGGCCCTGGTGATGGCCAATGAGAATCGGGGAAGGTGAGAGGAAGTCGTCGAGGAACATGGCGATCGCGTTGGTGAGCACGCGATCATGGTGCCGCAGGCAGCCGGGCGTGGTTGCTCCCGGCGTGGCGGATTACTTGGTGCCGACGTCTTTGAGGGCCTGCTTGAGCCGCGACACCGACTTCGCTTTATATCGACGCGTGGTGGTGATGGAGCCGTGCCTGGCGATTTCCTGGCCGAGCGTAATGTCGCCCGTCGCGTCGACGATCATAGTGACCTGCGTGTGCCGCGCGCAGTGCGAAGCGAAGCTCTTGAGACGTGTGGCAGAAGCCGGATTATCCGAGGCCAGAGCGATCGCGCTCGCGCGATCCAGCAGCTTCTTGACGGTTCGGTTGATCGTTTCCGGGTGTACGTTCCGCATGGGGCCGCGCATGGGGAGGATCAGCGGCGTGGTGTCCTCGACGTTGGACACCGGCAGCGCCGGCAGGCCACGTGCGAGCCTATACTCCCGCAAGCCGGATATGAACTGGTCGGCCAGGGGGATCGTGGACTCGACATTGCCCTTGCCGCACACGTCGAGCAACCAGGTCAGTTCGCCGTCCTCGTCGTTGTCCTGGTAGACGTCCTTGGCTACGGCCTGCGCCAGCTCGTGCCGACGTAGGGCAGCCCAGAGGAGCGCGGTCCAAGTCCATTTCTGCTGGTGGTACTCGAGTATGTGCCCCTCGCGTTTTACTTCTTCCAGCGCCTCATCGATGTACTTGCGTTCCAGCGCCGACAATGCCTTCTTGCGCGGCGAGGCTTTCTTCATGATAGAGCTGACCTTCAAGCGGCTGAACGGATTTCGCTCGATCCTGTAGTCACCTTCCAGGTGCATCTCGTTCATGTCGGCGTACATCGCCTTCAGCGCGCTTACGGCGCGGTCGACGCTGGCCGAGGCCAGTGGCCCAGGCTTGAACGGCTGGCGCTCCAGGCCGGCCCGGTCCAGCACATCTTGCGGTAGTGCCGTCTCCTTCGGCCCGGCGAGGAAATGCGAATATGCTGCGGCGTCCAGCGAGGTGGCCTTGTCGAGCCAGCGGTGGAAGGGCTGACCAGCTTTTACCCACATCAGCCAGGCCAGCCAACGGCGGGCCTCGAAACCGAAGGCGCGCTGCGTGTGCTCAGAATTTCGCTTCGAGGCGATCCAGGCGACGATAGCGGCAAGGTCGTCTCGGGCGACAGTAGGCGCCAGCGCCAACGGTGCCAAGGTCGGCTCTAGCAGGATCAGGTCACCATCACGCATGCGTTTCTCCTATTGCCGTCCAGGTTGCTGCCCCAACCAGCGCTGCGGCCGAGTCGGACAGCCGCAGCGCCGAGCCCCTGCACCGCTGGGAAGTGCGGCAGTTCGAGAGGTTGGACGATCGAGGCAATCTCGCTTGAGGGAACTGGACAGGCATCCAGTCATTGTAGAGCCGCAACGCTTCTCACGCAAAGGAATTGCGCACGCGGAATGCATCAAGTGACGGCAGTGCCGCATGGTCGATCTTGCAACCACGCCTGGGGTGTTTCCAGATAATCGCCGGACCATAACAGCCGGAGATTCGCCCCATGTCGGAGATCAAAAACCGCACTTTTGGCCACACGGCCGCAGCACTGATCGTGTTCGAGTCGACCACGGCTCAGCGCGCCCGCGCGTGGGATGACGCCGATTGCATGGATGACATCGAATACGCCGAAGAAGCTGACCTCAAAGCGCTGCGCCAGGTGCAGGTCGCGTTCCACAAGGACACCCGCGATATCAACAGCCTCGAAAGCTGCATGCGAATGGACCTGGCCTCGCTGCGCAGGCTGGCAAAAGGTTCGGCACCGGCCGCGCCCGACGCCAATGCGCTCGAGGGTGGCGACGCGCCGGACAATACCGAGGCCTCGGAAGACACCGATTCGCCTGCGCCGAGGTAAGCAAAATGGGCGATCGCGAAGTGGAAAAGGCCAGGCAGGAGGCCAGGAGGAGGAAGCGCTCGGGGCAGGCCGCATCGTACACGGCGGCGCTCTCGCAGCTGGCGGCCGAGAACGGCCACAAGGACTGGGCCTCATATGCCAAGGCTCTTGCCGCGGACCCTGGGCCAGCACCCGACTTCCGCGTGCGCCTGGTCAGCGCCGATGGCCAGGAAAAAGCCTTTACCCTCTCGATGAAGGGGGTGCTCGTCTTTCATGATCTGGATGAGACGGGTTGGGAGCTGCTGGCGCCTGCGGAGCGCGTGCAGCACGTCCTTGAGTGCGCGCTTTCCTCAAGGCGCGAGCGTGGCGATCTGGCGCCTTATGCGGCAGCACTTCTGGAATCGAACGTTCCATCCGTGGTCGTGCCAACGCGTGACGTTGGAGGCGAACCCGCCGACTTCGTCGTCGAGCTCGAAAGCCGCGCGGATGGGCGAAAAGAGCATGTTGGTGTGCAGCTGGCAGATCTGCTGGCATTTCACGGCATGACCCCGGCCGAGTGGGAAAGCAGTGGTCGGGAAGACCGTGAGGCTCTGGTTGAAGAGGTGGCGCTCTGGTCAAAGCGTAGTGCGGGCGATCTCGGCTCCTACTTCTCGCAGGTCGTCTCCGGCTTCGACGGGGAAAATGATGCCGGCGACTCGCCGCGGTAGATTTCGCACGCGGCCGGGACCTTGCTGGTGATCTGAGGCCGCAAAATGCACTAAATGCATCTCGCGGCCCTTGGATCAGGAGTTCAAGACACCGGCGGCGATGTCGGCTGCGGTGGACCCCAGGGGCTTGTTCCAGCGGTGCTCCGGGACTCTGTTCAGCCCGTCGCGCACGATCTGGTCCAGGTCCAGTGCCTTGGTCCTGGCGCGAGCTGCGGCCATCGCTTTTTCAACTCGCTCGGCGAAGCCGCCAGCTTCCAGGATGTCGGCCGCCACCAGGCGTTCCACCTGAAGCCGGGTCTGCTCGTCGAGCTCCTCCCGCAGCACCTGCTGCGGCGGCACCACCTTGTCGGCGTGCTCTTCGAATTTCATGTCGAGCCACCTGACGAACTCCGGCGACGTCATTGCGTTGAGCTCAACACGCTGCGTCTGCAGCCACTTCTTCCAGCGTGCGGGCACATACTCAGCGACCGGCAGTTGCCGATCGCGCTTGCCGCCCAGCTCGCGGAAGGTCTCGACCTGCAGGCCCATGTCCAGCGCTTCCCAAGGATCGAGGCCCAGATTGATCACGTGGACCTTGCGCGCGCCGCGCGCCCGCGTTGCCTCGGTCAGGGCCTGGTAGATCAGGGTGCCGGATGCGTCGGCGTCATGGATGCAGAAGAAGTAGATCTCCTCCTGGGTCTGGCCGATCAGGTCGAGAACGTCGCGCGCCGCGCGTGAGGCAAAGCCCTTGCTGGTCAGGAGGGCGCAGTCATTGCGCTCGGGCCAGCCGGTATCCTTCAGGATGCCGAAGAAACCTTCCTTCTCCGAATACAAAATTTTGTTGAACGTCCACTCCGGGCGCTCGTATTTCTCCACGTTCAGCGTGCCCAGCGGGATCTCTTGGCCGGTGTGCGGGTGATAGATCACGCCGCGGGCGTCTCGGTACAGGCCTGGCAGGTCGGCGCCCAGCTCGGCCTCGATATCGGTCACGATCTGGGCGAAGTAGTTGTAGTCGGGTTCCTTGCCCAGCTGCTCCAGCAGATAAGGACGAACCGCGTAGAAGAGCTGACGCAGCGAGTAGCGGTACTTCGCGTTGCCGCTGGCCTTCGCGATCGCTTCCTTCATGTTGGTCAGGATCACGTCCTTCTGCGACACGCGCACCACAGAGCTGCTTTCCTTGCGCTTCGCCTTCTTCGCAGCTTTCTCAATGACGTTCGACAAAGGCTGGAGGTAGCGCTGCAGGTCGGGCTCTTTGCCGTCAGTCGTGATGGGCATATAGGGTGTCGTCACGTTGATTACGATCCGCACCGGCTTGCGGCCGACCTCGAAGATGTGGCCAAGGCCACAGCCGATCAATCCAACCTGATGGGCTTTTTGGCGGATCACCTTCACTTCGCCGGTGATGGGCGTGCGGTTCACGAGCACGATGACGAGATCATCGGTGCCTTCCTCCTGAATTTCGACAAAGGCGTCGATGCTGTACGGGAGCTGTGCAGCCATGTTGGAGCCGACGGTAATCTCTCCCGCCGCATGGGCATACGACATCCCTGCGAGTTCGCCGATCTTGCCCAACGCGGTCGGCTTCGGTGCAGGTGACCTCTCCCTCAGCGCCGCCAGCACCGCGCTCGCCTGGTCGCGCGTGACCTCGCCCGACAGCGTAGGACCGGCAAGGCTGGCAGCGGCCTGCTGGGTGACGTCGCGGAACACGCCGCAGAGGTCCGCGAGCGGCCGGGTGCCGGCCGCCTTGCACATCTCGAAGAAGCTCTCGGCGTCGTACCACCAGGGAGAGGTCTTCCCCTTGTAGCTCTTGCCGGGGGAGGCGAATGCGATCGCGATTTCCGACCAGCCCAGCACGCTTTCGCCCACGGGAACGTCGGCGCCAAGGCGGATGCCGACCCTGGTCCCTACGCGCCGGGCCGGCGCCGGCGTCTGATTCACCTGGCTGGTGCCGTCGTCCAGCGGCCGCACGTCGAAGCGCTGGCCACCGGTCTCGATGAAGAGGGCACCACCCGACGCCAGCACCGCGCCAGAGACAACGCGAAGGCCATTGCCTAACGCGCCGCGCGACGGAACACGCACCATTTTCGACGACGTGAGCGGCCGCTGAATCGAGAACAGGTGCGCGATCGCCGCCGCGTTGGCCGGCAGGCCGGGCCCGTCGTCCTCCACATAGATCCAGTCGCCGTCGCGCTCCACGTGTGCGGTGGCGCCGGCGTCCAGCGCGTTATCGGCGAGCTCCTTGACCACGAGCGCCGCGAGCCGCCGAAGCGGTACGCCTGCCTTTTGGCCCAGGGTGCCAAGGCTGCGGAAGAGGGTCCAGTCTGGTCGTTCGAACATAATGTGGCTTCCTACCGTAGGTTGTGAGAGTGCTTTTCTGTCCTGTACTATGATAACGAAACGAAACAAAGTCTCGCAAACATCAATGGTAAAAGTTATGGACACCCGCTCAGCCGCCTGCTTTGACGAAGCCTTGGACTTGTATATGTCCGCTGTCTTCGGAGGCAACAATCAATGGCGCAACGCCTGCCACAGGGCTGCCAAAATCGCGGCAGCTGCATTACAAGAAATCCTGCCGGACACGCCGGTTCGTGCGGTCCTTGTGGAATTGGCCGCACACATGGATGACGGCAGGTTCCTCGTCCACATCGGGTGGAAGCACGATGATCGGCAGATTAAAGGGGAGTTCCCGATGCATTTGGCTGTCCAGATCGGCGACGACCTGCACGATCCAGGGTTTTGGCAGCTCGGCAAGAGTTCGACGCCCCTGCGTTTGCCCGCCACGCCGTATTTTTTCGGGCAAAACTGGTTCTCATATGCCCGGAGCGGCCGCGGAACCGATGCCGAGGGTATGACCTGGGTCCACGATGGCGCAAAGCCTGGCCTGAACGTTGGGTACCTGGTGCGGGAGGAGGGCCTGCCGGGACACATCACGGCGCACCTGATGGAGGATGGGGAAGCTCGAATCCACGCACGCATGGTACGGGTGGCGTACGGCGCGAAGGTGTCGACGTGAGCCGCGGTGTCCGCTTTGGCGAAGACGAGCTGCAGCAGCTGCTCGCGCGCACGCGCGGCGTCTCCGCGAGCGTCGGCGGAAATGCGGCGGGGGCGCCAGCTGCGGCCGCGCCGCGCGCCGATCCCGGTGCAGTAGCGCGAAAGGCCACAACGGCGGCCAAGGCTGCTAGGCCTCCGACGCCGATGAAGGTTACCGAGGACGAGCTGCAGATCAGCTGTTTTGAATGGATCGAGCTCATGCGTCCAGCGCATCCGATCCTCGAATGGGTCATTCACGTGCCCAACGGAGGTAAGCGGCCACGCGGCGCCGCCGGCAAGCTCAAGGCGATGGGTGTGAAACCGGGCGTCCTCGATGTCCTGCTGCCGCTGCCGTACAACGGCTGGTCGGGCCTGGCGATCGAGATGAAGGTGGGGAAGAACACGACCACTGAGCAGCAGGACGACTGGCTGCAGGTGATGGGCGCCTCGGGTTATTACACAGCAGTGTGCTACACGCTGGAAGACTTCATGGCCCACGTGAATCGATTCCTGGGTTCGACCTGCCCGCTCACGTCGAGCCAGATCTCGCTCGGCCAGTCCTCCTACCTCGCGGCGCGGCGATCACGCACATCTGTGTAACTCAAGGATGTTGCACCGGAAGTGCAGTTTTTTACGCTCAGATGCAAGTTTTCCGTCAAAACGGCGCTTTCGAGCCAAAACCACGATTTCCGCTGCATATAATCGATATGGATGTGCGGCAACATCGCTGCCGTACATGGAGCCCAACGAGATTTTCAATACTGAGCGCGACGCGCCCGACAGCCGGCCGGAAGCCGACAAAGGAGATACCATGAACCATAACCAATTCGTCAGATTGCCCGCCGAGCGGACCAGCGGGGGAGATTACGAAGCGATCGTCAATCACCATCTCATCAACTTCGCAGTGCCGTCAAAAAGTGGCCAGGTAGGCAAGACCATCGTGACACTGGCCCGCGGCCCGCAGAACCGTAACACGGTGGGCGCAAAGTGCGATCTCGATACGCTCGCCTTGAAGATCTCGCATTTGACCCCGGTGCGGGTCTATGGCACAGGAGAGGGGAAGGATATCGGCCCCGGACTCGTCAATCTGTCGCGCGTGGTCGAGATCACTGAGTATGAGAAATTCGTCAACCTGACGTTCGTCGACGGCGAAGAGCTCAACGTTACCAACAGGCTCGTTTGAGCAAACACTGGGGACCACAATGCAGGCAATTGAAAACGGCTCGCCTATCGAGGTTCGGCGTGATGGCGCCTGGCAACTACTCCAGTACGCCGACGACACCCCAGCGTTCCCCTGCAGGATCGGCCCTGTGGTAGATCTGCTCGCGTCGGCTTGGCTGTCGCTGCATATCGATGATGGCAGCGACTACGTCGAGCAAAACCGGCTCCAGGTGATCACTCCGCACTACATTAACGAAGCGGACGATCCAGTGTTGCTGCTTACCCGAGATGGGGTCCTGGTCGAGCAGCCGCTGGCCCTAGGCGTGCCGTTCGTCGCGGATCTGCTCGCGCCGCACGCGCTGCTGCCGCGCCGGTGGGCTGAACAGGTACTGGTGCATGGCCATAATGACTTCCCGGCATTCGAAGCGTGGTGGGAATCGCTCTACGACCGGGATGATGTGGCGCCAGTGCTCGCTTGGACGACGGTTGCAGCGTAGCCCCGTCGATTCATGAAAGGGGAGGCGGCGCCGTCGGGCGCCCGCCTTGGTGTTGCAGCCCCACACCCGGTCTCCCAGTATGCAGGGTACCTCCGGGTCACGCCTTGGCTTCGCCGCCGAGTGCCTCGACCAGGTCGGTCATCATCTTCGCCATCTCGCCAGTCATCAGCATCATGTCGTTGTCGAAGCGCTCGTCATCGCTGTAGGTGACGGTTTCATTTTCCCTGATCACGTCCAGCGCCTTGATGCTCTTGATCGCCAGCGAGTCGGTCAGGACAAACGAGATGCGGCTGTTCCAGGTCATGGCCAGGCGGGTGCACTGCTTGCCCGCGGCGATGTGGCGGCGAATGTCTTCCGGATCGAGCGAGTGCTTCACGTAGCGCACGGCGGCCTTGCTCTCGCCGGTGGCGCGCAGCTCGGTGTCCTGGTCGATCGTGAAGTTGTACGGCGCCTCGTCCGATTCTAACCAGCTGGTCATCACGCCTACGGGAGAGCTTTGCACGCGCAGCGATTCCAGAGGCATCTTGTCGACCGCCTTCAGCAGAAGCTTGAGCACGTCGTCGGCCTTCGATGGGCTGGCCGCGTCCACCACCATCCAGCCGTTCACCGGGTCGATCCAGGTGTACACCACGGAGTTGATGCTGAAGGCGCGCGGCAGCAGCTCGTCGGCCACACGCTCCTTCAGTTCTTTCATCGCCTTGCGGCCGACTGGGAAGCCCTGCTGCTCTTCCAGCTCGGCAGCCTTTGCCTTGGCCACCTGGATGATCACGGAGCCTGGCAGCAGCTTCTTCTCGGTCTGCAGGGCGATCAGCAGCTGCTTGTTCACGGTGCGCACCAGGTCGCCGTCCTTCGTTGGCGGCACCCATCCGGATGTCGTCAATTCAGCGCTGGTAGCGGGACGGAAGGCTTGCGACGCCAGCAGCTCATTGAGCCGTTCGGCGGTCATGTCGTAGCCAGCAGGGAGGCGGTAAATCTGTGCGTTTCGGAAAAACATGGTTAGGTTCCCTCGTTGTGATTTCGATGGAATGACTATAATACAGAACAGAAATTGCCCTAAGGTATTATTGTTGCAACCACGCCTGTCCAGCGTGTTCGGCAGGTGTTGCAACCACGTGTGATGCTCGCGCGTACGATTTGAGCGTCCAAACCACACATGAGGAACAGGTAATGTCCAAGCAACCAACCCGCGCTTTCGCCACCGCTTTCACAGCGGCCATGACCGACGTCGCTGTCCAGGCCGCGCGTCACGAAGTGATCTCGAAGCGCATGACTGCAGCTGCAACGGCGGTGATCGCCGGCATGGTGATCGGCCTGACCGCTGCGCCTGCCCCGGCTCAGGCGCAGAACAACAACGCAGTGGCGCGCTCGGCGATCGATGTCTTGGGCGGCGTCGTCGGCGGTGCCATCGGCAGTCAGTTCGGGCGCGGGAACGGGAAGAAGGCAGCCACGGTGGCGGGCGCGGCCGTCGGTGTTTGGGCAGCCGAGGCCGCGCAGACCGAAATGGCGCAGTCGTCGACTGGCCGCGCCGTTACCGGCAATTACGATTCGTTCGGGCCGGTCATCGCTTCAGGCTGGAGCAATACCCGCGTGCCGGCCTCGGAGCCGGTCGTCGTTCATTCGCGCGGCGCGCAGCCCGAGGCCGTGTACACCCGCCTGCCGCAGCGCCAGGCGCAACTCCAAAGCGGCACGACGGAAATGTCGGAGGAGCGCATGGGGAAACTGATCGCGTTGGAGGGCTCCTTCCTCCGGACGCGTGATGCCTATGCCCGCGCCATCTTCGCCTCCGAACAGGCGGAAGACGATGCGGTGCTGGATGCCGGCGGCGGGGTCCAGGGGAAGCTGACCGCGACCCGCGCCCAGCAGCGCAAAGCGCAATCCGACTTCGATTCGGCGCGGGACACCTTCGTTAACGCCGTTCAGCACATGGGCGAGCGCGGCTACGACGTCCACTATTTCGCGCACTCGTTCAAGCTCTCGCAAGCACGCGTAACCGCCGGCGACATGAGCCGCGGCGACGTGGTCCGGGTGACGCGAGGCGCTCGCATCGTCGAGCATTACGATGAGGCGGACAGCGTGCGCGGCGAGAGCTTCCGCAGCCGCTGATCCCCTCGATCCACCAGCAGCGCCACCAGGCGCTGACCGCCGGCGGCGCCGCGTTCGCGACGGCGCCGAACTTTCTTCAAGCAGGTATGGACATGCAAAAGACCACATTCAATGAAGCCCTCTCGGATATCAGGGTGCCGCCACGCCACATCGACGCCATGATCCGCGAAACCGCAGTGTCGCTCGGCGATCATCGGCTTGACGACCGCCTGCGCGGAGAGCCCGGCTTCCACCTCAAGGCCGTAGATCTGACCCAGGGCCTGGTAGTCGCGATGACCCTGGCCCAGACCATGCGTCCCGAAGAAAAATTCGAACTGATGATGGGGCCGGAGCGGTTTGCCGGCGGCGACACCTGCCTGGAGAAACTGGGCATCGCCATGCTCGAGCAAATGCTGCAGGTGCCTCGGCTCGGGAATGAACTGGTACCGGAAGAGACCATGCAAGAACGCGGGCGCGTTATCCAGAACTGGGTCTGAGCGAAGAAAAAGGCCCTGGACGAATCGCAGGGCCGTTCATTACCGGGCTCGTCAAGCGCCGTGTGTTTGTCGGCGACGCAGGCCCGTTTTGGCGTAAAACAGTGGTAACTGTAATGGCGCGGCAAGCGTGCCGTCGATGCCTATCGGTCGCAGCAGAATCGACGCTGTTCCCCCTTCATTGATACACACGCCCTCGACACGGGCCGTATTCGCGCCGCCGCACATGGCGGCGACTTCGACGATTCCCCCAGCCCCAGGCCGCAGTAGCGCGGCAGCATCGTGCCAATATGCTCCCGCGCCGCCTCAGCTGCGGCCGCCACGGCGACAGCGAGATCGAGAGGTAACTCGGAGGCCGGGAAGGCGGCAAGTGCGGCCAGGCTCGACAGGTGCTGGTAGAGGACGTCGACCTCGGCGCCGCGCGAGGCCGGCGTGTTGGTGTAGCAGGCGCGCGCCAGCATCACATTCCCGATGGGCGTTCAGCCCCATCGTCGGCGTCGTCATTGCGCTCGTCACCGCCACGTTCTGGGGCCAGTCGGCTGCTCGGCGAGGAACCGGTCAACTCGGAAATCTCCAGGCGGTGATGCTCAAGGCTTTCGCCTCGGTCCCGGTCCGGTTCGAAGCCTCCGCCGATCATGTTGGCCAACTGGGCCTCGCTAGGTGGCGTAGCCGACCAGGTTGTGTAAAGGGTGTCGCCGAACCGGTGAGCGTGCGTGACGACGTAAGGCTGCAAGCCATCGATCTGATACGCGCGCTCCAAAAGCGCCTGTGCGAGCGCGCGGAGTGTATCTGCCGGCAGCGCAGCAGCAGCTGATGCGCCAAGCGCCGCGCTCGCGCGCGCATCTGCCGCTTCGAGCGCTTTGATCAGATCCGCGTGCTTCTCCTGCACCGAGTCTTCCTCGCCGTGCCAGGCACTCAGCGACGCTCCGAGCTGCGCGTGCAAGTCAATCGCGATCGCGGCGAGTGTTGGCGCAGCAGCGACTAGGTGGCCGAGGGCGTCCGGCTGGCGTGGCGGGACAATACAGATGACAGTGTGGTCTTCTTGTCCGATGACCATTCGGGCGGCCGGGTCGTACTGCCAAGTTTTTTGCAGATCGCTCATTGTGTTCTCCGTTAAGGGGTGGGGCCGGGAGCCGGCTCGGTTTTAGATTCGTGTTCGTCTTCGACATGGGGCTCTTCCGTCGCGCGTCGCTGTGCAGGGCCGATGTGAACGTAAGCGCAGTACTTGCGCACGAGATCCTGGGCGCCCGCGCCATAGCGACTGGTTTCGCCAAACTTCAGCGCATGGATGTCGAGCGCTTCGAGCGTCCCATTGGAGAAACGGATCGGTGCGTCCGCTGGCATGTCGGACGCCTCGTAGCTGACCAGTACTTCGTGCAGCCAACGGTGCATGCCATGGGCATCTGGTACCGGGTTCAAGGCGTTGCGGACCCACACGTAGGGGTAGAGCGCATGCGGTGCGCGCTCGGCAAAAAACTGCTCCAGCGCCGCCGTGGTGATGGCGTGCGTCACGGCGCGAGACTGGCCGGTGGGCAGCTGAACCAAGCTGTCGAGAAAACCGGCTTTCTTCGCTGGGAAGGTATTCCAGAGTGAAGGGAAACGGCGCCATTCCGGCTCGCTGGCGCGCCGGCGAACAGCAGCTTCGTGATCAAAGGGGCAGGAGGAAAGCATGTGTGTTCTCGGTAGGAAATCGAACGGTGCCACTGTATAGACCAAGCAGGCACGTGGTTGCACCTGCTGGCCACTAGCTGCATGCGGGCGCCAGCCGGGCGCGGCCGCCGATCTGGTGCTGGCCGACCAGCTGCTGCATGCCGGCGCCGGCCGGCGCCGACCGAGAGCTGCTGCCGCGCGTGCGCGCCGCCGACTTGGCGCTGGTCGACCAGCAGCTGCATGCCGGCGCGAGCCGGGCGCCGGGCCGAGAGCTGGTGCTGCGCATGCGCGCCGCCGGCCGCCGCCGCGCAGCGCGCGCCCGCGCCCCGACCTGGTGCTGGCCGACCAGCTGCTGCATGCCGGCGCCAGCCGGCGCCGGGCCGAGAGCTGGTGCCGCGCGTGCGCGCCGCCGGCGGCCGCCGCGCAGCGCGCCCCCGCGCCGTCGATCTGGTGCTGGCCGACCAGCTGCTGCATGCCGGCGCCGGCCGAGAACTGGTGCTGAGCGTGCGCGCCGCCGGCG
>Ga0209023_10000059_pt1 | contig 182997 bp, 138 predicted proteins | sample LakOneMetagenome_FD_187468 | JGI IMG/M metagenome (GOLD analysis project Ga0209023, IMG submission 187468) | Freshwater and sediment microbial communities from Lake Erie, Canada (SPAdes) (version 2) | ecosystem: Environmental > Aquatic > Freshwater > Lentic | place: Lake Erie, Canada... | reverse complement strand
CCTGTGCACGTAATGCCTGCATTGGTATACACCGGTGTTACTGTTATTAATGCTGTTACTGGCGATAAGCCGGTATTTACTGCTGTAAAGCTTGGTATATTACCCGTACCGTTAGCCGCCAGTCCTATTGAAGGTGCGCTGTTGGTCCACTGGAAGCTGAGTGCTCCTGTTGGGCCCGTGGTAGGACTGGTAAAGTTGATCGGAGCTGTAGAGCTTCCGTTACACAATACCTGGCCCGCTACCGGGTTCACAACCGGTGTCGGGTTAACGGTTATCGTAAACGTGATCGCTGTGCCTACACAACCACTAGGGCCTACAGGTGTTACCACAATCGTGGCTACCAATGGTCCGTTGGTTGCATTCGTAGTTACAAACGGAGCTATATCTCCAGAACCACTCGCTGCCAAACCAATGGCCGGTGTACTGTTGGTCCAGTTGTATACCGTACCCGGTAAATTACCCGATGTGCCATTGAATGGTATCACCAAGGTGGTTGCTCCCGTACAGTATGCTTTATTAGCAACTGCCGCTAACGTTGGTACAGGGTTCACCGTGATAGTAAAGGTTTTTGATGCACCCGTGCAGGTAGTTCCTGCATTGGTATAGCTTGGTGTTACGGTTATGGTTGCCGTCACCGGTACGTTCGACGGGTTCAGCGCTGTAAAGCCTGGTATATTACCCGTGCCGGATGCAGCTAAACCTATTGAAGGCGTATTGTTGGTCCAGTTGTATACTGTACCTGCTACGGCTCCTGTAAAGTTAACAGGGGCTGTTGGCGTGTTGGCACATACTGTCTGGTTGGCCGGCTGGTTAACCGTTGGCGTTGGGTTCACTGTTATGGTGAAGGTTACCGGTAAGCTTACGCAGGTAACACCGCCATTGGTATAATCCATCGTTACGGTTATCGTAGCCACTACCGGTGTATTGCCTGCATTGATCGCATTGAACGATAAGATATCGCCCGTGCCCGATGCTGCCAGTCCGATAGATGGCGTATTGTTGGTCCAGTTAAATACCGCTGTACCGCCGCTCGATGGCGTGGTAAAGTTGATATTAGCCGTTGGTGCTCCGTTACATACAACCTGGTTAGCTACAGGATTAACTATTGGTGGAGGGTTAACCGTGATCGTAAACGTGATTGGCGTACCCACGCAGCTTACTGCGCCATTGGTATACGTTGGTGTTACAGTTATCGTTGCTACTACAGGTGCATTGGTCACATTCACCGCTGTAAAGCTGGCGATATTACCCGTACCCGATGCTGCCAGTCCGATAGATGGAGCACTGTTGGTCCAGTTGTAAACAATGGTACCACCAGTTGTTGGACTGCTGAAGCTAACCGCTGTTGTTGGCGCTCCGTTACATACAACCTGGTTGGCTACAGGATTAATAGTAGCAGTTGGATTAACAGTATAGGTAAAGGTTTTTGGAGTGCCTGCGCAGGTAAGCGTTCCTGAACCCAGGTAAGTTATTACTACCTGGCCGTTGCCGGTTTGTACCCCGGTAGTTACACTGCCGCCCAATACACCACCTGTATAAGATGAGCCTCCGGCGCCACCGCCACCTGCTCCTTTATCATTACCTGAACAGCCTGCAGTACCTGCTGATCCGCCGCCGGCGCCACCGCCTCCAACGAATCCGCCGCCACCACCGCCACCGCCAGGAATACTTCCGAAGCTGAAGCAGCAGCATGCCTGTCCGGCACCGCCGTTACCACCAGTACCTGTTGCTACGCCTGCTGTACCCGGTGCTCCCAGGAAGCCTGCGCAACCGATACCGGCTCCGCCAAAGTTTGATCCGATGGCTCCAAATCCGCCTCCTGCCTGTCCTCCACTGGTTGCAGCATTGGTACCATTGGCACCATTGCCATCCCCATTACCACCAGGTCCACCGGTAATGGTTGAACCACTTTCGCAGCCTCCACGTCCGCCGCCTCCGCCGCCGCCGGCTACTATGATCCTGTCGGCTGCTGTAGCGCCAGGGAAGCGTACATCACTGGCACCACCACCGCCACCGGCTGTGTTGGCACCTGTTCCGCCGCCATTAAATCCGCCGGTTGCCCCGCTGGCTGCACCGCCTACAAATATATTCAGTACCTGGCCCGGTGTTACCGTCAGGGTACCTGTTGCTTTAGATCCTCTTCCGCCAAATCCACCGGAAGTTGGGCCGCCATTACTATTACCACTGGCTCCCTGTGCACCCTGTGCTCCATAGGTATCAATGGTTAATGAAGTTACCCCTGCAGGTACCGTAAAGGTTTGTACTGCACCTGTAAAATTAAAGGTGGTTACAACCGGCACTGATGGTGCAGGTGTTGTAATGCTTGGGGTTACTGTAATAGTGGCTACGTTTGGTGCATTGGTTGCATTGGTACCGGTAAAGGCTGGTATATTGCCTGTACCGCTGGCACCAAGTCCAATGCTTGTATTGTTATTGGTCCATGCATACGTAATTGTACCACCTGTTGTTGGCGTGGTAAAGTTCGTAGGCAGGAATGAAGTATTGTTACATACTACCTGGTTAGCCGGTTGGTTAACCTGTGCAGTAGGATTAACAGTTATAGTGAACGTTTTTGGAGTACCAGGACAAGGTACGCCAGCTGCAGCCACCCCATAGGTGATCACCACCTGGCCATTGCCGCTTTGTACGCCCAGCGTGGTAGAACCTGCACTTACACCTCCGGTAAATGAAGTTCCGCCGGCGCCGCCGCCGCCACCGCCTTTGTCATTGCCGCTGCAGCCCGTGGTACCTGCTGATCCGCCGCCACCGGCACCGCCGCCAACAAATCCACCACCACCACCGCCACCGGCAGGAATACTTCCTGCGCTGAAGCAGCAGCAACTTTGGCCATTACCGCCATTACCACCTAAACCAGTTGCATTACCAGCTGTACCTGGCTGGCCTAAGAAGCCTGCGCAGCCAATACCGGCTCCGCCAAAGGCTGATCCTATCGCTCCAAATCCACCACCGGCACTACCGCCCGATGTGGGTGCATTGGTACCATTTACGCCATTGGCATCTCCGTCACCGCCGTTTCCGCCGGCTACTGCTGCACTTTCACAACCGCCTCTTCCGCCACCGCCGCCACCGGCTGCTACCAGGATACGGTCGGCTGCTGCTGAACCAGGGAATCTTACATCACTGGCTCCGCCACCACCACCGGCATTCTGGCTTCCGCCAAATCCACCACCGTTATAACCGGCAGTTGGAGTGGCTCCTGCACCTCCTACAAATATATTCAGTACCTGGCCAGGTGTTACTGCCAGTGTACCACTTGCTTTGGTTCCTTTTCCTCCGTTTCCTCCGCTAGAACTATTACCTCCTACAGCTCCGGCTCCGCCCTGTGCGCCGTAAGCATCAATGGTTATGGATGTTACGCCTACAGGCACCGTGAAAGTCTGCATAGCACCAGTGTACAGGAAGGTTTGTGTTACCGTTGATACCGGTGTATAAACCGGGGTTACTGTAATGGTACCCACCAATGGTGCATTGGTTGCATTGGTTCCGGTAAAGGAAGCTATATTACCCGTACCGCTGGCAGCAAGGCCAATGGCAGGTGTACTGTTTGTCCAGTTAAATACCGTACCCGGTGTGGTAGTTGTAAAGTTTACAGGCGCTGTTGGTGCACCGTTACATACCACCTGGTTGGCAGGTTGATCTACCTGGCCGGTTGGGTTAACTGTTATTGTAAATGTTATTGGAGTACCGGTACATGTTACACCTGCATTGGTATACGAAGGTGTTACTGTAATGGTTGCTGTAACTGCTGCTGTACCAGTATTAATTGCAGTAAAACTTGGAATATTTCCGGTACCGCTGGCTCCTAATCCAATGGTTGTATTGTTATTTGTCCAGCTGTAAACAGTTCCTGGTACAAAACCGGTAAAGTTTACTGCTGCTGTTGGTGAACCATTACATACGCCCTGGTTTGCAACAGGGTTAACTGTTGGAGTTGGGTTGACTGTGTAAGTGAAAGTTCTTGGTGTACCAGGACAAGGGGCACCGCCAGGAACCAAATAAGAGATTATAACCTGGCCATTACCCGACTGGATACCGCTATTTGTTAAGGCACCCGTTACGCCGCCGGTATATGATGAACCGCCGCCGCCGCCGCCGCCGGCACCTTTATCGTTGCCTGAACAGCCTGCAGTACCGGCTGATCCGCCGCCACCGCCGCCACCGCCTAACTGGCCGCCACCGCCACCGCCACCGCCCGGAATACTTCCGAAGCTGAAGCAGCAACATGACTGTCCTGCACCACCTGAAGCTCCGCTACCAGAAACTGCAGTTCCTCCCGGAGTACCCAGGAATCCACCGCAACCAATGCCAGCTGCACCAAAAGCTCCTTGTACGGCACCAAAATTACCTCCAAAGCCACCGCCGGCTACACCACCGGATGTTGGTGAGTCGCCTCCGTTAGCTCCTACGCCGCTACCTCCTGAACCACCTGTACCGCCAACACCTGCTGCTGCGGTTTCGCAACCAGCGCGGCCACCGCCACCGCCGCCACCGGCTGTGATCACACGGTTTGCTTCAGCAATTCCTCCTGCCCTTACATCTGAGGCTCCGCCTCCACCGCCGGCATTGGTGCTTCCTCCATTTGCACCGCCGTTAAATCCTCCCGTAGGTGTGGCCCCCTGGCCTCCTACAAATATATTCAGTATCTGGCCAGGCACTACTGCCAGGTTGCCCTCGGCATATCCGCCCAAACCACCGGAACCTCCCGCAGTTGAGCTGCCGCCGATTGCACCCGAACCACCCTGTGCTCCCCAGGTTTGCAGGAATACAGACGTTACTCCCGCAGGAACTGTAAAGGTTTGTATACCTCCTGTAAAGTTGAAGGTTGCCGATCCGCTGGTTACCGGTACAAAAGATGGTGTTACTGTTACGGTTGCTACAACCGGTGCATTGGTAGCATTGGTTGCCGTAAAGCTGGCAATATTACCGGTGCCACTGGCTGCAAGGCCAATGGATGGCGTATTGTTTACCCAGTTAAATACCGTACCCGGTACGGTGGTTGTAAAGTTAACCGGAGCTGTCGGGGTATTGTTACATACCACCTGGCTGGCAGGTTGATTTACCTGGCCGGTTGGGTTAACGGTTATTGTAAATGTTGATGGAGAACCCACGCAGGAAACACCATTGGTATAGGTCGGTGTTACTGTGATGGTTGCAATTACAGGGGCTGAACCTGCATTGGTAGCTGTAAAGCTGGGTATATTACCCGTGCCGCTGGCTGCAAGGCCAATGGATGGGGCATTGTTGGTCCAGTTGTAAACGATCGTTCCACCTGTTGTTGGACTGCTGAAGCTGACAGCTGCCGTAGGTGTATTGTTACATACTGCCTGGTTGGCAACTGCATTTACCGTTGCAGTTGGATTTACTGTTATATTAAATGTTCTTGGAGTACCAGTACAGGTTGCCCCTGCATTGGTATATAATGGGGTAACAGTTATGGTTGCCGTAACCGGAGCATTGGTTGCATTGGTTGCTGTAAACGAAGCAATATTACCCGTGCCTGCAGCAGCAAGGCCAATAGATGGTGTATTATTTGTCCAGTTGAAAATAGTACCTGCTACCGCACCGCTGAAATTAACGGCTGCGGTACCTGCACCATTACAAACCACCTGGTTGCCTACTGCATTTACAGTTGGTGTTGGGTTAACCGTGATGGTAAAGGTAATAGGAGTACCGGTACATACACCATTCACCGGTGTTACGGTGATGGTTCCGCTGATGGCTGCCGCACCTGCATTGGTTGCCGTAAAACTCAGGTTGCCGCTTCCGCTGGCACCCAAACCAATGGCTGTATTTGAATTGGTCCAGTTATAAGTAGTACCCACATCACCACCACTGAAGCTAACAGATGCTGATGCTCCATTACAGAATCCCTGGTTGGCAACGGCATTCACCGCCGGTGCCAGCACCGTAACGGTCTGCGAAGCAGTTGCGCTACAGCCTATATTACCATATCCTAAAGTAACTGTATAACTGGCCGTTCCTGAATTATGAACAATTGATTGTGTAGTTGCACCACCGGGGCTCCATGAATAAGAATTAGCAAATGGTGCAGTTAAGGTAACCGGAACACCACTGCATGAAGGACTGGCTGGTGACACTGTAATACCTGAAGCATCCCTTGGCACATTTACATTTACTGTATAAGCACCGCATCCTGCACCAGAATTCACTTCATGTATCACTACAACCACCGTTCCGTTTGCAGGAATAGTTAATTCCATAAATGCAGGAGTTGTATAAGATGAACCAACGTCGGCCAGGTAATTGGTACAAGGCGAAGCCGGGTTAAAGCTGCCTGTATAAGCCACCATAAATATATTAGTACCGCAGCTGTTGGTAGTACCTACCGTTGCGCAAACCGGTACATTACGCACATTGGTAATGGTATAAGCGTCATAGAACCTGGCGCCCGTAGTTGTAAATGTACCGGGGCATGCCTTGGGCGCTGCACAGGTAGAAATAATTGCAAAACGATTGATACGTCCTGTCTGCTGCGGATCACCGGCCCCGATTGAACCAGCGAACTGGTAGTCAGCCATAATAACAGCAGCCGAATCGTTGGCTATACAACCAAACTGGTTGGTAACTTGTAAATTATAAATGCCTGATATGGTTACTGCCTGTGTTTGGGCCGTTCCTCCAAAAGCTACATATGGACTTTGTGCATCGCCTGTAAGGCTGCGTGCCCATACATAAGTATAGTTAGGATCTGCCGGACCAGAAAGTGTAACTGACGGGGATTGACAGAAAGCTCCGCCACCGGTTACCGTAAATGGTGCCGGAGCTGGGTTAACTGTTATGGTACCGGTTGCTGTAACTACGCTACAACCGCCGGTTAATGTTACTGTATAAGTAAATGGAGAACCAACCGTTGTGTTTGGAGCACCGGCAATGGTTACCACATTGCCTGCCCAGTTACCGTTTACACCGGCAGGTAAGCCACTGAATGTAGCTCCTGTAGCACCGGTTGTTGAATAGGTAATATTAACGATCGGCGTATTGATACAAACCGATTGGTTTGTAGTTGCAGCTGCCGAAGTTAGTGTAATAGTGTTGTTAGGATTAACAGTGATGGTACCTGTTGCTGTTACTGCACCGCAACCTCCTGTTAAGGTAACTGTATAACTGAACGGAGAACCAACCGTTGTTGTTGGTGAACCACTGATAGTTACCACATTGGCTGCCCAGTTACCGGTTACACCAGCAGGTAAACCACTGAATGTAGCACCTGTTGCACCGGTGGTAGCGTACGTAATATTGGTTATAGGCGTATTGATACACACGGTTTGTGCATCGGTACCAGGCGCAGATGTTAACGTAACCGTATTAGCAGGGGTAACAGTAATGGTTCCGTTGGCAGTGATGTTGCCACAACCACCGGTTAAAGTTACTGTATAGTTAAATGGTGAGCCAACTGCTGTTGTAGGTGTTCCGCTGATGGTTACCACATTGGCTGCCCAGTTGCCGGTTACGCCGGCAGGTAAGCCGCTGAATGTAGCTCCAGTAGCACCGGTGGTAGCATAAGTAATATTGGTGATCGGCGTATTTACACAAACTGTTTGTGAAGTAGTAGCCGCTGCCGAAGTAAGGGTGATGGTATTGTTTGGATTAACCGTGATCGTTCCGGTAGCAGTTACCGTTCCGCAACCACCGGTTAAGGTAACCGTATAAGTAAATGGCGAACCTACCGTTGTTGTTGGAGAACCGCTGATGGTTACCACATTGGCAGCCCAGTTACCGGTTACACCTGCAGGTAAACCACTGAAAGTTGCCCCTGTAGCACCAGTTGTTGAATAGGTGATATTAGTGATTGCTGTATTGATACACACTGTTTGTGCATTGGTACCAGCTGCCGATGTAAGCGTAATGGTATTGTCAGGTGTTATTGTAACTGTTGGTTTGGTACTTAACACAATACTGCATGGCGCTGCGCCAGGTACATCGGTTTGCCAGGTACCTGCATTGGCAGTTGAATTAATCGCATTGGCAGAATAATCTTTTGGATTACCTGCACCTTCAATCAGCCACCAACTGGCAACCAATGTTGGGTTGCCGGTACTTGTTAAGAAAGCAGCCTGGTTGGCAGCTATCTGGGCCTGTGTGCGTACACTATTCCAGATACGTACATTATCAATGTTACCATTAAACTGGTTGAAGTTACCTTGCTCAGCTCCAATGTTTCCACCTAAGCTTTGTACAGCTATAGCAGGCACACCTGCTACTGTTCCGATTGAAGTTCCATTTACAAAGAATTCAACCGTACCTGATGCATAGGTACAGGCAATATGATACCAGGTACCATTAACAAAACTAAATGGCCTGCTAAAATCTCCAAAACCATGCCTGGTAAATGTAAGCTGGGTCTGATTAGAACTTAACCCAAGTGCATAAGACAATTGCTTATCAAATAAACGGGCAAAGTTTGCATTCCCGGCAGGTTTTATCCAGCCTTCAATAGTGAAATTGTTGGTCAGGTCTAAAGCTGCATTTTGCGGTATATCCACACCTGTGGTAGTTCCATCATTATTTATAGAAAATTTATCTGTTTCGGCCAGTACATTATAGGTTGTAGCTGCAACCAGCGGACCAGTACTGAAATTAATGGCCGGGCCATTTGAAGCCGTTGGTCCTGCAACAACTGTATTGGAAGGATCAAGACGTAATGTATAGTTAACACCCGCCTGGGAAGCACCTACAGTAATGGTAGATGTTCCGCCGGAGCATACCGCTGTTGGTGAAGCGGTAACAGTTTGATCAATTGCCGAGCAGGTGGTTACCGTGATGGTGCCACTTGCTGTAACTGAACCACAACCGCCCGTTAGCGTTACTGTGTAATTGAACGGTGAACCAACATTGGTGGTTGGGGAACCGCTGATGGTTACCACATTGGCTGCCCAGTTACCTGTTACACCGGCTGGTAAACCACTGAAGGTTGCGCCGGTGGCATTGGTAGTTGAATAAGTGATATTGGTTATCGGTGTATTAACCAACACGCTTTGGTTGTTGGTACCTACACCCGAAGAAAGGGTGATGGTATTAACCCCGTTAACTGTGATGGTTCCGGTAGCGGTTACAACTCCGCAGCCGCCCGTAAGCGTTACAGTGTAGCTGAATGGCGAACCAACGGTTGTTGTTGGTGAGCCACTGATAGTAACCACGTTGGCCGCCCAGTTACCCGTGACACCGGCAGGTAAACCACTGAAGGTTGCACCGGTAGCACCGGTTGTTGAATAGGTTATATTGGTTATTGGCGTATTGATACATACCGTTTGGGCATTGGTACCGGCGGCCGAAGTAAACGTAATAGTATTATTTGGAGTTACAGTTATCGTTCCAGTAGCGGTTACAGTTCCGCAACCTCCTGTAAGTGTTACCGTATAATTGAATGGTGAACCTACTGTTGTTGTTGGTGAACCGCTGATGGTTACCACATTGGCTGCCCAGTTACCGGTTACACCCGCTGGTAAACCACTGAAGGTTGCGCCCGTAGCGCCGGTTGTAGAATAAGTTATATTGGTGATTGCTGTATTGATACACCTGGTCTGGTTATTGGTACCGGCAGCAGAAGTAAGTGTGATGGTATTCGTTGGTAATAAAGTGTAGGTACAAAGGCTGCTGGAAGTTCCTAACGGGAATACACTATTGCTGTATGTCCAGTTGGGTGTAGTTGGAGAACCAGCCGGGTTGGTAGTATAAATGATCGTCGACAACTGCAATGCTGTGCAAGCCCCTGCTGAAGATAAGGCACAGGCACTGAACTTTCCGTTATCGGGTTCAGTAGTACCATTAGATACATTCGGCATGGCGCTTGGAGACATTAAGAAACAGGTTTGTCCGTTTACCAAACCTGGTGGCACACTACTTTCATTACTGGCCATTGCCCCGGGAACCGCATCCCAGGTAGCATAATTTGTGGTTCCGGCAACAACGGTGGTTCCATTAACATTTGCAAGCAGTGCAGTTATGAACCTGATGGTACTGTTGTTAGGGCCGGCAGTAGGACCTGCTGGCGGCCCGGTCTGGTAAACCAGCAATTTATCACCACTAACCGCAAAACTCATACCATCGGTTGAATTCGCCGCTGGTACAATGGGTGTCACATTAACAAGGTTATTGATCAGGATAGTACCGGCCTCGTTGGCATAGGCTGCCCAATCATAATACTCCTGGCCTACAGGTGCTTCATCGTGATATTTATTTATGAAAAAGATTTCGGTACCCTGTGTAATACCGCCGGCAGGTACCGTCCATTGTACCACGGCTCTTCTGCCCAATCCAAAAGTAAAGGGGGCAAAGTCTTCGTCATGCCAGGTATTATTTGGTCCATTCCATCCCCTGGTGGTAAAGTATATTACCGTACCCGCTGCAATTCCCCCGGGCTTTGTTATGATCAGGGAAAACCGGTCTTCGAATTCAGCTAGGTTATTATCGCCTACAACCGGGTTTGTCGGATCAAAGTCCGACTGGTAACTGGCTATTGCAAGATCACCGGCAGCGAGGTTATTTTGGGAAAATGACTTGGTTGAAAAAATCACTAACGCAAGCACTAAACAAAGTAGTTTGTAACTTTTTTTCATAAACGAGGTTAATTTGGTATTAAGAAGGCAATATCGTACTAAAACAATAAAATGCAATAGGTACATTCACCTGTTTTTTGGAAAAAGCAGGCAATGTCAAACTATAATATTTAAAGGTATTTTATTTTATTCTAAATTCCTATAAAATTCCTTTCAACTTGGGGATAAAAATTGGTCATGTATCCTGATCCCATAATCCACCAGTCTGTTTCCGGCAAAAAATCCCTGCGGGGTGCAGATTACATTGATTTTAATTGCTTTATTATCAAAACAATAAATTTTTAATCCGGCTTCCTTATCCAGGGCTATGATGGTGCCGGGAGCAATATTACCTGTTAATATTTCGCCGGCCGGCTCCGCATCTGTCAGGCAAATGACAATATGATTGATCATAGCTCCTGCTCCTTTGTTCCAGGGGTTGCAGGCATTGATAAGCCGGATCACCTGTTCGCTGCTCATGGTATTCCAGTTAATCATCAGGTCGGCCGCTACAGGCCTTTTATAGTATTTCGCAAGGGATTCGTTCTGAGGAATCGATGGCGGTATTGGATGTAAGCGGCAGATCTGCAATAACTGCATGGCCATCGAAGCCCCCAGCATACCCAGTTTTTCTAACTGAATACCAAAAGTATCCCGTTCTTCAATAGGTATCTTTTGTTGCATCACGATAGCACCGGTATCAATACCTTCATCTACCAGATGAATGGTAATACCACTATGCGTTTCGCCATGGATCATCTGCGCCAATACCGGATTAACACCCCGGTACTGCGGCAACAGGCCGTAATGAAAGTTAATAAACCCGCCTGGCAGCAGTTTAAGTAAAGACCGGGGAATGATATACGGGAAGGTCATCAGCCAGGCAGATGTGATGTTTTTTTCAGCGGCTATTTTCCTAACCGTTGACTCAAGGGTCTTTTTATTGACACTTAACAGGCTGATACCGGTTCCGGCCAGCATTTGTTTCAGCATAGAAAAAAGCCCCGGGTTTTTTTCAGGTACCAGCACAACCTTCATACTACCACTCATGTATAGTTGCTGCATGGCCGGTATGGCCATTTCATTGTTGCAAAGCACCATAATCCGGATATCGTTACTTATATGCACAGGTAGGTATTTCGCCAGGAAGAAAATGGTTCGTTGGGTATCTGTGCCTTCATTTCAAGCCAGGCTGCTGAAGTATCTGCCATGCTGTCTTCAATGGTGAGCTGCAGATTGCCCACAGCCTTTACCAGGTAGGCAGGAGCCAGTATATGTCTTTCTTCCTGTAAATAAATATCACCACGTGGGCTTGCAATTTGTTTACCGGTTAAGTTACCGATGGCAGCTTCTGTATTTGCTGCGGTTTTCCGTTGCTGTAAGTATTGTATTGTAAGCAACGCATTCTCCCACCCCTGTAAAGAAAAAATATTGGCTTCCTTTCCGATCTCCATTTTATAATGATCCAAAAATGCCTGGTTAGTTTCATTATCCAGTTCAGGAACCCAATTAGTGTAGCCGCACATGCCTTCAGGCACGACAGGTTTTGGTTCTTCAAAATCACCAGGCGTACAATCAAACATCATGGGCGAAGCATACCATTGCAATTTTGATTCGCTTTGTATAGCAGCCAGGTCTTTAAAAATAAAACGGGCTACATCTCCACTTAAAACAGCCAGTACTTTTTTTACATCAGCATTGTCTTTGATAAAAGCCTTTAAGGTGTCAGTATTAAATTCCTCTTTTTTAAAATGGTTTACATAATAATGTTTAATTGCTCCGCCTGAAAGCTGGAAAGCGTTGTTCATGGCATGTGTATGCCTGTAACCACCGTCAAAAAAAGAAGCGATCATGGTAGCACCGTGCCCCCCCTCCTGCCTTGCTGCATATTTACCGGTAAGAAAACAACATAAGCAATCATTCAGCGAGTGAAACAAAGTGTGGCTTACTGGAGGATCAAATGGTTCGGGATAATTAGTCCCTGCATTTGTAATGATCAGTAGTTTACCGGCTGCTGCAAATAACGGAAATAGTTTTGCTGCATGATAATCTCCTGCAAAAGCAATTACCACATCACAATCATCTGCCACTACTAATTTTTCTGCAGCTGTGTATATCTCATCGTCTTTAAGCCCGAAACCGATCATACCTACCTGGTAAGTTACATCCCCATATTGATGAAATTTAAAACAGGATTTAATGCCTTGTAAAAAATCCATGCCAATGGAGGGATAAAGCGTTGATCCTGGTAATAAAATACCTATTGTTGGCATACTGTAGTTTGTTTGAAAAAATAAAATTAAGTGAAAATATTTGCTGTTGTATCAAACGGTAACAACAAATCAGCCTGTCGAAAACTATTTAAAATTTTCGACAGGCTGAGTTTATAAAGATGATAACTATTAATTCCTTGCAGGATAAATACCTTGCATGCAGATAATATAATTCATTCCCATTACCGGCTGAAAATTATTTACCGGTAGAGGATTTGCCTGTCCGTTTGGTTGAGCTACCAATGCAAGTTGCATATTACCCATACCGCTTCCGTTGTTAGTGGTTGCATACATATCAGTACCGGTAAGTTTAGCAGGGTAATTGCCTATGGCTGTGTCCACAGTACCATCGGCCGCAGTGCAAGGCATGGTGATTGAGCCGCTGAACGGATGGCTGTGTGCCGGGAAATTGGCATTGCCGATTGTATTGGTTTCTGTGCCTCCCATTTGTCCTAAAGTATAAGGCGAGAGGCCAGGTCCATTACCATTACCAACAGGCACTCTGCCCCTGAAATCGGGTAATGCAAAAGTGGTTTGACCGTTACCTCCGTAAGTGGTTCCTAATAAAGAGAAAAGAGCTGTATTTGATGCGATGCTAAGAATTTGATTCTGGCAAAAAGCCCATGTTCTGGGAGCAAAATTGCCGGCAAACATTCTTATTTCTGCTATTGTTCCTTCCATGATAATTATATTTAAATAAGTTTATAAGATTAGTTTCTTGACGGGAATATTCCTTCCAGGCAAATGATAAAATTCATAGCCGTATAAGGCATTATGTTATTTACAGGCTGGTTGCCGTTTGGTGTTTGCGGTGCAACCGTTACACCCGCCAGTGAAGCCGGCGCCATAGCAGTATTATCAGTAGCAGTACCGTAAATAGCATCACCATTACCAGCCGGAAAATTATTAACCGCAGCTGCAGCTTGCCCATCACCGGTTGCAGCCTGAACACCGGCATTACCGGTTACCACATGGGTATGGCCACCTACATTGGTAGCCAGCAGTGTATTAGTCTCTGTGCCTGACATCTGTCCCAATACGTAATTGCTGAGACCAGCGCCTTGCCCTGTATGAACCGCTACGCGGCCCCTCAGATCGGGTAAGCCAAATGTAGTTTGCCCATCGCCGCCATACGTAGTGCCAATCAATGCGAAAACTGCATCGTATTGAGCAATGGATAATATCTGTCCCTGGCAAAACATCCAGGCCCTTGGAGCAAAATTGCCGGCGAACATTCTTATTTCTGAAATGTATCCTTCCATGATCTTTATAATTTAAATATTTTAATTAGAATTTAATTTCGATTAATTCCTGGATGGGAAAATGCCGAATAAGCAAATAATATAACTGATAGCAGTATAAGGTTGTATATTATTTACCGGCGTACCTCCGGATGCACCCAGTCCAACAGCAACGGTGGCAGGTTTCAGGGTGCCGGTACCGGAAGTTTTATATTTGGCGCTGCCATCATTTGCAAAATAATTACCCCCCGGTGTTGGCGAATTGGCCGGAACCGTAGTGGTAAGCATTTTAGCCGTTCCGGCAATTACGTGTGTATGCGACGGAATATTATTGGCTGTTAATGTATTGGATTCCGTTCCTTTCATTTCACCCATTTGAACAGATGTTAATCCCGGCCCCTGGCCTGTACCTATAGCCACCCTGCTTTGCATGTTGGGCAGTCCAAAAGTTTGAACCCCGTTTCCTCCATAGGTAGTTCCTAAAATTGAGAATAGCGCCTGGTTTTGTGCAATAGCCAACAATTGCCCACTGCAGTATGCCCAGTTCCTGGGCGCAAAGTTTGCTGCGAATAAGCGGATTTCGCCAATAGTTCCTTCCATAATAAAATGATGTTTAGAGTTGTGAGTAATTAATAGGGAATAAATGTAAAATATTAATTTTACAATGTCAAGGTTTTGGCTAAAGAATAATTTTTTATTTACATAAACTCAATCGCAGATCCACTTTAACATGAACGGATAGGGTTTTACTCCTAAGTCCATCGCTTTTTTTTCATCTGCAGTCATCCCTATCCATTGCAGCATAGGCACGCCAAAGTAATTTTTATTACTGAAACAATCGGCAATATAGTTACCGCCACCGTTATATCCTTCATCATGAAAAACAACATATGGATCCAGGTTCAGGTGCACGCAGGCTGCATATGACCAGGCAATGGCCATCATCTCTTCTGCTTCACGCCGCTGTCTTTTTTCGATGGTAGCTGCAGTAAGTGCAGCCCTTTCAGCAGCAGGAACTACAGCCACATGCCCTGCTTCGTGTAAAATATCACCGGGATATTGCAGCCGTTCGGTATCTATCAATATCGCACCACCCTGTATGGAAAGTCCGGGCAAGAAACAGGTTTCATTCAGCTTTTCAAATCTTGTTTCAATGCCTATGTCATGTAAAAATGAAATGCAGGTACTAAGGAAAGCTTCAGTAGATAGCTCACTGGCAGGATTGGCCTCAGTTTTATTTTTTGAAATTATATCATGATTCATGTCGCCTCTTTTAATATCACTTTTTAATATGCTTAAAGATAAATTTATTTTTTATTCCTATGATAGTTTCTGAAAATCAATACAGGATAAAGCATTTAAAAAGCTAACTAACGATACCGATAAATTGATTTCAGCATATATATAATCAAAATTGTTTTGTATTTAGATTGGTTTTTATTTGCATAGTAATAAGTTAAATACTAATTTGTAGGCTATTAGAAAACCCAGAACTAACCTCAATATGAATACAAGGAGAAAATTCTTACTTAGCGGCAGTATGGCCACTGCTGCCCTGCTTGCATCTAAACCATTTACTGCTGTTGCCAATAGCATTAGCCCGTTAACCGGTTTCAGCGTCAACAATAATAAGCTGGTTCTGGCTCATACGGGTAATAAGATCAGCGTACCTGATGCCCTGTCGCACATCACAAAACTTAAAAACAAAAATGGTAACCTGATCATGTTGCACGCAGGCAACCATAAACCCACAAATACAATGCCTGCTGTTTATGATGCATCTATGCATACCGGCGAGTCATGTTCAGTTGCCGCAGGTGACTACAAGATCATTTACAAAGGCGATATAAAAACGGGCATTATTACAGCAACCAGCCAGTCTGTTTTAGCCGATATTAATTCACTCGCTGTTTATCTTAAAAAAGAAAAGAACTGCAATCTGGTAGTATGTCTTTCGCAACTGGGATATAAGGCAACTACAGGTTTAAACGATCTGGAACTGGCTGCACAATCAACTCACTTAGATATCATCATTGGGGGGCATTCTAGCGATTTTTGCAAAGTGCCCATGACCACACGTAATAAAAACAAAGAAGAGGTCATCATCAACCATGCCGCCACCGAAGGATTGGCCATGCGTAAAATTGAAATTGGATTTGACAATATGGGAAGAAAGCACCAGGTTGCTTTCACCAGGTCTTGTTAAACGGCTTAACTAACAGTTGTATAACAATTTAGCCAATTCAATGAATGGAGATCATTAAATATATTCAGTTACCATTTTTTTTTGATACCGGATTATTGCAGCAGGATGTGGATGCTTTATCTGCCAGGCCATGGCTTCCGCATTACCAGGTAAAACATTATGAAGGTGAATGGAGTGCCATCCCATTGCGTAGCATTGCCGGAAAATTAGACAACATTATTATCGCTCCCGGCGATAACAGGGATTACCAGGATACTGTTTTTTTAAAGAATAGTCCCTACATAAACAAAGTATTACAGACTTTCCAATGCCCCCTGCAAGCCGTACGCCTGTTAAAGCTTAATGCAGGCAGTATCATTAAAGAACACCGTGATGCAGAATTGAATTTTGAAAAAGGGGAAATACGCTTGCATATACCTGTGTACACGCATACCGCCGTAGATTTTATACTTGATAAAGAACGCATGAACCTGAAGGAAGGAGAATGCTGGTACATGAATTTTAACCTGCCCCATGCCCTCAACAACAAAAGCAGCATCAACCGGGTACACCTGGTTGTAGATGCATTGGTGAACGATTGGGTTAAAGAAATTTTTGCAAGCCCCGATTGCCCGGTAAAGAAGGAAATACAGGATGATTCGAAAAATTATGATGACGAAACAAAAAAACAAATGATCATGCAGTTCAGGTTGATGAATACTACAGTAAGCAATAAAATGGCTGATGAACTGGAAAAGCAATTATCTCCTTGAGGCAGAAATAAAATTACTGTAATTTTATTTCTGCAAAGCTTCAACCCTTAGTCCTCTCAAAAACTATGTTCAATAAATTAAAACTGATCAAGGCGGTTGTTTACCGGTTCTACAGTTCTATCATCACTTTCGTTATTGCATTTATTTTTACCAAGAATTTTTTAGCATCTCTGTCTATCGGCATTGTCGATTCATTGATAAAAATCTTCTCCTATTATTTTTTTGATGAAATATGGGCAAAGCTTACCGGGTTTAAAGCCAAGCCGGCTGTGATATTTTTAACGGGCCTGAGTGGCTCTGGCAAAACAACCATTGCAAAAGCATTGGTTGAAAAATATAAAAAAAAAGCTGTTACTCCCGTGTTGCTGGATGGTGATGAGATCAGAAAAGTGATTCATCAAACCGGCTTTGATGAAGAATCGAGAAAAAAACATAACCTGAATGTGGGCTACATGGCATCACTGCTCGAAAGCCAGGGTACAGTTGTGATCGTTTCACTGATATCACCCTATAAAGATACACGCAATGAAATAAGAAATATGTGCAGGAAATTTGTGGAAGTATATGTCAGCACCAACGTCAATGTATGTATACAAAGGGATCCAAAGGGTTTATACGCAAAAGCAATTGCCGGCGAAATAAAAGATTTCACCGGCATTTCTGCACCCTATTATGCGCCCGAAGATCCGGAAGTGACACTTGACACAGCAGTATTGAGCTTAGCAACATGCACTGATAAGATCTTTAAAGCAGCAAACAAATGAGATACAATTTATTTATAGGCCGTTACCAGAGTCCGCATAAGGGCCACATGCATATTTTTAATACTTTTTTAAAAGAAGGCAAACCATTGTTGATCGCCATCAGGGATATTGAACCCGATAACAGTAATCCATTAACTGCTAAAGAAGTAAAAACGCTGTGGGAAAAAGTGTACGCCGGCAATCCCATGGTGAAAGTGATCATCATCCCCGATATTGCATCGGTGAATTATGGACGAGGTGTTGGCTACGATATAAATGAGATAACCGTTGGAGAAGCTGTTGCATCCATTTCAGCTACGGAAATACGCAGACAGATCATTGCAGGTGAAGACGGATGGAAAACATTGGTGGATGATAGCATTCATGGTATGCTGGCTGACCTGTTAAGATCAAAATAAATTTTCAGCTATGAATAACGAAGCGGAAGAAAATGTTAAGGGATGGGTTCCGGTAAAATTATTTACTAAAGATGAACAGCTGCAGTGCCGCTGGTTATATGTTGGTGATAAAAATTTCAGCGAACCTTTTTTTGATGAAACTATTTCAGCCTGCCGGATGCTTCCTGAAAACGGGTTTCTTCATGCAAAAATAAACACCGGTATTCAAAAGCTTACAGATAAAGTTAAAGAAGCAAAGACACTTGAACCAACAGCTTTCATTTTTCATATTTCACGTTGCGGCTCTACCCTACTTTCGCAAATGCTGGGCATACAACCATCCAATATCGTTTTATCAGAAGTGCCTTTTTTTGATGACCTGTTGCGTTACGGAAAAAAGCATCATTGCATGACGGAAATATTACCACAGTTAAAAGCTGCGATCGGACTTTACGGTGTAAAGCGAAAGGAAATCCATCAACATCTTTTTATTAAAACCGACAGCTGGCACATACATTTTTACAAGGAGTTGAGAACATTATATCCAACCGTACCGTTTTTTTTATTATACCGTAAACCGGGCGAAGTACTCCGTTCACAACAAAAAAAACGAGGCATGCAATCGTTGCCCGACATCGTTGAACCGGAAATATTTGGATTTGAAAAAAATATTGTCAATATAACAGACCTTGATAATTACATGAGTAGGGTACTGGAAAGCTATTTTCTGGCTTTTGATGAAATCATGCAAAAAGATAAGCTTGCCTTTGCATTGAATTACCATGACGGTGCCATGCAAATGATAGAAACGATCGCATCGGTAACCGGAACACATATTAATGAAACTGAAAAAGCTGCCATGCAACAAAGGGCAGCCTTTCACGCAAAATTTCCCGGCCAGGTCTTTAGCGAAGAAAAGCCTGCTGATCCGGTTCCCTTTTCTTTAAAAAGATCTGTTGAATTATACGATAAAATTGAGGCATTCAGAGCAGCAAAAAAATAACGTCTACGTTTTTATACATCCGCCCACATCCTGAAAAGGTTGCTATGTGTTTGCAATAAAAGATTGGTGGCCGGCGCATTGGGCGCCTGCTGAAACAACGCACTGTGTACCTGGTTTAGCTCAAACAAGATCTGCCGCTGGCCGGGTTCTTTTACATTGCTCTGTATCCAGGTTACCGCCGCCACCCTTTCGCCGCTTTTAATTTCATTTACACAATGCAGGTACTGGCAGGGATACAGCACTGCATCGCCCTTGGCCGGTTTAAAATTGGTAATACCTGTACCCGATTGAATGGACAATTCACCCCCTTCATAGCTTGCAGGATCACTTAAGAAGATTGTCATGGCCAGGTCGGTACGTATGGGAGGATTACCCATTACCGGGCTATCCACATGCCAGCCATAATATTTGCCGGCACTGTATTTACTAACTAAAAAAGGATACACTGTTTTGGGCAGCGCTGCAATATTAAACAGCGGGCTTTGAGACAAGGCGTTGGTAATTATTTTTTGTATTTCAGCAAGATTGGCATTACCTGATTCGATCTGCAGGTTGTTCTTCACATCTTTGGCTGCCAGGCTTGCCGTTAATTTTCCATCCACAAAACCGGCCCCTGCTATCAGGGCATCGATGGTTATCAGTTCTGCTGCAGTTAGCAATTCAGGTATAAGTACCAGTTGTTGGCTCATAACAGTAATTTTTTTAAAGATAAAATAACCGCAACCCAATCCCAAATTTTCAGAAATTATATCTTTTGCAAACAACACGGTCCGCAACTTGTTCAAAACTGAACAATCTGGATGAAAGCAATCCCAAACAAGCAACCGGTATAGTTATTATAAGGCTACTCAAAGCCAGGCCAAAGCCCTATCAAAGCCGTATCAAAGCCAGGGATAAGCCGTGGTACAACATTATGTTAAATAGGGTCTTTTCGCAAAATCAGTATTTCAAAGTTCCGGCTTCTGTTCTGCCTGTTCCACAAATCTCTTTCATACTTTTAACCTATGAAATTTCAATTCTGGTCCGTTGGTAAAAATCATGAGCCTTATGTAAAAGAAGGCATTGAATTATTTACAAAAAGAATTTCCAATTATTATCCTGTTGAATGGAATATCATCCCTATGCCTAAAAATGCAGCCAGCCTGGGCGAAACAGACCTGAAGAAAAAAGAAGGCGAGATCATCGTAGGGCTTTTGCAAAAAGATGATTACCTGGTTTTGCTGGAAGAGACCGGTAAAATGCTGGGCAGCCAAGAACTGGCAAATTTCATTCAGCAAAGAGCCAATGAAAGCACAAAAAATATTGTATTCCTCATTGGTGGTGCCTATGGTGTAAGTGATGATATAAAAAAAAGAGCCAACTACAAATGGAGCTTATCCAAACTTGTTTTTCCGCACCAGCTGGTAAGATTAATTTTGGCTGAACAGGTTTACCGCGCCTGCAGTATTAACCGCAACGAAAAATATCATCACAGTTAACATCTGTACCAATTATTTTTTTACTGCTTTGCAGTTTTTCTCAGCCATGGATACTTCGACAGACTCAGTACACAGATTAACACGAATTTATTCTTGCGTACGGCAAAACGAATGGCCCGCAGATTATGGTGATTCCGCAGATTTTAATAAATCCCTTCTGCGGTATTTGCGAAATCTGTGGGCAAAAAAAGCCCTGGCAAAAAAAGCCCCGCAACAAATTGCGGGGCCAGCTTATAGTGTACGGACGGAATTACTATTGTTGTTGTTTGATCAGCTTCTGTACAATGGTTGCATCATCTGTTTTAATGTGCAGCATATAGGGTGCCGACGGAAGTTTATCAAGATCATTAATGGTAAACCAGTTAAATCCTTTTAAGCCTTTTACAGATTTACTGAACACCATACGGCCATTGATATCGATGAACCTGAAATCGACCGGTGTGTTGTGTGTGAGTGTGAGGTACACATCAATTTTACCGGTAAACGGATTAGGCGCCACTTTAGTGATCAGTTGTACACTGTTATCAATGCGAATGATCACTATCTGGCTGTATTCAAACTTGCCATCGATATCCACCATCTTCAGGCGGTAATAGTTCACACCTTGCAAAGGTGTTGGATCCACCAGGTCGTAGCTGGTAGGCGTATTACTGTTGCCCCTTGCATTAACCGTTGCTATTTTGCTGAAGTTTTGTCCATCACCGCTTCTTTCAACCTCAAACTGTTTGGTATTTAATTCATTGGCTGTTACCCAGTTCAGGTCTACCTTGGTACCATTAAGGCGACCACTAAAGCTGATCAGTTTAACAGGCAGCGTTTGGTTCCAGGTTATTATTACTGTTGCAGGTGAAGGATCGTACAAGCCTGCTGCATCCATAGAAGCGTATGTAAATGTACTTATATGGGCTGTATCACTCGGATCGATCAGCAGCAATGCCGGGTTGAATGAAGTGATCACTGTGTTAACAGACACCAGGGCACCGTTATAGAACAATACGGCATTATCAGGCACGCTGGTTATCTTATATGTTTTACCCGTGCTCATGATACCATCTTCAGGATCTGAACCGGTTAACCCTGGAACTGCATATTGCAATCCGGGAGTATTTTTAGCATAATTCTGGAATTTATCATCCGAATCCGGCAATCTTTCAATACCGAAATTGATACCGGTTACATTGGTGGTTCCGGTATTAACAGGGATACCTAAATAAGGCGAAACAGCACTGTTTCCTATACCTGCATTGTTGTTTATACCATACGAGTCGCCGGTTGGAAGCCAGCCTGCTGGAAGAGCTGCATCCGGTGGAGCACTATCACCAACATTTAAACTGGTAGTAGACAACCTGAGTGTATAATTCGTTTGTATATCCACAGAAGGGAATGAGAAAGCCCCTCCGGCCAGTAATGTAGTACGGTATGCCACTTTTCCGGAAGCATCTACCAGGTATGCATATACGGCCATACCCGTAACTACCCCCATCCCGGTACCATTCACAATATTATCTGCAAGTCCGTTGGCATCATTAAACAATGATCCGCTTACGATAATTTTATTTTTTGCAATACCAAAATCATAAGGTGCCAGGCAGGTTTGTGCACTGGTTGCGGTAAAGCTGCGCTGCAATACAGTTGTTGTATGATGGAATGCAGGAACGCTTGCCGGATCCAGTTTGGTGATATAACATTGCGGATAACGGATGAACTGAATTTTAACGTTATCGATATATACCGTATCTGCATCTGCCACACTTGCATTGGTAAGGAACCTCAGGTAAGTGGTGGCCGCAGCATATTGTGTAATATCCTGGTTGTATATAGTAACATAATTGGCGTCGGTAGTACCGTCTCCGGCAATGGTAAATACGGTTCCAAAGGTTGTACCGTCTTTGGATGCCTGTACAATAACATTTTTACCTGCAGTTAACGTAGCACTCTTTCGCCTGTACGAGAATGTGAGGAACGCATACGAAGCGCCATTAAGATTTACAGTACGGGTGGCCGACCTGTTGGCGTCTTTAAGCCGCAGCGCATAAGAGAATGCTCCATCTTTAAATATATCCACATCGGTATTGGCAGCCGATTGCGTATTGTTGCAATAACCTGCGGCCCCTGCATTTGCGTCAATATCTGTCCAGTTACCGATCCAGGCGGCATTGCCATCACTGCCCGATGCACAGGTATTGGTTCCACCCGTTCCATCAAAATCATCGGCCACAAATTTTTCGGGATAGGTAACAAACTGGTAAGTTCCTGTAGCATCTACAGTCACCGAATCTTTAAGCTCATTGGTTTCAGCTACGGTATTGCAGTTTCCATCCACATACAAATAAACCTTGGCGCCGGCAAAGCCTGTACCTCCGTCATTATTAATTCCATCTTCATTTTTATCCAGGAAGGCCTGGCCTGCAATTACATTCTGGTTGTAAGGCGCCGGGCATACTGAAATATCCACATACACAGTAGCTACATCGCAAACAACCGGTGTAGGTGTTGAACATACATTGTATTCAAAGGTATCCTTACCTACATAGCCAGGGTTAGGCGTATAAATGATAGTACCATTTGAATTGATGGTTACCGTACCATTACGCGGTTGCAGTAAGGCTGTATTGGTTACCGTTGTCGGGTCAATAACTGCCAGGAATCCAAAATCATTCAGCAGTACCGGAATAGTAACCGGTTGGTTTACCATGGTACGGGCATAATCGTCATTCGCAAAAATGAGTTTTTGCTTACAGAACGGCTGTATGGTTGAACCCACATCCCAGCTTGGGTTAGCGGCGGTTGCAGTAGAAGGATCTTCACCGTAAACAGCAGCCAGTTTGGCTCCGTTGCAGGTAAATATGGCAATACCACTCTGGTCATTATCATTAGGATCCAGTATGCGTTTGTGATTTAACGCATTGACCGGGTAAGAAACATCATAACGTAAACCGCATGGGCTTAACAGGCCACTGGTACCGCTTACATTACCATCATACTTTACATAAACCGTGGTATTGGCAGTGGGCGTAACCCACACCGGGTTATCATTTCGGGTACCGTCGGTAGAACCAGGCGCCCAGGCAATGGTAGCAAAGTCGGTAAGCCTGTTCTCCGCAATCAGGTTAAACGACCAATCGTAATCCTTACCAACATTGCCACCGCCACCTGGTGTGTAGGAATCTACTATTTCAATGGCAGTAAACGATTCTCCTGTTGGATTTACAAATTTATAAGCTGCGGTTGCAGATAATGGTAACGCCATACGTACCACCGACTTGGCAGGTATACTTATTGTACCGCTCGATGGAACACCGGATGACCAGTTGATGCTTAATGGCCTGTTTAAACTGTTGTACAGCATAATGGCTGCTGTATCTTTAATAGCAGCGCCGCTTCCCGTTGTTGGAACCGGTGAATAATAGGTATTAGAATACCAGGTTGCCGGGTAAATAGGCACGTCCCTGGAAGAATAATTATCATTTCCCCCAAAATGCAACTCAACACCAACTGGAGCAGTTGCAGTAACAGTGGCGCCTGATAGCACGCCGCCATTTACATGCAATACCTGTCCTTCACTAAGTGTTGCCGTTGTTTCAAGCGATCCGTTGTTATCCTTATCTATCTCTACCACCGTATTATTTTCCGATGCCCTTATGAACAGCGAAGAATAAGCAAAATCCTGGCTATTGTAATTCTGGCCTACAGGTATGGTAAATGATGTACCATAATCTATGGTTGGCGACACATTCGTTTTCATACACTGAAGCCCGATGATGGAAGGCTCACCGCAAACCTGGGTTAAAGTGATTTGTCCGCTGGATGTGATCTTGTCCCTTCCGTCATAAAAAATATTGGCCTGTACCCTGGGGTTGGTTGGTATCGTATTATCCAATACTATACTGCCACCCGCAGGAATGATATCGGTGGAATAACCGGGAGCTATTCCGTTATACGGGTTACCATCACCCCAAACCTTGGTAGTGGTTTGTGTGGGGTTCAATGCATTCGCTTCATATCCGTCCTCCCATTCGTCCCATACGATGGTCATGCCGGGATACGGAGCTTTAATACTGATCACCGTTCTGATATTATTGCTTGCCAATGCCACACTCGACGAACTGTCCAGCGCAATGCGTGCCTCATTCTCAGAGAAAGGTATGTAATACACGTGGCTTTTTGTAGCTTCTGAACAAGGATCGATCAGCAATGGATTTACGGTAAAGAAAACCTGTGCTGTTGCACAAAGCCCTGTACTGTCGCATATCTGGTAAGTAAGTGTATCCTTTCCGGCATAGGTTCCGTTAGGCAGGTAAACGATCCTGTTATTGGAAACATAACCGGTACCATTATTAGGCTGGGTAAACACAGAAAGCGTACTGGGCTTAATATTATTGTTAGGATCGTAATCATTGGCCAGCACATCTGAAGTGATTGGTGCACCACCTGCTCCTACTGCTGAATCAACTACGGCAACAGGCGCACAAACCAGGCAGGTAGAGAAATTAACTACTTCTGAATTTTTAATGATGTTCTCAAAACCCTCGTAAGCTGTGGCCATGATGGCGATGTTGCCAAATCCCACAGGGATGGTCCACGGATATTCATAGGTTCGTGTGCACGAAGAAGAATCTACACAGACAGCATTCACCGTAGTTCCCGGAGGATTAAAATCAATGGTAAGCTTTGTTATATCTGTGTAACCAAACGGAGTTGTTACTACCGCCCTGGCATACATAGTAGTACCCGGATTACCACTTACCCTGATGCTTCCGCCGGGGTAAGGCGCATTATATACATTGAAAGAAACAATATCGATAAAGGTAGAAACCGGGAACAGGCTGATCCTGGATGGTTTGCTTACACTGTGATATTGTATTTTAAATACTACCCCTGCCTGTGCAGTGGTTACCTGCAGGGCTATTGACTGGCCCGCTGGTACTGTTACATCTGCTCCTAATACGGCTGTCCAGGTTAATAACTGGGTAGATGAATTATAAATCGGATTGGTTAAAGTGATGATATTGGTTGCGCCATATTTTATCTGGGCTGTAATATTTGGATTGGCAGGCATAGTACCGCTGGTAATGCTTACATAAGTGAGTACAGATATGGTTTGCGCTTTAATGACCAGGTTGGCGCATAAAGCAGGCAACTGGGTAAAAGTAACATTGGTAGTAGCTGCAGAAGAAAGATCGCCGGTTTGTAAGGTAGTGGTAATATTGGTTGCCACCGGGTCAACCCTGTCCAACGTTTGACCTGTTGACAAATAAAGCGGAGCCTGTACGACAGCAGGATTGATAGTAACGATATGCGAACTTGAAGAAGGACCGTTACAACCTGTTGCCGAAGCAGTTATCATAGAAGTTCCATTCCAGTTGGCAGTCCAGGTTACTGCACCAGTTGCAGTGTTAATAGTATTGCCACCTGTTAAACTGGCTGCGTCAAGTGCATACGAAATTCCCGTATTCTGTGTAGCTGTTGCTGTGTAAGTAACTGTACCGGCACCTTGTGTACGTGTTGACTGTGCTCCCATTGCAAATACAGGTGTGCCAACTGTGGCTGTAATTGTTACAACATGGGTTGATGTTTTAGGGCCGCTACAACCAGCTGCCGAAGCAGTTATTGTGGTAGTACCGCTCCAGGTTGCTGCATATGTTACTACACCCGTTGCAGCAACAATACTGTTGCCACCACTAATACTTGAAGCGTCAAGGCTATAGGTTATGCCGGTGCTGTTTGTTGCATTTGCAGTGTAAGTAACTGTGCCGGCTCCCTGGCATCGTACAGATGTAGATCCGCTTGTAAATACCGGAGTACCTACAATGGGCGTTATGGTTACGGTATGTGTACTGGTTACAGGACCGTTACAACCAGCCGCACTGGCAGTTATTATTGTGGTACCACTCCATGCTGCTGTATATGCAACTGTACCGGTGGTTGAATTTATTGAATTACCGGCAGTTGTACTGGCGGCATCGAGTGAATAGCTGATGCTGGTTGAATTGGCTGCTGTAGCACTGTAAGAAACCAGCCCACCTGCCTGGCAACGGGTAGAAGTGGCACCCAATGCAAATACAGGTGCACTTACGGTTGGAATAATGGTTACTGTGTGATTGGCTGTTTTTGGACCGTTACAACCTGTTGCAGTAACGGTAATTACTGATGATCCGTTCCAGGTAGCAGCATAGGTAACAGCCCCGGTCGATGCATTAATAGTATTGCCTCCGGTTAAGCTGGCTGCATCCAATGCATAGGAAAGAACTGCATTGGTGGCTGTAGCTGTATAGGTTACGGTGTTACCTCCCTGGCAGCGGGTAGATGTGGCCCCCATGATAAATGAAGGGTTACCCACAGTAGGTGTAATGGTTACTGTATGCGTAGCTGTTTTTGGCCCGTTACAACCAGCAGCACTGGCAGTAATGGTTGAAGTTCCGCTCCAGCCGGCAACATAGGTAACATCCCCGGTTGAACTGTTAATGCTGTTACCCCCGGTAATACTGGCCGCATTTAATGAATAAGTAATACCGGTTGTATTGGTAGCACTGGCGCCATAATTAACAACGCCGGCTCCCTGGCAACGGGTTGATGTAGCGCCCAGTGTAAACACCGGTGTACCCACAGTTGGCGTAATGGTTACGGTATGGGTAGCAGTAGTTGGTCCGCTGCAGCCGTTGGCGGTTACTGTTATCACAGTAGTTCCAGACCAGCCGGCAGCATAGGTTACAGCGCCTGTTGATGTATTGATTGAATTACCCGGGAATGCATCTGTAGTTGCATCCAAAGCATAGGTTCTGGATGTGGATGCCGAAGCAGTGGCAGTATAAGTAACTGTTCCTGCTCCCTGGCAACGGGTGCTGGTTGCGCCTAAAGTAAATACTGGTGTTCCTACCGTTGCATTGGTAGTTACTGTATGCGTAGCAGTTTTGGGCCCGCTACAGCCGGTAGCAGTTGCAGTTATGGTAGAAGTACCGCTCCAGCTGGCTACATAAGTAACTTCACCGGTTGCCGGATTAATGCTGTTGCCGGCTGTGGTACTGATAGCATCCAGGCTATAAGTTATACCGGTATTATTTGATGAAGTAGCATCATAGGTTACAGTGCCGGCGCCCTGGCAGCGGCTTGACGTGGAACCCATGGTAAATACCGGGGTGCCCACTGTTGCATTTACAGTAACTGTATGGGTGGCTGTTAACGGACCATTACAACCTGCTGCAGTTGCAGTTATGGTAGTTGTTCCAAACCAAAGTGATGAATAGGTTACCACCCCGGTTGTGGCATTAATTGAATTGGTTAAGGCAGACAATGCATCCAGGCTATAGGTAATACCAGTAGTATTGCTGGCGTTTGCTGTATAAGTTATAGTGCTGGCTCCCTGGCAACGGGTACTGGTTGCTCCCAGTGTAAATACAGGAGCAGTTACATTGTCATTGGTAGTAACTGTATGAGTGGCTGTTTTGGGCCCATTACAACCTGTTGCAGTTACGGTTATTATTGAAGTGCCAATCCAGGCTGCATCATAGGTTACTGCACCGGTAAGACTGTTTATTGTATTGCCCGCTGTTGAACTGGTTGCATCCAGGCTATAAGTTAACCCTGTATTATTGGTAGCAGTTGCTGTATAAGTAACAGTACCGGCTCCTACACAACGGGTGGATGTGGCACCCAGCGTAAACACAGGTGTACCAACTGTTGGTGTGATGGTTACCGTATGTGTGGCAGTTTTTGGCCCACCACAACCTGCAGCGCTTGCTGTAATAATGGTTGACCCCGTCCAGCCGGCAACATAAGTTACATCACCAGTAGCTGAATTAATGGTATTACCACCTGTAAGAGCAGCTGCATTTAAACTATAAGTAATACCGGTTGTATTAGATGCTGTTGCACCATAGTTTACAACCCCGGCACCCTGGCAACGGGTTGATGTGGCACCTAATGTAAATACAGGTGTACTTACTGTTGGATTTATAGTAACCGTATGCGTTGCAGTAGTAGGACCGTTACAGCCGGTTGCGGTTGCGGTAATAACTGAAGTACCAGACCAGCCTGCAGCATAGGTTACAGCACCGGTTGAAGTATTGATGCTGTTACTACCTGCCAGGCTTGCAGCATCAAGGCTATAGCTGATACTTACAGCTCCCGCAGATGTTGCAGTGTAAGTTACAGTACCTGCCGCCTGGCAACGGGTTGATGTGGCTCCAAGCGTGAATACAGATACACCGATCGTGTTTGTGTTGGTAACAGTATGCGTTGCACTTTTAGGCCCGCCGCAACCTGTAGCAGTTGCTGTTATTGTTGTGCTGCCACTCCATCCGGCGGCATAAGTTACATCCCCGGTTGCTGTATTGATGGAATTACCCGGAAATGCAGCAGTAGTAGCATCCAGGCTATATGTTATACCTGAATTATTAGCTGCTGTTGCCGCGTAAGCTACTGTACCAGCAGCCTGGCAACGGGTTGATGTGGCACCCAAGGCAAATACGGGAGTACCTACAGTTGCAGTTACAGTTACCGTATGCGTTGCTGTGGAAGGCCCATTACAGCCATTAGCATTTGCTGTTATTACCGTTGTTCCGCTCCAGCCGGCTGCATAAGTTACTGCACCTGTTGTGGCATTGATGGTATTGCCTCCTGTAGTGCTGGCAGCATCCAGGCTATAGGTTATACTTGTTGCGTTGGCTGCTGTTGCATTGTATGTTACTGTTCCAGTTCCCTGGCAACGGGTTGATGTGGCACCCAGCGTAAATACGGGTGTAACTACGGTTGATTGCGTTGTAACCGTGTGCGTTGCAGTGATTGGTCCGCCGCAGCCGCTTGCAGATACAGTTATTACCGAAGTGCCGCTCCAGGCTGCATCATAAGTAACGGCACCTGTTGCCGCATTGATGGTATTGCCACCTGTAATGCTTGCAGCATCCAGGCTATATGCTAACCCTGTATTGTTGGATGCTGTAGCAGTATAGGTAACTGTGGCAGCGCCCTGGCAACGGGTAGATGTGGCACCCAGTGTAAATACAGGTATACTTACATTTGGATTTATGGTAACAGTAATAACACCTGCCCCGTTACTCCATACAGATGTTGTATTGTCTTGTGATCGTACATAATAAGTTCCTGAACTGGTAACTGTATAGGAAGAAGCTGAATTGGCTGTGCTTGTTCCTGTTGCCGTAGTTTGCCAGTACCAGGTTTCACCAGCTGGTGCTGATCCTGTAAAATTCATGGTAACACCCGGGCTGGTACATTGTGGCGAGTTTGATGTTGGGTTTGCCGGATCGGCAGGCGCACCATTTACTGTACCGGTAATGGTTACTTCATCATTCGTCCATTTAGTACCATTGCTGGCTGCGTTGGTTAAATAAAGTCTGAAAGTGACTGCCCCTATATTGGTAAAATTGGCCGAAGGTAATGTTATATTGGGTGTTTGCGTAGCTGTACCTGCTGTTCCGGTTGCTATATCTGTTGTATATCCATCCAGGCTTGAACGCAGGTACCAGTTGGTTGTACCTGAACCGGGATCCTGATCAACCAGTTCTGTAAAACTGATACTGTTTAATGTCAAAGTTAATGCACCATTGGGTGTAATACTAAATTCATTATACTGGGTTAAGTCAATTGTTGTTGTAGTATTCCATGCCTTGGTTTCAAACACATTTGATGTACCCTGGCAGCTGGTATTTACACTGTTATAAACACTAAAAGCAGCATTTACGGGCTGGCTGTTTATTGCTGTATTGGGATTGGGGCATGTGCCTGATCCCGTAAAAGAATAAACACCTAACTGAGCCGTAGCCGTATAACTCAGTAAAAACACGAAAAACCCTGTTATAAGGGCCATCTGCTGCTTTCGGGAAAAATTCCAGTTAGTAAATATTGGTTTCATTTTGCTTTTTTTAGGATAACAGTGGATAAACTTTTATAGACTTATGCCTATAAAAAATCAATTTTAAATTATTAAAATAGTCAGGCAATCCGGGGCATGTTTTTGCAGTTAGGGGCTGCACATTACCGGTAAACTTGTGTAAGTCTGGCTTCATTTGTTTGGATATTGGTAAAACTCTTAAATACTTTCGATTATCTAATCGATTGAAAATCAAAGCATTTAATACTTTTTCTACATAAAAAGCTGTAGAATAATAACTACATAAACGTAATTATTGTGTAATTAGTATTAATACTTCGTATTTTTTGGCGTATTAGCTGCAACTGTTTATGCACATTTTGTTTCACATTAACGGAAACAGGGGCTCCCTGGTTTTTATGTAGCAAATACAGTTTTAAGTATAAAGCAACAGAATTGCATTTGCTATCTTATCTTTAAATTATCAATAAAAAACTGCCTTGTAATAACATTACCAGCCGGTATTTTCTGTAATAAAACGCTAAAACAGATTTATTATTTAAATAGTATGATTGTAAACCTTACCCTTTTTCTGATCATTGCAACAACCGTTACTTCCCTGGTTGCATTCAAAAACCAGTCTGTAATGGATAAACTGATCTTTTATCCCCCCGCAGTAAGCCAGCGTAAAGAATGGTATCGGTTTTTCAGTTGCGGCCTCGTCCATTTACATATTCCGCACCTGATATTTAATATGTATGCCTTATATCTTTTTGGAACCGGACTGGATTATGTGGATATTGATGGTATAAAACACAATACTGGTGTAGAATCATTTTTTGTGGATGTTTTTGGCAAAGCCGGTTACCTGCTCTACTTCGTGCTGTACGCAGGAGCTGTAGGAGTAAGCCTGTTACCAACATACAGCAAAAACAAAGAGAATTATTATTACAGCAGCCTGGGTGCTTCAGGTGGAGTTTCGGCAGTGGTGTTTGCCAAAATTGTAATGAACCCCATCATGGGAATAGGCCTGATATTTATCCCGGTTTTTATAGCAGGATTTTTATTCGGTATCATTTACCTGCTTATCTCCTACCAGCTGGATAAAAGTCATAGCAAAACAATAAATCATTCGGCACATATCTGGGGATCGGTTTTTGGTGCAGTGTATATCATCGCCCTTTGCCAGCTCAGTGGCAGGTACCCTTTGCTGCAGCAAATGATTGAACAAATAAAAAACATGCAGTTAAACGAGGTTATCAGGTTTGAGACAGGCTGACCTGCAGAATTTGCTTTGTGCTGCCGGTTATCTTAAACCGGTCATCAATACGCATACCAACCACCCAAATGATCTTCTTATCTGTTTCTATCACCCAGGTTTTTTCTTTTTGCGTTAGCGAAAGTTTCTGATCAATAAAAAAACGGCTCAGTTTTTTCTTTTTCTGCATTCCCAGCGGATAAAAATAATCTCCGGGTTTCCATTTGCGAAGTAAGAGGGGAAATTTAATATTGGCTGCATCCAACTGAGCGATTAAGTTGGTGGTTGGTGGTTGGTGGTTGGTGGTTAAGAGCAGTTCGAGACTGAGCGCACCCTGCTGAAACACAACCTGTGTATCATTTTCTTCAATAAAAACATTTTCTGCTTCACTGGTTTTGTTTGGCGCAATAATAAGCCAGTTGCGGTTTTTAATGATGCGGTGCGTGGCAGATGAAATGTATTTTCCCGATTCGCTTTTTAATAAGGCAGCTGCTTCTTCGGCCTGGTTAGCAGTAAAGCCATAGTTTTTACTCACCTCATAGAGGATCGTATTCAGGGCAGGTATCTTCATTAATTTTAAAACCGGTATATGTATTTCATTCCCTTTTTTCTCCAGCAGTTTTTTTGTATTGAGTTGTATTGACTGCTGGTATAATAATTCTGTTTCCCGAAATCGTTCAATGTTATTCAGCAGGTTTTCTTCTACCTGCGGAAAAACTTTTTGCAGATCGGGGATCAACTGGTTGCGGAAATAATTACGGGTGTATTTATCCGATGCATTGGAAGAATCTTCAACAAATGCCAGGTTATTGATTGTTGCAAACCGGGCAAGCGCTTCTTTTTTAGCAAATAGCAGCGGCCGGATGATATTTCCCTGCTTGGGTAAGATGCCGTGCAGTCCGTTGATGCCCGTGCCTTTAAAGAAATTCATTAACAGGGTTTCGATATTATCGTTGGCGTGGTGGGCGGTAAGAAGAAAGTTGACCGTTGGACGTTGGTCGTTAGCGACCTCAGCGTTGAAGTCAGCTTTCATTTTAGTTAAGAGTTCATTAAACCAGGTATAACGCAATTCCCGGGCGGCAACCTGTATGCTGAGTTTATTTTCAGTTGCATGTTTTTCTGTATCGAATTTCTTAACAAGTATTTCTACTTTATATTTTTCACCAAGCGTTCTCACAAAATTTTTATCACGTTCACTTTCCTGTGCACGCAATTGAAAATTACAATGGGCAATGGTAAAATCATAACCGGCCTGCTTGCACAGTTCGCAAAGCACCACAGAATCTACTCCCCCGCTTACAGCAAGCAGCAGCTTATCTTTTGGTTGAAAAAGGTTTTCTTGTTTTATGTACTCCTTAAAATTCTCTAAAAGACTCATTTCAATCTACGCTTAAATTAAACTTCTATTTTGGTATGCGGTACTAGTGAATCCCGATAGCAATGAGGACAACTCTGCTGCCATAAAAAACAAGAGCCGGGAGCCGGGAACCACAAACCACAAACCACCAACCACAAACCACAAACTCATTCCTCAACATCCTCCAATGCTCCCTGCAACTCCATTCTTGTATGCATATCATTGGCCTTTTGGGCCTCCTCAATGCCTCTTTTATATATGCGGATGGCTTTATCATAATCGCCCACCCGCTCTAATAATTTACCCAAATGGTAGTAAGAACCAATATAAGTTGGCTCCCGCAGCAAAATTTCGTTGAATAGTTTCCGGGCTTCCTCATCCTCACCTATCTTGATGTATTCCAGTGCCAGTGCATGTTGCAGAAAACTATCCTTGCCCGATGTTTTCATGTATTCCAGTAATTTTTCTATCCTGCTCATTAAACAATAATTTTTTCTGTTTTTTTCTCAATTTATCTTCGCATCTCTTATCTTTGCATTAGTTGCATAAACAACTTATTTCAGGATCCTTAAAAATTTTATTACATGAAGATCTTAGTTTGTATCAGCAAAACGCCTGATACTACCGCAAAAATAGCCTTCGCAGATAACAATACGAAATTCGCTGCAGATGGCGTTCAGTGGATCATTAATCCATACGACGAATGGTATGCACTGGTGAGGGCCATTGAGTTGAAAGAAGCCGATCCTGCCACCGTAATACACCTGGTTACTGTTGGCGGTGCCGATGCTGACCCGATCATTCGTAAAGCACTGGCATTGGGTGGTGATGAAGCTTTTCGGGTGAATGCAGATAATCATGATAGCTTTTATATTGCCTCACAAATTGCTGAGGTTGCAAAAAAAGGAAGTTACGACCTGGTTTTTACCGGTAAAGAAACTATTGACTACAATGGTTCATCTATTGGCGGTATGGTGGCTGAGTTGCTCGATCTTCCGTATGTTTCTTTAGCAACAAAGTTTACACTTGAAGGAACTGATGCTGTAATTGTTCGTGAAATTGAAGGTGGTGAAGAAACTGATAAAGTTGCTTTGCCGGTTGTTGTAAGCTGCCAGAAAGGGATGGCTGAGCAACGCATACCAAACATGAAGGGTATTATGGGTGCAAGAAGCAAACCGTTGACTGCGGTTGAACCGGTTGCTGTTGATGCACTAACAAGTGTGGCATCATTTGAGTTACCGCCAGCTAAGGCCGGTGTAAAACTTGTTTCAGCAGAAAATCCTGAAGAGTTAGTTCGCCTTTTACATGAAGAAGCAAAAGCCATTTAATTAATTTTCAAACGAATTCTATATGTCAGTTTTAATATTTTTAGATCAGTCAGAAGGTCACATAAAAAAATCCTCTTTTGAAGCAGCAAGCTATGGCGCTAAAGTAGCTGAGTTAACCGGTACAACCGCTGAAGCTATTGTACTGGGTAATGTTTCAGACGACCTGGCAACTTTAGGTAATTACGGAATTAAAAAAGTTCATACCGTAAAAAATGCAGCACTTGACCATGTGGATGCACAGGTATTCACCAAAGTAATTGCCGATGCCGCAAAGGCAATTGATGCCAATGTGATCATCTTCTCCAATAACTTTAATGGCAAAGCCATTGCACCACGTTTAAGTGTGCATTTAAAAGCAGGACTGGTTTCAGGTGCTGTGGCATTACCGGATCTGAGCAATGGATTTACAGTAAAGAAAAATGTATTCAGTGGTAAGGCCTTCGCCAATATCACAGTTGGTACAGATATTAAGATCATTGCATTGAATCCAAATTCATATAGTGTTGTGGCAACAACGGGTACCGCAGAAGTTGCTGAATTTGCTGCAACGGTTGATACCGCAAAGGTGCAGGTTACCGCAACCGATAAAGTAGTTGGTGAAATTCCTTTGAGTGAAGCCGAGATCGTTGTGAGTGGCGGACGTGGATTGAAGGGACCCGAAAACTGGGCACTGGTTACCGATCTTGCTAAATTATTAGGAGCCGCTACTGCCTGCAGCCGCCCGGTAGCCGACAGCGACTGGAGGCCACATCATGAGCATGTAGGACAAACCGGTCTTGCTATTGCACCAAACTTATACATTGCTATAGGCATCTCCGGTGCCATACAGCACCTGGCTGGTGTAAACCGCAGTAAAGTAATTGTGGTTATCAATAAAGATCCGGAAGCGCCTTTCTTTAAAGCTGCCGACTACGGTATTGTTGGCGATGCATTTGAGGTGATGCCGAAAATTATAGAAGCTGTTAAGAAAATGAAGCAGGCATAATTATCATATAAATAAAGCAGTTTTATATTTAAGCCTTTCAACTCAGTTTTGAAAGGCTTTTATTTTATATTTGCAACAAGCAAAAATGTAACAGCCGATCGGTATGAAGAAAATTGAACTGGAAATAGTAGCATTATCCCATAGCATTACACAAACGCATTCCTATGCAGTTGTACTGGGAGAAATAAACGGACTACGCCGGCTACCCATTGTTATTGGTGGTTTTGAAGCTCAGGCTATTGCAGTAGCGCTGGAAAGAATGAGTCCCAGCAGACCGCTTACCCACGACCTGATGAAGAATTTTATGATGGCTTTTAATGTGGATCTGCATGAGATCGTGATCAACGATCTGCAGGAGGGGATCTTTTACAGTAAACTGGTTTGCAGTTCGGCAAACGATACAGTGGAAATTGATTCCCGTACTTCCGATGCGCTTGCCCTGGCTGTTCGCTTTGGCTGCCCCATTTTCACGTATGATACTATATTGGACCAGGCTGGTATATTGATGGAAGATGATGGCAAGGCAAAATCTGCAGCGGCCCCTGTTACCAGTGAAACCGGCAGCAGTGATGATCTGAAGTCTTTATCACTTGAAGAACTGGAAGGCCTGCTGGCTGAAGTGCTGGACCATGAGGATTATATTCGTGCCATTGCGATAAGGGATGAGATAAAAAGCAGAAAAGATCGCTGATTATCTGATTGACCAGATTACACAGATTTTTTCAATTAATACTGCCTTTCAGCGAAATCATTTTAATCAAAATAATCTGTGATCAGTTTCCCCAATTGTAAAATAAATCTCGGTTTACATATTCTTGGTAAAAGAGAAGATGGTTTTCATAACCTGGAGACAGTATTTTATCCTGTAGCATTGAAAGATGCGCTGGAATTACTCCCCGCAACAAACAGCACAACCGCTATAGAATTTACAGCCACCGGCCTGGCTGTTGATGGTAATACTGATGATAACCTTTGTGTAAAAGCATATCATTTACTTAAAAAAGATTTTCCCCAATTACCTGCAATAAAAATTCATTTACACAAGGCCATTCCCATGGGAGCCGGACTGGGTGGCGGTTCGGCCGATGCTTCCTGTATGCTGAAACTGCTGAATGAAAAATTCCATCTCAACCTGTCAACTGATCAGCTGATCAGCTATTCCCTTCAACTGGGCAGCGATTGCCCTTTTTTCATCATCAACAAACCCTGCTATGCTACAGGACGTGGAGAAGTGCTGGAAGAAATAAGTGTTGACTTGTCGGCTTATAAAATGGCTTTGATAAACCCAGGCATTCACGTAAATACCGGCTGGGCATTTTCAAATATTACGCCGGCTATTCCAGCAAGATCTCTCAAAGAGATCATTCAACAACCGGCTTATACCTGGAAAGCTGAACTGACAAATGATTTTGAAGGGCCGGTTTTTGCAGCTTATCCTGAAGTGAAAGCAATTAAGGATAGCCTGTATAAGCAGGGTGCTGTTTACGCAGCCATGAGCGGCAGCGGCAGCACAGTGTTTGGCATTTTTCATCGGGAAGCTGCTCCTGTGCTGCCAAATAATAGCAACTATTTTATTAAAATAATAAATTAGTATATCTTGCGTCTAAATTAAACATCATCAATACGCTGTTAACCATATCGTCTTTTTTGTACAGCAATCTCGATCTGCTCAATCATCGAGGATAATTTTTTTGTACCTCCCTTAGCGGAGGGTTTCCGGGCTATCTTATCTTTTCAACTTTATTTACCATTTCCATTTTTATCTCATGAATTCAACTATTGCTATATCAGCCAACACACAACATTATTTAGAGCTGGAAGAAAAATACGGCGCACACAATTATCACCCATTGCCGGTTGTATTAAACCGTGGCGAAGGCGTTTTTTTATATGATGTTGATGGCAAACGCTACTACGATTTTTTGAGTGGTTATTCAGCCGTAAACCAGGGGCATTGCCATCCAAAAATTATTGCAACATTAATTGAGCAGGCACAAAAGCTAACACTTACTTCCCGTGCCTTTCACAGCAATCTGCTGGGCGAATATGAAAAATATATCACCGAATATTTTGGTTACGATAAAGTGCTGCCCATGAATACAGGCGTGGAAGCAGTGGAAACAGCCATTAAACTCTGCCGCAAATGGGCTTATGAAGTAAAGGGAATTCCCGAAGGGCAGGCAAAGCTAATTGTGTGTGATGGAAATTTTCATGGCAGAACCGTGAATGTAATTTCTTTCAGCAGCGACCCAACAGCCAAAAATAATTTCGGGCCTTTTGTTCCCGGCTATATATCTATACCCCATAACGATCTGCCTGCTTTAGAAAAAGCCTTGCAGGATGAACATGTTGCCGCCTTTTTATTTGAACCCATCCAGGGCGAAGCCGGTGTGGTAGTACCTGATGAAGGTTATTTTAAAAGTGTACGTGACTTGTGTACCGAATACGATGTACTGATGGTGGCAGATGAAATACAAACCGGGCTTGCCCGTACTGGCAAAATGCTGGCTTGTGATCATGAAGATGTAAGGCCCGATATAGTGATACTGGGTAAAGCTTTAAGCGGCGGTGTGCTACCTGTTAGTGCCGTGCTTTGTGATGATGAAGTGATGATGACCATCAAGCCCGGCGAACACGGAAGTACATACGGAGGCAATCCCCTGGCATGTGCAGTTGCCATAACGGCCTTACAGGTTTTAAAAGATGAGAACCTTGCTGCCAATGCTGAAGCAATGGGTAATTTATTGCGCAACGAACTAGAAAAACTAAATTCACCATTTATATCCATTGTACGTGGTAAAGGATTGCTGAATGCCATTGTTATTAAGCATACCAATCCCGATGCTGCCTGGGAACTTTGCCTGGCACTTAAAGAAAATGGATTACTGGCCAAGCCTACACACGGAGATAAGATACGCTTTGCACCTCCGTTGGTTATTAATAAAGAACAGGTGATGGAATGTGTGGAGATCATTGCAACATGTTTGAAGCAACTTATTTAATATGATCTGCATCAGCCGTTGAAATAATATTCAACGGCTTTTTTTTAATAGTAAAAACCTACCTTAGTTTTTCAATTTAATTGTATGGACACCCATCTTCATCACGACCACATAGAAAGTCATTTAAAAAGTTCAGATTTATTAAGAGATGTTGTAATTGGGATGAGTGACGGCCTTACCGTGCCCTTTGCATTAGCAGCCGGCCTAAGCGGTGCAGTCGATCAGAGCAGCATCATTGTTATTGCCGGCATTGCCGAAATTGCTGCAGGCAGTATTGCCATGGGCCTGGGTGGTTATTTGGCAGGAAAAACTGAACAGGATCATTACAGCAGCGAAGTAAAAAGAGAATATGATGAAGTGGAAAACCTGCGCCATAAAGAGATTGAAGAAACCAAAGAATTCTTTGCCAATATTGGTTTAAGCCCTGCCCTGCAGGACCAGGCAACTGCAGAAATTGCACAGGACAAAGACCGCTGGGTTGATTTTATGATGAAGTATGAGCTGGGACTTGATAAGCCAGATCCGAAACGTGCAACAAAGAGCGCTTTAAATATTGGTATCTCCTATATTGCCGGTGGTATCATTCCGCTAAGTCCCTATTTCTTCATTTCAGATTCTGTAGATGCATTAAAAATCTCCGTTATCGCCACGCTGGTATGCCTGTTCATTTTTGGTTATTTTAAAAGTAAGATAACTGGCGTAAATCCATGGATGGGGGCATTAAAAGTAACCCTTATTGGTGCTGTTGCAGCAGCTGCGGCTTTTGGTGTGGCCAAATTATTTGAAGGGCATTAATTACTAAAGTCAAAAGAAAGAATACAGCTACAATATCATAATGGCCATTTTACTTTTACTTTTTATTTAGGCATGGTGTTTCTGGTTGCTGCTGATATTCTCCATCGTCCACTCAACCTTCCTTTCAAATGGATGTTTACGAACCTTGCAATCTGCTTTTGTACAGATCTTACAGGAAAAATCAAGACAGCCATCTGAGTGAACAAACAGTTCAACCGATTCTCCGTATTCATTCTTAACCAGGTTTGATAAGGCATCTATTTCGTCGTGTGCCTGGTGCACATTCAAATACCAGGGTACAGTGAGGTGACAATCCAGGTGTATAGTGCCGCCATATTTAATGATCCGAAGATTATGCAGATCTACCCAGTTCTCCTTGCGGTGGGCATTCAGCATTTCAACCATTTTTTTAAGCAGGGTTTCATCTGCCTCATCCATGATACCGGCTAATGAAGTTCTTAATATTTTGTACCCAGTAAAAATAATAAAGATCGAAAATGCGATGGCAACCACACTGTCGATCCATAGCAGTTTGGTGAAAAGTATCAGAACCAGCCCGATCACTATTCCCAGTGTAGACCAGGTATCAGTTTGCAAATGCTTGCCTGTGGATATTAACGCAAGCGAATTGTTCTTTTTTCCTGTTTTGATACATACCGCCCCGGCAAAATAATTGACAAGACCGGTGATGGCTACCAGTATAATTCCGTAATCAAGTTTTTTTATAGCATGCGGGTGTACCAGGTTATTAAAAGCCTCGTAAATGATAATGAAGCCGGCGATGGCGATCAGTGTTCCTTCTACGGCAGCAGAAACAAACTCTGCTTTTCCATGGCCGTAAGGATGATCCTGGTCCCTGGGCTTTGCAGAAACATAAAGACTGTAAACACCAATAAGGCCTGCAACCACATTTACAATACTTTCAAACGCATCGGTTAAAATGGCAACGGATCCTGTTAAATACCAGGCCAGTACTTTCCCTATCAATAACAGAATAGAGAGTGCTGCTATTCGCTTCTGTATCTTTAAATTATATTGTGCGTTTTGCAAAGAAGAAAAATATTAGCTGCAAAGATACAAAAGCGAAAGTGATAAGTGGTTTATCACAAACGCTATAGCAATATTCTTTTATGTGGATTTGCTTCGGCGAAAGAGTAAATATTGTTGCGGATATAATCATTATCAGCATAAGGATTCAGGTGGTTCTTTAACTCACCGGAACTGCTGATAGCAAAGGATTTGGGCAGGTAACCCATTCCCCAGAAACTCCCCCGCTCTATCAATAAACACAATTTTTCATTTTCTGAAATACCTTCATCAACCAGGGCAAAAGTTGGCAGGCGTTCAGTTAAAGCGTCCAGCGCCTTTTTAATTTTCTGATTATATATGCCCGGCGGCTCCAGCGCTTCATCTTCTTTTTCAGTAAAAGGTGTTTTATCAATAAAACATAACCTGGCATCCAGTTCAAATTCTTCTACCATCTTTTTTAACAATACCAGGCCTTCGTTCAGCAGGTTAAAATTGTAAATATGCGGCAGGTGTTTTTTCTTTTTATCAATGGCAAGCCGCATGTATCCCCGGTTATCTTCAAAAGAATACAGGGCGTATTTTACCTGCGGCTGCTTCTGGCTTTTGTTATAACGCGGCCATAGTCTTTTTATCTCGGTACTTTCCAGCACAATGGCTTCCAGTTCTGTTGCACATGGCTTGTAGGATATTTTATAAATGTTGCGTATAAAGTTCTGACGCTTCAGATCCGGATCATTATGCGTAAAATGGCTGCTCACTCTTTTCTTCAGGTTGATGGCCTTACCTACATAAATGATCTTGTCTTTGTTATTGTGAAAATAATAAACCCCCGGCCTTGCAGGAAGTTTGTCGATCACCTGCTTATCCAGGTTCAGTGGCAACCAGTGTTCGGCCGAACTACGCTTCAGCATCTGGTCAATATGCACCATGGCACCATTGGCCAGCATATACTCAAATAGTTGTACCGTTGCCTTTGCATCGCCGCCTGCCCGGTGCCTGTTCTCTATATTTATTTTTAAAGAACGGCAAAGATTACCAAGGCTATAAGAGGGCAAGCCGGGGAAAACTTTTCTTCCCAGTCTTACAGTACATAATTTCTTTACTGTAAGATCGTAGCCCGATTGTTTAAGCTGGTGCTTTACAAAAGAGTAATCAAAATTTACGTTGTGTGCAACAAAAATATTTTCATTCAACATTTCAAATAGTACGTCCGCTATTTCATCAAATACCGGAGCTTCTTCCACCATTGCATTATCAATACCGGTAAGGGAAGTAATGAACTTTGGAATAAGTTGTTGTGGATTAATGAGCGTTTCAAAATGTTTGATCACCCTTTCACCATCGTGCACAAATACAGATATTTCTGTAATGCCGTTGGCAGAAGCATGTCCACCTGTCGTTTCAATATCTACAATTGCATAATTCATCGGGCATCGAAAATACTAATTATTTTAGTCAATACCGCTTTTTTCTATGACATTAATATTTGAAATTTGAATAACAAACCACACAAATGGAAATAAGAGCATTCCCCTTTCAAACCCTGAACTGGTCAGGTATTAAAGCCGAAGCACATGCTGGCATAACCGGCACGGCAAACTGGAAAGTATTTAATATGGGAGAGATCCGTATAAGAATGGTTGAGTATTCACCAGGTTATGTTGCCGACCACTGGTGTAGCAAAGGCCATATCATTTACTGCATCAGCGGCGAAATGATAACAGAACTGGAAGATGGAAGAGCATTCAATTTATCTGCAGGTATGACCTATCACGTAGGCGATAACAGCGATGCACACCGCAGCCGGTCTGAACAGGGTTGCCTGCTGTTTATTGTTGACTGATCTTTTTTTCTTCGGCGTGGGTAAACTTATGAATAGCATCTTTATGCCTGATCATTTTAATGGCCTGTATCAAAGCCGTTAATGCAAAAATACCGCCGATGACCCAGTTGAGATATTGCTGGCTGTTGGCAATGCGCTGCACCAGCCATTTACCGCCAAAAATAAAAACACAGTTTCCGGCAAGGGTTCCCAAACCAATACCCACAATGTAAATATTGTACTGGCTTTTTACCGGCTCCAGTATTTTTTTGGTGAATAATACCGTGCTCCACCCAAACCAGAATGGTATTTGCACCGGGTTAATGGCACACATGAACATGCCCAGCAAAAAACGGTGCATATTGTTTTGCAGCAACACATTTTTTCCACCGCCACCCTCTTTGGTGGCAGCAATAAAACTACCTACGGCTAATGCGATGATGATGATGAGTGTAAACCACTCCATGGCCTTCATCAGCTTTTCCTGTTTACGCACCCAGTCCACACCTATTAACGATATGCGTACATAGATCATTTCAACCAGTAAAGAACCAACTGAAAAGTAAATAGCATTGGTAATGCTTTCCTGTATGCCTATCTGCATGGCAGCTACATTCAGGGTACCCAATGGCAGAGAACCCAGGAAACTGATCACTAAACCCCAGAGAAATATCCTTAATAATTTCGGCATCAGGCAAAGATAATAAGCAGAACTTAGATACCGTACGTTTATGAATGATTGCAGGCCTGCAGCATCAAATAAACAGATACCTTATCCCCACAAAGGTTCACCGGTTCTGTAGATAATCACGATCCTGCATTTGGGTTTCCCGGCTGGTAAGGTTCACGGGACATTCACAAGACATTCACAAGACATTCACGGGACATTCTCAAGACCATAAGTCCGGCTCGAGCCCGGTTTAATTTATATAAGCGGCCTGTTAACGCGGTTTATGCTCTTGTTAACTTCCCGGCTGCGGGGCCATAAGGAGATAACTCATTCAGGGATTTGCTGTAAAATTACTTAGCAAATACCGATAGTGAAACTGTCAGATTATCCGACATAGATATACTGCTTTCGCCCACTCCAAAATCCCGGCGGTTTATCTTAAACTCACCATCAAAAACATAGCCTCCGTTTTTAGGAGTGGCAGCAAATCCAAACTCTACCGGCTTGGTAACACCTTTGATGGTGAGGTCGCCAAACATATAAAATCTTCCGGCAACTTTTGAAAATGTTACTTTGGTACTTTTAAACTGGATCGTTTTATAGGTATTCACGTCAAAGAAATCTGCCTTTTTTAAATGATCATCCCGGCTTTCATTATCGGTATCTATAGTCGATGCGTCAACGGTTACATCAAAAACAGAAGCGGCCGGATTGGCCGGATAGAATTTAATACTGCCCTTTAGCCCTTTAAAATCGCCGCCGGTTTTAATGCCGAAATTCTTAATTACAAAGTGCACTTTGCTGTCGGCATCAACAGGTGTTAATGATGATTGGGCAAGAATCCAATTTGAATAAAAGCCAAAAGAGATGAGTAAAAGAAAGATTTTTTTCATAACGCTGTTTGAATTAGGATTTCCGTTTTCTAAAATTACTTAAATTATAGGTCACTCCAATTCCTGCGCCTGGCATCTTTTTCCTGAACCGGTCGTTTTTATCACCAGAAGGTGTTGTCTGTACTTCTTTATCTGTTGTATATTCAGCAAACAAGAACTGGAACCCAAGCTTGACTCCCCAAGAATCGTTCCATTTATACCTTACAAACAGTTCGCTGTTCAGAGAACCACGATCGTTATCGCTAATTAACAAAAGATTAAATGCAGTTGGTTTTGCCAATACCGGAACACCGGTAGCAAAATTATTTCCGTAATAAACTCCATTTTGCTTTTTACCAAAACTGAATCCGATTGCATCAATGGTAAAACCCAGGTAGAATTTTTTGCTTAAATTATAACCAATGTTCAGATTAAGGTTTAAAAAATTTGACTGTGCCTTAGGAAATAAGACAGAATCGATATTCTGGTCAATATCGCTGCGGAATAAAACAGTAGGGTCTGTTTTGCCACTGGTTAATTTAGCCGGTGCCGTTCTGAAATACAGGTTGCTGCCAAAATAGCTTGTAAATTTAAATCCCAGGCCAAGCTCCAGCCTTTTGTGTTTTCCATATTTCCAATTGTAAACATAACCCAAAGAGCCGCTGCCCTGCGATGAGCCGATTGCACCAGTTAGTTCAACAAATTTATAATGGGGTCTTTTCTTTTTTTGTGCTGCTGATGTATTACAAAGAAGTAAGGCAAGCATTGATGCAATGAAAATCTGTTTCATGATTTTATTTTTATTTTAGTTCAGTGTAGCCAAACTGTATGCGGTATTGGGCACACCAGATGATTACATATTTATACAAGTCAACCTCGGGTTTGGTTGCTAATTCATAATTAAAGTTGCCATTCAGGTATTTTAAAAACCCCAGGTCTTTATAATCAACAGGAGGCATAGCATTGTTTCCGATAGTTTTTGAAAAATATACGTGTATATCCGGGCCATTGTACGATGAGAAATTTCTAAACACCAGGTAGTATTTTGTCCCAATCTTCTCTACGCTCACGTCTCCCCTTGCTTTATCACCAAATTCGCCCCCAATTAAGGTGCCTGTATAGAGAACAACCGCTTGTGTGTCTTGTGGTGGTGGCACAATTATTTCGTTACCAAAAGCCGGGATAGTTTCTTTTTTGCAACTGCCCATAAATATTCCTGCTATAAATAAAAGGCGATAAATTATTTTCATAATAAGATTTTAAAAAATAAAAGTAACTGGCAGTTTCAGCAAATTTTGTCGGTTACATGACAGATGTATTCCTTTGCAGTTCTTTTAACATTATTGAAGTTTTTTATGGCAATAAAACAGTTCACTTTTTCCTTAGTCTGCCCGGCAAACCTCCTTCTTTAAAGTATCGTTATCTTTACCAGATACATTTAAAAAAAAACAGCTTTAGAAATCACCCGGATTTGGAAAATCATTCAGCAGATATCATCATTATTGGAGGCGGCCTGGCCGGACTTGTAAGTGCCATTCATTTATCAAAATCAGGTTTATCTGTTATGCTTATAGAGCGTAACGAATACCCAAAGCACAAAGTTTGCGGCGAGTATATCTCCAATGAAGTGTTGCCCTATCTGCAATCCCTGGGCGCAGATCCCATGACTACCGGTGCCAAAAAGATATCCCGCTTTTTATTGAGCACTACCCGTGGAAAAGTAATAGAAACAAAACTGCCGCTTGGGGGTTTTGGTGTAAGTCGATATACTCTCGATCATTTCCTGGTACAAAATGCTATAAAAAATAACGCAGCTGTTATTTGTGATACAGTTTCGGATGTGCATTTTGAAAATGATTCTTTTAAAGTAATAACCAAAGCCGGAAAAGAACTGTCTTCTAAAATAGTAATTGGTGCTTTTGGCAAAAGAAGCAATATGGATATCACACTCAACCGGGCATTCATAAAGAACCGGTCGCCTTTTGTGGGCGTAAAAACACATATGCAGGGCGACTTTCCTGAAGACCTGGTGGCGCTTCATAATTTTGATGGTGGCTACTGCGGAGTATCGCAGGTAGAAAACGGCAATCTCAATGTGTGCTATCTTGCCAATTACAAAAGCTTTCAGCAATACAAAAATATCGATGCTTTTAACCAGGCTGTTCTTTACAAAAATCCGCATTTGAAAAATATATTTGAAAATGCAGTTCCGGTTTTTGAAGAGCCGCTGGCTATCAGCCAGATCTGTTTTGCTGATAAAACCACGGTGCAGGATCATATACTCATGTGCGGCGATGCTGCTGGTATGATACATCCCTTATGCGGAAACGGCATGGCCATGGCCATTCACAGCGCCAAAATTGCTTCGGAACTCATCATTGATTATTCCAATAAAAAAATAAGGTCGAGGCAGGAACTGGAATCATTGTATAACAGGCAATGGAACTATGAATTTAAAAAGCGAATACAAACCGGCAGGATCCTGCAGTCATTTTTTGGAAAAGATAACCTGGCCAGAGCCATCATGTATGGACTTACACATGTGCCTGGTATATTGCCCGCCATCATAAAGCAAACCCATGGCAAGCTTTTAAACGTATCTGTTGTATGAAAAGCAGATTGACGGAATCAGAAAAACTGGATGATCTATCACTACAGGGCGAGCCGCTCCATAAAGCTTTGCAAAGTCTTGCCTGGATAAACAGGTGGTTTGGCAATCACCGTTCTGTTATTAAAGCAATTTATGCTGTTTATAAAAAGCAGGAAAAACCCCTCAGGATCATCGACCTGGGATGCGGTGGCGGCGATCTGATTTTGGCAGTTGCAAGATCAATGCAGCAACACAAAATTGAATGTCACATCACTGGCATTGATGGCAATGCAAACGCATTGGCCTATGCACAGGAAAAATGTGCTGCATTCAAACAAATTGATTTTTTACAGGCAGATATACTAAGTGATCAGTTTAAAATGCAGCCCTGTGACATACTCATCAGCAGCCATTTTGTCTATCATTTTACTGAAGAGAAGCTGGCCCGTTTCTTAAAAAGCAACATACCAGCCGTTTTAACAGCCATTATTTTCAGCGAACTTGAACGAAACGGTCTTGCTCTGCGTCTTTTTAAATTCAGCAGTTTCCTATTGCCCATCAGTAAACTGGCAAAAGAAGATGGGTTGCTGGCCATACAAAGATCGTTCAACAAAAAAGATTGGGTTTTAATATTACAGCAGGCTGGTATTGATACATATCATTTGCACACAGTGCCTTTGTTCAGAATACTACTTACGATTGTGCCCAAAAAGAAAATGTGATGATGTTTGTAAACACAACATACCGCAGCACAGAAGAAGAGATCATGGATGATCTTACGATGCAGGGTGAAATGCTGCGGCAGACATTAGACCAGATTGCAGCCATAAACCAGCGCCTGGGTGGCAACCAGGCAACCATCAGTGGCCTGCACACGTTATTAAAAACAGCATCGAAAGATGATGCAATACATATTATTGATCTTGGATGCGGAAGTGGCGACATGCTGAGGGCTGTGGCTGATTATGGAAGGAAAAATAAATTTGCTTTTAAACTTACAGGAATAGATGCAAATGAATTCACGGTGAATTATGCCCGTAAACTTTCTGTTAACTATCCCGAGATCAGCTATATAAAAATGGATATACTGGCCAATGAGTTTTTGGATTTGAAGTTTGATATAGCGCTTGCAACTTTGTTTCTTCATCATTTTACAGAAGGGCAGATCGAAGAGCTACTGTTTCCGGTTGTGCACAAGGCCAGGATTGGTGTGGTTGTAAATGATCTGCACCGGAGCAGAACAGCCTATTATCTTTTTAAAGGCTTATGCCTTTTTATAACAAATCCTATGGTAAAGAAGGACGGGGCCATTTCGGTTTTAAGAGGATTTAAAAAAAATGAAATAATTGCTATCAGTAAAAAACTAAAAGATTCGGTGAGTACCATCCATTGGAAATGGGCTTTCAGATATCAATGGATAATAAAAAAAACATGCCAGTAAAGATAAAAACAGTTGCCAAGCAATTACCCGCTTACTACAGGGAAACAGCAGATATATTGCCTTTAATTGAGGCCTGGCTGACGGGGCAGGATGAAAGATTTATCCGCAAGGTCTTTAAAATATTCGGTAATGCCGGTGTAGATAAACGGTATTCAATCATGAGCCCCGAAGAAGTTTTTACCAGCACTTCGTTTGAACAGAAGAATGATATTTATGTTCGTGAATGTACCAACCTGGCTGAACAGGCTTTGCAAAAAGCATTGGACAAAGCCGGCTGGAAGCCTAATGAAATTGATTACCTCATTACGGTGAGCTGCACGGGTATTATGATACCTTCGGTAGATGCATACCTGGTAAACCGACTGCACATGAAGCAGGATATTGTGCGGCTGCCGGTTACCGAAATGGGCTGTGCTGCAGGTGTTTCGGGCATTATTTACGCAACCAATTTTTTAAAAGCCAATCCGGGGAAAAAAGCTGCTGTGGTTGCGGTGGAAGCCCCTACCGCTACTTTTCAATTGAATGATTTTTCGATGGCCAATGTAGTAAGCGCTGCCATATTTGGCGATGGTGCTGCAGCCATTTTATTATCATCCTGCGAAGCAGATAAAGGCCCCGAAGTGATTGCACAGGAAATGTATCATTTTTTTGAAGCTGAATACATGATGGGTTTTAAACTCACCAATACCGGCCTGCGTATGATACTGGATGAAACAGTGCCCGATACCATTTCGGAGCATTTTCCAAAAATTGTGCATCCCTTCCTGGAAAGGAATAATACCAATATGGATGAAGTTGATCACCTTATCTTTCATCCGGGTGGCCGAAAAATTGTACAGACCGTAGAAGAACTTTTTGGATCACTGGGAAAGAATATTGATGATACCCGGGAAGTGCTGAAGCAATACGGAAATATGAGCAGCGCTACTGTTTTGTATGTGCTGGAAAGATTCCTGGACAGAAATTTACCGGCGGGTGATAAAGGATTGATGCTTAGCTTTGGGCCAGGCTTCTCTGCTCAAAGCGTTTTATTACAATGGTAAAAGAATTTGAAAATAAAAATTACTGGGCACTCATACTGGGTGGTTCAGCCGGACTGGGTTTGGCATCTGCAAAAAAACTGGCATCGCACGGTTGCAATATCATCATAGTGCATCGCAACAGCAAAGCAGATGCAGCTATTATTGAAAAAGAGTTTGAATCAATAAAAGCAACCGGGGTTGATCTTATTTCTTTTAACAAAGATGCCATGTCGGTTGAAAAAAGAACAGTCATGATGCAGGAAATAAAAGAAAAACTGGGTAGTGCAGGAAAGATAAGGCTGCTGCTGCACAGCATTGCCAAAGGAAACTTAAAGCCCATGATAACCGAAGAAGGGGTATCATTGCAGAATGACGATCTTCACCTGACACTTGAAACCATGGCCATTAGTTTATACGACTGGACAAAATTAATTTTTGACAACAACTTATTTGCTGCCGATGCAAGGGTGATCAGTTTTACCAGCCAGGGAAATACCAAAGCCTGGAAAGGCTATGCTGCCGTATCAGCCGCAAAAGCCGCACTGGAAGCCATCACCCGTAATATTGCCCTGGAATTTGCATCACATGGTATCAGGGCTAATTGCATACAGGCCGGCGCTACAGATACATTTTCCTTTAGAATGATACCAGGGCACGAAGAATTAAAAGAGCGGTCAATAAAGCAGAATCCATTTAAAAGATTAACAACTCCTGAAGATATCGCCAATGTGGTGTATCTTTTGGCCAAAGATGAAGCCGCCTGGATTAATGGAAGTATCATTATAGCTGATGGCGGAGAACATATAAATTAAACAATGACAACACAACAAATACTAGATCTGCTGCCATATTCATCACCTTTTTTATTTGTTGATGAATTACATGAGATTTCAGAAGATGGTGCTAAAGGAAGTTATACTTTCAAGACTGATGAACATTTTTACAAAGGCCATTTTAAAGACCTTCCGATAACTCCGGGTGTAATTCTTACAGAAACAATGGCCCAGATTGCTGTTATTACATTGGGTATTTACCTGGGAAGAGAAAAAATTGAAGGAACAACCATGCCTGAAATTGCACTTACCTCTATTGCAGTTAATTTTCATGCGCCTGTTTTTCCTGGCGAAAAAGTGACGGTAACTTCTCAGAAAAAATATTTTCGTTTTGGAAAACTCAGTTGCGATGTAGAAATGAGAAACAGCGAAGACAAAATTGTTTGCAGCGGCAATATTTCGGGATTTTTAAAACAAAAAAAGTGTAGTGAATAGACGGGTTGTAATAACAGGCTTAGGTGTGGCAGCACCAAACGGCGTAGGCATCCCTTCTTTTACCGACGCTTTAAAAAATGGCATCTCCGGCATCCTTTTTTATCAGCAACTGAAAGACCTTAATTTTTCTTGCTGCATCGGTGGTATTCCGCAGGTTAGCGACGAGCAAAAACTGCAATACTTCACCCCGCTTCAATTAAAAAATTTTAACAGCCCGGGTATTTTGTACGGATGCATGGCCGGCATGGATGCATGGAAAGATGCAGGCTTAACAATAAATGAGAACAGCCACACCGATTGGGATAGCGGCACTGTGTTTGGAACCGGAAGTTCTTCTGTTGAAAAATTACGGGAATCATTTTATAAAATAGATGCAGGCCAGGTAAAGCAACTGGGCAGTACTGCAGTTGTGCAAACCATGGTGAGCGGCGTTTCAGCTTACCTAAGCGGTATACTTGGATTGGGAAATTTAGTAACCAGCAATTCATCGGCCTGCTGCACAGGTACCGAAGCAATAATCATGGGTTTTGAAAGGATACAATCCGGAAAAGCAAAACGCATGCTGGTTGGCGGTTGCAGCGATCATGGTCCGTATATATGGGGCGGCTTTGATGCTATGAAAGTGATGAGTTACAAACACAATGAAGATCCCGAAAAAGCATCACGCCCCATGAGTGCCACTGCTAGCGGCTTTGTGCCCGGCAGCGGCGCAGGCGCATTGCTGCTGGAATCTTTGGAGAGTGCACTTGCTAGAGGTGTAAAAATTTACGGGGAGGTTTCAGGTGCATCTATCAATGCGGGCGGGCAGCGTAGCGGCGGTAGTATGACAGCACCAAATAATGAAGCGGTGCAACGCTGCATTAAAGATGCTATTGAAAACGCCGGCATACATCCCAATGATATTGATCTTATTAATGGCCACTTAACAGCAACTATTAAAGATGCAGATGAAGTTAATAACTGGTCGGTTGCTTTAAACAGAAAAGGAATCAATTTCCCCTACATACATTCGCTGAAAGCTATGACAGGCCATTGCCTGGGGGCTGCAGGCGCTATTGAAAGTGTTGCAGCTGTTTTATGCCTGGACGAGGGATTCATCTTCCCATCAATTAACTGTGAAGATATTCATCCTGCCATAGCTGCCATCATCGATACTCAAAAAATACCGCAACAGGTTTTAGAAAATAATACATTGCAGGTGATTGCCAAAGCCAGCTTTGGTTTTGGCGATGTGAACACCTGCATCATTTTTAAAAAATATACGGGATGACAAAAGAAGAACTGATAGACAAACTGAAAGGAATTGTAAAGCCTTATGTAAAGAACGAAGAAGGATTTAATAACCTGAATGAAAATACCGATTTCCTGAACGACCTGAAGATCAACTCGGCCAACCTGGTTGATGTGATACTCGATATTGAAAATGAATTCGACATTATTATCGATAATGAATCGATGGAAAAAATGCTGAATGTAAAAGCCGCCATGGAGATCATTAATGCCAAACTAAGCGAAAAATGACCGGCAATGATATAGTAGATATACAGGTGGCAGCTACCGAAAGCAACTGGAGAAGAAAAGGTTTTCTTGAAAAAATATTTACCCAACAGGAACAAGAATACATTTTCCATGCAGCACTACCCGACAGCATGGTTTGGCGATTATGGACCATGAAAGAAAGTGCTTATAAAATTTACACCCGGCAATATGGCGGGCGTTTTTTTGCTCCGAATAAATTCAATTGCACTTTATTATGTGACACTACCGGGCTTGTTAGGTTCAACAATATCAGCTATCAAACAATTACTATCACGGCAAAGGACCATATCTACACAATTGCTACCGCCGGGGAAACAAAAAGTTCTGAATTTATCAATTCCTGTTTTTGTTTACCCGAAACCGATCCTAAAAAACAACAGCAATACGTTTACAAAAAAATAATTGAATGCTATAAATCCCTTACAGTCGAGCCGAAAAAAAACATTGCCGTTAACAAGGATAAAAATGGAATTCCTTTTTTAAATTGCAGTAATAACCTGCAAATTCCGGTATCCATTACACATCACGGGCGTTTTGCAGCTTTTACCATCCTTAAATAAAAACCGATGAACGAATTTATCACCTGGGCCAAGGGTAAATTAACTGTAGATAAGAAACTGATCCTGCTCTATATCATCATCTATTTTGCCTGGGGCACCTGCATGAATTATTTTGGATCCTATGTGCAGATAGCAAAATTTACTTACTGGTGGCAGGTGATCACCTGTTATATCGTATTCATGGTTCCTGTTTCGCTGTTATTGCGTAACCTGCCCTTTCATGCCCAATATGCCTATGGCCTGGTTGCTATGGGCCTTTGCGAATTTGGCGGGTATGCAATCCGCAGTTCGTATGCTTATCCCGATAATATCCTAGATAAAATTTTCAGTCCGCAGAATTTCAGCCTTGGAATGGCGCTTTTCTTCGCATTGTATTTTCCGCTGGGTAATTGGGGAGTAGGTAAAATTCACAAGGCAATATTCAATAAAAATGACGAAGGATAAACAGGTTGACGTTCTTACTTCACGTTGGAATCCGCTTCTCGGATCAATTTAAAATGGGCCTTTGTTGCGGCCATAAATTTTCTTCCTTTTTGAAAAGACCAGGGCTTAATGCCCTGCCGGCTATTATATTTACTGATGGCATACAAAGCTTTCCAGTGTTTTAAAATCTCTTTGTACGCTCCTATCAAAGTATAGCCTGTATCATAAAAATGATTGGGCTCGGCACCGCAACCGTTGTATTCCAGTATGCTGAAGTTTTTCCCCATCTTCAGGTCTTCTACATTGCTGCACATGATATCGTAACGGCCGTAAAAAAAATCATTGATGCCCAGGCTGATCTCATCAAAAATGGCCACCAGTGTATCATCAATATGTTCTTTCAGATCAATAAAATGCGCTCCTCGATTGTGATTGCCAGCATAGCTAAGCATATACTTTTCTCCGTCAGCCAAAACTGTTTTTAAATGTTCCTTATGCTTGCTGTACATTTCTCCCAGTCTTTTTTGTGCTTTAGGATGCTTCAGTACCAGTTGTTCCAGCGTATCCTTTCCATTGCCGGTAACCTGCAAAGGTATCTTGTGCAAAAAACCGGTAACCCTTCCTTTTTGCTCCTGCGGATGCCGAATATAGAACACACTTACTTCCATCGGATAACTCACCATGGCTTGTATAATATATGCTACCGGCACTTTTGCATGGTAGTTTCGTAAAGACACTTCATCGTCTATCTTGCGAAATAAAATTCCCTGGCAGGCAATATCCGGTTTAACCACAAAAGGATATTGAATACCGCTTCTATCTAATTCAGTTTTAAGGCCATTAAAATCCTGCCCGGGTGAAACTTTAAACGTAGCAGGATACAGGTGTTTGGGCAACAGCTCATACATTTCCATCTTGGTTTCACCGTCCATGCCCCCAAAAGTGATCTTTGGGTTGCTGGGCGTAAAGAACCACACAGCCCCCGACCGAAGCATGTACCAGCCCCACACAGGCGCAATGGGTGCATATAGTAATTTAAAAGGCCAGGCCTCCCAGTTTGTAATTCGTTTAAAGAATTTGCTCACGTTGTATTGATTGCTGCGAAGATAATTGAGTTTGCAACAAAGCCAATACTTCGCCTGTTTTAGTTAGTCCCGAATGGCTTATTTTTGCAAACAGTATTATTTCTTTTTACACTAACTTTCAGGGATAAAAATTTATTGTATGCATGTTCCAACAATGGCCGAAATGATGGCGAAGGGCGAAAGCCCCGAAGTTTTATTTTGGGTAGGCTGCGCCGGAAGTTTTGACCAGCGGGCACAAAAAATAACCAAGGCTTTTGTAACCATATTGGATAAGGTTGGCATCAACTACGCCATACTGGGCAAGGAAGAAATGTGCACAGGCGACCCTGCCCGGCGTGCAGGCAACGAATTTATGTTCCAGATGATGGCTTACCAGAATATCCAGGTATTGAATGGATATGGCATTAAAAAAATCGTTACAGCCTGTCCGCATTGCTTTAATACTCTGAAGAATGAATATCCTGCATTGGGCGGTACTTACGAAGTGATACATCATGCCACTTTTTTACAGCAGCTGATTGATGAGGGGAAAATAAAAATGACTGAAGGCGGTGTGTTTAAAGGAAAAAAAATCACCTACCACGACAGCTGTTATCTTGGCCGAGCCAATGATATTTATGAAGCGCCACGTAAAGTACTGGAAGCATTGGATGCATCGTTGGTAGAGATGAAACGCTGCCGCAGCAATGGTTTATGCTGTGGTGCAGGTGGAGCCCAGATGTTTAAGGAAGAAGAAAAAGGAGCAACCCGTATCAATATAGAACGCAGCAATGAAGCCATTGAAACCGGAGCTTCTGTAATTGCAGCTGCCTGCCCTTTTTGCAATACCATGATGACAGATGGTGTAAAGAACAGCAATAAGGAAGATGAAGTGCAGGTACTGGATATTGCAGAACTGGTGGCAGCATCAATGAATAATTAAAAATGAAGAATTAATAATGGATTTAGATTTTACAGAACATCTTCCTGATAATTTTGCTGATAATTCACGTGTATGGATCTATCAAAGCAGCCGTTTGTTTTTTATAAGTGAAGCACTGGACATGGAAGATATGCTAAAGGAATTTGCAGACAACTGGAAAAGCCATGGATCACCGGTAAAGGGTTTTGCCAATTTATTCTTTGGGCAATTTATTGTATTAATGGCCGATGAAACTGCTACAGGTGTTAGCGGCTGCAGTACCGACAGCTCTGTGCACCTGATCAAAGCAATCGAAGAAAAATATAAGGTGCAAATGTTCGACAGGCAGAACCTGGCATTTGTGGTAAAGGATAAAATTCAGTTGCTGCCCATGAGCCAACTGCAATATGCGGTGGAGAATAATTTCATCAATGCAGATACTTTGTATTTCAACAATACAGTTTTAACCAAAAAAGAAATGATCGAGAAATGGATAGTGCCTGTTAAAGACAGCTGGCTGGGGAAAAGGTTATTTGCCAATCAATGATCAAATCAATATTTATTTTTGAAAACAAAATGCCTGATAGCGTTTCTTCTTCTTGCTTTTGCTTCATATGGGCAGAAAGGTTCGGCAGTCAAATTAACTAATTATCCTTTACAGGTAACGCTGGAAAATCTTGATAGCGCAAACGTCTATAATCACGGTAAAAGTTATTCCCGTAATCTAAGGATAAGACTTACAAATACAGCCGACAGTGCATTTTCGTTCTGGTTAATGAGTTGTGACTGGCATGGCTGTGTAAGATTGAAACCACAAATTGCCGGGCCAAATTATTGGGGTTGCGATAAAAATGTCCCACAAGAAATTATCCTAAAACCTAAACAGTCTCACGTACTTGATTTCGAGTATGGATTCTCAAAACGTAAGGCTGTGCATCCGGTACTTATCCGTGCCGGATTCAGGGTAATTACACAATTGCCGGAAACAACCGATATAACGGAAAACAAACCTGAACCTAGCAGACTTTCGATATTTAGCGACAATCCAAAATACACCGATAAAGATTTCATCTGGAGTAACAAGATCAAAATCGCATTCTAGGCAGCTTACTTCTTCTGCAATGTTTTCAGCAACGCTTCCCTCCCCGATTTCTTCTCTTTTTTCTTAAACGTGTAACCTAATGCCAGCCTGTAATTACGGGTATTGGTAGTGCTGTAGCTCTCCAGGTTAAAATTGCTGCCGTAGGTAAAGTTCCGGTTTTGTTGCTGGCGCAAAGGATCAATGATATTGAGTGTTACTGTAAGTTTTTTAGCAAAGAATTTCTTCTGAATACCAATATTCATGCTCAGTGTATTTCTTACCGAGCCCTGCGGATTTGCAAAGCGGTTAAAGGTAAAGCTTGCATTGGCATTGATGAGATCGGTAAACTGGTAGCTTCCATTAAGTGTTGAATAAAATGAGCCGCCATTACGGAAATATCTTACCGTACGGTCGTAGGTGCTGTACACATTATAGGTGTACCCAAAGCTCAGGTTTGCCTTTGCCTTTTTATTCAATGTATAACCGCCCCAGGCACTGGCTTCGTACTCTTTACGGCCACTTATATTCTGCCAGGTAGTAAACGTGCTGCCATCGGGCTGCAGGGTTCTGATGGAACTGTAAATTTGCTGCAATGCATTGTAACCAGCCGATACATTAAAATTGTATTTCTTGTTCCACTTACCAAATATCAGGTCAAAATTATCGGCATAATAGGCCTGCACATAAGGGTTGCCCGAACGGGTATTGTATGGATCAGCATAGTCCAGGCTTGGGTTCAGCTGAGTCAGCGAGGGCCTTTGCACCGTTCTTTTGTAACTGAAAGTGATGCTTATATCGCTCTTCCATTTTTTAACCAGGTTGGCAAAGGGCAACAGGCTCCAGTAATTGTTCAGGTACTTGTTGCTGTTGTTCTGTATATCAAAATGTGTTTGGGTATACTCTGCCTGCAGGCCGCCATTCACATAAAAATCAGTAATAAAATCATACCGTATCGAAGCCCTGAAGCCGGTTACAGTTTGATGAAAAATAAAATCATTGCTCAGCTGCTCATTCTTTACAAATACATTTTCTGGCTTTTTCATAAAAGCCGTGTTTAACACATTGTGATTGTTGTAGCGGTTGTAACTGGCTCCTGCATTCAATGACATTTTTTTGCTGACAGGCTTATCATAATTTACACGCAGGCTAATGCTGTTATTTTTGCTGTAGGTATTCTGTTCCTGTGTAGAGTCTGAGCCCGTAGGTGTATTATCCGGGTTCAGGTATTGCTGATAAAAATCACGTTCGTTATTGTTGGCATTAAAATTAAATCCGCTTATAAATTTCAGCAAGGTCTTCGGATTCTTTCCTTTAATGCTGTAAGTAAAATTAAGAGCCGGGCTCCAGCTTTCATTATCTGTACCAGTAATGCGGTTGCTTAATTTATATACCAGGTTGTAGCGGTTTGCATTGCTGTATGCAGTGTTGTTTTCACTGGCCGAATTATTGCCATTGTACAGCGCAGTAAAATTCATGCTCTGTCGCTTATTCAGGTCATAATCAAGGCTCAGCCTCATATTTGGTCGGCGGTTACTATTACCGCTTGCAGCAACCGTATTAAAATAATTAGATGAATCGGTATAAAAATTCTGCCGGTTGCTGTAACTGCTTCCATTATATTCGCCGTAACCAAAGCCGCCTGAAAAGTTGAGTGCAAACTTATTTTTACGGTAAGTCACATTCCCGCTGATGGCGGCTTCACCCCGGGTTCCGTAACTCACATTGATTCGGCCACTAAAACCAACCTTGCCTTTTTTGGTAACAATATTGATCACTCCTCCCCGCTCGTTGGCATATTGTGGCGGCGGTGTGGTCATTACTTCAATCTTTTCTATCATGCTGCCGGGCATACTTTCCATCAGGTCCTGTAGTTGTTTGCTGTCCAGTTCCACCGGTTTATCATCAATTAAAATTTTTACTTCTTTACCACGCAACAGCACTTTACCATCATTATCTACATTTACCAGCGGGGTTTGTTTCAACAGTTCTGTGGTAGTGGCACCAGAACTTAAAGCCGATTCGCCGGTGTTGAAAATGATCTTACCATCTTTATTTTCTATTAGTGGCTTTTCGGCATATACGATCACTTCATTCATCACTTTGGAATGTTTACTCAGCTTAATATCATTCAGGTCAAAATCAAATCTTTCGGCCCTGATGTAAATGCTGTCGATCACCATCGTATTATATCCCACTACAGTTATCTGCAGGCGGTAATATCCAAAAGCAAGTTTGTCAAAGAGGAATTCTCCATTCTGCTGGCTAAGCTGGCTCTTTGCATGGCTTGTATCGGAAAGCAAAAACATTTTAAGGGCTGCTCCTTCAATGGCTTTACTGTTATCTGCATCCAATATAGTACCAATCACCAATCCGCCGGATGCGGGTTGTGTACTTTGGGCAAAAACGATTACTGAAAAAAACAGGAGGATACTAAGTATTGCTAATTTCTTCATATATGAAAAGCAAAAATAAACATTGAACCCTTGTGACTTTGTAAAATTATTTAAGTGGACAAATGCCCGTTTACACGGGTTTTGAAGCCGGGCTTTACCGCTAAAATATTTTCTTATTGCAGTTTATGTCAGTATGCTTATTTTTATCCACCTAAAAATAATATTTATGAAGAGAATTGTGTTTTCGATCATTGTAGCTGGCTGCACTATATTACCGGCTACCAGTTTTGCACAAACAGGTGTTGATCCCGATCCGGTGCAAAGTGCCAAAAACAGGGCCAAAGCCGCTGAGCAGGAAAAAGCAAGGGCTGCCGAAGCTGCTAAAAATACACCGGCACCAGCCGCCAATTCCAAAAATGGCCCGGCTACAGTTACCGGTCCTGCCTCTGTTGTTATGCCTGCAGATAACAACCCTTCAAAAAGAAGATTCATCGACTCGGCCAATATGGACCTCACTGTAAAACCAGGAGATAATTTTTACCAGTATGCCAATGGTGCCTGGGTAAAAAAGACACCAATACCTGCATCTAAAACCCGCTGGGGAAGTTTTGATGCATTGGCAGAAGAAAGCTCACAGGCATTAAAGCGCCTGCTGGAAGAAGCTGCAACTTACCCGCAAAGTAAAATTGATGCAGATACAAAAGGTGGAAGTGGAGAATTGATGAAACGTGTGGGCGATTATTATGCCAGCGCCATGGATAGCGCCGCTATTGAAAAACTGGGTTACAAACCCGTTAAATCTTACCTGGATGCCATTACTGCTCTAAGCTCCAAAGCGCAGGTTCTAAAGTATGTAAACACCTTGCGTTCACAGTCGGTGAGTTCTCCTTTATATCGCATTGGTGTGGGGCAGGATGCCAAGGATGTAACCAAATATATCATCAGCATTGGCCAGGGTGGCACTACTTTACCCGACCGTGATTATTACCTGAAAAATGATGCCCGTAGCCAGAAGATAAGAGAAGATTATGTTGCCTACATTACAAAGCTTTTCACCCTTACAGGCGAAACCAATGTAAATGCCATGGCTAAAGCTGTAATTATTATGCAGCTGGAAACCGCCATGGCACAGGCGCAGATGAGCCGTGTTGAAATGCGTGACCCCAACAAACTGTACAATAAATTTTCAGTTGATGGCCTTACTGCTAAAACGCCAAACTTAAACTGGGCTACTATTTTGCCTGAACTGGGCTACAAAGTAAAGCAGGACAGCCTGATCGTAAGCAATCCAAAATTCATGACCTTCCTGGATTCTTTGCTGAACAAGGTTTCTTTGGATGACTGGAAAACTTACCTGAAATGGGGAGTACTAAAAGACGCAGCTCCTTTTTTGAGCAGTGCATTTGTGAACGCAAACTTTGCCTATAACCAATCATTAAGCGGACAAAAAGAACAAACACCACGCTGGCAGCGTATGAGCGGTTTAATTGACCGCCAGCTGGGCGATCTGCTGGGCCAGTTATATGTTGACCGTTATTTTAACCAGGCCGCCAAAGCACGTATGCTGGAACTGGTTAATAACCTGCAAAGTACATTCGACAGCCGCATAAAAAAACTTGACTGGATGAGTGAAGTTACCAAGCAACGTGCTTTAGGTAAATTACATGCATTTGTGAAGAAGATTGGTTTTCCTGATAAGTGGAAGAACTACGATGGCCTTGTTATTAAAAGAGATGATTTTTACGGAAACCTGCAACGCTGCAGTCAATGGCAATACAATGAAAATATCAGCCGCCTGGGTAAACCCATTGATAAAACTGAATGGGGTATGACACCGCCAACGGTAAATGCATATTACAGCCCGCAAAAGAACGAGATCGTTTTCCCGGCAGGTATCCTGCGCTTTCCTTTCTTTGATTTTGAAGCTGACGACGCAATTAATTATGGTGGTATTGGCGCTGTTATAGGCCACGAAATGACTCATGGTTTTGATGACCAGGGACGCCAGTTTGATGCAGATGGTAACCTGCAGGACTGGTGGACAAAAGCCGATGCCGATGAATTTAAAAAACGTGCCGACGAAGTAGTACAACAGTACAATGGCTATGTTATTTTAGATACCATGCACGTAAATGGTAAATTAACACTGGGCGAAAACCTGGCCGATCTGGGTGGTTTAAGCATTGCCTACGAAGCTTTTAAAAATACCAAACAGGGACAAAGCACCGAAAAGATTGATGGTTTTACACCTGATCAACGCTTTTTCTTAAACTGGGCACAGGTTTGGCGCAGCAATATTTTACCAGAAGCAGCAGCACAGCGTATTTTAACCGATAACCACTCGCCTGGTACATTCCGTGCAAACGGGCCACTTACCAATATGGAAGCATTTTACCAGGCTTTTGATGTAAAGCCGGGCGATAAAATGTACAAAGCACCAGAGAAGAGAACAAAGATCTGGTAAACCAGACTTGCAGATATAAAAACCGCCCCGCTAAAACGGGGCGGTTTTTTATATTGGATCAAATAATATCAGGCAAAATATATTTTCTGATCAGGGATAAAATAAAGAAACCTGCTACAAAGCCTCGGGCTTTTACTAACAATTTCCAGGGGGTTGGCACTAAGTCGGTTAATGCACTTTAATGTATGTGTATTTTACTGATGTTGGATCTGCAAAACAGAATCAGCCGCAATCTTTGTAAAAATTGCTACACGCATTAAGTCAAGGTCTTCTATTCGTTGCTGTTTTTTCTTAAGCGCTAACTGGTAACGGGTAATTTTATCTTCCTGGTCAGCTTGCTTCTTTTTAGCAGCCTTCAGGTCTTTGGCTTCACTGTAAGCTTTACTAGCTTTCTTTTTAGCCGATTTTGCATCGCTTACTTTGCCATTGGTGGCTTTAGATGCCTGGTCGCTGCTTGTAGCAGCAGCAGCAATAGCGTCTTTATTGGCGTTGCTTACTTTGGCCCGGTAGCCGGGCAAATCATTCTGCGCAATGGTAAGTCTGGCATTTAGATCTGCCATGTCGTTTTGCACATTCACATACTCCTTATTTAACTTAAGGGTGTCTTCTGCAGTCTTGTATTTTTGAGAAAAGGCAGCGGCTGTCGGTAGTAACAGAATGAGTAAACTCAATAAACGGATATTCATTTTCATAATTTTCTTTTAAGTTTAAATAATTAAAACAACAGAAATGTGTACAGATCAAGGAGAATTTTACAGGAGAGATACCCGGGGAAATTCCGGATTAAGCAGTGCTACTGGTTCTATTTGATATTATAAATCAAATGAAGGTAGGCTTATACAGGCACAATGGCTTCTGATTACTGTTAAAGCTTTGTTTTCTGCTGCAGCATTGCATTTCAGTAATATGTCCGTCATTACAACTTCTCCTCCGTATTCAGCTTCTTTACAAAACTGTAATTGTTACTGTTGAAGGTAAAATGAAAGATACGATTGTAGTCTTTATTAAAATATTCATCATTGTCATAAATATCCAGGATATTACTGATCACGTTAAAAGCCTCGGTTCGGTAGCAAAGCAACACATTCTGTCGTTTATTTTCTGACTTGTTAATATCATCAAACATTTTGCTCAGTTGCGTTTTATCAAACTCGGTTTTAACACCCTTGGTGCCGCGTATGGTACTTCGGCAGCGGTTATAAGGGTCAGATGTTTTTACATCGATGGATTGGTACAGGATATGATCAAAATAAATGTCCTTAAAATAATTGTCGAGGTATAGCCCAAAACTTAAACCCTCTGGCGAAAGGTGCAGGTAATCGGGTTTATTCTTGTTCTCTATCAGCATCTTTCCGTGGCGAACGATATATAAATTATTACCCATAATAAAGTTGCTGAGTTTTATTCTTACAATTCCGGGAGCCGTGAATATGGGAAACTGAAGATATCAGGCCGGTGAAATTAAGCTTTTAAAGACAGAATGTACCGAATAGCTTTGCTTTGCGATAAATCAAATAGAAAAGCTTCTGCCATCCTGTCACAATCTCTTTGATTGCACTATCTTTGCTCTTCTAAAAAAATGCCGGAAATGCTGAACATAACTGCACATAAAGAACACGATGAAGCAAGGCAGGGAGAAGCATTTGCCCTGTTTGCAAACGAACCCGACCAGTACAGAAAATTATTTTACATAGAAAGTTATGGCTGCGCCATGAACTTTGCGGATAGCGAAGTGGTAGCTTCTATTTTAATGGACAATGGCTTTGGTGCCACCAATAATTACCAACAGGCCGATCTCATCTTTATTAATACCTGCTCTATCCGTGAAAAAGCCGAACAAACCGTTAGGAAAAGGCTTACAGAATTTAAGCAGATAAAAAAACAAAAACCGGGCATGCTGGTAGGCGTACTGGGCTGTATGGCCGAGCGGTTGAAGGCACAGTTTTTAGAAGAAGAAAAACTGGTTGACCTGGTGGTAGGGCCAGACGCCTACAGAACCTTACCCGGATTGATAGAAGAAGCTGAGACCGGCCAGAAAGCCGTGAACGTTTTATTAAGCCGCGATGAAACCTATGCCGATATTGCCCCCATACGCCTTAACAGCAACGGCGTTAATGCCTTTGTAAGCATCATGCGTGGCTGCAATAACATGTGTTCGTTTTGCGTAGTGCCTTTTACACGTGGGCGTGAAAGAAGCCGTGATGCAGCATCTATCATCAACGAATGTAAAACGCTGTTTGACCAGGGTTACAGAGAAGTAACGTTACTCGGACAGAATGTAGATAGCTATTATTGGGTAAATGAGAAGAATGATGAGCAGGTAACATTTGCCATGCTGATGGAAAAAGTGGCATTAATCTCTCCCCTGCTGCGGGTTCGTTTCTCTACATCGCATCCAAAGGATATTACAGATGATGTTTTATTTACCATGCTGAAATACGAGAACATCTGCAACTATATTCATCTGCCGGTGCAAAGCGGTAGCACCCGTGTGCTGCAAATGATGAACCGTACATACAGCCGTGAATGGTATATTGCTAAAGTGAATCGCATACGGGAACTGATTCCGGATTGTGGTATTTCAACCGATATGATCACCGGCTTTTGTACCGAAACTGAAGAAGACCACCAGGAATCGCTTAGCCTGATGGAATACTGCAAATACGACCTGGCCTATATGTACTTCTACAGCGAAAGGCCGGGAACCCTTGCTGCCCGTAGGTTTGAAGACGATGTACCTTTAGATGTAAAGAAAAGAAGATTGCAGGAAATGGTTGATCTTTATCGTGGGCACTCTTTACTGGCCATGCAAAAAGAAGTTGGCAAAACCCGCAAGGTATTAATTGAAGGCCCTTCTAAAAAAAGTGAGAATGATCTGTACGGAAGAACCGATCAGAATAAAGTAGTGGTGTTTGCAAAAGGAAATTTGAAAGTAGGAGAATATGTAACTGTCAAAATAGATTCATGCACAGCTGGCACATTAATTGGCACTGTGTTAACCCCCTCCGCCCCCTGAAGGGGGAACCGGAAACTCAACATTTAAAGAGCAATTATGTCATTTTGATACGCTTGAAAAAAATAACAGAAGAAGGCTAAAGAAATTGAAAAAAACTAAAAATATTATACTCCAAAGCTCCCCCTTCAGGGGGCGGAGGGGGTTTTAGCTATGGAATTACAAACAATAAAAAACCGTTTCGGTATCATCGGCAATTCACCCGGCCTTAACCATGCATTAAATATTGCCGTGCAGGTTGCCAATACCGATCTGAGTGTACTCATTAATGGTGAAAGTGGCGTGGGTAAAGAAGTTTTCTCACAGATCATTCATGCATTAAGTGCACGCAAACACAATCCTTTTATAGCCGTAAACTGCGGCGCCATTCCCGAAGGAACCATTGATTCGGAACTATTCGGCCACGAAAAAGGGTCCTTTACCGGTGCTGTCGACAGCCGTAAAGGTTATTTTGAAACCGTGAACGGCGGCACCATTTTCCTGGATGAGATCGGAGAACTTCCCCTGGGTACACAGGCACGTTTGTTACGGGTGCTTGAAGCCGGAGAATACATACGGGTGGGCAGCAGTAAAGTGCAAAAGACCGATGTACGGGTTATTGCAGCCACCAATAAAGAGCTGATAGAATACACACAGACAAACCGTTTCAGGGAAGATCTGTATTACCGTTTAAACACAGTTCCTATCAGGGTTCCTGCATTAAGAGACCGTAAAGAAGATATTTACTTACTGTTCCGCAAGTTTGTAACTGATTTTGCCGACCGCTACAAAGGCACGCCGGTGCAGCTGGATGAAGGGGCAAAAGATGTGTTAATTAACTATCCCTGGCCGGGTAATGTGCGTGAATTGAAGAATATTGCAGAGCAGATATCGGTACTTAGCCAGGATAAAGTGATCAACGCAAACACCATGAAGAGTTTTTTACCCGAACATAATTACTCAAGATTGCCGGTGCTGGCCGGTGGTGCAGGTTCGGTAAGCCAGAGTGAGTTTGCCAATGAAAGAGATATCCTGTACAAGCTTTTCTTCGACATGAAGAAAGATGTGAATGAGCTGAAGAAAATGTTTTTCGATCTGTTGCAGAATCCCAATATTGCACAACATGCTCCCATGTTTAGTGAGCAGGCTTTTGCAGAACTGAATACCAATGCTGCTGTTGTAAATGCAGCCAAACCTGTTTTTTTACCGCATAATCCCGATGCCATCGATCATCATGAAGATGTGGAAGAATCCTTAAGCATCATCGATAAGGAAAAAGAACTCATCATAAAAGCGTTAAAGAAACATAAGGGCAAACGTAAAGATGCATCACTTGACCTGGGCATTAGCGAACGTACTTTGTACCGTAAATTAAAAGAGTATGATATTGAAGAATAAAATTGACGATAGGCAACGGACCATGGACGACAGGAAGCTACGGAGACGCAGTGGTCTGTGGTCTGTGGTCTGTGGTCTTCTCATCATTGCCACCTGCAGTTTCGCTACCTGTAAATACGGCTTTAACGACACCGGCAGCCTGCCTGTAGAAGTAAAAACATTTCGGGTAAATTATTTTGAGAACAGGGCCGAATATAAGAATCCGCAACTGAGTCCGCAGATAACAGAAAAACTAAAACAAAAGATCATTGGCACCACGCGGCTTCGCCAGACCAATGACGAAGATGCCCATTACGATATCAGTGGCTACGTTTCTGCATATTATACCAGCACAACCGGCATCAGTGGCAATAATACCAGTTTAAACCGCTTAACCGCAAACTTTCATCTTATCTTTAAAAACACGCTGGATGAAAAAAAGAGTTTTGAATCGGATGTAACATACAGCGTGGACTTTAATGCAAACCTCAGTCTTAGCCAGGTAGAGCAGTCGAAGGGCGATGAAATTGCAAAAAATTTATCCGACGCCATTTTTAATAAGATTTTTTCCAATTGGTAATATAGATTTGCAGCATGCAGCATAACCAGGCAATTTTTGAATCGCTCTTCAGCAGAAATTTTTCAGATACCGGCAACACCGGTTTTTTGGAAGAACTTACTGAAAAGCACCCCTATTTTTCGCCGGCACAGTTTTTTTTGCTGGAAAAATTACAGGGCGATGATGCCGCCTTTGAAAAGCAGGCTGTAAAAACAGGCATCCTTTTCAACAATCCGCGCTGGTTGCATTTTCAACTAAATGAAACCGCTTCGGTTACTGAAACCGAAACCCTTACTGAAAGCCCGGCAGAAGCACCAGAGGAAACAGCTGTTCAGGCAGCAATAACCGAAGTAGATGACTTACCAGACAACACCGAAACGCCGGATCCAGGTATATTCCGGCAGGAAAAAGAGATTGAACCCATGCATATAGAACTGAAGATGCCGGAAGAAAAGGCCGGTTTAAGCGAAGCCATGCTGTTTGAACCCATGCACATGGTAGATTATTTTGCCTCGCAGGGCATCAAATTATCGGATGATGTGCAAACCGCCGATAAGCTGGGAAAACAGCTGAAAAGCTTTACCGAATGGCTTAAAACCATGAAGAAAGTACATACCGAAACCGAAGCCGGAAACCCGGTTAAAACGGATGCCAGTGTGCAGATACTGGCCGAAAACAGCAATGCAGAAGCCGAAGTGCTTACGGAAGCCATGGCCGAAGTTTTTGCCAGGCAGGGCAAAATGGCAAAGGCTAAGGAAGTGTACCAAAAATTAAGTTTGCTCAATCCTGCCAAAAGCACTTACTTTGCAGCCAAATTAGAAAACTTAAAAGGATTATAATATGTTGATTTTATTTGGAATTTTGGTAATCATTGCCTCTGTTGTACTTGGATTGATCGTATTGATACAAAACCCTAAAGGTGGCGGTTTATCAAGCAGTTTTGGTGGATTTGGCAACCAGATCATGGGTGTAAAACAAACAACTGATGTACTGGAAAAAGGTACCTGGTTATTTGCAGCTATTGTTGCTATCCTTTGTGTTCTTTCCCCGGTATTTATGCCAAAAAAAGGCGCAGCTGCCGGTTCCGACAAATCGATCCTGGAAAATGTGAACTCTAAAGTTCCATCTTCAACTACTCCTGCAAATACTGCCACACCCGCAACTGTAGATACAGGCGCTGGCAAAAAATAATATTTTATAAAATAATTGTAAACCCCGTCTTTTACCGACGGGGTTTTTTGATTTAATTTGCCAATCATGAAGAAAAAACTGATTTATACGATACTATTACTGGTACTGCTTGCCGGGGGTTACCTGGCCTGGCAGATTTTTGGCCCTACCCTATCAGCCCCCGCAAGCAAATATTTTTACATCAAAACAGGCGCTACCTATAATGAAGTAAGGCAATCGCTTATTGATGAAAAGATCATACATAGCACAACCTTCTTCGACCTGTTATCAAAACAATTAAAATACCCAAAGCTGGTAAAAGCAGGGCGCTACCAGGTAAAGGACGGCGGCAGCATCTATGGCCTGCTGCGTATGCTACGTTCCGGCAATCAAACGCCGGTAAACCTGGTTATTAATAAAATAAGATTAAAGGAAGACCTGGCGCAAAAGATAGCTGCCAATTTTGAATGCGATTCGGCCAGCGTAATGGAGGTTTTAAACGACCGGGAAACATTAAGCAAATTCAATGTAAACGACAATACATTGATGACCATCATGATACCAAATACCTACAGCCTGTTGTGGAATTCATCTCCCAAAAAGATCATTGATAAACTGTACAGCGAAAAAGAAAAATTCTGGAATACAGAAAGGCAGGCAAAAGCTAAAGCCATGGGCCTTACACCAGAACAGGTATACAGCATGGCCAGCATTGTTGAGGAAGAAACAAACAAGGAAGAAGACAAGGGAAAGATCGCCAGCGTATATATGAACCGCATTAACAAGGGTATGAAGCTGCAGGCCGATCCCACCGTGAAATTTGCCATGAAGAATTTTGGATTAAAAAGGATATTGCTGAAACACCTTGCGTATGATTCGCCATTCAATACCTATCAGAATGCCGGCTTACCGCCCGGGCCTATTTGTACACCATCAACCAAAACCATTGATGCGGTTTTAAACGCCCCGCAAACCGATTATATTTATTTTGTAGCAAGGCCAGACTGGTCGGGCCTGTCCAACTTTACCGGATCAGACCAGGAGCATATGATCAACGCAAAAAAATACCAGCACTTTTTAGATAGCGTAAACATTAAGTAAAGAGCCTTTGCCGGTTCAATACTGCTGATATGTTTAATTACTATATTGCATATCATTATACATGACCAAGTTAGAAAGGAAAATAATTACCAGCATCCCTGTTGCTTTTATACTCAATAAAAGCAAGCACTGGTATTTGCCCGGTTTTGAAGGCGTTCCTTTGTATGATGTGGTTCGCTTTTTTTACCGCCAGATTAAAACAGTTGGCTTAACCGAAAGGGCTTCGGCTATTGCCTACAACTTCATCATGGCCATACCACCGTCTTTTTTATTTTTATTTACGCTCATCCCCAATCTTCCTTTCATAAAAAAAAGGGAGATACTGAAACAGCTTTCACTCATTATAAAAGATATTATTCCTGCCGAAGGTTATAATGGCGCTATCGTTACATTTATAGATAAGACCTTTTTTAAAACACCGGTGTTTGGTTTATTATCGTTTGGTTTATTACTGGCATTATTTTTTGCCAGCAATGCCATGATGGGCCTCATGCGTTCTTTCAATAAAAATTATCATGGCTTTGAAAGGCGTGCCGGCCTGCACAACCGGTGGATAGCCATCCGCTTAACCGTGCTTATTTTTGGACTGGTACTTGGTTGCCTGGTAATTTTAATAACGCAGGGAGCTGTTTTAAAAACCTTTGGTTTAAGAAGCGGTTTCTGGCTCGAGCTGATCGCTTATGTGCGTTGGCTCGTCATCATTGCACTGGTATTTTATTCTGTTGCTTTTATTTACAAATATGCTCCGGCCGTGCAAAAGAGATGGCGGCTGGTTTCGCCCGGTACCATACTAGCCACCTTTCTATGCATCATTGCCTCACTGGGCTTTTCGGCATTTGTAAATGCTTTTGGCAGGTACAATGCATTATATGGCTCCATAGGAACCATCATAGTGTTAATGGCACTTATCTTCATTAACTCGCTGGTATTGCTGATTGGCTTTGAGCTGAACGTTAGCATTAAAACCCTGAAAGCCTATGCTGAAAAACGGGATGCTAAAGAAAGGCTGGAACTTGCCGAACAAAAAACTACATGAGTGGTTTAGTAACCGATGTTTCATTTACTAACTTTAAGAAAAATAAAATCATGAAAAAGATACTCTTTGGTTTAATAGCCGTGGCTTCGCTTGCAACACTGGCCTTCACTTTTGGCGATCCATTGCCCATTGGCAGCAAGATGCCCAAAGCCGATCTTAAAATGCAGGATATATCCGGAAAGGAAATAGCCATGCAGGATGCAAAAAAAGAAAATGGTGTGCTGGTGATGTTCAGCTGCAATACCTGTCCTTATGTAGTAAAGAACCAGCAGCGCACTTTAGCCATCAGCAAATATGCCACCGAAAACAAAGTAGGTGTTATTATTTTAAACAGCAATGAAGCGCTGCGTGAGGATGAAGACAGCTATGCTGCCATGCAGGAATATGCCAAAGAACAGGGATACAAATGGAACTATGTGGTTGATAAAGGCAACCAGGTAGCCGATGCCTTTGGTGCCAACCGCACACCGGAATGTTTTTTGTTTGATAAGAATTTAAAACTGGTTTACCACGGAGCTATCGACGACAGCCCTTCTGATGTAAGCAGCATTAAACGCCTGCATTTAAAAGAAGCCATCACAGAAATGGTAACCGGCAAAGAAGTTACCGTAAAAGAAAGCCGCAGCGTGGGTTGTGCAATCAAGCGGATGAACAGATCATCAAACGGGGGGATGTAAGTTAATGGTTGGTGGTTTGTAGTTGGTGGTTATAGATTAAGATTGTTTAAAGAGAATTAGAAATAGAAACAGTTTGTCAGCGTTGACAAACTGTTTTTTAATGTATACCAGTACCTGCATAAGCCGCCTCTTTTTCAATGGTTATGCCGAAGGCATTATTGAAAAAATCGCCTTGGCGATATTTTTTCAAAGTTGAAAAAGCAGCGGCGGTGCAGGTACGCTGCCCGCCGGCAGCGGAGGCCAAAGCTTTTAGCTAAGAAGATGCTAAACAAATTGAGGCGGCAACAATATTTTTACCGAGGCTCATTACGATCGGTTGAGTGATTTTAGAACTTTTTATCCTTTCTTGAAATAAAATTATTATTAGTAAGTCTTATTGAATTCCCCTCACTATCATTCTTATACAGTTCCACCGCAACTTCACCATCCAGGTCTTTGGTCGCATATCCAATTAGCTGATTGGGCTTAATGGTATCTCCTGTTTTCACATTGGTTGATCCAAGGTTTGAATAAGTGTAAAATATTTTTTCATTTTCGATAATGATAATTTTAATATCATCGATCCTGGCAACGGTACTGACTTTACCTCCCGTTATTGAGTATACAGAACTGTCTCTTGATATAAATTTAATAAATTCGGTTTTGGGAGATACTTCTGAAATAATATCTCTGTTTTCAATTCCAATGGCATTATTCATCGGCATTAAATACTTATTCATCTCCGTCCCTCCAATAGCCGATTTTAGTGCTACTTCAAAATCATCTGCAACTACCTGGTCTTCAAAAAATTTCCGGTAACCGGTTTTATTATTCACAATAATGGTAGCCGGTATAGCGCCACTCCATTTCGCATCTATCATGGGGCAAAAACGATCCGCATCGGTTTCATTCAGCCAGGCAATATTCGTTTTGTAATTATGCTGTTTGGCAAACGCTTTTATTTTTGCAGGATAGTAAGATGGCAGGTCTAAACTAACCAGCAGCAGCTTTACTTTTTTACTTTTATATTTATCAACTATTCTTATAAAATCAGGTATCTCCGCATTGCAGGGCTTGCAAAACGTTGCCCAAAAGTTAACCACATAAGTCGTGTCATTATCAGCCGAAAAGGACTTCACCACTTCTTCTATTTTCCATTTGGGAATTTGCTGACCCCTTGTGGCGACTAAGATCATCAAAAATGAACAGGAGAATATCAATCTTTTAATCATATTTAAAAATAGGCAGAAAAACATAAGTATTAGCTGCAAAAACGTTAAATCCCTTTTTTAACCACATAGAATATAGAAAACATAGGAAGACACATTGCGAAGCCGATATCCATGGCTTTTCTATCTTTCTATTGTTTCTATGTGTTTCAAATTCCCTACAAACAAGCCCTAAATTAGCTTTTGGCTAATCCCCTGTTTCAGTTTAAATTTGCACCCTGCCAGCTTAAAGAAGCTGCACGATTCTTAATTTTTAATTCTTAATTCTTAATTCTCATGGCATACGACGTAATAGTACTCGGCAGCGGTCCTGGTGGTTATCCCGCAGCAATCAGAGCAAGCCAGCTTGGCAAAAAGGTAGCAATTGTAGAACGTGAAAGCCTCGGCGGCATCTGCCTCAACTGGGGTTGTATACCAACCAAGGCATTGCTAAAAAGCGCCCAGGTGTACGAATATGCAAAACATGCTACCAGCTATGGTATCAATGTTGAAAATCCATCAGCCAATTTTGGCGGCGTTATTACCCGTAGCCGCGGCGTAGCCGATAAAATGAGCAAGGGCATCCAGTTTTTGATGAAGAAGAATAAGATAGATGTGATCATGGGCACCGGTAAATTAATTGCTGCTACCAAAATGGAAGTAACGGCAGCCGACGGCACCAAACAGATAGTAGAAGCAAAAAATATCATCATCGCCACCGGCGGCAGGGCACGTGCCTTACCTGCCATGCCTATTGATGGTAAAAAAATAGTTGGCTACAGGGAAGCCATGGTTTTACCAGAGCAACCTAAAAGCATGATCGTTTGCGGAAGTGGAGCCATTGGCAGTGAGTTTGCTTATTTCTACAACAGCATGGGCACCCAGGTTACCATGGTTGAGTTTATGCCAAGACTGGTGCCGGTTGAAGATGAGGACATCAGCAAGGAACTGGAAAAGAATTTTAAAAAACAGGGCATGACCATTATGACCAGCAGCGAAGTGCTGAGTGTTGATACAAGTGGTGCTGGTGTAAAAGCAAAAGTAAAAACCCCAACCGGTGAAGTAACACTGGAAGCCGATATTTTATTAAGTGCTGTGGGTGTTGTTGCTAATATTGAAAACCTTGGCCTTGAAGCACTGGGCATTAAAACCGATAAAGGAAAAATAATTGTTGATGCATACGGACAAACAAATGTAGCGGGTGTTTATGCCATTGGCGATTGCACACCGGGACAGGCACTTGCACACGTTGCCAGCAAAGAAGGCATTAATGCAGCCGAACATTTAAGTGGCCATCATCCCGAACCAATGGATTACAACAATATACCCGGTTGTACTTATTGCAGCCCGGAAATAGCCAGCGTTGGTTACACCGAAAAGGCAGCCAAAGATGCCGGCTACGAAGTAAAGGTTGGTAAGTTTCCTTTTGTTGCCAGTGGTAAAGCAGTTGCTGCCGGAGCCACCGAAGGTTTTGTAAAAGTTATTTACGATGCCAAGTACGGTGAATTTTTGGGATGCCATATCATTGGTGCCGGTGTAACAGATATGATTGCCGAAGCCGTGGTTGCCCGCAAACTGGAAACCACTGCCCACGAAATACTGAATGCAGTTCACCCTCACCCAACTATGAGCGAAGCTTTGAAAGAAGCAACAGCTGTAGCTTATGGAGAGGCGACGGATATTTAATAAATCTTGTAACAATATTTTTAATCCCATCTACCGTCGGCAGATGGGATTTTTTATGAGCCATGGTTTTGTACTGCTATTGGGCTGCGGTGGCGTAGCGCTCTTGTGCAAGGGTACTTTATTGAACAAAATGATCATCAATAGAAGTTGTACTAATATTAAGTGACTTCAAATTGCATATTTAGATAATGAAAACATTTAAATTTTTAAGAACAGCTAAAGAATGGTATGTTGACCTTCCGGAATACATTGAACAGGGAGGCAGCATTGGCGATTTGCAAATGGTTGAGGGTGCAGATAAAATGCTTGATATGATGGCTAAAAAAGAAGATGTTGTTTTCCTGAGCATTTCTACAGAACCATTTGACAAAGCAGACTTACTGGTCTTAACAGAGAAATGCGATCAGTACATAGGAGGCGGCTATTACTTTATGAAAGAATACAAGGGACAAGAAATTAATCAACTAATGTGGTTATGCCAGGTAGCCGAATTTGCATTGGGTGATATTCCGAAGCAAATTTTTGTTCGTAAAGAAACGAGTAATATTACAGCCCAATAACCCTCAATCAAATGAATACCACAACCGGCGAAACAAACCTCTCCACCCTCCTCCAAACAATGAAACCTGCACTCCATGCAGGCGGCTATGTTTTTTGCTCCGTTGCAGATACTGCTGTAGTACCAGCCGATGAGATCATTTTACTTTTTAAAGAAACCGAAGGCATCACCCTTATCATTAAAAAAGAAACAGCCGATGCTGCAGGCCTTGCTTATACTTTTGTAGCTGCCTGGATCACCTTAACCGTGCATTCATCTTTAGAAGCCGTTGGCCTTACTGCTGCTTTTTCTACCGCTCTTTCAAAGGAGGGTATCAGTTGTAATGTGGTTGCCGCATTTTATCATGATCATATTTTTGTTGATAAAAAAGATGCAGAAAAAGCAATGGCTGTTTTGAATACATTACAATAAAATTTACCCGTTACTAAATAACAGGTATTCAACACAAAGCAACTGATTGGTTGGGTGAGTCACCCTTGATGGGGTAATCCACTCTTGAAATTTTGTTTCTATCTTGCTGTAAAATGCACATGCTTAAAGTATTTATTTTATCTGCCAGCTTCATTATGTTGTACACTCCTTGCTTTGCACAGGGAGGAGGAAAATATGCCGATGCTTATAAAAAATACCTGAATGCCACTTGCCCCATAACAAAAGACAGCATTCAGCATTTTGTATATTTCGCAAGAGACAGGGAAGCTATCATCAATCATCCTTTTCTTACACATCCCATGTTTAAAGGCGCACAGGCCATGTATGCCTGGAGAGAGCTTGAACCACAAAAAGGCAAATATGATTTTTCGGCGCTGCAAAAAGATTATGAATACCTTAAAAAATTTGGCAAAACAATCTTCATCGAGTTACAGGATGCTTCTTTCAATCCTAAAAATAAAGCAGTACCAGATTATTTGTTTGCTGAAGAATACAATGGAGGCGCAACCCTTCAGTACCATGATGATGGAAAACCCGAAGGGTGGGTTGCCAAACGATGGAATAAAAAAGTAAGGGAAAGATTTGCATTGTTATTAATTGCATTGGGCAATGCCTTCGATGGAAAAATAGCAGGCATCAACTTCCAGGAAACTTCCATTGGCGTAAGTGCACAAACCGATAGCAGTTTTACAGAACAGGGTTATGTTGAAGGGCTACAAGAGAATATGCTGGCTTTGAAAAAAGCTTTTCCCAATACAACAACCATGCAGTACGCCAATTTTATGCCGGGAGAATGGTTACCATTAACTGATAAAGGTTATCTGCGTAGTTTGTATGAGTATGGCGAAAAGATAGGTGTAGGCCTGGGTGGGCCCGACCTGATGGTTACCCGGAGAGGGCAACTTCATCATGCTTTAAAATTTATGCACGAAGGTTCCTACACAGTTCCAATAGGCATTGCTGTACAGGATGGTAATTATTTTGGTCAAACCGGTGATGACAAAGAAGATACACTAAATGGCCCACACAAGAATCTAGTTCCGCTTTTACACGCTTTTGCAAAAGACTTTTTAAAAGTTAGCTACATGTTTTGGGCTAACCAGCAGCCTTATTTTACAACTGATGTATTGCCTTGTTTTTCCACAGATAAATAAACATGGCTGTATAGCCAAGCCAGCTGATGACGCAAGCCGGGATCATAGTACGCTCCCGGCATCATTGTCATTACTTTCAATGTGCATGATCTATTAGCGGCAATTCCCGGGTATGCGTATTGATGGATTTTACATGGCCAGTTCTTTTAAGATCAGCTTTCTTATTTTCCAATAAAACTCTGCTTTATGCTGCTTTTAGCTTCATTACCTTCGGCAACAGCCCTTTTAAAAGTTAAAATAATTCATTATTATTGGTATACTTTTATTAACCAAGCTATTGCGTATGGGACTATTTAATTTTTTGAAAAAAACGGAAACGGTTTCCGGGCCTTACAGGGATGAGGCTACTAATACCATGTACAACCTGCTTTTTTGCGACGACATTACCCTGTTTAAAACAAATACAAAAGCAGCACAGGATCATCCCTTCAACATTTTATTTGCTGCATCTCCTTCAAACGAAGAACTGGAAAACATCTTGCATGACAATACAGCCGAACCAAGAATAAAACTACTGGCAGCCAACAGGCTGCTTTCTGCAGCACAAAAACCCGCTAAAGAGTTGTTAGCTGTAATTGTGGAAGTAGGATTAGATGGAGGATTGGATGTGCTGGCATCATTTAAGAACGGTACGGCCCGTTACATCAATTATACCGGGCAGATGATCATCTGGGAAAATACTGAAGATGCCACTGCCAACGCTTTAAAAGACGATCTCTTTACAAAAAGCGAAGCTGTGGTAAAACAGATCGGCCCCTGGGACCAGCCCCGCAAACCACATCCTGCCAAAGGAAATGTAAGGCTCAGCTTCCTGTTGACCGATGGCCTTTATTTCGGCGAAGGCCCCATGAATGTATTATTTAATGACCCGCTTGCAAGTGCACCGTTGAACAGTGCAACGCTGCTGATGCAATACCTGATGCAACAAACAAAATCATCTTAAACAAAGTTGTATGAAACCTATCCTCACGCTTTTGTTATTTTTTTCCGCAGTTTCTTATGCCCAAAAAGCTACTGATAAATTAAATGTACCAGGGCCAATTACAGTGGCAGGTAAAGCGCATGTGCTAAGCTGGGCATCCAACCCCTCTGCAGGTTTTTACAAACAGGAATACATCCCTGCAGGCGATGACGTAAATAAATTCAGGTCGATGGTTTTACTGGACGTTAGCGTGGGGAACTTTCAGTTAAAAGATATTGTAAGTGCCAAAATAGCTGAGCTTAAAAAAATGAAGGAAACAAACCCCCTGGTTAATTATGAGATATTTCAAAAGAACGGTGAATACCTGCTTGATTTTTTATTAAGCGCCAACGCTGCCGATGGCAAAACGGTTGATATTGTTGAACGGAATATTTACCGGTACAAAATCTTCACCGATAGATCCGGCAAAAAAGGCATCCTTTTATTTGGCGTAAGTGTACGCAGCTACGGTAACGATATCGATAATTTTTTAAAAGCGCTAAAAACGGGTAAAGCCACGCTTTTAAATGAGATAGCACAATACAACATCCCTGCAGTTAGCATTTCAAAATAAGCCCATGCATAACGAAGCCGACAACCACATGCAAGCCCTGCACAGAAAAGCAAAAGATTTGCTCAGGATGAACTCAGATGAAGACGAGATCATTGAAGAACTGAAAAAAGAAGGCATAGACCAGGGCTACGCACAATTAATTATTGAGAACGTAAAAAGCGATATCCGTGACCGATCCGATGCCTCGAAGCTCACAGGAATGGGAATATTCTTTATTGTGGGAGGTATCTGCATCAACTATTTTTCGTACCAGATTGCTGCCAATGCAAATGCGCCTTTCTTTTACCTGTTTTGGGGCATTGTAGTGACAGGACTGCTCATGCTTGTAAGAGCCTTTTTTCTTTTCAGGAGATAAAATTGGGCTAGCATGCAAAATCCGAAACTGTATGTGTACCCAAGCAACAGTCATCAACATCATAACACCTTCTCATCGATATTTTATACAATAGTTTACTGGTGCAGCACTTTATTATGCGGATCAATATAGAACATCTTCTCCCCTTTCATAACCCTGGCTTCACCGTTCTCAAAATTATCCGTAAAATCATACTCAGGTTTAATTGCCCATTCTCCCTTTGTGTCTATATAGCCCCAGTAACCCTTTGCATTGGAGGCTGGTGCAAGCCCTTCTGAAAAACTGCGGGCATTGCTGAAAGTGCATGGTATCACCAGTTGCCCGGACGTATTGATGAAGCCATATAGATTGTTTTTCGATACAGATGCGAACCCGTTCTTAAAACTCATGGCATCATCAAACAGCGCTTCTGTAATGGCTTTGCCGGTGCTGTCTATAAACAGCCACTTACCCTCTTTCTTTACAGCAGCATAGCCATCGTTGAATGTGAGGCCATCGTCATACTGCAACTTTATAACTTCTTCCCCGGCTTTGGTTACATAGCCTATTTTACCAGCTTTTTTAACTTTCGAAAGCCCGCACACACAATTATCTACAAAATCATAGTTCTTTTCCCATTTCTGGGCATATCCTGCCAGTACTGGCAACAGCAGCAGCCCTAATAATATCTTTTTCATAAAACAAGTTTTAGATGAAAAATAATGCTGTTACAAAATACCCTGCTGCTACTGCTTAAAGTATGACTTTGGTAAGCAAAAAAACTGATACTCGTTTTGGTTTATAGTGCTGTTCAACCATAAGTTTCATTACTTTTGCCCCCATGTCAAAACCCGTTATATGCATAGGTGCTGCGTTGGTGGACGAGCTCTTTCATGCAAGAGAAAAAATGCTTATGCATACCACCAATGAAGTAACCAGCACCCGCACTGCCGGCGGCGTAGCCCGCAATATTGCACACCAGTTAAGCCTGTTGGATATACCTGTACAACTCATTTCTGTTTTTGGCAATGATGCCGATGGCGGGTGGCTAAAAAAAGAATGTACCGACACAGGTATGCAGCTGGATGCATCCATTACAGCTGATGTGCCAACCGGCAAATACACGGCCATTATCAATACCGATGGATCAATGTTTACCGCCCTGCTTACCAATGCCGCATTGCACCTGATAACCCCCGATTATCTGCAGGAAAAGGAAAGCCTGCTTGCCAATGCTGCCTATGTACTGGTAGATGCCAACATCAGTGTGGAATCTGTAAACTGGCTGATACAATTTACCAACCTCAACAAGATCAGGATGATCATTGAGCCGGTATCGGTACCTCCTGCAAAAAAGATAGCAGCAGCTAACTTAAACGGGCTGTATTTAATTACTCCCAATGAAGATGAACTGCCGGCCTTATGCAGCGATGAAGCGCTTACTATTGAAGAGCAGATAAAAGAATTGCTGGACAGGGGTGTACAATACATCTGGCTGCACCAGGGTGTTGACGGATCAGCCCTGTACAAGAAAACAGAAACCCTTAAACTGAATGCCCCCAATGCCAGTGTGGTTGATTGTACCGGCGCAGGCGACGGATCGGTAAGTGGGTTCATCTTATCAAAATATTTTGGCAAAGACAACCTGAACAGCCTGCGTACTGCCCATACTTTATCTGCAGAAATATTGCAGGTAAAAGGTGCTATTGCCACTCATCTTACCCAGGAAAAACTATTGCAGCAGGTTTCTAAATACTACGAAGAATAATGAATCATTCCCTGATACAAATTTTACCGGAGATACAACAGGCATTAGAGCAGGGTAAACCTGTTGTTGCACTAGAGAGTACCATCATTTCGCATGGAATGCCTTATCCACAAAATGTACAAACAGCACAGGCTGTGGAAGACATGGTAAGGGCCAACGGCGCCATGCCAGCTACCATTGCCATCATGGATGGAAAATGCTATGTGGGCTTAACTCCTGAACAGCTTGAATTTTTTGGCAATGCAAAAGATGTATGGAAAGTAAGTCTGCGTGACATGCCTTATGTCCTCAGCAAAAAACTGAATGGCGCTACCACGGTTGCTGCCACCATGCGTATTGCATCTATGGCGGGTATACGGATATTTGTAACCGGCGGAACAGGCGGTGTACATCGTGGTGCGGCAAGCAGCATGGATATTTCTGCCGACCTTACCGAAATGGCACAAACATCAGTAGCTGTAATATCTGCCGGTGTAAAATCAATTTTAGATATTGAACTTACGCTGGAATACCTGGAAACAAAAGGAATTCCGGTTGTTACTTTTGGGCAGGACGAGTTTCCGAGCTTTTATTCTTCCAAAAGTGGTATTGCTTCCCCCCTGCGTTTGGATACAGAACAGGAAATTGCCGGTATGTTGCGTACCAAATGGGCCCTTGGGCTGGAAGGATCGGTATTGGTAGCAAATCCATTACCTGCGGCGCAGGAAATACCCAAGGATGTAATGGAAACTCATATACTCACTGCTTTGGCCGCTGCTGAAAAACAAAATATCAAAGGCAAGGAAGTTACTCCCTTCTTATTGAAATACCTGGCTAACCATACCGATGGAGAAAGCCTGCAATCGAATATTGCACTGATACTGCACAATGCTTCGCTGGGTGCAAAAATTGCAGTTGCTTTTGCCAACAGGTAACTCCCGCTTAAATAAATAGGTGTGAATGATGTAAAAGATACCTGCAATCATGTAAGGATATAAAAAGCTAATGTTTGCATATTTGTTGCATGAAAACGAATATGAAAACCACAGCTCTCCTGCTGTTCATGAGCATGGCTTTTATTGGAGCCTGCAAACAACAAAAAAAGGTTGTTGTAAAAGCAAGGCAGCAACAGGTAAGGGTTCAACCTAAAACGATCACCTATCAAATTGCGAATGCCAAACAATGGCTGTTAGCCGATACAACCGGTGACAGTTCAAGACTACAAATAGCCCTGGCAGTAAACAGAACAGATAAGGCCTCGTTTGCAAAAATGGATTCCGTGGTTATCCCCACAGATATGAGTGGCGATATTGCCTACTATCTTCCTTTTCCGCTGCAAGCTCCTTACCTGGCCAATATCGATAAGATCATTTTTTTTAGTTACCCCACCCAAACATTTGCTGCTTACGAAAACGGCATTTTAATGTACACAGGCCCAACCAATATGGGAAGGAAAAAAGATCCTACTCCAACAGGACTTTTCTTTGCAAACTGGAAAGCAGAAAAAACCATCAGTACCGTTAATGATGAGTGGGAACTGCTCTGGAACTTCAACATCGCAAATAAGGAAGGTGTAGGCTGGCATCAATACAGCATGCCCGGCTATCCTGCATCGCATTCCTGTTTGCGCCTGCAGGAAAAAGACGCACGTTACCTGTATACATGGGCCGACCAATGGATACTGGATGGTAAAGAAACCGTGCTGGCTAACGGCACACCGGTAATCGTTTTTGGGAGTTATGATTTTGACGGGCCCAAACCATGGCTGAAGCTAATTACTGATCCGCATGTGCTTGATATAAGCGCAGAAGAAATTCAGAAACAAACCGCACCTTTCCTGGATAAAATTATTGCAGAGCAAACAAAAAGAGCAACAGTGCAGCCTTCTGCTACTTCAGGTAATTGATCTGATTTGAGTATCTTCATTACAGCATTGTAAATTGAAAACTCAAAAAGTATATGCTTACTGAAGCCAACAATCCCAGGTCTGCTGCATTGCTGAAGGCAATACTGTACTGGACACTTTTCATACTCTTGCTTTTTATTGGCGGCATGTTTATAGTTCGCATATTTCCTGCAAAATGGGAAAGATTTGTGTATGGTATATCCGGCACCATCGGGTCCTTTTTGGCTGTGTGGGCATTACTTAAACTGGAGAAAAAGTCTTTCTGCGACTATGGGCTTACCTGGCAAAAAAATACAGTGCTGCGATTTACTAAAGGACTGATGATAGGAACGATAAGCTTTGGCTTCATCATAGCAATCTTACTCCTTTTTACAGAACTAAAACTTACCAGGAGTACAAAAGCCTGGGATCCGATGATGTTGTTCTGGTACCTCGCCATCATTCCGCTGGCACTCATGGAAGAAGTTGCCTTTCGTTCCTATGCATTTATAAAACTCCATGAGGCATTCGGCCTTCGCATCACACAGCTTATTGTGGCAATTGTGTTTGCCTTGTATCATTTGGTTCAGGGCTGGAACTGGCAGGTCGCATTCTTAGGACCCGGCATCTGGGCGCTGGTATTTGGCCTGGCAGCCGTATGGTCAAAAGGCATTGCAGTGCCCGCAGGCATTCATGTTGCACTTAATGTAATGCAAACCTTGTTTGGTATGAAGGAGAAAGCTGGCGATCATATCTGGAGTGTACAACTAATCGATCATGCCTCTGCTGCTGCAATTGAGCAGGCGCAAAGCTGGGGCATCATCACTCAGGTATTGGTATTTGTTGTAGCAGTTATACTAACAGAATTTTTTCTCCGTAAAAGAGAAAGCCCTTCATCAGTGATCACATAAACAGCAAAATGATTTACCTGTTTTTGATTAAAATTCAATGCTGTGAAATTTTATTTAATTAACATGCTGTTGATAAGTAAATACACAATCTATCAAAAGCATTTAGTTATATTTGGTAAAGAGACAAGTTAGTAAGCAATTGTATTTTTATTGATAACTAACCGCTGCTATGTATGCCCTAATGGTGAAGCATGACAAAAACAGTGGCAAAACTAAAATCCATTGACAGAAACGATCATTAATCTCGAAACCGTAAACCCTATCGAATTTTTTGGCGTAAACAACGGTAAGCTAGACATCCTCAAAAAGAAATTTCCCCTTTTAAAAATTCTCAGTCGTGGCACGCAGATAAAATTAAGCGGGGCTCCCGAACAGATCGAAGGCGCCAGGGAAAAGATCGATCTTATCCTCCGCTATCTTGAACGCAATGGCCACATGAGTGCCAATTATTTTGAACAGATACTGGGTGGCGATGATGAACGGGTTGTTGATAATTTTATAGACCGCAACCCCAATGATGTGCTGGTATTTGGCCCCAACGGAAAAACCGTAAGGGCACGTACTGCCAACCAGAAGAAAATGGTGGAAGCCTGCGACAAAAACGATATCCTGTTTGCCATTGGACCGGCCGGTACGGGTAAAACCTACACTGCCGTGGCATTAGCTGTAAGAGCATTAAAGAACAAGTCGGTTAAAAAGATTATCTTAACCCGGCCTGCTGTAGAAGCCGGAGAAAGCCTGGGCTTTTTGCCAGGAGACCTGAAAGAGAAGATAGATCCATATTTACGCCCGCTATACGATGCACTGGACGACATGATACCCGCTGATAAACTGGGTTATTACATGAGTACCCGTACCATCGAAATAGCACCGCTTGCCTACATGCGTGGCCGTACGCTGGATAATGCTTTTATCATTTTGGATGAAGCGCAAAACACCAACGACCTGCAGATCAAAATGTTTCTCACCAGGATCGGGCCCAATGCCAAAGCCATCATCACCGGCGACCCTACACAGATCGATCTGCCAAAAAACCAGTCCAGCGGTTTGTTCAGGGCTACCAAAATACTGAAGAATATTGAAGGTATTGCCCATATAGAACTGGATGAAGAAGATGTGGTAAGACACCGTTTGGTTAAACAGATCATCAAAGCTTATAATAAAGAGGATGTTCGTATAACAGAACAAAAAGATACAGCAGCAAAAAAATAGAGCTTACTACCCTTTCTATACAGAGGCACCTGTTGGTGCCTCTTTTTTTATGCCAGCTTTTAAAGCAAACTTTAACAGGTTGGCACACAAAAAAAGCTGGTAAACAAAAAAATAAAATTATTTTTACCAAAACTAAAACAACAAACCATGAAAAAAATAATTGTACTGCTTTGTATTGCAGTAGGATTTGCAGCCTGTAATGGAAAAACCGACCAGGGCTCGCCAACAGCTGCTATTGATGCTATGTTTACCGCTATGAAGAACGGTAATATGGATGATATCAAAAAATTCGTTACAAAAAAAGATGCAGCCTTCCTGGAATCGGCCGAAAAATTTGTAACCAGTGTAGATCCGGAAGCTATCCAGAAAATGAAAGCCAAAATGGGCGATCAGTTCAAAGAAAAAGTAAAAAATGTAAAATATACACTGAAGAACGAAAAGGTAGATGGCGATAAAGCCACTGTGGATGCGGAAGTTACAGAAGAAGGCAAAGTTCAGACCCATACCTTTAACCTGGTTAAAGAAGAAGGAGCCTGGAAAATTGCCCTGCTGAATTCCGGCGACGGTATGTTTAACAGCATGAAAGGTAATATGGGGCCCGATAGTAAGGATATGGAAGAAGGCCTGGAAAAGCTAAAGAACATGAACCCGGATTCATTAAAAATGCTGATGAAAAAAGGTTTACAGGCTTTAGATTCTTTAAGTGACAAGATGGAGGAAAAAAAGTAATTGATCTGCATATTTCAAAAAAAGCATCCCATAATACGGGATGCTTTTTTTTGCCTTCAGGTAAAGATGTTTAACTTTAAGCTATGATAAGAAAATACCTTGTACTGATCACCCTTGCTGCGATCATATGCTCCTGCAATAACGGGAGCAAAAAAACACCTGTAACAGACATTGAAGTAACCAATGCTTTTGTGAGGAACATATTGGACAATAATTTTGAAGAGGCAGCGCAATATCTTTTAAAAGACAGCGCTAATGTAGAGATCTTTGAAACATTTAAAAAACAATACAACCGCCAGGATAAAGCTATTCTTGAAGAATATAAAAAATCACAGATAACCGTGCACGAAGCTACTACAACAATCCCCGACAGTGTTTTTATTTTTAAATACAGCAATAGTTATCGCCCGGCAGATACAACTGTTTTAAAAGCGCTGAGAACGAACGGGAAATGGCTGATCGACCTGAAATATACATTTCCTTCAAACCCATAAATACACCATGCTTAGAAATTTATTACTCATTGGCCTGGGTGGCAGCATTGGTTCTATGATCAGGTATGCGGTGTTTTTATTAATAAGATCAAGATCATTTCCATACGCCACGCTTTCGGTAAATATAATCGGCAGTTTTATCATAGGCCTTGTATTTGCCCTGAGTGTTAAAGAAGCGGGATTGTCATCCAACTGGAGATTATTCCTGGCAACCGGCATCTGTGGTGGCTTTACCACCTTCTCAGCATTTTCGCTGGAGAATATGGAATTGATGCAGGGTGGAAGGACTGGCCTGGCGATAACCTATATTGCTTTAAGTATTGTACTGGGCATTGCGGCAACCTTTGCAGGATACCAGCTTATAATTAAAAATTAGCTACCGGGCTAAAGAACATAAATTATAACTAAAAAACAAAAACATGTTTGTACTACATCCCTGGCATGGTGCTCATTACGGAGATAATGCACCACAGGTAGTAAATGGCCTCATTGAAATTCCGCAGGGCTCAAGAACGAAATATGAAATAGATAAAAAGACAGGCCTGTTAAAATTAGACCGTATCATTTATTCATCATTTCACTACCCCATCAATTATGGTTTTATACCACAAACATTGGGATTGGATGGAGATCCGCTGGATATACTGGTAATGTGCAGCGAAAGCATTCAACCGCTTTGCCTGGTAGAAGCAAGGGTAATTGGTAACATGCAGATGATCGATACCGGCGTGGCTGACGATAAGATCATTGCGGTTGCATCTAAAGACCCGCAGGTGAATTATATCACATCAATTGATGAGCTTCCCAGGCATTTTATTGCAGTACTGCGTAATTATTTTGAGCAATATAAAGTACTGGAGAATAAAGTAGTGGAGATTGATGAATTTCAAAATGCCGAAGCTGCCTATAAAGTAATTGAGGATGCAATAGATCTGTATAAAATCAAATTTCCTAAATGATCATTAAAAACAAATCGATGGATACACAAATGATACTCATCATTATTATGGTGGGCTTGGCGGCTGGTATGCTCAGTGGCATGGTTGGCGTAGGCGGTGGCATTATCATTGTTCCGTCGTTGGTTTATTTTATTGGTTTCAGCCAGAAAACAGCGCAAGGCACTTCGCTGGCTCTTATATTGCTTCCGGTTGGCATCCTGGCAGTTTTACAGTATTATAAACAGGGGCATGTTGATGTTAAAATAGTAGGTTTGCTGGCAATTGGTTTCCTGGCCGGAAGTCTTGTAGGTAGCAAGATAGCATTGAGTTTACCACAGGATACTGTAAAAAAAATATTTGCAGTACTAATGATCATTGTTGCCATAAAGATGCTTTTTCTTGATAAAGCAACGAAGCCTGGCGAAGCAACAAAACTACCGGCTACATCAGAACCTCGCCTGACTCAGTCCTCTGAAAATATCCCAAATAAAGACGGCGGATAGTTACAGAAATCTTTTGATGATACGCAGCCTTTGCGTGCGCTGCCCGGTATCTGCGTGCACAATACCTTCATTATCTATGCTGTCAATTCTTACTTTGCCGGCGGCATGAATAATTTCGTGGTTGCTTAGTAACATTCCCACGTGAATGATCTTTCCTTCGGCATTATCAAAAAAAGCAAGATCGCCGCAACGGGCTTCCTGTAAAAACCCGACCAGCTCTCCCGCAGCGGCCTGCTGATGTGCATCCCGCCGCAACTGAATATTCAAAAACCGATACACAGATTGAGTGAAACCGCTGCAATCAATTCCAAAAACCGACCTACCTCCCCACAAATAGGCGGTATTTAAAAACTTAAAAGCAATTGCACGCAGCGTATCAGCATTCCGCTCTGCATTTGCCGGTATCCAGGTATCTTTAGCAGCTATATCTTTTACCAGGCTACCAAGCGGCACCTGCATCATTTGCCCTTTGTATATAATTTCATTTATCCAGCCGGCAGCAAGCATCTCATTATCCGATTGGTAATAAGCCGCATCAATGTCCTCAAACTGTAAGCGGCTGCACCAACCTGCATATCCGTCAGATTTGTTCTGGATTTTTATCCAGTTGTCTTTTTCAGATGCAGTTACAATACAACATTCACCAAACAGAAGCTGACTTATCATTTCAGTGCGGTGATCGGCCCCGGCTCTTACAGGCGCAACAGGTACACGGCAAACAACGTAGTGCATATTTATTATTTATTCCGGTAAAATAATTAACCAAAATTAAGTGATAATGACAGCATATGGATACTGCCCTTACCTGGCAACTGTCCTGCCTATTGAAAAGCAATCTTTGTATATTTGAAAACAAGGAAGCAGCACAATGAGACTATTTACGTACGCAGGCGTGGCCTGGAGCATCTATCGTGAAATAAAAATTCAAAAGCAATACAATAAGCTGTTCCTGCTCCCCTACCTGCATCAGCTTGAAACAAAACACAACGGCAATTTTAAAGATGAACAAAAACAAAAAATATGTAACTACTATGGTTTGTTCATCACCTCCTTTTTATGCAGCAGTTATAAAAAATTACAAGGTAAAAAGCTAAGTGATGCCGAAAGAAAAAGAGCCACACTGTTTGGCATATTAACCCCTGTTGGTGATGATCTGTTTGACGAAGACAAACTGGATATTGAAAGCATCCGTTCCATTACTTTCCACCCCGAAAGCTATACTGCTGCCACATTTACAGCGCAGGTAGCAAAAGAAATTCAGACATTTTTATTACAGGACGTGCCGCATAAAAGCGAATACCTGCAGGCAGCCAAAAATGTATTGGACATTCAAATAGAAACTGTAAAACAAACCAACCAGGCTATTTCGCAACAAGAACTTGAAAATATTACCTATACCAAGGGAGCAGTTTCTGTCATTATTTATCACCAGTGCCTGGATGAGGTTGCAGATGAAAAAATGAAGGAAGTATTATTTTTGATCGGCAGCCTGTACCAGCTGGGTAACGATATTTTCGACCTGTATAAAGATGTACGTGATCATATTTACACATTGGTAAATACCTGTGATGATTATCATGCTTTCAGGAAAGATTTCCAGGAAAGGATACGGCTACAGAACCAAAAAATCATGAGTCTTCCTTATCCTGAAAAAAACAAAAAGGCATTCTGTTTTGTGATGAATACCATCAATGCAAGGTCGCTGGTGGCATTGGATAAGTTTGTGCACATGCAAAAGAAAAACGGCAAAAAACCAGACTGGTGGCAGCTGCAACGCAGTGATATGATCGTGGATATGGAAAAACCCCGCAATTTTTTAAAATGGCTTTATTATGCTTACAAACTACCGGTTTTAAAATAATAATTTTTAGAGTTTGGCTTTTATGAGAAGACTACGCTTCCTGTTTTTTATGCTACTGATAAATGCAGGCAATGTATTTGCCCAGCAGGATACTGCGCTTATAACTGCAATTCTCAAAGACATTGAAGCATTGCAGTTTAAACAGGATGGCGAATTTTACAAGGGTATGTTTCCTTCCTACAGGCAGTGTGCAGGTTTTCCGCATAATTATCAGCCTGATAATAATATATTTTTCTCAGCGATCACAGCGTTTACTTTAAAGAATACTATTCCTTTTTTACCTGGTTCAAACAAACCAGCAGCTTCTCAGATAATTCAAAATACAGCAACTGCTTATCCTCATTACAGAAACCCGAATGGCAAACCCTATTACAGTTTCTGGCCGGCCAATGCACGCATTTTACCTCACTCCTATTTCATTAACCGCTTCAACGGTATTTTTGCGCAGGGCGATGACGCGGATGACAGCGTTATGATCCTGCTGGCATCGGAAAACAGCGACAGCGATAACAAGGCCTTAAAGGAAAGATTGATACAGGTAAGTAATCTCAAAAAAAGAAAGATCAATTCTACCTTTAAAAAATACAGGCAAATACCGGCCTACAGCACTTACTTAGGTGATAAAATGCATCCCGACTTTGATTTTGCCGTTCAATGCAATATCCTCTATTTTAATTTTGAGAAGAAAATGCCATTGGTAAAAGAAGACAGTGCAACTATTTTCTTGTTATCAGAAATACTGAAGAACCGGGAATACATGAAAAGGCCGGTTTATATTTCTCCCAGCTATGTGCATGCACCGGTGCTTGTTTATCATCTCAGCAGGTTGATGGGTGCATTTAAAATTCAAGCACTGGAACCACACAAAGAGCAATTGATAGCCGATGCATATCGCTTACTGGGTAAGGCAACCAATATTATGGATCGGATTATTTTGCGCACTGCCTTGCTGCGACTGGGAGCCAGGGCCCCGGAGCTGGCAATCAGTTCACTTGCTGATTTCGAAAGAACAGACCACCAGGAATTTGTTTTCTTCCAGGCCAGGGCTGCTTTTGGGCAACCTACACCCATTAAACAGATCTTTCTGCACTGGAATTATCTCATCTATTCTTTTTATTGCCCCACGTATAACAAAGCCCTTTGGCTTGAATACCTGGTTTTAAAAAACAATACCCAACAAACCGAATTAAAAAAATAATTCAGTTTGTAAAGTTATCTGTAAATTGAAATTCAAATTAATCCGCAGGTTTTGAGTAAAAGTAAATACGGGCATATCAGTGATACAGAACTGTTAAACAGGTTTTACGCAGATCATGATAATGAGTGGCTGGGCATTTTGCTGGAGCGCTACACCATGTTACTGCTGGGTGTAAGCATGAAGTACCTGAAGAATGAAGATGAGGCCAGGGATGCTGTGCAACAGGTTTTTTTAAAAGCTATTAATGAGCTGCACAAATACAAGGTAGAGTATTTTAAAAGCTGGATATACATGATCGCAAAAAACCATTGCCTGATGCAATTGCGCAATAAAGGCAGGTTTAATGCAGAGATCACCGAGCAAACGCTTACTACACCCGCTGAGCCCGAAAACAACCAGGTACATATTGAAAAAGACCAGGCCCTGGATAAACTTGCCACAGCGCTATTGCAGCTAAATAAAGAGCAGCAACTATGTGTAACTTTGTTTTACCTGGAGAAAAAGAGTTACCAGGAAATATCGGAGCAAAGCAGCTTCAGTATTTTACAGGTAAAAAGCCATATACAGAACGGAAAAAGAAATTTAAAAATAATTATGGACCGTATGAGTGGAGAGAAACCGTGAGCTTTGAACCATTAACTATTAACCATGTACAGCAATAATGAGTGATAATTTAAAAGACATATTATCTAACCTGAATAAAGATATTGAGCAGGAAAAACTGCTTGACTATCTCAATAAAAATTTATCGGCCTCCGAAGCGCATGAACTGGAGAAGCAGATGGCTGATGATGAATTTATGAATGATGCCGTGGAAGGGTTAGAACATTTTAAAGATAAACAGAACCTTTCTTCATTGGTTGAGCAGCTGAACAGGGATCTTAAAAAACAAACAGCCAAAAAGAAAGAGCGAAAAGAAAAACGCAAACTGAAAGAACAGCCCTGGCTTTATATTACACTGGTTATTTTACTCCTGCTCATTATCATCAGCTTTGTGGTTATCAAAAAATATTTAGTGGGCTGATGAAGCTGCGTCACTGCAAAACAAAACGCAGGACTTTTGTTTCTCCGTCAATAGTTTTTACATACAACTGGTAACTGCCTTCAGGCAGTTCAGCTATATGCATTGGTATCAAATTAAAGCCTGCAAATAAACCCGCCCTGCTTTTCTGTAAAATTCTTCCCCGGATATCTGCAACAATCAGTTCTGCCTGTTGTGCTTTTGCAGCACTTATCCTTACATTAAAACTGTTTGTTGTAACCGGGTTAGGCGCAATATGCTGTATCTCAATGCCGGCAAATGCATGTATCAGGGGCACTACGGTACTGTACGATATTTTACCATCAACATCAGTCATTTTGATACGATAGTAATTCACCCCTGCTGCCGGTTGATCATCTGTAAAATTAAAGGGTTGCTGGCAGCGCAATGAAGTAGCCTGTTCCGTAAAAATGGTTGCAAAGTCCACCCCATTGCTGCTTCGCTCAACAAACATAGTAACAGCAGGGCTGCTGTTGCAGGTAAGTTTCCACTTCAGCAAGTGTTTATTGTTTTGCTTTACACCTGTAAAATAATTTACGGTAACTGGGTCGCCAACTGCAAGAATGGAATGCAGATTTCCCAACACAAGTGGCGCTTCAATATTATTACCAAAAGTGCTTATCGTAGTAGCAACCTGGTAAGAACCTGAGGGCACTATACCTGTTTGAATTACATTCCATACACCGGTATGCTGGCCCAGCTCAAGATTGGAGGTATAATTAAATCCGGCATTGCCATGCCCTGCTGAATAAAAGAAATTGATATTAACAGTTCCTGGCGTACCTCCAAAGGGTGTAACATACCAGGTCCTGTTCACAGCTTTAACGGGAACAACAATTGAAGGACTAATCCCGGTATCAACCCTCACTCCATAATTTAAACCGCCTCCATTGTAAATAGCCAGGGGATTAAAGTTACCCGGCAGGCGGCCTACGGGAAAGATCGCCGGTGTTGCTCCAATATTATTGATGATCAGCTTACCGGTGCCTTGCGTTACCACGTGTGCAGTGGCTGAACCTCCGTTTATAACTCCGTTCAGGGTTAAATTATTGGCTCCAAATAAATACAGGTACGTATTGTTTAGCAGGGTGATGTTATTTGTAATTGTTTTATTGGCCAGTAAAAACACGCCACATGATGTACCATTACCAATATCCATACCGGCAACAGCAGGTACAGTTAAATTGCCTGTGCCACTTATAGTAGCAGTACTGCCATTGATAATAAATTTACCCGAACCAGAGCCGTCAATATTACCCGAACCGGCAAGGCCGTTCCTGAATATCTTATCTCCGCTGTTGGCAAAAGTAATATTACCGTTTGCTTCAAAAACACCATTAAATGTAGTGGTGGAGTTTGAACCTACGATGCCCATATTACTGGTAGTTCTGAAAATGGGAACAACACCCGCAGGAGCGTTGGGGAAATAGGTTACCCCTGCGGTAGAAAAGGCCAGCGATAAAGTGTATTCCAATACGGAATTATTATCATAAATATAGTTTGAGGCATTCACTCCTGTACCGGTACCGGTTAGTCCCGAAGCAGAAAGTCTTAAAATCCCGTTGCTGTTTATTCGCATGGTAGCTGAACCCGAAAATACCGGACCTGGGTTTACACTCAATTGAAAAACGCCAAAAGCAACAATGATATCATCGCCCGGACCGTCGTTTACGGTAAGTGTACCCCCGCTATGCTGAAGGGTTGATGCTATTCCAATAACTACCTGGTCCATATCCTGGTTACTGCTTACAGTTACTACAAAATATACAGTAATGGTGTTTGCTGCGCTGGTTGGAATTAAAGTTGCAGGTGCCCAGGTAATATTATCGGCCGATGATTCCCAGGTTGACAGCGAACCCCAGTCGCCATTTTGTACTGAACGAAAATAATCTGTAGGTGCAGATGCTATGCAGTAATGGCTGTATAGTACCAGGACTGCAATCAGCGATAACAGCTTTTTCATAACTGGCGATGATTTAAAGAGGCTGTTCACGGGATATTGTAACAGGGCAGTATAAATCTACAAAAAAGATCCCGCCTTGCGGCAGGATCTTCCCTAAAATTTTTTTCATTTTTATTGTATCACAAACCGCAGCACTTTTGTTTTGCCTTCATCGGTATTGCCTACCAGCTGGTAAGTACCTGCAGCCAGTTTTCCAACGTTCATTGGAATGCTGTTGAAGCCTGCTGCCAGATTTACCGATTGCTGCAACAGTAACCTGCCCTGCATATCAGTGATCACAATATTCATGTTGATTTTTGCAGCCGCACTTACTTTTAAATTGAATGAGCTGTTAACAATCGGGTTGGGTGCAATATTCATTACATCAATTCCCTTTACTGCATTGATCAGGCTCACAATGGTACTGTATGTAATCTTGCCATCTGCATCGGTTATTTTAAGGCGGTAATAATTAACGCCTTTTGCAGGCTGGGCATCAGTATAATCAAACGGCTGCTGACAACGTGTTGCCGTTGCAAATATGCTGTATATGGCGCTGTAGTTACGCCCATCGGTACTGCGCTGCAGGTCAATGTTTACACTTGGCACACTAACACAGGTTGCTTTCCAGTTCAATAAATGATTGCCGTTGTTTTTTGTACCATTTAAATAATTGATAACGATGGGCAGTGGATTTGCATTAGACCTACTGGCTAAAGTAAAAGGGCTAAAGCTTGTTACGCCAGTCCATGTAATATCTCCGGCTGCATTGGTACTTCCACCACCTAAAGAACTAAAACCAACACTGCTGCTGTTCCAGTTTGTTCCATCATAATGAGCTATTTCAATATCGGCAGTATTTGAAATGTAAGTACCATTGCAAGGATTATTAGCGTTCCAGAATAAGGTAATATCTACCGTAGGCGTACCATTATTTAATGTTAAGGTCCAATACTCACAGGCACTTACCCGGTTGATAAATGGCGCTGTAACGGCCCCTAACGCAGCTCCGCTGGATCTGATATACTCTGCAGTAAACTCATCTGTGGCAGCTGTTGTACCTGTGAAATTACTTACACGGATAGGTACATAACCATTTGACTTACCAACAGGGAAAGTAAATGGCGTGTTACCGATCTTTTTAACCGGGCCAGTTACATAACTGGCGTTGGAAGCACCAGTGACAGATGAACCTGCCGCCATGGTTAACAGGTTAACAGCCGTTGTATTTACTACACCACTGATAAACTCGATAATGCCGCTATGTGTTATAGGCGTGTTCAACGTTAAACCAGGACCTGTATTTTGAATAGTATCTTTTTGATTGGCAGCAAATGTATAGGTACCGCCACTGTTGTTGATACTCTGTGCCCCGGTGCCGTTATATACAATACTGAAAGTGCCTGTGCCGGCGCCGGTTTGTACCGTACCGCCAGTATTGTTTATGCTGCCACCTAAGTGCAATAGGCCGTTTCCGGTGCTTGCAACACCACGTAGTATACCTGCGCTGATGTTGATATTTCCTCCTACAGTTAACGTTGATAGAATAGCAATGGTACCATTTTGTATCACCACTGTTGAATTAGCACTGATGATGTTTAAATTACCAGCTATAAAATGTGAACGCAAAACAGAGGCCCCGGTTGCAAACCGTATCTCAGTTGGTGCAGCATTTCTCAGGTTAATTGTCATATTACCTCTTATAACAAGACCATTAGTAAATGGAGCTGTAGTAGTAACCGTGTTTTGCAGAGTTCCGTTCCCCGATGCTATCGGTTCCCAGAAAACATTTCCAAATTCAGGATAAGCTCCGTTAGCTCCGGCCTGTGTTCCGTTAAAATGATAATTGCTGGTTGGGTCCAGTTGCCTTAGAACACCCGGTACAATCGTTGTACCGCCTCCCTGGTAATAGGCTGCAGTTCCAAATAAATTAAATCGGTTGGTAGATGATAACACAAATGCTCCAGCATCAAATTTAGCTCCCGACATAATGGTAAGATTTGCAGTTGTACGTGCATTGGTTAAATAAACCGAATCGGGGCTTTGCACAACCACATGCGATGCTGTGGCACCTGGTATCAGCGTTGCAGCGATCCAGGTTGAACTGTCGGGCGAACTTTGCCAGGTAGCTAATGTACCCCAGTCGCCGGAAGCAACCGAACGGAAATAATCTGTTGCTGCAGATGCCAGTACCGGCGTTGCACTTACTTCTACACCAGCACTCCATACCGTGCCAAGCCGGGTAAAGAATTTATAGAAATAGGGTGTACCATTTGTTAGTCCATTAACTACCTGTGGGGATGTAGCTCCTTTATAAACCACAAAACCATTACCGAGCGGAGTTCCTGAACCATAAGTAAGGTTACCGGTATAAGCGGTACCATCTCCGGTTGGAGTACCAGAATTATTGGTATTGGCAGCAGCAACAATCAAAACCTCATCATAACAACCTGCCGGGTTTACCCAGCTAAGTGATGAACTGGCATTGGCAACAGAAGCTGCCGGTGTGGTTACATCATTAGGTGTGGCAGCAATTATAGTTTGCAGACCACCTGCAAATGCAGTACCTGTTTTGTTACCGCTTGTAAATGTTATATCGGATGTAGTGATGGCATTTACAGAAATATTATTACCCACAGTAGCCGTGCACGGTGCGCTGGCTGTAATGAATATGAAGCCGGTAGCGCCGTTACTGATATTCTGATTGGTAAAAGGAGTAAAAGCCTGGGCACCAGCAACAGCGGGTGTAATGGTTGATAACAATACATCTGTAGCGCTGCTGAATACATTATCAGCCGAATACCAGCACCTGAAATTGGTAAAATCTGTTGCTGCATAAGTACCGGCAGTATTGATGCTAACACCTGTTAAAGTTGCATTGGCGGTAGCTACTGCCAGGCTGAAACTGTAAATAACATTATTGGTACTACCCTGGGCAATATTACCTGCGGCAACAGCCGGGTTGGTTGAAGATAAAGTAATGTCTGGTATGGTAACCGACGGACCAGGTACTACTTCACCGGTTGAAAGTATAACAGCAGGGAATGGATTGTTAGATCCATCCCTGAATGTGATTTGAGCCAGCTGACCTGCGGTCAGGCCGGTAGCATCTGTACCCACAAAGATCCTGCCTGCGGTTGCTGATGCTGTACCGTCATAACCACCAGTCCAGCCGGTGATTGTAATGGTTGCAGCGCCTGCCCAGAAAAGTGCACTGCTATTAAGAAAATTAAGTGAATGCACCCCCGTACCTAAAGCAATATTTGAATTACTTACCAAAAACAAAGCACCGGTTGACTGGCTAAAACCTGCTGTTACACCGGTTTTTAGTGTACCTCCGTTTAAAATCACAGTAGTACCTGAAGGGAGTGTGTTTACAGCACCGGCAGCCAGCGTGCCCCCTTTAAGAGTTAATCCCGGGGTAAAAGTGTTTGCTCCCGAAAGTACAATTGTTCCGCCTGTACCGTTTGCATTGGCATCAATTGTAAGGCCGCCACCGGTATTTGAAATTACACCGGTAAAAGTAGTAGTAGCAGCATTGCCAATTGTAAAAGCCCTGGCAAAGCCACCAAGAGAAACATTATTATCAAACTGTAAATTGGCTGTATTGGATGCCAGTGCAACGTTTGCAGGAACTTCGCCAAACTGTATATTTCCCCCGATAGTGATGCCGCCCGGAAAACGGGTATTAGCAAAAGATCTTGAACCATTGGCGGCTACAGTTCCGCCGTTTAAAGTAAGTGAATTCGTACCACCACTTCCAAAGGCTGTGGTTCCTCTTGCTATAACAGTTCCGGCATTAAGTGTAAAACCTCCCGGGTATGTAGAGCCAGCTGTTGCGAAAACACCAGGACCATTTTTTATAAATCCAGTTCCTGCAGCTGTTGAAATTGCCTGGGTATTAAAATCAAATAACCCACCAGCACCAATATCAAAAGTGCGTACCGTGCCATTTGTGGCAAAAGTATTGGCCGCTGAGGCGAAGTTTACGGTTACACCGCTAGCAACATCTACATTTCCTACATTCACCACTGCCCCCATCCCTGCAAACGTGTAAGTGCCAGCTGTAAAACTGGCTATATTATTTGCTGTAAAAGTTGAAGTGTAAGGCGGTGCATCTGCAGTGTTATTCCATCTCGCAGCATTCCAAGCAGTACTAACTGCTGTAGATGTGTATGAGGTTTGAGCCCAAACTGATGCAGTACTGATCAATAAACATAACAGAAAGTAAATTTTCTTCATCATCTTAATTCATATTGGTTTTAAATAATAGCACCGTTGGCTATTTGCCAATGCTATTTGTTACAGTAATACGGTTGGTGATTAACAGGATATCTACGGGCAAAATAAGTGCCGGGATTTTCTGCAAGATACCCATTTACACAAAAAAGTTGCTCTGCCCGGCATTAAGATGTCATTAAGATTTCCACATTATAAATGATAGCTGTTTTCATAGGGGAATTTTAATGAAAAATGAAGGCAATACAAGCTATTTAAGTTCTGCCAAATACATATGAAGGCCTATTATAGAACTTTAAAGCTTTGCTACTGACTATTGAAGATTTTTTCCTGACCGTTAAAGTCTTGCACTTAACAGTTGAAGATTTTCCACAAACTGTCAAAGGTTTTCACTTAACAGTTAGAAATTTTCCACAAACTGTTAAAGGTTTTCACTTAACAGTTGAAGATTTTCCACAAACTGTCAAAGGTTTTCACTTAACAGTTGAAGATTTTCCCAAGACTGTTAAAGGTTAATGCTTGACTTTTAAAGATTTTACGCCGACTGTTGACTATATACAAGCAACTATTGAAAGATAATCTACTGCTTTACAAACCGGATCAGTTTAGTTTGCCCATCGCCAATACTGCCTTTAATGGTATATGTACCTGCTGCAAGATTGCCCACATTAACCGGCAGGCTGTTAAACCCAGCAACCAGCGAAATACTTTGCCTGTTCACCAGTCTCCCCTGCATATCAAAAATGCTCAGTTCCATTTTGCCGGCCTGTGCGCTGGCCACATTCAGATTACAATGATCTGATACAACCGGGTTGGGCGCAATGCTGATAATATCAAAACCTTTAACCGCATTTAACAAGGCAACGGTAGTACTATACGTTACCCGGCCATCGGCATCTGTTATTTTAAGCCGGTAATAGTTCATCCCTTTTAACGGATCTGCATCGGTATAATCAAATGGCTGCTGGCAGCGGGCTGCATCGGCAGTAATGCTGTATATGAATGAATAGTTACGGGCATCTGCGCTGCGTTCAAGCACCATGGTTGCACGTGGCGTACTGGTGCAGGTTACTTTCCAGTTCAATACATGATCGCTGCCCTGCCGGCGGCCGGTAAGGTAGTTTACAATGATGGGCAGCGGCTTATTGGTTAAAGTACTATGCAGGTAAAAGCCACTGAACCCGGCTACCGGAACAGTTACTTCCCAGTAATTGCCATTCCAGTTAACATTTGCTGCGCCGGGGTTGATCAGTATCCTGGCTCCTGTGTAATTGCCCGGCGTGGTGGTGGGCAGGCCTCCTGTGGGCGTACCATGAAACTGGGTTACCCGTACGTTTGCTTTATTGGGATCGAGGTTGGCACCATTTGCAACAGTAGGCAATGGCGGCCATACCAGGTTAAGACTATTATAATTTGCAAACTCAATATCTGTAAAATATAAGGTAACCGTAGCGGTGGCAGTTGCTGCATTGCTGGCCGGTTCAATATCATAGTGCCGCTGTACATAAGGCTCTCCATTGAAATACTGCTGGCTTACATCACGTGTAACGCAGGTATTGATAACGCCGGCAACAGGGCTAACACCGGCAGGCACAACCCTGGCAATCAGTTCGCAGGCATTGGTAACATAATTGGTTCCGCCGGCAGAAACGGTTTTGTTTTCGCATACCGCAGCAGATACAATACCTGCCAGTGCCCCACTGAGGGTTGAAGCAAATTCATCAGCACCTATATCGGGTGCAGCAACATCACGGATTGCAGCATCAATATCGGTTGTAATCGAAACGGGCGTGCCTTTATTATCCAAACCACAATTGGCTGCAGTTAAATGCAGATCGGTGGCCGATACAAAATTAGGCTGCACATTCACCGAATTAAGATTAGAACCAAAACCCGTTTGTATATCGCTGAGTGCCGTTCGGGCACCACTGATAAAACCAAGGTTTGTTCCATTGCTGAAATAATCGTTATTATCGATAGCGGAAAAAATATTGTTGTTAGTGTTGGCGCTGTAGATGGCATAGCGTGAGCCGGCCACAGCGCCAGCGGTTTGTGTGTTGTCGAAAATATTATCACGTATATCCAGTGACGCAGCTGTGGTAACTGTATTGGCTATCATCAATGGTGCAGTTACGCCGGTTGACTGGTTAGTGTTCAGGTTAATACTGTTATAATATAGTTTGTAGCCACCACCCGAACTGATGTAGATACCATGGCCGTTTCTTGCCAGGGTTGCCAGACCAAAACCCGCAACATCACTAATAAAGTTATTGGCCACCGTAATATTGGCTGCAGTATTAGTGGAAAACAAGCCAATACCATATGCTCCAAAGCCGGCAGCATTGCTGTTTTTAATATTGCTGATCATATTCTTCTGAACCAGAACACCGCCTGTAGTACCTGCCAGGTTAATACCAAAGGTAGTTCCCGATGTGGTAGATGTGATATTGCTGATAGTATTGCCGCTGATATTATTATTGCCTGTCGCAGCACCTGCTGATACATAAATACCGATGGTTTGCGAAGCCCCGCCACCATTATTGCCGATTGCAGTGATCGTATTACCCGTTACCGAGGTATTAACGCAGCTATTATTGATTTGTATCCCGTACCGGGGGCCGACTGCGGATGTACTAAAATTACCAATATTATTATTGCTTACTACAGCGCCATCTGTTCCATCTACATAAATACCAAGCAGGTTTAACTGGTTTGTTGAAGTTGCATTCAGATTATTACCATTAATAAGCGCTGATCCGTTTCCTGCTGACTGAACAGCAACGCATAAAATACCAAACTGGCTTTTTTGAATACTGTTATTTTGTATGGTAATATTATTGAAGTAGCCCGGGTTTCCTCCTACAGAGCCGTCTGATACCACTACACAACTCGTAATGCTGGATGTATTTACACAAATAGTATTTTTAAGTGTTGAATTATTAATAGCTGTAGCACTGTTCAATGAGCCAAATAATATTACATTGGGGCTGGTTGTATTGGTATTCGTTAATGTAAGGTCGCGGCTATTGGTACCATTATTTGAGCCATCGATGGTTACATTACTGCTTAAAATCCGGATGATAGGCTCGTTTGACCGGCTGCCCGTTAACGTAGGAGAACCTCCCGAAGCAGGCTTTATCAGCAAGCTAACGGCTCCTGCACCGCAACCGGTGTTTTGCAACTGGTACAGCGGAAATGCATTGTTTTCAGTGATCACAGGATCAATGATCTCTACAGTAGTGTTGCCCGATAAGCCAATATTGTTTATTACATTAAACAATCCACCGGCAGCCGTAAGTGTTGGAAAATCACCAGCTGCACCAACCTGTAAAAAAGTTGGCAGGCTGTTTATGATGCTATAAAAATTAATTGCTCCCCCCGCAGGAAAATTAGCGGCAGTAAGTGATACCGATGTTGGAGCAATAGCAAAACTGGTAGCACTGCCAAGGCCTACATTGGGCGTGGCTGCCAGGTCCTGGGCTATTACAAAATATTGTATGGTTTGCCCCGATGTTACCCCGCCGTTAAAAAGGGAATAATCAATAACAAAATTAAACGGGCTGGTTGTATTAGTGGCTTCTACATATTTCCATCCAAAAGTAGCATTGGTATTATCAATCCAGGTATTTCCATCTCCAACTCTCTGAAAGTACAACCGTGGCTTTGTACCCGGCGTTGTATTAACACCATCTACATCAGTAATAGTAGCACTAAGATTGCGGGAAGTTAAGCACCCGGACTGGCCTAACTGGTTATACGTTATTGTTGGCCCTACCAGGTCAAGCGTTTTAACAGCTATGTTGGCTACGGGAAACGGGATAGTATGTGCAGCTATTTCTGCATTAAATAAAAGAACAGTAACCACCAATACGTAAATCTTTCTCATTATACTAATATTCACAACAACGCAGCACAACGGCTGTCGCTATCAATAAATGGGTTATCTGAATGAGTACCGGTTTTTTGTATTGAGGTAAGGCCTGTGTAAGGTTCCGGGTACCAGGATCAGAACCAGTTTCTTTAAAAAACATGCAACTTAAAACTAAGTTTTTAATATATCAATAAAAACAAGGCCTTTTTTAACGGCCCCGGGCAGCCTGAAGGCATAAAAAACCCCGGCCATTGCTGTACTGCCGGGGTTCTTATCTTGAAAATCCTTATAACTATTGTTTCACAAACCGCATGATCTCTGGCTGTTCTTCGGCCATACCAGCCCGTATCGTGTAAGTGCCTGCGGGCAGGCTAATCACATTAACGGGCAGGCTGTTGAAACCAGAGATAAGTGTAACAGCCTGGCGGCTTACCAAACGGCCCTGCATATCAAAAATGCTAATATCCAGTTTGCCCGATACAGCACTGGCCACATTCAGGTTCAGTTTATCTGTTACAACCGGGTTAGGTGCAATGCTGATGATATCAAAACCTTTTGCAGCATTCAGCAATGCTACCGTAGTGCTGTACGTTACATGTCCGTCGGCATCTATTATTTTAAGGCGGTAATAGTTCATGCCTTTTAATGGGTTGGCATCGGTATAATCAAACGGCTGGTTACAACGTGCTGCATCGGCAGTAATGGTGTTAATACCGGTGTAATTACGTCCATCGCCGCTGCGTTCCAATACCATGGTTGCACGTGGTGTGGTTGCACAGGTAACTTTCCAGTTTAATAAATGATTGCTGCCCTGCCTGCGGCCGGTAAGGTAATTTACAATAATTGGCAAAGGTGCATTGGTAATGGTAGTATGTAAATAAAAACCGCTGAAGCCTGCAACATTAAATGTTACTTCCCAGTAATTGCCATTCCAGAAAACATTGGCCGCTCCCGGTGTTATCAGGAAGCTTGTGCCAGGGTAGTTACCAGGGCTTGTTGGGTTGGTAGTACCAACACCATGAAACTGGGTGATTCGTACATTGGCCCTGTTGGGATCTGCATTGCCCAACACCGAAGTAGGTAACTGCGGCCACACAGGATTGTTGGTATTGTAGGCAATAAATTCTGCATCATTAAAAAATAAGGTAACCCGGGCTGAAGTTGTCGTTTGATTACTCACTGCAGGTTCTATATCAAAATGCCGTTGCACGTAAGGCTCTCCATTGAAAAATGGTTGCGTTGCATCAAGCGTAACACAAACGTTTACCCTGCCTGCCAATGGATCGCCACCCGATGCTGAAAGTCCGGCAATGGGTTCGCAGGCATTTGACCGGTATATGGTACCAAATGCACCTAAAGTTCTGCTTTCACAAACGGCGCTTCCAACTACACCTGCCAGGGTGTTTACGGTTGTTGCTGTAAATTCATCGGCGCCAATATCCGGTATGGCTGCATTACGGGCCTGGGCATCAATATCGGTGGTAACAGAGGCTACCTGTATGCCCCTGTTATTGATCTGGCAATTGGCCCCGGTTAAATGCAAATCAGTTGCCGAAACAAAAGATGGCATTGCACTTATCGAATTGGCATCCCTTGTATTTACCCGTGTTTGATATGCAGAAAGGGTTTGATCGCTATTGGTACCGTCATAAAAAATAACCTTGGTTGCAGATGGCACCCCGGCGTAAAATAAATTATAATCTGAGCTGGATGCATAGTTGCCCAACGTGCTACCAGAGCGTTGATATGCTGCTGTAAAACCAGAACCATTTGAGATGGATGTGTTAACAATGATATTATTAATCAGGTTTAATGATGCCAACGTTGAAGTAGCGTTATCGGTATGATACAAACCAGCTGTACCAAAGTTCGCACCGGTTGATGATGCATTTACATAAACAGAATTATAGTAAACATTATAAGTACTTCCGCTGGTAGTTGATGTTATACTCAGGCCGATGACACCCAACAATTTGGTAGCATTGGGTGCAAGCAGGTTGCTGATGAAATTATTATAAGCAGTAACGGTTATGCCTCCGGCCAGTATCAATCCATTTACGCAGGTAACGGTACCAAATACCCCGCCGCTGTGTTGAAGGCTGTGTATTTTGTTCCTGTACACATTCAATGTATTTTGCCCGGATACTCTAATGCCATTTACGCTGGTGGAACCGTCTGCTCCGCTGGCGCTAAAACTATTAACTGTATTCTGATAAATATCTGCATTGTTTGCCTGCAATAAATTAATACCTGTAGAACCGCCTGAAAGGCCCGAAGTGGTGAAGTTGGTAATAACGTTATCGTTAATGGTTGTTAAGGAAGGTTGTGTTGAACCCCCATATACACCCCAGTTTTTGCATTGAGAGCAGCTGAATTGATTTATCATGTTAGATGCAACATTTACGGTTCCTGTGCCGATGCCTGTGTTGAGCATAATACCATAAAAGTTGGTGCCGTTTGCAGAAGACACATTTGTAATGGTATTATTTGAGCAGCTGACCGAAGCACTTCTATCAACCCAAACACCCCAGAAATTACTATTTACGCTCACATTGGTTATCGTATTCGTAGAGCAGTTAAGGGAGTTTCCTTTATCAACCCAAATACCATAAAAATCGCCGTTTGAACTGATGTTGTTGAATATGTTTCCTGTAACTGTTTTAGTTGGCCCATTGGTAGCTGAAAATCCTTCACCATCTTTTATACCGTAGGCAATTGTTGCTGTTCCGAACGACGCATTGGAAAAATTGTTACCTGTAATAACTACCGCAGAACCATTTACAGATGGCCCCGAGAGGTTTAGAAATCCGGCATTTACAGCAGCTGTTCCTGTTTTAGCAAATCCGGTTACAACACTGTTGTTGTTACATGTCCAGGTCATACCTGAACCCATGCCTCCTTGCTTATCAATACAAAAAACAGAACCTGTTGTGTTTAAAGTAAGGTTTGTAAATGTGTTGTCGCTTATAGTTTGTGATGTAGAAGCCGACAAGCAGCTTACAAGCAGCACCGGACTGCTACCACTAGTTGCGTACGTAATACCTCTAATGTCATTTCCCTGTATAGAAAGGGTTGCCGCAGTGTTAATAGTATTGTTAACTATGGCAGATACCTGGGCACTTTGCCCAAAATTAAATCTTACGAAACTGCCTGTTACTGTACCAAACTGGTTATTCTTTATATTGTTAACTCCAGCCTGGCCGCTGTTAGAAATTCCCTGGAATGCTCCTGAGATACCTATCACGTACCCATCAAAGCTGTTATCATTTAAATTAACCGTTGCTGAAGAAGCAGCTGCTGAATTGCTAATGCCAGTAATAGCTCCCGAAGTGAGGTTACTAACCGTTAAAGCCCCTCCGGATGCATTGCCTAGTTGATTATTTGTTATAGATAGTGTGTTGCTTACAAGTCCGGAATTTTGAATGGAGGTAAATGATGCGGACGAACTGGTAGATGTAAATGAATTACTATTTACAACATTTCCTGAAACGGTTAACCTTGTTAAACTGGCTGAGTTCAGGATGCCAACAATAGTGGCACTGGATGATGTGGCAGTTAAGGCTAGCCGCCTCACGATATTGTTGTTAATATTTACGTTCGAGGCCGAGCCCCCTGTGTTGGCTATTCCATACAAAGTTCCACCAGTTGCCCAATTCATACCATCTACCACGTTGTTGCTAATGGTAACTGTACTACCAAATCCACTGGCGGTGTTGCTGATGGCTGTACATGAACTTGCTCCAAGGCTGAATGTAATTAAAGGACTGGCTGGAACCCCAAGTACATTATTGTTGATATTGATTGCAGTTAATACGCTGGCAGTGTTTGATATACCGGTAAAATTAGCTACGGCCTGCCCTAAAGAAGTTATGCCCTGCATTGAATTATCATTAATGTTCAATGTACCTACAACCGAAACATTGGAAATTCCTGTAAAAGAACTGAAGTTATTAACCGGTGCCGTTAAGGCACAGTTTAACACGGCATTACTATTTATGTTTACAACGCTGCCCGGTACGCCAAGAATACCCTGGCTCAAAATTGCAGTCACTAAGGCTGATGTGAAACCACAGGTGATGGTAATGGTGTTGTTGCTTATGTTGGTGTTGGTTAAGGATGAGGGTGCAGATGCGCTATAATCTTTCCGGATGCCCGTAACATTTACAGAAGTGCCACTTAGTGCGGCACTGGTTAATGTATTGTAAGATACGTTTTCATCAAGCTGTTGGTTAATAAAAATGCAATGTGAAGTTGCAGAATTGGAAATAAACCCGGTTGCGGCTGCCGCACCGCCCCAGCTTGCAATAATATTGCCCGTTGCCGGCGCAGAACCTCCAATGTCGTTCCCAATATCCATCGCAGGAGAGCCGATGAACGTGATACCCATGTTTACGTTGCTGATGTTATTTCCATAAATTTTATTGTAGTTGTTGGGCCCCGTAGCAGTGTTGGGAGCATCGGAAGGAGTTGTAACGCTCGTTGGCAGATGCCTTGCATTGCTGTAGATACCAAAACTGTTTGTATAACTGCGGCTTAGGCTGATGCTGTTGTTTTGTATAGTATTGTTTTGTGCGCCATCTCCGGTTGCGGTGTGCAGCAGCGCAACACCCCACTCCGTCATGTTATTGGATGCTGCAGCTGTGGTTGCATTGGCAGCGTTTTCCTGCATCACAAAATTTTCAAGGGTAATATAATCAGCTCCTACTATCTTAAAAATCCCATCGGTAGTTGAGCCTGCGGTTAAAGCAGACGAAGCCGTTATTGTATTGCCGCTACCGCTGATGGTAACTGTATTTGCGGTAGTTGTTGTAGCAGTAAACTGTATCACATAGCCGCCAGCAGGTGCTGTTTGGTTGTTTCCGGAATTCAATGTAATTACCACCGGGCCGCTAATTGCTGTTATTGCATCAAGCGCTGTAATGGCGTTGGCCAGCGATGTGTAAGTAGCAGCCAGGTTTGGTGTAGTGTTGGCTGGATTGGTAACGGTTACCTGGCCATTGACTGCTGAAGTAAACAGCACCGTAGATAAAATAAAAATTAAAAATCTCTTCATTCCTCTCAATTATGGGATTGAGCTGTTAGCATTTAAAAATAAAGCTGTAGTAAGGTATTTAAAAGGCAGGGTATAAAGATAATAATAAAAAGTTTTCGAACAGGCACGCTACAAAAAAAGCCCCGCAAGCGGGGCCTTAAAACTGATAAGAGAGTCGTTATTGTTTTACAAACCGTATTACTTTAGATTGATCATCGGCCATGCTTCCACGTATGGCGTAAGTGCCTGGTTGCAGGTTAACAACATTCACCGGTAATGTATTATAACCACCGACCAACGAAAGCGTTTGCCTGTTCACCAGTCTTCCCTGCATATCAAAGATTGATATCTCCATTGTACCAGCCTGGGCACTGGTAACATTCAGTTTAAGATCATTGTTCACAACCGGGTTAGGTGCAATGCTGATGATATCAAAACCTTTTGCAGCATTCAGCAATGCTACCGTAGTGCTGTACGTTACATGTCCGTCGGCATCTATTATTTTAAGGCGGTAATAGTTCATGCCTTTTAATGGGTTGGCATCGGTATAATCAAACGGCTGGTTACAACGTGCTGCATCGGCAGTAATGGTATTAATACCGGTATAATTGCGGCTATCACTGCTGCGTTCCAGCGTCATCGTTGCACGTGGCGTACTGGCGCAGGTAACTTTCCAGTTCAGTAAATGATTGCTGCCCTGTTTGCGGCCGGTAAGATAATTTACAATGATGGGCAATGGTGCATTGAAATTATTGGTATGCACATAAAAACCACTGAAGCCGGTAACGTTAAAAGTTAATTCCCAGAAGCTGCCGTTATAAAATGTTGTAACTGGTGTTATTAAAACAGTTGTTCCGGGATAAAAACCAGGTTGAGTTGGGTTGGTTGAACCAACACCATGAAACTGCGTAACCTTCACATTGCCCAGGTACACACTGCCATTTCCACCACTTGCCACGGTTGGTAAAGGAGGATATGCCGGATAATTGGTATTGTATTGTGCAAACTCAGCGTCGGTAAAATATAAGGTAATAGTACCCGTTGCTGTTGCGGGGGTGTTCGTTGGCTCAATATCGTAGTGCCTTTGCACGTAAGGTTGCCCATTAAAAGTTTGCTGCGTACCATCCAATGTTACACAGCTTCTTATTTTACCGTTAACAGCGCTGCCACCCGATGGTAATACTTTAGCGATCAGGTTGCAACTTCCATCCAGGTATAAAGTACCCAGCGGCGATACATTTTTTGTATCACAGTTAGATGCCGTTGCCATGGTAGAAGGAACAGGCGTTGTACTGAATTCGTCAGCGCCCATATCCGGTGCCACTGCATCACGGGTTTGTACATCGTAGTCGGTAGTAAAACCTGATAATGGAGTACCATAGCCATCGAGCTGGCAATTCGTTCCAACTACCAGGTGCAGGTCGGTTGTGGATGTAAAATTAGGATTCACGTTCAACGAATTCACATTGTTGGTTACACCAAAACCACCAGCGCCCTGCAATGCTGCAAGATTGGCAAGGTTACCACTTTGGTAAGCCAGGTTGGTGCCTGCATTGTAATAATCGTTATAATCCATGCTGGCAAAAACATTATTGGCTGCCGTAGAATAAATTGAATAACGTGTGCTGGTTGTTTGTTTATTGGCAAAAATATTATCCACCAGGTTTACAGAACCCGCTGTTGTAATACCACTGGTAATATTAATTGGTGCTGTTGTACCGTTTGCATTTGTCTGGTTGGTAGATAAGGCTATACTGTTGTAATATATATTATATCCACCGCCTGAAAAACCGTAAATACCAAATCCATTGCTGCTTACGGTTGCATTACCTCCGCTTCTCACGTTAGAAATGAAATTATTGAATATACCCAGGTTAGAAGCAGTGTTGGTAGATGCCAGGTAAATACCGTAGCTGCCGGCAGTAGCAGAAGTTCCTGAATTAAAAATGGTATTTATGTTATTACTATAAATACTTCCGTTAGTATGCACTCCCTCAATTTCAATGCCTGCTACATAAGGGTTTGCATTGGTATTTATATTGGCAATCGTATTATTGTTAACAGCATAATTTTTCATATTGGCCAGGTACAGCCCATTAAAACCAATGGAAGTAACCACTGTACCAATGGCATTATTACTGATCAGCCAGCCATCATCACTGGTTGCGGCATTACCCAGGATAAACACTCCCTCCTGTGCACGGTCCATAGTATTGTTCTGAACCCTGTTATTTGAATTTGGTGAAGGCGCTGATGTTAAAGCCGTTGCACCGGTGCTACCTACGCAATAGAATGAGGTGGTGGCAGCATTTCCTGTTAGTATACAGTTTTTAATAGTATTATTGGTTGCTCCGTCTGCTGCTGACGGAGAAGATAACCAGATAACACCCTGTGTTCCTCCTGAAGTTGTATTGGTATTGGCAATGGTAAGATTTTGAGAATTGGTTCCGTTATTAGAACCATCAATAATTACATTATCTGCCCCGTTAAGTTTAATAATGGCTACAGTGTTATTACCTGTTATGGTAGCGGTATTTGCGGCGGCAGGTTTTATCGTTAGTGTGTAAACGCCTGCAGCCGCATTGCTGTTAATTACAATAGGGAAGCTTTCACTGGCGCTATAGGTTACATCTATAAGAGAGAACACCACATTATTATTGAAACAACCTGCATTGTTATAAGCTGTTACTGCAGCGGTTAATGTTGGATAATTCCCAGCCACACCAACTGTATAAGTACCTCCAAAAACACCACTATTCCTGGTTGTTGCGGCCATGGCATCATTGGATGCATCCACATCGCCGGCAACAGAGGTAGAAGCATTAAAAGTATAAGTGCCCACAGCTGTCATATCAAAGGTTGCCGGCATTACCACATCCAGCGTTGCACCTTGCGCCAGCGTTCCTGAATTTACAATAGCACTGGAAGCATAGGCATTAGGGCCTGTGGCAGTTGCAGATACTGTTACGTTATTTACAGAAAAATCAATAGTGGCACCACCGTAATTAGTAATACGTATGGTTACCGTTTCAGTGGTAGTGCGGCAACCGTTCACAGGTGGCGTTACCAATGTGGTGGCACCCATATCAATAGTAGGCGAATATTCAAATTCATCGGCCCCAATATCAGGCGCAGTGCCTGTTCCGATATAACCGCCATTTCCCTGGCGTATATTGCCATCGTAATCATCTGTGTAGGTAACTATATTAGCTGCGCCACTTTCTGCCTGGGTTGTATTTGAATTTATATGCAGGTAGTTAGCAGCAGCTCCGTTCGTTGAATTTACGAATGGAGTATTCTCCGTTTTACTTACATTTTCCCTGGTTGGCCCCACAAATGCCTGGAAAGCTGCCAGGGTTTGCTGCGGGTTTGTGATCGCTCCTGCAGCACCATCACCATATATCAGGTGTAATGCACCGGGCGTTCCTGCATAAATGATATTATTGTTTGAAGTTGTCGCATATTGTGCTGTTAAAGCTCCTATTATAAATACGCCTATTTGTTCCAATCCACCGGTAGCCACTGCATTATTGATGATTATATTGTTACGTAGGTTAAAAGTAGGTACAGTACTGTTTATATATGCACCATAAGAATTACCAGGGCAATTTCCATCCAGGTAAACCGTGTTATAGTAAACATTGGCGGTGTTGGCAACCGAACTTGCAAGGTTGATACCTCTTACTGCCTGGAAGAATCCGCTGTTGGGGGCATACAATCTTCCTATTATGTTGTTGTAAATATTTGCCGTTGTACCTGCAGTAGCGTTAGATTCTATTATCCCTATAACTGTACCGGCACCGGTACAGGTAATATCGTAGACTTTATTTTTAAAGGTATTTTGTGTTGGTCCTGCAGCACATTGAATACCCTGCGCCTGTGACGAAGCCGTTGATGAGCTGATATTGTAAACCAGGTTATTGTTCACAGCAAAACTACCGGTAGCATTCAAACTGGCTGCATTGGTAACAATCCCAATAACCTGTGCTTTACCACTAACAGCAGTAACCGTGTTATTGGAAATTACATTTGTATTTCCATTTCCTGCAACAATACCATAAGTTGATGCAGTAGTGGCGATGCCATTGTTCGTAAGATTTGATACTATATTATTGTTGATATTGATGTTGTGGGTACTGGCTGCCACATTACCATTTAACCAGTAGATTGCCGCACCAAAACTGGTAGTTGTTCTGAATGTGATATTAGAAAGATTATTATTGGTGATGGTACTAGAGCCGGTGGCGGTAGTAGATGAAGCACAGGCAATGGCAAACAAGTTAGAAGCTCCTGTTGGAGTTATATTACTGAACTGGCCGGTAACAAAATTTCCATTTATAGTAACTGTAGGTGTGTTGTTTGTGGCTCCTATCAAAAAGCCAAAAGTCTGGGCACTTGTGTTTACTGTAAGGTTATTAAAATTATTATTGTTCATGCTGTACGATAGCACGGCGGCAGAATTATTCAGGCAGCGGAAGGACCCTGTACATTCGTTATTATAACTTACCCCCTGGAAAATATTGTTGTTCATGGTAAGTACGCAGGCGGCTGATCCACCGGAATTGTTGATACAAAGAATACCACCCGAAGTGGCAAAAGCAATGGCCACCAAACCCCTGCCGGCTGTACCCAGGTTATTGCTGCTGATATCGATGGTACCGGTTACTGCGCCGGTGCTGTTAATACCTGTGAATGTAGTTGCTGATCCACTGAACTGAAAACCACGTAATGTATTATTGGTAATGCTCATGCTGGTACCGGTGGCACTGCTTAAAATGCCCTGGATGGCAGATGCGCCGGTAGCCGTGGTTGGCGTAGTTGCTGCATTTGATAAATTACCTGCTGTTAACAGGTAACCTGCACGTATATTATTTGCCAATGTACTACCAACATTGTTGTTGCTGATCACATAGGTTCCGGCACCGGCACCTTCAATGCCTTTAAAACCGGTAGCCTGTGTTGCTGTTGTACCCGATACATCAATGCCACCAATATTATTGTTTTGTATAGTAATAGTGTTGGAAGTGGTGCAATAGATACCCGATATTATGCCACCGGCAGTAGTTGTAGCTGCATAGAGTGAGCCTGTGGCGGTTGTGCTGCCAATAGTATTACCGGTTACTGTACCAATATTTGCATTACCGGATGTTACCGCAATACCGCATATTAAACCAAATGTTGTGGTTGCTCCGCTGCTGGTGTATAGTGCAATACCTCCAATAGTATTGTTTTGAATAGATGACGCAGCTCCTCCGGTTGTAAAAGCACAATTGATGGCATTATAACGGGTGGCATTGGCAGTTCCACCGGCAGTAAAAGAAGACGGGAAAGTACCGCCTAAAGAGCCAGATGTTAGCCCGATATAATTAGTAGTTCCTGTTGCATTAGGAGCCGCAAAACCAATTACATTATTTGAAATGGTATAACCAGAGCCCGAGGTGATAAGAATACCATTATGCGTACTGGCAGTTGTAGCTGTCCTTGTAGCAGTTTGGTAAAGTGCATTATTCGTGATCGTCCAGCCCGAATTATTTGAATTAATATTCATTCCCGCCGAAGCAGAGCCCGCACTAAAGTAATCAGAAATATTATTTACCGAGATCGTGTTATTGCTGTTGTCAATTACCGCACTGGTTCCCAATGAATAGATAGCGTTTAATGGAGTACCATTGGAAGATGGAGAAATTGAACATTGGTTTATGGTATTATTATCATTGCCGGTTGTAGTACCGCCGCCAAAATAAACAACCCCAAAACCCGAGCCTAAAGCATTTCCTGCCGAACCAAGAATATTCACTTTGTTAATTAAATTATTGGTTGCGTCGTTAACGAAACGAATAGTGCTGGAAGCACTGCCCGAATTCGCATTATTAATGGCCAGTGAATTACCTGCTGCGTTCAACCCGTCAATAGTAACATTATCCGCTCCATTCAGATCAACCAGGTGCCCGGCAATATTCCCGGTAATTTGAGAAGCTCCAACCGGAATGATCGTTAAGGATGTCCAGGGCCCTGCACTTTGATTTAATACTGCAGAAGATGGCTCTGTTGTTACACCGGTAACTGTAATAACAATAATATTGCCTGCCTGGTTTGCCGCGTTAATACTGGTAAAAGCCGCTCCCAAAGTAGTGTAAGGATTTCCTGCAAGCGTTCCGGCATCAGCCCCGGCAACAACAACTGTTTGTGCAAAACTGCCGGTTACAAAAAATAACAAAGCGATTAGTGAGAAGTAGATTTTTTTCATGCTTGTGGTTTATAAATAAAAATTAGTTGTTCAACTGTAGTAACAAAACACAGTTATGAACAATGGCAATTAACAAAACAAAAAAAACGTTTTACAACGGCATAACCGGTAATTCAAGGGAAAAAGGAGAGATCGCTTTTGAAAGGATAATTGAACACATCTGTTTAATCCACACAAAATATAAGATTTGCACTATATAGCAATAGGCTGCTTAATATATTTCTAATAGTAATGTGCCGGCTTTCATATCAGGCTAACAACCAGGCTCAGGAGCAGATATATAACAAAAACCTCATCCCGGTATGGGATGAGGTTGTAATATCTTGTTCTTTGCAGTTTATTTCATCATGGTACTGTCTGCCAGTTTATGAGTACTGTCCTCTATTTTTTTAGCAACACTGTCCTGTGTTTTAACAGCATCCATCAATGGCGATTCAGCACTTACTGAGTCTTTTTTCACATCTTTTGCTTCTTCGCTGCTGTTATTACAGGCTGTAAAACAAGAAGCGATGACAACAATGGCAATTAGTTTTTTCATGTGTTTATTTTTTGATTTTAAGAAATTGAATCATAATGCATGCCTGTTCAGACGACAAATCACAGACTTTTAACTTTCAACCATCAACTCCCTACTTCTTCCTGAAAAACAACCTCACCGGCACACCGCTGAAATTAAAATGCTCTCGTAACTGGTTCTCAAGATAATTCTTATACGGCGTTTTTACATCATCGGGATAATTGCAGAAAAAAGCAAAACTGGGTGTAAAGGTTGGCAACTGGGTTACATACTTTATTTTTAGCTGATTACCCCTAACTACCGGCGGCCTGTATGCTTCAATCACTTTCTGCATCACTTCATTCAGTTCAGATGTGGTGATCCTTCTCTTGCGGTTCTCAAAAACTTCCAGCGCTGTTTCAATACTTTTAAATATGCGCTGTTTTTCGGTAACAGAAATAAAAATGATGGGCACATCACTGAAAGGTGCAAATCGCTTTTTCAGTTCTTTTTCATAATCCTTGGTAGTATTGGTTTTCTTTTCTTCAATAAGATCCCACTTGTTAACCAGCACCACAATGCCTTTTCCTTTTTTAACTGCCAGTGCAAAGATTGAAAGATCCTGTGCGGTAATTCCCTTGCCTGCATCCAGCATCAGCATGCAAATATCAGATTCGTCCACGGCCTTAATGGCACGTATCACCGAATAAAATTCCAGGTCTTCATGCACTTTTGTTTTACGCCTGATACCAGCGGTATCTATCAGCATAAATTCTTTATTAAAAAGATTATAGTGCGTATGTATTGTATCCCTGGTTGTACCGGCAATATCACTTACAATAGTACGCTCCTGTCCTATCAATGCATTTAATAAAGATGACTTACCAACATTGGGCTGGCCAATGATCGATATCTTAGGCATTTCCGTTTCTGTAGCTGCTTCGTCCGAATCTTTTTCGCTGATCAAAGCCGTGATGGCATCCAGTATCTCACCCGTACCGCTTCCGCTAATAGAAGAGACAAAGAATATATTTTCGAAACCCAGTGCATAAAATTCGCTGGCTTCCAGCAAACGCTCATGGTTATCTACTTTATTAACCACTAAAAAAACAGGCTTTTTGCTGCGGCGAAGCAGGTCAACCATGCTGTTATCCAGTTCGGTTATACCGGTGGCGGCATCTACCATAAAAATAATGGCATTGGCTTCTTCAATGGCTATTACCACCTGTTTGCGGATCTCTTTTTCAAACACATCATCGCTGCCGGCTACAAAACCACCGGTATCAATCAGGTTAAAAGATTTTCCTGCCCATTCTGCCACGCCATATTGCCTGTCACGTGTTACCCCGCTGATATCATCAACGATGGCTTTACGCTGCTCCAGCAAGCGGTTAAAGAATGTACTCTTGCCCACATTGGGCCTGCCTGTTATTGCTACTGTGAAACTCATAAAAACCCCCTCCACCCCCTAAAGGGGGAACTTGATCCCATATCCTTTAAGAGTTTTTTAAAAATTAAAAATGTCAAACTTTTATCTAAGAATTTATCGCACCTGAGTGAAAATAAATACTGCTTTTTTTATCAGGTTCCAGGTTCCCCCTTTAGGGGTTCCTGCAAAGGAACGAACGAAGTTCAGGGGGTTTTTAATACCCATACTCCTTCAACTGAAACTCATTATCCCTCCACTTTGGCCTTACCTTCACAAACAATTCCAAAAACACTTTTCTTCCCAGGAATGTTTCAATGTCTTTTCTTGCATCGGTGCCCAGTTTTTTTATCATGCTGCCTCCACTGCCTAGTATGATCACTTTTTGGGTTTCTCGCTGCACAATGATCTCTGCACTAATTTTTATCAGTGTGGTCTTTTCTTTAAATTCCTGAACCAGCACCGTTGCATGGTAAGGTATCTCTTCGCCATACAACAAAAATATCTTCTCACGAATGATCTCGCTTACAAAGAATTTGGTAGGCAGATCGCTCAGGTCGTCGCCTTCGTAAAATGGCTGCCCTTCGGGTAAATAAGTCAGGATGCTTTTAAGCAACTCATCAATCCCGGTCTTTTTTAAGGCAGATATGGAGACTACTTCTTTACAATAAGGTTGCGCTGCAAAAAAAGCAGCCGTTGTCTTTAATTGTTCGCCGTTAACCGTATCTGCCTTATTCAAAATAACAATGGCCGGGGCTTTCAGTTTCAGGGCACTGAAAATCGCATGGCTTTCATCTATATTTTCTCTCACATCTGTTATCAACAATGCTACATCCGCATCTTCCAGGCTGCCTTTTACCGCTTCCATCATTTTTTCGTGCAGCTTGTATTTGGGCTCAATAATACCCGGTGTATCAGAAAAAATGATCTGGTAATCCTTCTCCGTTAAAATGGCTTTAATGCGGTGCCTGGTTGTTTGCACTTTGTGCGATACAATGGCCATCTTCTCTCCCATCAAGGCATTCAGCAACGTGCTTTTACCTGCATTGGGCTTACCAAAAATATTTACAAAACCTGATTTCATTGAATGTGACCATTTTAAATAAATTGATTATCACAAACATGCAAAGAGAATGGAGGAGATAATCAAATTCATCAGTAATTAAACTGAGAATAAAAATTCGTTTAAATCAGAAAAGGCTCAATCGAGCCTTTTCTGATTTTTAGTTGCGAAGACTGGGATCGAACCAGTGACCTTCGGGTTATGAGCCCGACGAGCTACCGCTGCTCTACTTCGCGGTGCAAAGCTAAGCTTTTATGCCTTTGTTGCCAAATAATAAACAATCATTCGTTAAATTTGAACATGATAAAAAAAGTTCAACAGCTCTCTATTGCAGTGCTATTGCTCATTTCAGCCTTTGGCTGCAAAAGCAAAATAAAACAGCAGGATGATGAATTATACAGCCGACACCTGCAAAGGCAGGTGAAATTAACCGTTATAACCACCCCTATGCCAGATGATAAGAGCGACCTGAATTTACTGATCCTGAACGACGGACAGGATATGGGGCAGTTGAGGGTAAAAGAGATCATTGACAGCCTGTACAAGAAAAAACTGATAAAACCACTGCTGGTTGTTGGGGTGCATGCCGGCGACCGTATGAAAGAATATGGCGTAAGCGACAATCCTGATTTTTTAAACCGGGGCGATAAAGCCGGGTATTATGATGCCTTTATTGATAAGGAACTATACCCCTATGTTAAAAAAATGGCAACCGTGCGCAAGTTTAACCAGGTAGCCATTGCCGGCTGTTCGCAGGGTGGCTTATCGGCATTTGATATTGCCTGGAACAATGCAACGATCATTGATAAAGTGGGCGTTTTCTCAGGCTCTTTCTGGTGGCGGGATAAGGATGATAAAGCGGCTGACTATTCCGATGAAAAAGACCGCATCATGCTGAACAAGATCCGGTCATCCCGCAAAAAACCGGGCCTGAAATACTGGTTTTATACAGGCGGACAGGAAGAGACCGGCGACCGGGATAAGGACGGCATTATAGATGTGGTTGATGATACACGGGACCTGGTGGAGCTGATCAAATCAAAAAACATTTGCCTGCCCGATGATATAAGACTGGTGGAAGACCCTGCAGGAAAACATGATCATGAAAGCTGGAGTAAACAATTGCCTGCTTTTCTGATATGGGCTTTTGGAAAATAAACCTACCAGGTTTACCGCCATGCCAGCCGGCAAACCTGGTAGATCTTGCACTAACCTAATTATCTTTCGTTATACTGCTGGCACCACTACTATGCTTTTCTTTGATGACGCCATTGCCTTTATACTTGATATCACTGGCGCCGCTGGCAGAAGCCGTTAATTCTCCATTAACGGTAATATACACATCAGAAGCCCCGGAAACATTGGCATTACAGGTATCTGTCAGCAGTTCAAAAGCTTTTACATCGCTGGCACCGCTGCTTTTAATATTTACAGTGCCGGCTGTACCTGATATTTTGGCATCCGATGCACCACTGAGGTTTATATCCAGGGTATTTACTTTTACCGAACCGCTAAAATCGCAGGCACCCGACATATGTAGCACCAGGCTTGCTGATGAAATGCTGCCGGCTACAATTACATCGCAGGCGCCCGATGCATCAATTTTTTTAAGCTCGCTGAAGGATACATACACTTTCAGTTTACGGTCTTTCTTACTCCAGCCTTTATCGCCTTCATAAAAAATACGCAGTGTGCCGTTTTCAATAACGGTTTTAATATTCTCTTTATAGGCTTCGCTGCTGGCACTTACAGCCACAGCCATATTATCCGATTGTGACAAATAAAGATCAATACCGTTCGACACTTTAATCACATCAAACTTACCGGCTACTTCTCTTACAGAAGCATTCGGATCTACCACAATCTCGTTTTGAGCTTTTAAACCAGCTACCGCCAAAACGGTTACAAGTACCAATAAAAATTTCTTCATCTTATTTAACTTTTTTAACACCGCCGCCGCTGCTTGTTTTAATATCACGGATAAGGCCGGCTCCTTTATACTGAATATCGCCACCACTGCTGGCTTTGGCAACCAGTTCCTTATTGATGGTTACATGCACATCGCCACCGCTGCTGGCCGATGCATCGCAGTAGTCTGTTACAAGATCGTATCCTTTAAAGCTGGCACCGCTGCTTACATTCACGGTAAATTTATCAGCACTGCCACTCAGTTTGGCCTCGGCGCCGCTGTTCACTTCGGCCACCAGTTCTTTTGCATTGATGGCTCCTGTAAAATCGGCACCGCTGCTAACCTGCAGGTCTAATTTATCAGTTTTAATACTGCCATTTACGGTTACATCCGAACCGGCTGATACATTCAGTTTCTCCAGGGCCTTAAAAGATACATAAGCTTTCAGCCTGGCTTTACCATTCGACCTCCAGGTCATGCCTTTGTTGTCAAAATAGATCTTCAGTGTGCCGTTCACTACTTCTGTAACTAAGCGGTCAAGGTACTTTTGTTCAGAAGCACTTACTGCTACAGACTCTTCATTTCCCTGTGTAAGATAAACCTCAATCCCACTTGAAATGGAAATACCGGTAAAGCTTCCGCTAACATTACGTGTTACCGCATTGGCGTCATTAATTACTTTGCTTTCCTGTGCAAAACTGCCCAGGGAGATCAGGGAAAGAACCAGGAATAATAATTTTTTCATCTTTATTGTTTTATGGTTTTTAAAAAGACGAAACTTCAAACCAGGGGTAACCGCCCTGTGAACGGTTGCCCTGATCAAAAATTTCGTGGCTATACTTACTGTTTTATACGAAGCAGTAATAGTTTTTGTTACACTATTCTAAAAAATATCTGAAACTCCCCTACCTTTGTGTTCTAAAGCTCTTTTAACCGTTTGAATTTCCGGGGTGCTTTTTTTGTCATATTGAGCTTGTCGAAATGTGACAAAAAAGGCTGAGATAATACCCGATAACCTGCACAGGATAATGCCTGCGAAGGGAGAAAATACAGCTCCTCCAAACCCGTTCGGGAAGAGGAACGGCGGATTTTACCTCCCCGGATCTTCAGCTCAAATTTTAATGATGAAAAATTTATTGTTAGGTGCCTTTTTGTGCACGGGTTCTTTTGCCGTATCTGCACAAAAGCAAACAAAATTTAATGATACTGCTTACCTGCAACCGGTAGAAGTACTGGCGGTAAGGGCTGCAGAAAAAGCGCCCTTTGCAAAAACCAATCTTACCAAAAAAGAAATTGAGAAGAATAACCTGGGGCAGGACCTTCCCTTTTTGCTGAACCAGACCCCTTCGGTGGTTATTAATTCAGATGCAGGCAATGGCGTGGGCTACACAGGCATACGCATTCGGGGTACCGATGCAGCCCGTATCAATGTTACCCTCAATGGCATACCCTATAACGATGCCGAAAGCCAGGGAACTTTTTTTGTTGATCTGCCCGATTTTGCCTCATCTGCCAACAGCATACAGGTGCAGCGTGGCGTGGGCACATCAACCAACGGTGCCGGATCTTTTGGCGGTACTATCAATATCGGCACCAATGAGCTGAATAAAGATTTTTATGCGGCTACCAATAACAGCTTCGGCTCCTTCCATACTTTTAAAAACAATATCCAGTTTGGAACGGGTTTACTGGGCAAACATTTTACCATAGATGGCCGTGTAAGCCAGATCAGCAGCGATGGCTATATTGACCGTGCAAGTTCAAAGCTACAATCGTTTTACCTGAGCACGGCTTATGTAAATGAAAAGAATTCACTGAGATTCAATGTTTTCTCCGGTAAAGAAAAAACATACCAGGCCTGGAATGGTGTTGCGGAATACCTGCTTGATACCAACCGCACCTATAACCCCAGCGGCACCGAAAGACCCGGTGAGCCTTATGATAATGAAACAGACAATTACACTCAAACCCACTACCAGCTTTTTTACAACCATAAATTCAACAATTACTGGAAAGGGAATATAGCTGTTTTCTTAACCCGGGGCAAAGGCTATTACGAGCAATACAAGGCCAATAAAAAACTCTCCGATTATAACCTGCCCGATTATTTTGATGGCACCAATACCATCAAAAGAACCGACCTGGTGCGCAGGCTATGGCTGGATAATTATTTTTATGGTACCATCTTCTCATTACAATATCAAAAGAACAAAACACAACTGATCATTGGCGGCGGGTACAATGCCTATGATGGCAATCACTACGGCGATATAAAATGGGCTGCCGTACAGGCTGCAGTGCCGCTCAATTACCGCTGGTACAGTTTAACGGCATATAAAAAAGATTACTCGCTGTACAGCAAATGGACACAGCAATTCAGCAGCCATTGGCAGGGCTTTGCAGACCTCCAATTCAGGGATATTGATTACCGGATTCACGGCTTCAGGGATAACCCCGGTTTGGAAATCAAGAACAATTATGTATTCCTTAATCCAAAACTGGGCATCACGTATTCCAATAAAACCTGGAAGGCGTATTTGTCTTATGCCCTAGCCGGCAAAGAACCCAACCGCGATGATTTTGAAGCCGGGGATACCCAGCAGCCAAAACCAGAGCGACTACATGATATAGAAATGGGTATTGAAAAAAATACAGCAACCTGGTCGGTTGGTGCTAACCTGTATTATATGTATTACAAAAACCAATTGGTATTAACCGGAAAAATAAATGATGTAGGCGCTTATACCCGTACCAACATTCCGGTAAGTTACCGCAGCGGTATAGAGTTACAGGGCAAAACGAAGATCAGCAAGTGGCTGAACCTGGCTGCCAACATCAGCTTCAGTGAAAATAAAATAAAGCATTATACCGAGTACCTCGATGATTATGATAATGGCGGGCAGCAAACAAAATTCTACAACAAAACAGATATTTCTTTTTCGCCTTCAGTAATCGCCGGTGGCAGTATCAATTTTATTCCGGTAAAAAATGCAGAGATCAGTTTACTGAGTAAATATGTGGGCAGGCAATACCTGGATAACACTTCGCAAACATCAAGAAGTTTAAATCCATACTATGTTCAGGATATCAGGTTAAGCTATTCTTTGGTGGGCAAAATATTCAAAGCAACCGATCTTATCGTACAACTGAACAATGTATTCAATAAAAAATACGAGCCCAACGGCTATAGCTTCAGTTATATTTATGGAGGAGAACTAACTACCGAGAATTTCTACTTCCCAATGGCAGGGTTTAATTTTATGGTAGGAGTGAATCTGAAATTCTGATGCCGGATACTGGTCGCTGGATTCTTGATACTGGATAGACTCAACTAAACTAAAAGCTTTCTTAATAACCAGGCTCTTTTCAGTATCCAGCGACCAGTATCCAGGATCAGTTATTGGCCTTAGCCCCCAATTTTTTCCTTCCAGCCCATCATACCGCCCGCCAGGTTCTTTACATTGGTAAATCCAAAGGTTTCCAGCATCAGGCTGGCCTGGGAGCTTCTTGCACCACTGCGGCAGTAACAGATCACTTCCTCATTTTTCAGGTCTTCAATCTCTTCTGTTTGCATGGTTTGTATTTTACCAAGCGGCACCAGTGCGCCTCCAATATTAAACTCGGCATGTTCAGCCGGTTCACGTACATCAACCAGGTTTAGTTTTTCGCCTGCATCCATGCGGGCCTTTACTTCTTCAGCAGTGATCGTTGTCATGGTGTATCTTCTTTTTTCTTATTGGGAATTAGTTTTTTCTTTTGCAATGAATCTTCTGCAACTACTTTCATTTCTTTTGATATCCACAGGTCCATCACTTGCCCGGAATGAATATACTGCAGCATATTATCCTGGTCAAGCCTTTCTGGCCTTTGTTTATAGATATAAGAAGATGCAGTATCGGTAATGCCTGCATCTGCAATTAGCCCGCCCAGGCTTATTCCGTTTTCATCAAGCAGGGCTTTTGCTTCGCCGTAAGTCATGCCCACCAGGGATGGTACCGGCATCTGCTTATCTTCTACACCACCGGCAATAACCAGGTCGATAGTACTGCCCCATTGAATTTTTGCTTTCTCCGGAATGCGTACCCCGTTATATTGTTGCTCCAGTACCGATCCCAGTGCAAAGTCGGTACGGTAAGTAGTATCGCCCAGTTTTAAATGATAGCGCTCCAGCATCTTAATAGCAAAAGCAAGGTTCAGTCCTTCCAGTTTGGGCATATCTATCATGGGAGGCACATACCTGTTTACAGTAATAAAAACAGTACGGTTTACTTTTACTGTTGCGTTGGGGTCTGGTAATTGTTTTAGTACAGTTCCACGCTGGGCTGTATCTGTAAAAACAGAATCCTGTATATACACATCAAACCCCTGTTTTTCCAGCAAAGCCACGGCTTCCTTTGTTTTCATACCGGTAACAGCAGGCACTTTTAAATAAGCCCCGTGTTTGGTGATCCAGCCCAATGTTTTTAAAACCAGGAATATGATCAGTATTGCCAAGGCAATGGCTGTTACAAGATTTACCCAAAAGGGTTTATTGGTAAGAGATTTAAACACGCTGTTAATTTAATATTTTTATTTGTTTATGGCTTATTTATTTGCAAAACACTCATCCAGCAAAGCCGAATAAAATTGTTTCAGTGTCCATCCCATAGCCACCACCTGCTGGGGTACCAGGCTTGCCTCGCTCTGGCCGGGCACAGTATTTATCTCCAACATATAGGGATAGCCCGATGCTTCATCATAAATAAAATCGATCCTTACCAATCCGCTGCAGTTAAAAACAGCATAGGCTTTCTTTGCTTCGTTTCTTATTTTTTCTGCAATGGCTTCGTCGCATTTTGCAGGTGTAATTTCTTCACTGGCGCCTTCGTATTTGGCCTGGTAATCAAAAAATTCATTTTTTGCAATGATCTCTGTTATGGGCAATGCAATTACTTCTCCCTTCGATCTGAAAACGCCAATGGTCAGTTCCCTTCCTTTGATAAACTCTTCCACCAGCACCTGGTCATCCTCGGCAAAAGCCTTGTCCAGGGCAGCCTGCAGATCGCCGGCTTCCTTTACCTTACTCATGCCAATACTGCTGCCGCCATTATTGGGTTTTACAAAAACAGGCAGTTGTAAACTGGCTAAAATATGGTCGGTTGTTACCGGAATATGTTTGAACAGGTGAACCGATTTAGCAACATGAATGCCCGCAAAAGCCGCCACGGCTACTGTATAACGTTTATTAAAAGTGAGAGCCGATGTGGCTGTATCGCAACTGGTATAAGGAATGTTCAGTGTATCAAAATAGCCCTGCAGTTTTCCATCTTCTCCGGGTGTGCCGTGCAGGCCAACAAGCACCGCATCAAAATTTATTTTATTACCGTTGATGCTGATGCTGAAATCATTTTTATCTACCGGTATTTTTCCGCCGTCGGGGGCTAGATAGTTCCAGCCGGCAGGATTGATATCGATCTTGTAAGTTTCCCACCGGTCGGTATCCAGGTGTTTTTCAATATTACTGGCACTTTTGTAGGATATAACTGCTTCGCCGGAATAGCCACCGGTTATTAATGCTATTTTTTTCTTCATCTGGATTGCTAAAGGTTGTTTTACAAAGAAACGAAATATAGGTTACGGAATAATATTTTTGATCGCAGGTATCTTTTTTTAACAATTCAGCAATGAACCCGTTACTCAATCCGGGGTTTATTGTTCAGGCTGGTTCTCGCCTATGCCTTCGTTGCCGCTGTCTAACACATATTTCCAGGTACCGCCCTTTTCTTTTTTCCAGATGCTTACATAAGTGCCGTAAATGATAGTATCCCGGGTTGAGGGTTTAAGGGCATAAATGCCATAGGTATAACCCAGCTCGCCCGACCTGGCAATTACACCGTTTTTAGGTTCCCAGCTCATGGTAAAATCAGCATCATTTTGCTGTATCAGAAAATCAACTGCATCCGCACCCGCAATGGGCAGGTGATTGGGCCTTAACAAAACCCCGTTACTATCCAGGTACTCAATAAAAGCAGCCTTCATTCCCTTTTCGCCGCACATTTTTGAAAAAGCCCTGTCAGCATCCATCATTTCCATTTTGGCAAAAGCATCTGCTTTATCTTCTTTATCACGTTTTTGTTTACAGGAAGTACATAATAAAGCCAGTGCAACTACAAGTAAAAATTTATTCATACAACAAATTAAAGCAAACCTTTGAAATAAAAAAGGCGAAAGTATTTTACAATACCCTCGCCATGTTGCAGGAAATATCACCTGCCTTAGTAGCCGCCTTGCGGCGGAATATAAAAACGTAATAGTTAACAACCAACCATTGAAACATTCAACAGTTAATCAGGTACTATATATGCATCTTATCTTTCTTAGCCAGTAACTGATCTACAGTTTCTACATACATCTCATCAGGTACACAGCAATCTACCGGGCAAACCGCAGCACATTGTGGTTCTTCATGAAAACCCTGGCACTCGGTACACTTGTTGGGTGTTATATAATACACATCCATGCTTACCGGAGCCTGGCGCTGGTCAGCATCCACCTGGGTGCCATCCATCAGGGTATAGGTACCTTTTACGCTGGTACCATCAGATATTGCCCATTCAACGCCACCTTCGTAAATAGCGTTATTAGGACATTCGGGCTCGCAGGCCCCGCAATTGATACATTCTTCTGTGATCTTTATAGCCATCTATCGTAATTTTGGTTTTTAAACCTCCTTATGGAAGCTAGGTGCAATTTAATAATAACAACATGAATTTACAAAAACGAATTGAGATTTTACAAACCCTCCAAAAATATTTATTAAACAATGACGAAGATTGGCAACAAACAAGATCCAGGTCATTTTATAATAACGGTTGGTTTACCGAAGAATTTATTGACCTGGCAGTAAATAACATCTGCACCCAGTTTCTGCAACAGGAAAAACTGCAGCAATGGGCTGCACACTATCACCTGGATGATAATGTTGGTGGTAAAAACATCGGCATTGTAATGGCTGGCAATATACCCCTGGTGGGTTTTCACGATTTTTTGTGTGTATTCATCAGCGGCCACAGGCAAACCATCAAATTATCTTCCAAAGACAATATACTGCTGAAGCACCTGGCAGAAAAAATGATATCCTGGGAGCCCGAACTGGCGGCATACATCAGCTTTGCCGAAATACTGAAAGGTTGTGATGCTTATATTGCCACCGGCAGCAACAACAGCGCCCGTTATTTTGATCAATACTTTGCCAAATATCCTAGTATCATTCGTAGAAACCGCACGGCCGCAGGCATTATAACCGGCAACGAAACCGAAGCGGAGCTGGATCTTTTATCTGATGACGTGCACCAGTATTTTGGCATGGGTTGCCGCAATATTACAAAGTTATATGTGCCCCGTGGCTACGATTTTGTACCCCTGCTTCGTGCGTTTGATAAGTATAAATACTTTGCCGATCATCATAAATTCAAAAACAACTACGATTACCAGCTTTCCATTGCCCTGCTCAATAATATTTTTTACATGACCAACGGCAGTGCATTATTGCTGGAAAACGATGCCATTTTTTCAGCCATCAGCCAGCTTAATTACAGCTACTACGATGATGTGAACAAAGTGCTTGAATTGCTGAAAGGAAATGAAGATATTCAATGCATTTGCGGCCATGGGGGCATTCCCTTTGGCCAGGCGCAATGCCCTTCATTGATGGATTATGCAGATGGCGTGGATACCATGCAATTTTTGCTAACTTTATAGCTGGAACGCAGATAACACAGATTGAACAGATTATTTTATCTTTTTTGATAAGTATGAAATTAATATCAAATTCACGACTGCAAACAATCCGTTTTCTATCCATTTAACCTGTGCCATCCGTGTTCCAAAACATCTACGAAGCTCTTCCTAATTAATTGTTAAACATGGCAGTTGGTAAATAGCATTTTGTCATTGCTTCGTTATTTTGCAGTAGCAGGCACAAGAGTTGATGTATGATTTGCCTGCAAACAAAAGCATTATAAAAATTGTTGAACAAATAAAACCTGAGAAAAATGAAATTCAAACAGATTTTCTTTACCGTTGCAATCAGTGCAGTAACAGCCCTGGCTGTTATATGGGGTTATGGAACCTATGTTAAAAACAGCAATACTTATGCAGGGCAGCAGGCCGGTGTAATGCCAGCCAATTATAAGTATGCAGGATTATTTGATGGCAATACTACCCCTCCGGGTGCTGCCATCGATTTCACGGTACCGGCAGAAGTGGCAACGCCGGCAGTAGTGCACATCAAAACAAAAACAAATGCCAAGCAAGTAAACAACAATTTACCAAAAAGGCAGCCAAATAATCCTTTCAGCGATCTGTTCGATGATGATATGTTCAATCAGCTGTTTGGTGGCCGCGGCCGTGGCATTATACCCGAGCAAAGGGCCAGCGGTTCCGGTGTTATCATCAGCGATGATGGATACATTGTAACCAACAACCATGTGGTTGAAAACGCCGATGAAATTGATGTGACCCTCAACAACAAAAAAACCTATAAGGCAAAAGTAATTGGTACAGACCCTGCTTACGATCTGGCAGTTATTAAAGTAGAAGCAGCCGGCTTACCGTTCTTATTGTACGGCAATTCAGATGATGTAAAAATAGGTCAATGGGTGCTGGCCATTGGCTATCCCTTAAATTTAGAAACTACGGTGACAGCCGGTATCGTAAGTGCCAAAGCCAGGTCGCTGGGATTGAATAAAGATAAAAGCGGCGATACCAGGTCGGGAGTGGAATCATTCATCCAAACAGATGCTGCCGTAAATATGGGTAACAGCGGCGGTGCCCTTATCAATACAGATGGAAAGCTGATTGGTATCAACTCTGCCATTGCCTCTCCTACCGGTTACTACTCCGGTTACTCGTATGCAATACCGGTTAACATTGTAAAAAAAGTGATCGATGATCTGATAAAATTCGGCACCGTGCAAAGAGGGTTTTTAGGTGTTAGCTATGTAAATGCCAGCGATCTTTCTGAAGATGATAAAACCAAACAGGGTATTCCTGCCAGTGCCGAAGGCATATACGTTACCGATGTTCCTAAAGACGGTGGCGCTTACGAAGCCGGTATGCGTAAAGGCGATATCATTAAAAAACTGAATGGTACCGAAATAAGCAATGGTGGCGAAATGCAGGGCATCATCAGCCGCCAGAAACCAGGTGATAAATTGCCCGTAACCTATATCCGTAACGGAAAAGAAAGTACAGCACTGGTAACCTTAAAAAATAAAGTAGGCAATTACGATATTGTAAAAGCCGATGCTGTAATAGAAACACTGGGTGCCGAACTGGCAACCCTGGATGCTAAAAAAGCAAAAGAATATGGTGTAACAGGTGGCGTTATTGTTAAGAAGATCAACGATGGTGCTTTAAACGACCAGACACGCATGAAAGACGGCTTCATCATTTTACGTGTTAATGATAAAGATGTAAAAACTGTAGATGAAATGAAAACAGCCATTGGCAGCAATAAAAGCATTACCATCAGTGGCTTCTATCCCGGTTATGATGGCGTGTACGAATATCCCATTTCGCTGGATGCTAATTAATAAACAAGCGCATTAATCAATAAAAAAAGAGACAACGCATTGGTTGTCTCTTTTTTTATTGATTATATTCTTTCAAAAACCAAATATTCCCAGGGCTGCATTTTCAAAAATGTATCCGGCTCTAAATAATTTTCCGTTCCGTTAAACACATTAGTATAGCTATTATTGATGAGCTGGTCTTTAATAGTAAAGCCGCTTGCTTCATTACTTAAATTTAAAAATACCAGCACTTCATAAAGATCATTCTTCCTTAAAAAGGCCATAATGTTTTTACCACCTCCGGTAATAATATGAAAAGTAGTAACAGCCGCATCGGCAGATCGCAATGCAGGATTGGTTTTACGTAGTGCAAGCAAAGTTTTATAAAAATCATGCAGCTGATATGCACCGGTCCATTCAATGGCATCCTTCTCAAAAAACTGCAGGCGCTTCGGGTTAGGCATTTCTTCGCCGCTGTATACCAGGGGTATGCCGTTCCACGTACAACTGAATACGCTGAGGCAGGGCAGCATGTTTCCATATTTTTCTGCACCGGTTCCGTTCCAGGTATTCTCATCATGGTTGCTGGTAAAATACATGCGGTGAGCTGTTTCTGGAAAGTTGGTTTCGTACTTCGCAAGTACATCGTATAAACTACCCAGATTGCAATTGCCTTTATAAAAACTTTCGGCTCGGTGCATCCACTCCCAGGTAAAAGTTGCGTCAAAAACTTCGTGGTAGCTCATTTCTTCCGATTCGGCCAGCCAGAACAGGTTTGGCTTTAAAGGCTCAATAGCTGTTCTTGCTTTCTTCCAGAAACTAAGCGGTGTAAGGTGTGCCAGGTCGGCCCTGAAACCGTCAATATCAAAGCCGGTAACCCAGTATTGCATGGCATCAATCATGGCATCCTGCTCTGCTTCGCTGCTATGATCTATCTGTATTACATCTGTCCAGTCGTAAGGCGTTTTGAAATTACCGGCCTCATCTCGTACAAAATATTCCGGGTGGTCTTTTGTCCATACATTATCCCAGGCTGCATGGTTGGCTACCCAGTCCATAATTACCTTCATGCCCAGGCTATGTGCCACCTGTACAAGGTTTTTAAAATCTGCTGCTGTGCCAAACTCGGGGTTTACCCCTTTAAAATCAGCAATGCTGTAATAACTGCCCAGGCTGCCCTTCCGGTTTACCTGGCCTATCGGGTGTATGGGCATCAGCCAAAGCACTTCCACGCCCATATCTTTCAGCCGGGGTAATGAAGCGGCAAAAGCATTAAAACTGCCTTCAGCACTATACTGGCGGATATTAACTTCGTAAATATTAGTAGTTGCAATCCAGTCAGCTCTTTTATAAATTCCGTTGTTCATTAGCAGATAAGGTTAAATTTTATGATCAAATGTAAGCACAGTATCCCGAAAATCTCTGCCACAGCTTTTACTACCAACAATGTACCTTTGCATTTGTTAACAATTACGATGAAAAAATTTGATGTACCAATCATATACCGCAGCCCTTTAATAGCCGCTATCAAAAATAAGCGCAAGGATCTGGATAAAATGAAAAAGGATTTCAGTCCTACCCTACTCGATTACGGGCCCTTAAAGATATACCTGGCCAGGCATTTTGGTTTTTGTTATGGGGTAGAAAATGCTATTGAAATTGCCTTTCGCACCATTGAGGAAAATCCCGGCAAGCGTATATTTCTGCTAAGTGAAATGATCCACAATCCGCAGGTTAATGCCGATCTGCAGGCAAAAGGTGTTCGGTTTTTACAGGATACCTATGGCAAACAGGTAATACCCTTTGAAACATTAACCAACAATGATATTGTAATTATACCTGCCTTTGGCACCACCCTGGCTATTGAAGAACAGCTTAGCGCCATTGGTATTGAAACATACAAATACAACACCACCTGCCCCTTTGTAGAAAAAGTATGGAACCGCAGCGAGCAGATAGCAAAAAAGAATTACACCGTAATTGTACATGGTAAGCCTACGCATGAGGAAACAAGAGCCACTTTCTCACATGCATCTGCCAATACACCCACCATTATTGTAAATGATATGAATGATACCATAACACTGGGTAAATATATAAGTGGAGAAAAAGATAAGGCACTCTTCAACGAAGACTTTAAAGGAAAATACTCAACCGGCTTTGATGTAGAAAATGACCTGCAGAGGATCGGCGTAGTTAATCAAACCACGATGCTGGCCAGCGATACTCAGGAAATATCAGATTACCTGAAGCAGGTAATGGCAAAAACTTACAACCTGAACGAAACTAATTTAGAAGAACGCTTTGCCGATACCAGGGATACCTTATGTTACGCCACCAATGATAACCAGTCTGCCGTATATGGTTTGCTTGAAGAACAGGCCGATATGGCGATAGTGGTTGGTGGTTACAACAGCAGTAATACCACGCACCTGGTAGAATTGTGTGAACCAAAACTGCCAACTTATTTTATCAATAGTGAAGACAAGATTTTGTCCGGCAGTTCAATCCTGCACTACGATATACACAGTAAAACAGAAAAACTGAAAGAAGATTTTCTTGCACCCGATAAGCCCGTTACCATTTTAATGACCAGCGGAGCCAGCTGCCCCGATGCCCTGGTGGAAGGGGTTATCAATAAACTGAAACACATTTTTGCTGTTGATAAACCTGATGAAGAGTTATTGCAAACCCTCGGTATACAACATTAAAAAAACCTTGCCGGGGCAAGGTTTCAGGGTAATAATTAGAGGTAAGAAAAAGGTTGGTTTAGTTAAGTTTCATTACTTTGGTTTTTAAGCTCCTGGTGCTGCTTACCACTTCAATATAATAGATACCACCAGGCAAGGCATCCACTTTATTGATATTGATATTATTGTCACCTACCTGTGTTTGTGCATCCTGGCTGCTCATCAGCACACCGTTGCTGTTAATGATGTTGATGGCTACTTTTTCTGCCTTATCCGAGTTTACACGTATCTGTACCCTTTTACTGAATGGATTTGGATAAACAACCATTACGCTAATACCCTTGATATCAACATTTACCATGATGGTTTTGCTGTAGGTATAATTGCCGTTATTATCAACCATGGCCAGCCTGTAGTAATTGGTACCACGCTGTGCGGTAATATCTATATAATTGTAGCTGGCATTGCTGTTTAACTGGCCGCTGGCAGTATTCACCTTGCCAATTTGCCTGAAATTATTGCCATCGGTACTCCGCTCAATATCAAAATGCTCAATATTGATCTCCGAGTAGGTGCTCCAGCCAAGTTGTATAATACCGTCAGCATAATTTCCGCTGAACTGGTTAATAATTAAAGGAAGTACAACACCCGGTGCATTTTTAATGCCGCCGTCAATATCCTTTCTTACTTCACCCGACCGTAAAACAAAAGGTTTGGTTCTGCCCGATATCGTATCCGATTTACTGTTAACAAGCTGCACAATACTGTCTGTTACCAGGTTGGTATATGCATAGTTGGGTGGAATGTTATTGAATCCTACAATAAATGTTTTTGATCCTCCATCAGGAACATCTATTTTATTGAAATGATAGTAACCCGAATCATCAGTATACTTAGAGTCAAGTACATTCAGTAAAGAATCGTACAGAACCACTTCCACATTGGGCAAGCCAGGTTCGCCTGCATCCTGTACACCATTTACATTATTATCTATCCACACAAAATCGCCCAGTGATGCAGATTTTACTGCTGCAGCTGAATCTTTAAGCATGATGGCAGAATCGGGAACAGGTTTTACTGCGGGCTGATTAATTTCAGACTGGGCATGCATTTGATAACTATTCAAAATAAGAAACACACTAACCAATACAATGGCCAGCTGCTTATTCGTAAAGCCAGCCTTCATTGTGTTGTATATGGTTAGGTTTTTTATCATTACTGTTTGCTTATTTCAATTCAGAAATTATTAATTGTTTTTGATGTACCTGTTAATGAATGTATTGTTTTAATACGCATATCAGTAGTGCATGAATTGTATGTATATGCGACCGGTATAAATTCAGGATGCCCGCCGGAAAATACTGGTAAGCAATTTATAAAACTAAAAGCAGAGCTGCTTATTGATCTTACAAAAGACTTGATGCGGTTGAGAGTATCGGGCAGTTCAAATACAAAATTACCTGCACGCCGCACTGGTGCCGGTAAACTGGGTAAAATGGTAATGAAATTCAAAACCTTTGTTTCAAAGTTTCTTGTTCCTTTTTGAGTAGAATTTTTATTCATTTTATTTTCTTTCAGAGGTATTATTCCGTTTTGCCGGAATTGATTTTCTGTTTTTCAAAAAATAAAAGAATACTGGATACATTTAAAGCTTTAACGAATACATCATCTGGCTGCTGCTAAATATTGTAAAAAATACATGATTAAGCTGCAACTGCAACAAAGCATCTGCTAATATCGATGACATTACAATTATGCAATATCAACCTTGTCAAATTAAGGGAGAAAACACGTGAAAGTAAGTAAAAATACTGTTGTTAGGGGACACAAATATATACAAACAGTTTTTACATTTCCTAATAATTTTAAAAATAATTTTAAAAATTTCGGCAGTATTTTAGTAAATACTTAAATATCAGTTGTTTATAATTACAAGAAAGAACAGCACATATTAAAAAAAAGAGCCCCCCGGTTAAGGCGGGGGGACATCTTTTGCTTGTGCTTGGTTATCGAAACTCGTCTAGTACTTTATCAATTTGCTTACAAATGTATTTCCTGCTTCACTGGTAATTTTAACCATATAGATACCAGGCGCCATACTTGAAATATCAACATTATCAGTGTTTTGCTTGGTTTCTTTAGTTCTAACCAACTGACCGTTTGAAGCATAAACTGCTATCTGGTTTTTACCGTTTTCCATATTTCTTACAGTAAAGATGTCTGTAGTAGGATTTGGTCCGATAGTAATTCCAACTCCGCCTTTAGAGCAATTTGCCGATTGGATATTGCTGTATATGAATGAACCGCTCTTATCGATCATTTTCAGTCGGAAATAGTAAGTAACTCCCGGTTGCATTGCATAACTGTATTGGTAAGATTTTACAGTTGAGCTGCTTCCTGCTGCAGTGATAGTGGTTGCAAGTCCGTAAACCGGGTTGCCACTTGTAGCAACTTCAATTTCAAATCTGTCGCTGTTCGATTCTGAAGATGTTTTCCAGTTCAGGTTAGCCGTACAGCTGTTTTTAGTTACCACAAATTCAGACAATGTAATTGGTAAAGTACCACCACCTGACCATGATAACCTGTATGTTGCAGGGGTTGGATCAACCTGTCCTGCTGCATCAACAAATGCATAATTGAATCTTAAGCCCGAGCCAGCCCATGGGCTTGGCAAGAACACGCTTAACAACGCAGGGTTGAAATTAGGTATCACCTGGTTAAGTGTAATATCTACACCATTATACCTGAGGGTAGCTGGTGTATTGCTTGCCCCTACTAATGCCAGTGAGGTAAATTTCACAGATTTGCCTGTTAATACGCCTTCAGTAGGCTGATCTTCAGGGTCGCTGCCGGTTAAAATTGGCAAGCTGCCAAATCTTTGTCCGCTTGGAGTTGTTAAAGCAATCGACTCTCCAACCAGCGGCGTAAGTATAACAGTATTAAATGGTTTTGAATCCGGTAAACGCTCAATACCAAAATTGATATCTGATTTAATATCTCCGGCAGCTACTACAATTGGAGCAGATAAACCGTTGATAGTTCCATCATTTCCGGCACCGGCACCATTAAATTCACCGGTATTAACCCAGCCTGCAGGCAATGCAGTTACTGGTTGAGGCTGGCCTACTACACCCTGGTTAGTACTGATCTGAACAGTGTAAGTACCCGTTGCTACATTATCAAACAAGAAAGTTCCGTTTGCTGCTACAGGCATGGTAGCTACTACTACGCCACCTGATACCAGGTTAGCAAACAGCAGGCCACCCGCAGTCGTTTTAGGGTTTGAAACAGGACCTACCGAAGTAAGAGTTTCAGATACATTGTTATCAGCCAAACCATCTGCATCGTTAAATACATTACCGGTAATTACCTGGAAAGCAGGTTTGTCGTAACTGGCTGCTACATACCAGATGTCTCCTGTAAAAGGATCTCTCGCTGCACCAGCGCCTAAGGTTGCTGAACCGGGGGCAGACCATGCAAATTGTGATCCTGTACCTCCCTGTAAATATACTTTGTAAACCAGTTGCTGTACAGTACCATTGATCCTGATACTTCCGGTTGCAGCACCCAGGTTATTAATAAATTCAGTAGCGTCATTAACAGAGCCGCCGTTAGGGTTGACGTCATTGTTATTTAAAATATTGTTACCTGAAAGAGACATGAACTGGTTGCCGGATAATAAGGTAGATGTTAAGCCGGGGGTTGACAATTCAAGCTCAGTAGAGAAAAAAGTTGAAACATAATTTGATGGAATATTAGCTGCACCAAATGGCAGATACCTGTAAGATCCTCCCAGGCCGGCAATATGAACTACCGGATTTTTTACTGGTTGGTTAAAGGTTAAAACCAGGTCGCCAAAATAAACCCTTGAGCCAACTGGATATGCAGGGTTGTTATATAAAGCCTGTGCAGTAGTAAAAACTTCAACACCTCCATTTAAAGTAGCAGGCGAACCATTGATTACATTAATACCTGTACCCAGCTGAGCTCCCGCTGCTGTTGGATTTGAAGTAAACATGCTGTTGGTTGGCCCGCCATTTCCGGGATATGTACCTAAACGCAGGTATTTGCCTTCGGCAGGAATACCACCCTGCGGTGTTGGATCACTTGCCAATGATGGCGTAATTCCAAAAACCAGACCGGTAGTTTGCAGTGTACTTACTCCGGTACCGTTGTAGTTTGCTGAACCGTAACTTAACCCGGTAAATTGTTGGTTTGTCAGCGATACAGTCAATGTTGATGTAGGAGTGTATGTACTGAAAGTATTATTGTTCAAAGCATCATTTCTGAACTGAACAACTACAGGATCCGTACTGGCTCCAACACCAAGGTTTGTACCGGTGGTAACAAATGGCATTTCGATAGTCGGGATGCTTTGAGCCATCAATCCTTGTATGGCTAACAATGCCATTCCAACTAACATCAGAGGTTTTAAATTTTTTTTCATCTTTTTAATTTTTAACGATAACCAAATAATTAATACTATATAAATTTATACAAGCCGTATTTCCTTAACCGATAACTACTTCTCCGCTGGTAACCCTGATTCCAAAGTTTGCGTCAAAAATGTCACTGGTTTCTGTGTCCAGGAATAAAATTCCATTAGGTTGTCCATCACTTCCTGAAAGCGGACCTGCACCTAAGTTTTCTCCTACACGTTGCCATCCTGATGGCAGGAATGTTGGTGGTGCAGTGTCTCCTGGAAATGCTACAACACTACTTAATACTATTTTATAAGAATGATTAACATCTACATTCAGGAAGTTGTAGGTTCCGTCTGTGTTAATTCCTTCAAACTGAATGATCTGGTTGGTATTTACATCTACCAGGTAAATATTCAGAGAATTAGGAATAGCCTGGGTTCCTGTTTTATTGATCTGCAGGTCAGTTAAACCATTGGCATCATTCCAAACATTACCGTGGATATTGATGATCCTGTAAACTCCTGCATCTACATTGCTTACATTCTGTCCTTCAGCAACAGTAAATGGAGTTGTTTTACCGGTTGCATCAGCTTTACTGTTATCAGTTGCGGCTGTACCACCTACATTCTGCAATGTGAATGGTGCAGCTGGATCTGGTGTGTTGCTGAATACTGCATAGTATCCGTTACCTGCCGGCACATTGCTGATCAGGTAAGCACCATTGCCGTCAGTTACTGCTGAACCTACAACCTGGTTAGCTGAGTTGTACAATGTTACCAGTACACCTGGTACACCTGGTTCGCCCGGATCCTGTAAGCCGTTTCTGTCCAGATCGAACCAAACAAAGTCTCCTACTGTTGCAGGCACCAGTGGTTTTAAACCAGCATCAACTGTCAGGTTAACCTGTCCTGCCACCAAAGTATAAGAACCTGTTTTTCCTGTTGCAGGATCAACATCGCTATCGGCTGCATCACCAGCTGCTACAACATCTTTTGCAGTAAATACCAGTTTACCAGGTGTTGTGCCAAATCCTACTGTATAAGTACCGGCATTCAGGTTGCTGAAGAAGTATCTGCCGTTCTGATCTGTTACTGCTGAAGTTATTGCAACATTTGAAGCATCATATAAGGTTACAGTTATACCTGCAATACCTTTTTCAGTTGCATCCTGTGTTCCGTTGCTGTTGGCATCAAACCATGCATAATCTCCTAAAGCTGCACGTGTTGAATAGATACCTGCATCTACGGTGATGTTTGTATTACCACCCGTGATGGTATAAGTTCCGGTTGTTCCGGTTGTTGGGTCTGCATCACTGTCTGTGTTATCATTACCACCCAGATCTTTTGGCGAGAATGAGAACCCTGCAGGCAGGTTGCTGAATTTAACGGAGTAGCTTCCATCTGCAAGACCAACAAAACGGTAGTTACCATTTGCATCAGTTACTGTGGTTGCAATTACTGTATTTGAAGCATTCAGTAATGAAACAGTTACACCGGGAACACCCTGCTCGCCTGGATCCTGAATGCCATTATTATTTGAATCGAACCATACAAAATCACCTAGCTGACCTAAAGGAGCAGTTGGGCTGAATAAACCGAAGTCTATATCAAGCCTTTCTTCCCCAACAGCCACACTTAACACATCCGTAGTTGATGTACCGGCTGCAATGGCATTACCATCACTATCAATATCCCTGTTTGTTCCGGCTGCCTTTGGAGATGCGTTGTAGCCTGCTGGCAATGTGCTGAAACGTACCCTGTAGTCACCGGCAGGTAATCCTGTAAACAGGTACTCGCCCAGTGCATTGGTTATGGTAGTTGTTGGTTGCACACCAGCGGTGTTTGGATCTTTATCGATCGGGTTGCCTGCAGCATCCAGTAACTCTACAGTTACTCCCTGTATACCTGGTTCTGCGGCATCCTGTAAACCATTGTTATTTAAATCGCTCCAAACCCTGTTTCCGATTGATGCAGTTCCGGCCATAGTGGCACGGATACCGGCATCCACATCCAGGTTGGTTTGACCTGCAGCCAATGCGATGGTTGCAGTTTTTCCTGTTGCAGGATTTGCATCACTGCCGTTTGCAGCAGTACCCAATCCCTGTGTGGTGAAAGTATAACCTGCAGGCAGGTTGCTGAAACCTACTGTATAGTTACCAGCTGCCAGATCGGTAAACAGGTAATTGCCATTGGCATCTGTTACAGCCTGTTTAATGGCTACGTTAGCTGCATCATATAAAACCACCGTAATTCCTTGTACACTGGCTTCTCCCGGATCCTGGATACCATTTTGGTTTGCATCCAGCCATACACGGTCACCAATTTTGCCGGTGCCCGGAGGAGTGGTTAACCAGTAACCGGCATCAACAGTAGTGATGCGCTGACCAGCTGCCAGTGTAAATGTTGTTGTTCTTGAATTAGCAGGATCAACATCACTATCTGTACCTGAAGCAGCTACACTGGCATTCAGCTTGGTAGTGGTTGTATAACCGGCAGGCGTTACAAATTCTACTTTGTAATCACCGGCAGGCACATCATTGAAAATATATTTACCGGTTGCATCGGTTGTGGTTGTTGCAATAACTGCACTGGTAGTGGCATTCAGCAATCTTACAGTTACCCCTGCAATGCCTGGCTCTCCATCTTCCTGGATGCCATTTTTGTTAATGTCATTCCAAACATAGTCTCCAACACTTCCGTTTGTTGATATCTGGGTTTTGATGCCGGCATCAACATAAGTGATCTGGTCTCCTGCATTTACAGTGAACGATGCTGTTCTGCCGGTGGCAGGCACCACATCACTGTTGGTAGTACCGCTTACTGCACCATTGTTTGGTGAGAACACAAATGCTGGTGGCAGGCTTACACCTACTGTGTAAGAACCAGGTGTTACATCTGTAAACAGGTAGTTTCCGTTTACGTTGGTATAGGTGCTGCGTACTGCAACATTGCTGCTGTTGTACAGTGTTACCAATACATTGGAAACACCTGGCTCTGCGGCATCCTGTACACCATCGCCATTCAGGTCAAGCCATACCCTGTCTCCAACGCTGGCTGTTGATGGCTGTGTGAATTTAAGACCGGCATCAATATCTGTACGGTTTTGGCCCGCAGTTAATGTTACCGTTCCGGTTGTATAAGTTATTGGATCGAAATCACTGTCTAAATTAGTATCAGCTCCCTGTGTTTTGGCTGATAAACTATAATTGGCCGGAGGAGTTATTCTAACTGAATAATCACCTGCTGGCAAACCACTGAATTTGTAGTTCCCAAATGCATCAGTTGTGGTAGTTGCTATTGGCTGACCGGCAGCATTTAATAACACCAGTGTTATGCCGGCAACTCCAACTTCACCTGCGTCCTGGATACCATCTCCGTCTGTATCATTCCATACCCTGTCGCCGATTGAGCCTAATGGCACAGCAGTTACATTCAAACAAAATGCATCCATTTTCATGGTATTGCAGGTAATTGAACTTTGTACCCTTGCTTTGGTTGTACCGGCAGGAGCTACTGCTGTAATTGAATATTGTTCAAGCTGGCCGTAATTAATATCTACATCCCTGGTAACAGTAACATTTGACTGGCCCAAAACTGTATTGGCAGCATTCAGGAAGATCAGGCTTAATGTTGGGCTGCAGGCAATGCCTGGAGTATGTGTACCCGCAAATGCTTTGAAAGTTATGGTTGAACCGGCAGCAACTGCCACATCCTGCCAAACTTTTGCAGTACCAGCACTCCAGTTATTGAAGCCATTTGCTGCACCACAGGCAATATAGCCGGTGCCGGTAGTTAGGGTACCGCCGCTCCAGCTCCATCCTGTAGTTCCATTTTCGAAGTTACCATTAACAAGCAGGTTACTTGTACTGGTAGTACAGTTACAATCTGGTAATAAACCAAAATCGTAAGTATTGTTAGTGCTTCCACCTGGCTCTGTACCGGAAGCAAGTGTAATTGCAAGTCCCCTTATTTCATTACCGCTTAATACCTGTCCATTATCATCAAGATCAATATTATTATCAGGATCTCCGCCATTTATACTGCTGCTCATGTAACCGTTAGGCATTACAGCACCAACAATATAATTGCCCGGAACCAGGTTAGTAAATGAATAGTTACCATTTACGTCAGTTGTTGTAGTAGCTATTGCAGCACCATCAGCCACATTATCATTATTGGCATCTGCATATAATTTAACTGTTACATTTCTGATACCATTTTCTGCTGCATCATTTAATCCGTTGTTATTAGCATCATACCAAACCCTGTTTCCAAGGGTTAATAACTGGCATGACTGAATATTAACAGTAGCTACAGAAGTATCATTAGGGCAAGGTGCTGTTCCTGCTTTCACATATCTGAAAGTTGAATTGGTTGCACCTACTGCAGGCAAGAATGTTCCGGCAGCTGCGTTGAATGTACCACCTGTACCAGTTACCCTTGACCAGGTTCCGCCTGTTTGTTCACCGGTTATCAGGTTATATAAGTTAACAGCTGTTGCTAAAGTATCACAAACAGTTGCACTGCCATCAGCTCCTGCATTTGCTTGCGGGTTAATAACAACAGTAGCAATAGAAGTATCATTAGCACATACAGTAGTTCCGGTTACCACATAACGGAAAGTAGAAGTAGTAGCGCCGGCTGCAGGAGTAAAAGTTCCTGAAGCAGCTACAAAAGTTCCGCCAGTTCCTGTTACTCTTGACCAGGTTCCACCGGCTTGTTCGCCGGTTATTAAATTGAATAAGTTGATAGCTGTTGTTGAATTATCACATATAGTGGTACTGCCGTCTGTTCCTGCATTAACATTACAACCCGGTGTAGCAGTTAAGCAGAAAGCATCGATCTTCATGGTGTTACAGGTAATAGAGCTTTGAACCCGAACCTTGGTTGTTCCTGCAGGAGCTAACGCTGTAATTGTATATAGTTCTAACAAACTGTTATTTACATCAACATCCCTGGTAACAGTTACATTTGATTGTGAAAGAACTGTATTAGATGCATTCAGGAAAATAAGGCTAAGTGTAGGACTGCAGCTGATACCTGGCGTATGAGTACCGGCATAACCTTTGAATGTTACTGTAGAACCAGGAGTCATTGTTACATCCTGCCAAACTTTTGCTGTTCCGGTGCTCCAGTTATTAAATCCGTTCGCAGCACCGCAAACTACATATCCGGTTCCGGTTGTTAATGAACCACCGCTCCAGCTCCATCCGGTAGTTCCGTTTTCAAAACTTCCGTTTACCAGTTTATTGCTTGTTGAGTTTACACAGGCACAATCGCCATTTGTTACTGTAAATGTAATGGTTGTATCATGGCATAAACTGCCGGTAGCGCCAGATGCGCTGTATGTTTTTAAATTAACTGTATATGTACCTGCAGCTCCTGTCCATGCACCACCGCCGGTTGCGGGGCTGTTGAAAGGGGCTGTATTTTCTGTATTAGAAGAAGCAGAAGGACCTGTAATGGTAAATTTAACGCTTCCTACAGTTCCGCTTGTAGATGCTTCCAGGTTATATAACAAACCAAGCTGGTTAAGCGTAAATGTGGCGCCATTTGTGATCTGAAGATCTGCACCACCATTTAGTTCATTAAAGTATAAACCTGTTACTCTTCCTGTGCATGGTGCGCATGGAGTATTGCTTATGTTGATGAAATGATTGGTTGTACTTGTCCATGTATTGCCAGCAGGCAGGTTACATGGATTAACTCCGTTACCATCAGAGATAACCATACGTATTTCCAATCCCTGTAAGCCACTGTTAGGATTGGTAAATATGATTGGGCCAGGCGTGGTGGTTAAATTATAAACCGCTCCGCTAACATTATATGAGTTTCCATTAATGGTGTTGGCACCATTAACAAAACACACCCAGGCATTGGAAGTATTTTTCCATTGCCAGCGATAGTTAGAAGAACTGTTCACATTAGAAACCACTGCAGTCACTTTGTACTGTGGACCCGCTGCACATGTGCCGCTATAGCTATCTACGCTATGCGCATACACAAACTGGCTAAAAGCAAGGCTTAAAATTGTCAGGGTAAAAACCAGGTACTTTTTAAAAGCAACACCGGAGTTAGTAGAGGTTTGTTTCATAAATTTCAATAACATGTTTAATAAATTAATATTAACAAGCAAAGCATACCTGTCAAAGCATAACATGTTCCGATGGGGGGTGGTGGAAATTCAGGAATATTAAAAAATACGGTGGTCTTTATGATAGGATATCAATCCTATAGATGGGATATGTGGTAAAATGGTAAAGCGGAAACAAAAATATAACAAATTTTAAAAAAACCAAATTTTTTTTACATTATTTATGAATCGAAGTAGTTATTCTACTCAATTTTCTTTTTTGCCATGCTTAAAGCAATTTCTAATTGTTCTTCAATACTGATGTTTGAATTATCCAGTTCAATAGCATCTGCAGCTTTTCGCAGAGGACTCACTTCCCTGTTAGAATCGATATAATCCCGCATTTCAAGATTTGCTTTTACGTCTTCAATAGATACATTGGGGTTCTTTTCAAACATTTCCATATATCTTCTTTCTACCCGTACGGCTATATCAGCGGTCATAAAGAATTTCAGTTCAGCATCCGGAAAAACAGTAGTGCCAATATCGCGGCCATCCATCACAATGCCTTTGTTTTCACCCATTTTTTGTTGCTGAGCTACCGCAAACGATCTTACCTCTTTAATAGCAGCAACATCACTTACTTTTTCCGCAATCACCAGGTCACGGATCACATACTCTACATTCTCTTCGTTTAAAAACATCTCCGACTGCTGATTTTTTTCGTTGAACTTAAAAGCCAATGTAATATCGGACAGTGCAGTATTTACCTGGTCTGTATCAAGCCAATTGATATGGTTACGTAAAAAATACAGGGTAATAGCCCTGTACATGGCACCACTATCTATATATATGTATCCAAGCGCTTTTGCCAGTTGCTTTGCCAGCGTACTTTTTCCGCAGGATGACCATCCGTCGATAGTAATGATTATATTTTTCATTACTGCAAAAGTGAACAAAACAAGGCAATAATAAAAATAAAAAGAGGATCATTGACAAGTCAATGATCCTCTTTTGGCAAAATTTATTTTATCAATCAGGCTTCAGATTTCTTTTCCTTTTTCTTTTCTTCTTTCTTCAACACAAACCTGATCTTTTCGCCGGTTTCATCCATCTCAGCTACCATAACATCGCCGTTCTTGATGTTCATGTTCAATATCTCTTCCGCCAGCGGATCTTCCAGGTATTTTTGAATGGCCCTGTGCAGCGGCCTTGCACCAAACTGCGAGTCGTAACCTTTATCGGCAATAAAAGTTTTAGCTTCGGTCGTAAGTTCCATAGCCAGGCCCAGGTTGGTAAGACGTTTTACAACACCCTGCATAACTATATCAATAATCTCGAAGATATTTTCTTTGGTGAGAGAATTAAATACAACCACATCATCAATACGGTTCAAAAACTCTGGGCTGAACGTTCGTTTCAATGCTTTTTCAATAACTGCCTTATTATTTTCTTCAGCATTTTCCATACGGTTAGCTGTTGCAAAACCAACACCATCACCAAAATCTTTCAGTTGTCTTGCGCCAATATTAGACGTCATGATGATGAGGGTATTTTTGAAGTCAACCTTGCGACCCATGCCATCAGTTAACATACCATCATCCAGCACCTGCAACAGAATATTGTAAATATCCGGGTGGGCTTTTTCAATTTCATCCAACAATATCACGCAATAAGGTTTACGACGTACTTTTTCTGTAAGCTGTCCGCCTTCTTCGTAGCCAACATATCCCGGAGGTGCACCAATCAAACGGCTTACGGTGAATTTTTCCATGTACTCACTCATATCTATGCGTATCAATGCATCATCGCTATCGAACATATGCCTTGCCAAGGAACGTGCCAATTCCGTTTTACCAACACCTGTAGGGCCAAGGAAGATGAACGTACCAATTGGTTTTTTAGGATCCTTCAAACCGACCCTGTTACGCTGGATGGCTTTAACCACTTTAGAGATGGCATCATCCTGTCCAACAACAGCACCCTGCAGATCGGTTGCCATGCGGCGCAACTTGTCTGTTTCGGCCTGTACCATTCTTTTTACAGGAATACCGGTCATCATGTGTACCACTTCAGCAATATCTTCCTCTTCAATCGGGTAACGTTTGTGTTTACTTTCTTCTTCCCAAGCATTTTTAGCTGCTTCCAGCTCTTCCTGCAAACGTTTTTCAGTATCTCTTAAAGAAGCAGCTTCTTCAAAACGCTGGCTTTTTACAACCTTGTTCTTTTCAAGCTTGATATCTTCTATCTTTTTCTCCAGTTCAATAATATCATCAGGCACGTTTATATTTTTGATGTGCTTTCTGGCTCCTACTTCATCCAAAACATCAATCGCTTTATCTGGTAATAAACGATCTGTCATGTAACGATCACTAAGTTTTACACAGGCCTCAATCGCTTCAGCACTATAAGTTACATTGTGATAATCTTCGTACTTACTTTTGATGTTTGTCAAAATTTCAATTGCTTCTTCAACCGAAGGTTGCTCAACCAAAACCTTTTGAAAACGGCGATCCAACGCACCATCTTTTTCAATATGCATACGATACTCATCCAAAGTAGATGCACCTATGCACTGTAGTTCGCCCCTGGCCAAAGCAGGTTTAAAAATATTGGAAGCATCCAACGAGCCGCTGGCACCGCCTGCGCCTACAATAGTATGTATCTCGTCAATAAATAAAATAACGTCGCGGTTCTTTTCCAGTTCGTTCATGATGGCTTTCATTCTTTCTTCAAACTGGCCGCGGTATTTGGTACCGGCAACCAGGGCTGCCAGATCAAGACTCACCACACGTTTATCAAACAGTACACGAGACACTTTGCGCTGCACAATGCGAAGCGCCAAACCCTCTACAATAGCGGTTTTACCCACACCTGGTTCACCAATTAAGATCGGGTTGTTCTTTTTACGTCGTGATAATATCTGCGATACCCTTTCAATTTCAGTTTCCCTGCCAACGATAGGATCCAAAGAGCCATTCTCTGCCAGGCGGGTTATATCCCTGCCAAAATTATCAAGTACCGGTGTTTTTGTTTTAGGCTGATTGGCTGCACCAGGGCGTTGTGATTTTTGTCCGCCGTATTGTTTTCTTTCTTCATCAAAATCATCATCTCCTTCATCGCTAAATTCGGCCGAAGGTGGGTTGCTGGTCACAAAACCAAGTTCGTTCTTGAAAACATCATAGTCCACATCAAACTGGTTTAAGATCTGGGTGGCAATATTCTCTTTATTTTTTAAGATAGAAAGCATCAGGTGCTCACTTTCAACCAATGCACTTTTTTGCGCCTTGGCTTCCAGTACGGTAATACGTATTACCTTTTCTGCCTGCTTGGTTAATGGAAGTGAATTGATATTAGCAATATTTTTTCCTGTCTTATCCTTCACTGCAATCTCAATCTCTTTTCTAAGTTCGGAAAGGTCGATATTGAGCGATCTCAATATCTTAATGGCAGTATTTTCTCCGTCACGGATTAAACCCAATACCAAATGCTCCGTTCCAATAAAATCGTTTCCCAATCTCAATGCCTCCTCTCTGCTGTAGGAGATTATTTCTTTAACCTGTGCTGAAAAATTATTATCCATTTTATATTGAATTTAGCTTGTACAATAATAACGATTATTTCAAAGATATAGCCGACCGGAATTCGTAAATGTTAATATGTTTAAAAATTAAACCTTGTTGAAGTTACTGATTAAAAGATATTGTGCATCTGTTCTTAACATACTGATAACCATTAACTATTTTTTTGTTTGTTTGGTTTTCAGATAACAAAATTTACTTTACTTTACAAAGAACGATTGTATAACCCTGATTATTTTTATGAATGTCAAAATAGATACCAAAGAAAGATTTACTGTTATTACGCCGGAAGAAACGCATTTATCTGTTAATATGACAGATGAACTGAGCAAATTGTTGCTGCAATACCTGCAAAAAGACATACCGCATGTAATTTTGAAAATGGATGCAGTAAAAACCGTTGATGAACCATTAGCAGAAAACATAGCGCAGATTCAACAGAAGTTTTACGAAAACAACTGCTCATTCGTTATTTGCGGCCTGCATAAAGATGTGGTACAATTATTGGAACAAAAAGAGCTCCTGGAAGTAATGAATATCACTCCATCAGAGAGCGAGGCCTGGGATATTGTGCAGATGGAAGAAATTGAAAGGGAATTATTAGGAGATGAGTAATAAAAGTATTGTGTTTTGAGTTTAAGGTTTTGGGTTGAGCAGCACTTCAAACTATTTTGCAGTCTTAATAATTCTGGCCGACCTATTTCAAAAGAACAGAAAACCAAACACTTATAACCCAAAACTAAAACAACTTGCTGGCATTAACTATACTTGGTAATAACTCTGCAATACCGGCTTTTGACCGAAACCCGACCTCCCAGGTGCTGCAAACCATGGATGAAAGTTATTTGATCGATTGCGGAGAAGGTACGCAAATGCAGCTATCGAAGTATAAGATCAAGCGCAGCAAAATAAACCACATCTTTATTTCGCATTTGCACGGCGATCATTATTTTGGGCTGATAGGCATACTCACCAGCATGAGCCTGCTCAACCGCACACAAGACCTGCATTTGCATGCACCACCCGAACTGGAGCAATTAATAACCCTGCAATTGAATTTTGCATCCACCCATCTTTGTTTCAACCTGCATTTTCATCCCTTGGTAAATGAAGGAATGATCGTTGATGGCAACAAAATGACTGTTGAATGTTTTAAAGTAAAGCATCGCATTGCCTGCTGGGGTTTTTTGTTCAGGGAGAAAAAAAATCCCCGGAAACTGGATGCAGAAAGAGCGAAGATCTACGAAATACCAGCGGCTTTTTATGAGAACCTGCAGCGGGGCGACGATTATGTTACCAAAAAAGGTACCATTGTACCTAATGAAGAAGTAACAACTGCCAATGCAAAAGGAAAAAGTTATGCCTACTGCGCCGATACTATTTTTGATGAAAGTCTTGCAGAAAAAGTGAAAGAGGTTGATATGCTGTATCACGAAACCACTTACCTGAAAGACCTGCATGAAAGAGCTGCAGCGAGGTTTCACAGTACTACGGTACAAGCCGGCACCATTGCAAAAAAAGCCAATGCCAAAAAATTACTAATCGGGCATTTTTCATCCAAATACGAAAAGCTGGATGAATTTTTAAGCGAAACTGTTGAAGTGTTTGAAAATACAGAACTTGCGATCGAAGGGTGTTGCTACACCATCTAACCTCAACCTCAACCTTAACCTTAACCTTAACCTCAATTTCAACCTTCCCTACTCTGTTTTTATCACATAATTAAATCCTTCTGCCATTATCCAGCAATAAAATTCGGGGAACCATTTACGCCAGGCTTTTTCATTGTGTTTACCTTTTGCATCTATAACAGAATATATCTGTGCTGCTGATCTTTCTCCCAACAATTCCTGTATCTCCTGCAATTCATTAATATAAGACGCCCCCTCTCGTTCGCCCATGTAAAAGAAGAACTTACCGTTATTTTTTGCAGCCAGCGAATCAGTTAAAGACCTGATACCAGGTGCCGCCCAGAAAGTGGGTGAATAAATACCAGCTTTGCCAAAAATATCCGGCTTCTTTAACATAGCATAATAAGCCAGCAAAGCCCCCATGGAGCTTCCGGCTATCAGTGTATTTTCTTTACCGGATAAAGTGCGGTATTGTTTATCTATAAAGGGTTTCAGGGTTTCAGTTATAAATGCCAGGTATTGATCAGCTTCGCCTTTTCCAAAGTTTTGAAACTCGTAGGGATTGTATTCATTCAATCGCTGCGGCCCGTTATCTATACCAACAACAATACTGGCTGGCCTGCCCAGCCTGATCAGACTATCCAGGCATTCATCTACACCCCACTCGCCAAAAGCAGACGTGGCAGCATCAAAAATATTCTGCCCGTCCTGCATGTACAAAACCGGGTAATGTTTTTGGGATGCTGTATAGCCGTCAGGTAAATAAACCCATATGCGCCGATAGCGATTCAACTGCGGCATGTAAAAAGCCGTATCCATTATATGTACCTGTTTGCCTGCACTGTGTTTACGACTAACTCCAATAAAATCATCTTTCCAGGCTTCTACATTTATTTCAATAGTAGTATCGCTGTAAATTTCAAATTCGTGGTTCTCTATTTCAATGCCATGATCCTGGCATTCTGCTTTTTTCCAGCCGCCACGGGTACATTTAAATTCATATTCGCCGGCAGGTAATTTGGTGTATAAAGAAAGAATGTTTTCATCGCCCTGAGAGAGAACATAGGCTGAATTATGCGGATTCCAGTCGTTGAAATTACCAGCTATGAAAATACTATCCTGCGGATGCTGTAGCGGATATTTGCCCAGTTTAAACCTAACGGTAAATTGTGCTTCGCCGGCTGCAAAGAACAGCAATGAAACAGCAAAGCACAACAGGTATTTCATTTTATTTATTTAGATAGGCTTTCACTTTTTGATGGATGCTGCTGCTAAGTGGTACCAGCGGCAACCTCAGTACATTTTCTATAATACCCATTTCGGATAAAAATGCTTTTACACCGGCTGGGTTATTTTCTGCAAACAACAGATCATTTCCTTCCAGGCATTTATAATGCAGGGGTCTTGCGGCTGCAAAATCGTCTTGTAAACAAAGCCGCACCATATCTGAAAAGTCTTTAGGAAAACAATTGGCTGCCACGCTGATCACGCCATCCATGCCGCAGGCAATTAACGGAAGTGTAATATGGTCATCGCCACTTACTACCAAAAAATCAGCCGGCCTGTCACGTAATATATGCATGCATTGCACCATATTGCCGCTGGCTTCTTTAATACCGGCAATATTCTCCACTTCATTTGCCAGGCGCAATGTTGTTTCTGCAGCAATATTGCTGCCGGTACGACCAGGCACGTTGTAAAGTAATACCGGCTTCGGACTGGCGTTTGCCAGGTTTTTATAATGCTGAAAAATCCCTTCCTGCGAAGGCTTGTTATAATAAGGGCTGGCGCATAATACGGCTGCCGCTTTTTCAAGCGGATAACTCTGCAGGTTCTCCATCACCTCTTTGGTATTATTACCTCCAACGCCCACCACTATCGGTACCCTTCCATGCACTTTTTCAACCGTATAGTGAATGATATCGAACTGTTCTTCTGTATCAAGGGTGGGTGTTTCGCCGGTTGTACCCAGACTTACAATGTATTCAACCCCGTCTTTAATTACAAAATCAATTAGTTTTCCCAATGCATCCATATCAACTTCCATACTGGCTTTAAAGGGAGTAACAATGGCAACACCCGTGCCCCGCAATTGTGTACGCAAACTCATGAGTATATTTTTTTGTGAAGGTATTGAGAAGTGGTGAATTTTTAACTGCTCATTTTAGTTTTTGCATCTATACACCATAGCAATTCATTAATAAAACCTGCCGCCCGTTTGTCGGTAGCCGCTTTATCGGCCGGGGTTCCGTTCTCATCAAATGCATCCTGCACTTTGGGCACAGGAAACATGGCAGGCACAGTCCAGGCCCTGATTTTCCAGAGCGAAAACTGCAGCGAAGTTATTACCTGCGAACCTCCGAAAATACCGTTGGACACGGTGGAGATGGCTACAGGCTTTCTAAACCACTCATCGTACAAGAGATCAACTACGTTTTTTAAACTGGCCGGGTAACCCCCATTATATTCCGGTGTTACTATAATAACGCCATCTGCCAGTTTTATTTTGCCTGCAAAATCAAGCATTTCTTTTGAAGGGTTTTGCTGAAACTTCAGCCTTTCATCAAAAACAGGAAATTGGTATTCGTTCAGATCAAGCAGATCAACTGTTGCAAGTTTATTTATTTCCAGGTAATTTTTAAAATACAAAGCTACCCGGTGGCTGGCCCTGCCGGTTCGTACACTTGATGAGATGATGGCGATAGATGGCATGATTGAGAATTTAAATGATAAAAAGCTTTATAAAAATATACCCGGGGCAACTCACTGCCAAATTAAATACAACAGCTTAGCATCGGGCTTTTTGTTTATGACTTTTATTGCGCCAGGTATCCTCCATCTACATTATAATAAGAGCCGGTAACAAAAGATGCCTTATCGGAATTTAACCAAAGGGCCAGTTCTGCAACCTCCTCCGCTGTTCCCAGCCTTCCCATAGGATGCATCCCTTTCAATACCTGCAAGGTAGCATCGTCCAGTGCGCTAAGCAATGGAGTAACTATATAACCCGGCCCGATTGAATTTATCCTGATCTTTTTATCCGCATACCCCAGTGCTGCTGCTTCTGTAAGACCGATTACGCCATGTTTGGCCGCTGCATAAGCCGCAGAACCCCTTGTACCAACTTTGCCCAAAATGGAAGCCATGTTAACAATACTGCCGCCGCCCGAAGCAAGCATAGCCTGTATTTGATAACGCATACCGTAAAATACCCCGGAGAGATTTATGGCGATGACTTTATCCCACCCTTCTACAGGATAATCACCCACCGGGCTAATGGGGCCGCCAATTCCTGCATTATTTACTGCGATATGCAAAACTCCGAATGCTTTAATCGCAGCGTCTACCAGTGCTTTGCTGTCACCAGATTTTGATGTATCTGCTTTTACAAAAACAGCTTCACCGCCGCTGGATTTTATTTGGGCAACAGTTTCTTCCCCTCCTTTTTCATTAATATCGGACACAATTATCCTGGCTCCTTCTGCAGCATACAATATAGCGATGGCCCTGCCAATACCGGAGCCTGCGCCGGTTACGATGGCGGATTTATTTTCTAAACTTTTCATGATGATATATTTATAGATGAATGATCACTTTGAGAATAAAAAAAAACAGTTATGAAAACCTGTTTACAATGTAGACAAGGATAACTTGGTGGCTTAACACGGAAAATGAACTTAAATAATCACTTACAAGGTACTGCCATATCATGAGCAGTACCTTGTATTTTTCTTTCATAATTCCTACATTCAACATTCGGCACGTTGTTCCCCCCTTTTAACGGGTCGTAATGATTTTGCGACTTTGTTTCATTATTTGCCTTCATTATTTTTTGCCCAAAAAACCGGTTTTACATGCCGAAAAAGCCCTTTTGTGTAACGTTTTTTTCTGCCGTAGCTGCTGCCAATAAGTTTGCGTTCATAAAAGTTAACCACTAAAAACAAATTATTATGAGACGTTTAATTTTATTTGTACTTACCGGCCTGTTTGCTGCAAATACCCATGCACAGGTAAGCGGTATCATCAAAGACACCGAAGGCAATCCCATAAAAGCAGCTACCATCAGTTTGCTGGCCGCTAAAGATTCTGCCGTGGTAAAACTGGCTGCTTCCAAAGAAAATGGAAGCTATAGTTTTCCAAATACTGTTGCCGGAAAATATTTTATTAAAGCCAGCAGTGTGGAATATAAAGCGGCTTTCTCTGCTCCCTTTGAAGTGAGCGGAGCTGCGGTAACAGTACCCGAACTGCAACTGGCAAAATCAGCAGCCAGTTTAAAAGGCGTTACTGTAACATCGCAAAAGCCCCTGTTAGAAGTAAAGGCAGATAAAATGGTTGTGAATGTAGAAGGCACCATCAATGCTGTTGGTACTGATGCCCTGGAGCTGCTGCGTAAATCGCCGGGTGTGCTGGTAGACAAAGACGATAACCTGAGCCTGAGCGGCAAAAACGGCGTACAGGTTTATATTGATGGAAAGCCATCTCCATTAAGCGGTGCCGACCTGGCAAATTATCTCAAATCCTTAAATTCAGCACAGGTAGAAGCTATAGAGATCATCAGCAATCCCTCTGCAAAATATGAAGCAGCCGGTAATGCAGGCATCATCAATATCCGGTTAAAGAAAAATAAATCACTTGGTACAAACGGCTCAGTAAATGCAGGATGGAATATTGGCACATACGCAAAATATAATGCAGGCATCAACCTGAACTACCGAAATAAAAAAGTAAACCTGTTTGGCAATTACAGTTACAACCAGGCTAAAATGGAAAACAATATCGGCATTTACCGTACTGTGGCCGACAGCCTTTTTAACCAATCAGGCAGGATCATCATGAACAACGAAAGCCATAATTTTAAAGCAGGGCTTGATTATTTTATTAACAAGAAAAATACTATTGGGGTAATGGTAAACGGTAATCTCAGCGATCCAGACTTCAACAATAATAGTACAACCCCAATCTCTTATATGCCTACAGGCAAAGTAGACAGGATACTGGTTGCAGATAATACCAGTTTAAAAAAGTCAAATAATATCAACGCAAACCTGAACTATAGCTATACCGGCACAGGCGGTAAAAGTCTTCAGGTAAATGCCGATCACGGCTGGTACGACATTAACAGCAACCAGTTTCAGCCCAACTACTATTATGATGCTTCAGGAAAAACTCTCATAAACAGCGTTGTTTACAGGATGATCGCTCCAACCACCATCAACATCAACTCAGTTAAAGCAGATTGGGAGCAACCATTTAAAAAAGGAACACTGGGTTTTGGTGGTAAATATGCAAACGTAAAAACCGATAACGATTTTCAGCGTTACAATATTAACAGCGGGCTGGAAAGTATCGATAAAGACCGCAGCAACCTGTTTACCTACAAAGAGAACATCAGTGCAGCTTATGTGAATTACAGCCGTGCATTAAAGGGAATCACTTTACAGGCCGGGGTGAGAATGGAGCATACCGGTGCAGAAGGAATATCTAACGGGCAAAAGGTCGTTGCCGGCAATTATACAGCATACAGCGAAACTTTCAACCGCAGCTATACCGATTTCTTTCCAAGTGCATCTATCAGCTTTACTAAAAAACCAACCAACCAGTTTAGTATTAACTACAGCCGCAGAATTGACAGGCCGGCCTACCAGGACCTGAATCCGTTTGAATTTAAACTGGATGAATATACCTTTCAGAAAGGTAATATCAACCTGCGCCCCCAATACACAAACAGCTTTGGTATTACCAATACATACAAATACAAACTAACAACAACACTCAACTACAGCCATGTTAAAGACCTGTTCACGCAGGTATTTGACACTGCCGAAACATCTAAAGCTTTTATCTCTAAAAAGAATTTAGCAACGCAGGATATTGTAAGCCTGAACATCAGCTATCCGTACAGATACAAAGCCTACAGCATGTTTGCGAATGTCAATACATTTTACAGCAGCTACAATGCCAACTACGGTGCCGGACGAAAAATAAATATAGACGCTGTTGGATTAAGTGTGTATATGCAGAACAGCATCAGGTTCGCCAAAACATTTACGGCAGAGTTAACCGCTTTTTACAATGCGCCCACGGTGTACCAGGGAACCATTAAAGCCAATGCCTTATGGAGTGTGGATGCCGGCTTGCAAAAACAGGTATTAAAAGGCAGAGGCATGGTTAAAACATCAGTAAGCGATATTTTTAACACCCTTCATTTTACAGGAACAAACGAGTTTGCAGGCCAGCGCTCGGTTATACACGCAAACTGGGAAAGCAGGCAGTTTAAACTGAATTTCACTTACCGTTTTGGCAGCAACCAGGTAAAAGCCGCCAGGCAAAGAGCCAATGGAGCCGATGATGAAATGAAAAGAACACAGGGCGGTGGCGGAGTAGCACCAGGCTTATAATTCAATAAAATAAAGGGTTGCCAGGTATAAAAATCTGGCAGCCCTTTAATAAACCGCAATTGCTTATTTTTACTTTAAATAGCAGCTAATAAATGATGCATATAAAAAGATATCGGTTTCAGAATATACTGATGGTTGTTTTCGTTATTGAAGCATGTTTATTTATACTCTCATTTTTTTTAGTGAAAGTGTTGCAGGTACCCGGGATGAAAAATGATCTGCAAAATATCTTCAACAAAGTTTTTCTTATAAAACAGGTTGCAGACATTATTTTCCATAGTCTCTTTTTTTATTTTTCACTTAATTATTTCAACCGCTTACTGGTAGCAAAAAAAGAAGCAATCCATTATTTGTTTGCCATTACCTGTCTTTTGCTCATTGCTTTTTCTTACTTTTTAGGCAGGCATTTTATATTGCCCGACATGGTAGAAAACAATATCAATAAAAATGTACAGCTCAGTGTTTACCTTGTCTCCTTTAGTTTTTCAGCCATCTTTTTTACAGGCCTTTCTTTATTACTGGCTTATTTAAACAACCTGCGTGACGGTCAAAAGCAGCGCAAAGTACTGGAGGCACAAAAAATGCAACTGGAAGTGGATAAATCGCAGGCCAATTTTAAGTTTTTAAAATCGCAGATAAACCCGCATTTTTTACACAACACACTTAATTTTTTATACGCTAAATCACTTCCTTATTCAGCCGAACTATCTGAAGGTATATTAACCCTTTCAGACATTATGCGCTACGCACTGAACGAGTCTGTTGATGGGGATGATAAAGCACTGCTGAAAGATGAGATCGAACATGTAAGAAATGTTATCAAAATAAACCAGTTGCGGTTCAGCAATAACCTGAACGTGCAGTTTGAGGTAACAGGCGTAATAAACGGCGCACATATCATCCCGTTTGTACTTATTACCATTGTAGAGAATGCTTTTAAACACGGCGATCTGCAAAAACCTGAATATCCCATTGATGTAAAACTGAATGTAGAACACAACCGGTTATTCTTTTATTGCCGCAATAAAAAGAAATCGGGTCCTAAGGAAATTTCCACCGGCCTTGGACTTGATAATATCCGCAACCGCCTGCAATTTGCCTATGGTGATAATTACAGGTTGCTGATAAAAGACGAAGCCGATTTTTATACCACCGAATTAACCATTGATAAGCTATGATCAGGTGTTTAGTAGTAGATGATGAACAGCATGCCATTGATATCATCACACATTATATTAGCCAAACTTCTTACCTGGAACTGGTAAGCAGTACTACCAATCCGGTGGCTGCTTTACAAACAGTAGTAACAGAAAATATAGACCTTGTTTTTTTGGATATCCAGATGCCCGAACTTTCAGGTATTGATTTTGTAAAAGCCATTAACGGGAAAGCAAAAGTAATTCTTACTACTGCTTACAGCGAATTTGCCATTGAAGGTTTTGAACTGGATGTGGTTGATTATCTGCTAAAGCCGATCCGTTTTGCAAGGTTCTTAACTGCTGTGCAGAAAGCGGTTAAAGATGTTAATGAAAAAACATCAGATGCAGATATATCAGCAGAAGGGGATTATATTTTTGTAAAGACAGAATCGAAAGGAAAATTGCTAAAGATAAACCTGGCAGATATTGAATACATAGAAGGCATGAAGAACTATGTGGCCATTTACCGGGGCGGACAAAAAACACTGGTTTATACAAACCTGAAAGACCTGGTAAATCACTTACCTGCGAGGCAATTCGTAAGGGTTCACAAATCATTTATTATTCCCATCAACCGCATTACAGGTATAGAAGGCAATCATATCTTATTGAAGAATGTATCTGCGGAGATACTGATAGGAGAAAATTACAAGTCTGATCTGATGGAAATAATCAGGAATAAAATGATCAGCTGATACCAGGATCAGACCAGATGCAGATCTGAATTTCTTTTTCGGCAATTCCCCGCCAGCATACATTTAAAAAAATCGATGGCAGAAATCAATTTTATTTATTCCAGTTTACCGTTGCTTTTTTTACTTCTGCTGAACTGCCCCCGATCATGATCTCAAAATCACCGGACTCCCAGTCATATTTCAGATCATCATTGTAAAATTTCAGGTCATCAGTTGTAATTACAAATGATACTGTTTTAGTTTCTCCTGCTGCCAGTTCTACCTTCTGAAAACCCTTTAGTTCTTTTACCGGGCGAACTACCGAACCAACTAAATCTCTTATATACAACTGTACAGTTTCAGTACCGGCATAGTTGCCGCTATTGGTGAGGCGTACAGATGCCGTGAGCTTTTGTCCGGCTTTTATTGTGCCTGCACTTAAGCTTACATCGCTGTAAGTAAATGAAGTGTAGCTTAGCCCAAAACCAAAAGGATATTTTGGATAGATAGACAGATCAGTATAAGCCGAACGGTAAAATTTGTCGCTGTCATTCATGGCCGGGCGGCCGGTATTATAATGATTGTAATAGATGGGTATCTGCCCTTCCGCAATCGGAAAACTCATGGGTAGTTTTGCAGAAGGATTATGATCACCAAACAATACATCAGCAATAGCATCCCCTGCTTTCGTGCCCAGCCACCAGGTGTATAAGATAGCGGGAACATGATCTGCTGTCCAGTTAAATATTAAAGGGCGCCCTGCACTGATAAGCACGACTATCGGCTTACCCGTTGCATACAAGGCTTTCACCAGTTCTTCCTGCACACCGGGCAATTGAATGCTGCTGCGGCTTTTAGCTTCCCCACTCATATCTCTAGCTTCTCCAATGCTCAGGAGAATTACATCTGCATTTTTTGCTGCTTCAATCGCTTCTGCAAATCCTGCATGGGATGTATCAGCGATGCCACAGCCTTTTGCGTAGATCATTTTTGTATTGGCATCTACTTTCTTTTGCACACCCTCCCACAAGGAAACGATTCTTGTGCTGTCATCCGGCCAATCATAACTCCAGAAACCCAGGTTATCAGATTTTGCTTTGGCAAACGGACCAATACAAGCGATGGTTTTTGTTTGTTTGCTTAATGGCAACAACTTATTATCGTTTTTCAACAACACAATACTTTTCTTCGCCATATCCCTTTCCGCTATCAGGTGTTGTGTATTATTCCATTGCTGCTTTTCTCTTTGCTCATTGCAAAAACGAAATGGATCATCAAACAAACCCATTTCAAATTTCTTTTTCAGTATTCTTCTTACTGCATCATCTATCACCGGCATTTTTACTTTGCCTTCCTTAACCAGCTTAGCCAGGTTTTGAATATAACTGCGGCTTTCCATATCCATATCACTGCCTGCGTTAGAAGCCTGCATGGCTGCTTCATAATTATCTTTCGAAAATCCATGATTGATCATCTCTCCTACACTTCCCCAGTCGCTTACTACAAAGCCTTTAAAATTCCACTGACCTTTTAAAATAGTCCGTTGCAATAATTTATTCCCGGTAGCAGGTACGCCATTCAGGTCGTTAAAAGAATTCATGAACGTGGCGGCGCCTGCATCTGCTGCGGCTTTAAAAGGGGGCAGATAGATTTCGTATAATTGGCGCAGACTCATGTCCACACTGTTATAGTCCCTTCCACCCACCGCAGCGCCATAAGCCGCAAAATGTTTGGCGCAGGCCATTACTGCATCAGTATTCCCCAACCCATTTCCCTGGAAACCCGTCACTCTCGCTTTGGCGATCATGGAACCGAGATAAGTGTCTTCACCAGCACCTTCCATAACCCTTCCCCAGCGTGGGTCACGGGCTATGTCAACCATGGGTGCAAAGGTCCAATGCACGCCTGCGGCCGATGCTTCAGTTGCAGCAATTCTTGCAGACTGTTGTATAGCAACCATGTCCCAGCTTGCTGCTTCGGCCAATGGTATGGGAAAGATGGTCCGATAACCATGTATCACATCCTGCCCAAATAGTAATGGTATTTTTAATCTTGATTGAAGGGCGATCTCCTGCAAGGTTCTTGTGTGATCAACACCTGTAACATTCAACATGGAACCCACTTTTCCATTGCGAATTTGCTCCTGTTTATCTCCGTCTTTGGTAATGGGGCCTGTTGCTGCCCAATCACCATTGTACTGGTTCATCTGCCCGATCTTTTCATCCAATGTCATTAACTTTAGCACCGAATCTACCCGCTGATCAATTGTTCTTTTCTGCGAGAAACATACCCCTGCATTACAGCAAATGAATATCAGCAGGCAGACTGCCTGTACTAAAAACCTTTTCATCATTTTTATTTTTGCCAGTTAACGGTTCCTTTTTTTACATCCGCTGAATTGGTGCCTATCATGATCTCAAAATCACCGGCCTCCCAGTCGTACTTCAGATCGTAGTTATAAAATTTCAGATCTTCCGGCGTAATACGGAAAGTGATTGTTTTTGTTTCGCCTGCTTTGATAGCTACTTTTTGAAAACCTTTCAGTTCTTTTACCGGGCGGGTGGTACTTCCCACCACATCACGGATATACAACTGCACCACTTCCTTTCCATCGTAACTGCCACTGTTGGTTACATTAATGCTGGCGGTTAATGTTTGATTGCCTTTTAGTGAACTGCTACTCAGTTTAAAATCGCTGTAGCGAAATGTTGTATAACTTAATCCATAACCAAACGGATAAACCGGATCGTTGGATACATCTAAATAATTTGACCGGAATTTCTCAAACCATTTGCCTTCATCCAACGGGCGGCCAGTATTTTTATGTGCATAGTAAATGGGTACCTGGCCTACGTTCTGCGGAAATGTGGTTGACAATTTGCCTGAAGGGTTTACATCGCCAAACAATACATCAGCAATGGCATATCCTGCTTCGCTACCGCCAAACCAAACATTCAGTATAGCAGGCACATTATCATTTTCCCATTTCAAAGCCAGCGGTCTTCCTGTAAATAAAACCAATACAACCGGTTTACCGGTAGCCACCAATGCTTTCAGCAGGTCCTGCTGTGCTTTTGGTATTGAAATGTTACTGCGGCTGGATGATTCACCGCTCATTTCAGCCGATTCACCTAATGCTGCAACAATTACATCCGATTGGCTTGCTATGTCTAATGCTTCCTGTAATATCACAGCAGCCGGACGACTATCCCTGTGCAGTGATTTACCAAACATACCTGCCCGGTCTTCAAACAAACTATCTTCATCCAAATTAGATCCACGGGCTGTTAAAATTTTCACCTGGCTTCCCACTACTTCTTTTAAACCTGTTAAGAGTGAAGTTGCTTTAGAAAAATCTGCCGCCACACTCCAGGTGCCGGGCATATTTTCTTTATTATCCGCCAGCGGGCCTATCAATGCAATAGTTCCGCTTTTCTTCAGAGGCAACACATTGTTCTTATTTTTCAGCAACACAAAACTTTGCGCAGCAGTTGCCCTTGCCTGCGCACGGTTAGCCGCTGTAAATATTTCTGTCTTGGCACGGCTTTCATCACAATATTTATAAGGATTATCAAACAAACCCAGTTTGTATTTCGCTTCCAGTATTCTGCGGCAGGCAACATCAACTTGTGCCAGTGTTACATTTCCTTCTTTCAGCGATTTTTCTGTTGTGGTAAGAATACCTTCACCTACCATATCCATATCAATGCCCGCCATTAATGCACGTGACGATGCAGTTTGCAGATCGCCAATACCATGCGCCACCATCTCATTAATGCCTGTATAATCTGTAACCACAAAGCCTTTAAAGCCCCATTGTTTGCGCAGTACATCGGTCATCAGCCAGTTATTGGCTGTTGCGGGCACTCCGTCTACCTCGTTGAAAGAAGCCATCACACTTCCCACACCTGCATCAACGGCAGCTTTATACGGAGGAAAATATTCGTTGTACATGCGCTGATGGCTCATATCAGTGGTATTATAATCACGTCCGGCTTCTGCAGCGCCATACAAAGCATAATGTTTTACACAACTCATAATGCTCGTATTCTTTGTATAATCAGTTCCCTGGTAACCGGTAACCATGGCTTTGGCAATTTGAGAACCGAGGTAAGGATCTTCTCCACTACCCTCTGCAATCCTTCCCCAGCGTGGGTCACGGGCAATATCTACCATGGGCGAAAATGTCCAGTTGATGCCATCGGCACTGGCTTCGCTGGCAGCAATTTGCGCACTGCGTTTGATGAGGTCCATATCCCAGCTACAACTCAGGCCCAGTGGAATTGGAAATACGGTCTCGTATCCATGTATCACATCCATACCAAAGATCAGCGGAATTTTCAGGCGACTTTTTTCAACCGCCAGCTTCTGCACTTCTTTGATCTTGGCTACGGATTTAATATTGAACAGTCCGCCCACTTTGCCCTGCTCTATCTTTTTGGCAATATCCGAATTACCGGCCTGGCCGGTAACAATATCACCGGAGCCGGGCAAATTCAGTTGGCCCAGTTTTTCTTCCAGGGTCATCTTCTTCATCAATGCATCAACAAAGGTTTTCATTTTTGCATCTTGCCCTGCTACAGGCAACGAGCCTGCAAGCAACAAAACGATCATACATCTTTGTAACAATTTCATGTGCTTGGTTTTTAGTTTTTCAATAAATAAGGTTCAATTATCTTTTGCCAGATGGCATATCCCTTTGCATTCATGTGCAGTTTATCCTGTATAAAAATATTCGGCATGGGCGTTCCGTCAGCTTGCAGCATAGCATGGTACACATCAATATAACTGGTGTGTTTTTTTGTTGCCAGGAAATTTTTTATCTGCTCGTTAGTTGCTTCAAATCTTGGCATCAGCCTTGTTCTTGACGGGCTTGGCTTCATGGAAATAAAAGCAATGGGTAGTTTTTTATACTTCTTGCGGATGATATTGAACAACTCAATGAACCGCCCGGTAACATCTGCAGGCTGTAAACTATCATTATTTGCAAAATCATTCTCACAATAAATTACGATTTGCTTTGGGTGGTAAGGCAGAATGATCTGGTCTGCATATCGTATCACATCGGGAAAAGAAGAACCACCAAAACCACGGTTGATAATAGTATAGCCGGGAAAATAATCCTGCACATCCTTCCATAACCTAAAAGATGAACTGCCTACAAAAAGTATGGCATGCTTCGGAGGAAAAGCGATGGAATCCTGCTTTTTAAAAGCAGCGATCTCATCTGCAAATGGCTGCGCCTTTGTAAACAGTGCAGCCAATAAAAAAACAGCAGCGCAAATTATCTTTCTGATCATATTCATCATTCTACTTTTACAGTTTTATATCTTTCACTTACACCGTTCTCATTCACAGCTTCAATACTGTAATAATAAGTTTTGGTAAGGTCCATTCCTTTATAATAATACTCATTGGCATCATGCACCATAATGCAGTTGTACAACTTGCCTGGCTCTGTTCCAAAATAAATATTGTAGGCATAGGCATTATCAACAGGCTTCCATTTTATCCAGGCACTGCGTTTGTCTTTTTCTGTACGAAGTACAAAAAATGTTTCCACCGCACCCGGTTTGGCACCGTTACCGTTACCAAATACCCGCAGGCCGCTGATGGCGAATTTGCCGGTGGGCATGTGTATATTCTCCAGCTTAATAAATCTTGCCTGTACCGGTTGCGCAAGTTCTACATAATCATGCGGAACATCTTTCTGGTTATTACTTTTATCAACCAGCACATTCCATTTTTTTCCATCAATAGAATAATAAAGTTTGTACTGGTGAAACTGATTATTCCATTTGCCCAGGCGATTGCTGTCCACATCCTGGTCGGCATAATTGATCTGCACGGCATTCACTGTTGATACATTACCCAGGTCGGTCTGTATCCATTCTCCTTTATTTGCTGAAGCTGCACTCCAGTAAGTCTTGATACTTTCATCCACTGCATTGTTGGCATAATGGCTACCCAGCGTTGACGAAACAGTTACCGGCTTCTTATAATTCAATAACATCCAGCCGGCGAATCTTCCTTTTAAATGATCAGCAACTCCGTTCGGTAAATAAGTTGGATAATCTCCAAAAGCGCCATCCATATACATTACACCATCGGTATCAAAACCTGCAGGCCAGATGCCGATCCTTCTTTCAAATGTGTTCTTCACATTAATCCCCAGCGTAGAAGTATGCCAGTAATTTTTCCATTTATCAGCATAGGTACTGCCATGACCAGGACCACGCACAAAACCTCCTGGCTTAAAGCTGAACGGATCTGATTGCGGCGTAAAGGGCCCCAATGGACCATCGCCTACTACAACTCCATCTGCCGAGCCACTCATTTCTGTGCCGGGCGCACAATATTGTAAATAGTATTTGCCGTTGTGTTTTGTCATATGCGAACCTTCAAGGAATGGATCCAGGAAAGTATTATCCATGTATTCGCCAAAACGCTGCCAGCCATAGCGCCAGTGTTCCAGCGAATATGTTTCTACTCTTGTACCGATCGGTTCAAATGTTTTGCGGTTCAGTTCAATACCATACATGGGATAGCGGTTGCTGCTGCCATTGTACATGTAAAATCTTCCGTCATCATCTGTAAAAAATCCGGGGTCCCAACCGCCAATCGCAAAGGAATCTACCAAAGGTTTCCAGTCATTGGCCTTGGGATTGGTACTCATCCACATAGTGAACTTACTGGTATACGTTGATCCGAACACGATCATGGTATCGCCCACAATGCCAACTGCCGGTGCACATAATTCATCGTACACAGTACCATTCCAGGGGCGCAGGAATTTCTTGGAGACAAAATTCCAGTTCAGCATATCGCTGCTCCACCAATAACCCCATTGATTGGTGCTGAAGAGATAATAATCATTTTTGTACAACACGATCACCGGATCAGCTGTGGCACGATGCCTGCCCCATTCGCTGAAATTAGGAATGGGTGTATAGCCGTAATCCAGGTTAATGGGATTGCAATAGGTCTTTTGTTGCGCATTTGAAATGGCACAAACCAGGAAAAAAACTATCAGCAGTAAATTCTTTTTTCTCATTTATTGATCGTTATCGTTGCCAGTATTGGAAAATGATCAGAAGGGTATTTCATATCATACGAATCGGTGATGGTTGCAAATTTTGAAACCGATATGCGTTCATCATTAGAAACAAAAATATAATCAATACAGCCATCCGGTTTTTCTTTAAACTTAAAAGCATTCCAGGTATCCTCGGCACCATATACCAGCTTGCTGATACTGCGGCTGTTGCGCATATTGGCAACCATATATTGTGCAGGGTCTTCGTTCGGCCTTGAATTAAAATCACCGCTTACCAGCACAGGATAATGCTTCGTATTCAGTTCGCTTATCTTTTTTATGATCAGCTTTGCAGATTCCAAACGTGCCTTTTTTCCCATATGGTCAAAATGTGTATTGAACACCCAAACCATTTGTTTTGTTCTGTTATTTTTAAATAACCCGTACGTACAAACCCGGTTCAACGCAGCATCCCATCCTTTGGAAGGCATATCCGGCGTGGGCGATAACCAGAATGTTGATTGCTGTATCAATGTGTATTTATCCTTCTTATAAAATATACAGGAATACTCTCCTGCTTCTTTTCCATCATCACGGCCTGCGCCAATATAATCGTACCCACGCAGGCTGTCTTTTAAATACATCAATTGCTGATGCAGCACTTCCTGCAGGCCAATAAAATCAGCTTCATAATAGTTCATCAGTCCGGCCACTTTATCTTTTCTTAATCCCCACCAGTTCTCTCCATCGCTTTTTAATTCCAGGCGAATATTATAACTCATTAGTTTTACCTCCGTTTGCGCTGCTGCAAATACAACAACGGTTAAAAAAATAACGGATGCTATTAATTTTCTCATGCTATTTTAAGTAAGGGCTTTCAAAATTCAATTTCTTTAATCCTGCCTGTATCTCCGGGCAACTCATAAATAATTTCCACAACATACCAGTACGGTAGTTTTCCATCATCACTACAATTGGCCCCTGGTCAATAGCCAGGTAACGCGGCAGGTACCAGTTCTTTTGTTCGCTGAAAGCATCATAAAAACCATAAGGGCCCCAGAGTTTATCTTTCATATCATTATACCAATGCTTCATGGCGGCCATACTTTGCTGTGGGGTATAGGGAAAAGAGGAAAGCGCTGCAGTGGGCGATATCACGCCCAGGTCCCTGTCCATAGTGGGCGCATGCCCGGCATAGCCATCCACGGAATAACTCGAAGTCAGTCCCCAGTTATTGGCGCCATAGCCTTTGAACTTCTTCGGGTTGTCAACACACCATTGGTAATTGATCAAAGCCTGCGTTGTATTCTCTTTCCAGTAATCAGCGTATTTATCTTTCAACCCATGTGGATCTAAACCCAAATAAGAGTAATGCGCCCAGAACAAAGGCCCACCATTCCAGGCATCGCCCTGGTGTTTCATTTGCAATTTGTAAGGATAGGTTTTAGCAATGCCATCTGCCTTGTTCACATCATTGATCTTTCCATTCTCCGCCCAGCCTTCCTGATACACTTCGGCTGGCACGCCATGCGTGGGCGATGATGCAGCCAGCACATACATGATGAGACATTCATTATATCCATGCACCGGAAAATTCATTTTCCATCCATACTCCGGGCTCCAGTGCCAGTACAATACATTTTTTCCATTGCGATACCAGTCAAACTCTACTTCTTTCCATAATTTATCAACCCGTGCTGCCAATGCCTTTTCTGCTGCATTGCCATTTTGATAATACTGCCTTACACAAAGCAGGGCCTGCAGCATAAAAGATGTTTCAACCAGGTCGCCACCATTATCAACTTTTCCAAAAGGAACAACTTTACCCGTTTCACCATTAAACCAATGTGGCCAGGCACCATGAAAGCGGTCGGCTGTTTCCAGGAAGCGAACTATTTTTTCAAGATGCTGTCTTCCTGCTTCTTTAGTTACAAAGCCCCTTTCAATGCCAACTAAAATAGCCATTACACCAAATCCGCTTCCGCCGCTGGTTACCACATGCTTGTCATTATCAGGATAAATATTATCTGCATGGAAACGTTCCCTGCCCATTCCACTCGTTGGCTCCGCACCATCCCAGAAATACTGGAATGTTTGCTGTTGCACCTGGCGAAACAAGGCTGTATCTGCATCTGGAAGGGAAACGTATTGCTTTTCTTCTATTTTTTTAACGGCTGATTTCTGTCCCTGTGTACAGGCACTTAACAAAGTAGCAACAGCAATCAGAACGGCAGTTTGTTTTCTCATACCGATTTTCAGATTTTATAAATAAGGTGCAGTAAATCCTAACACGTTCTTCATGCCATTCTTCACTTCAGGACAGCTGGTCAGCAAATTCCAGATGAGCCCACTTCGGTAATTTTCGATCATCACAATTTCAGGACCCTGGTCAATCGCTAAAAAAGAATCGGCATACCAGAGATCTTTTAAAGAGAATGCATCCACAAAGCCATACTGCTTCCATACTTTATCGCCCAGTTTGTAATAAAAGAATTTCAGTGCATTCATACTTTCTGTGGGCGTATAAGGTAAAGAAGAAATAGCTGCTGTTGGCGAAATAACACCGATATCATTATTCGGCTCATTGGCATTATAACCACCCTGCACATCGCTGGCTGTTAAGCCCCAGCAAAGATTGCTGTATCCGAAAAAGCCTTTGGTGTTTGCCTTACAGTACTCGTAATTTATTTTAGTATGATTGGTTGTTTGTGTTTGATAATTTGCATAGATATCACTCAATCCCACAGGATTAATACCCAGGAAAGAATAATGGGCAAAGAACAGCGGGCCTCCATTGGCTGCACCTAAAGGCAATTGGTAGCCGTAGTAAGAATTTCCGTTTTGCATCGCCCCATTCCTGGCAAAACCTTCTTTATAAACAATTTGCGGGATACCGTAAGTGGTGGAAGATGCAGCCAGTATATAAGTGATCAGGCACTCATTCCATCCCTGTATCTTCACATTCATATCCCAGTTGTAGTTAGGACTCCAATGCCAGTACAGCACATTTTGTGTGCCCTGCCTGAACCAGTTCCATTCTACTGCATTCCAGATGGTATTGATATCACTTCGCAACGCAGTTTCTGTAGGATCTGCTCCATTGAAGTATTGCCTTGCCGATAACAGCCCTGCCATCAAATAAGATGTCTCCACCAGGTCAGCACCATTATCTTTTGTACTGAACGGGATCACAACTCCGGTTGTTCCATTTAACCAATGCGGAAAAGCACCATGAAATTTTTGAGCAGTATTTTTTAAAAAAGAAACGATGGTCTGCATCCTGGTTAATCCTTGTGCCCTGGTAATAAAATTTCGATTGATTCCAATTGGTATGGCCATGATGCCGAAACCTGAACCACCGGTAGTAACTGTTTCAGGTGTAGCATTACTTCTTTCCCTGGCAAGGCCGCTGGCAGGATGACCATAGTCCCAGAAATATTTAAAAGTTTGTTGCTGTATAAGATCAAGCAACGCATTGTCACTAATTACTGGAAATTTATCTGTTGAATCGATTTGTGTAACCAAATTGATACTAAATGCAGTTGACAAAGCTCCTCCTTTTATTGATTTCAAGGTAGTAATTGCATCAACTGTATAACGGGTTAATGCCTTTAATGCGCCGGAAGGATTGAGAACAACCGTACTGTCTCCATTTTCATAATTAACCCCTGCACTAACTGCAACACTTCCGTTTTCTTTAACTGTGATAGAGCCAACTGACGAACGATCAACTGCATTGTTAAAAGAAAGCCGGATAGCCGGGCTCAGTTTAATATTGTAATTGGTAAACCCTGTTAAGGCCGTTGTGTTATCTACTCTTGCACTAACCAAAGCTATAGGCGTTGGCGGCAATGGCGTTGGAGTGGTTCCGCCACCTCCGCTATCTCCTTTACTGCATCCTAATAAAAATATTACAGATGCTGTTATTACCGAAGCTGTTTTGATAAATCGCATGATAGCTGTTTTAAAGAATAAGTGTTGAAATAGAATGGGGCAATGCCATGCATGATGCGGCCTTTCCGTTGATCCATAAATTATACGGCGTTTTGATGCTGCTTTGATTCATCACAATAACTACTAATTTTCCATCTTCATTTTTAAAAGCCGTGGTTAGCAACTGGCTCCTGGTGCTGCTGCTTATAATTCTTTTAGCACCTGCCTTGATGAACTTGGAAAAATGACCGATATAATAATAAGAGTTGGTGTAAATAAGTTTGCCTGTTCTGGTATCGGCATGCACCGGTGCAAAACAAAAATTGCCTACATGGTTGGGTCCGCCTTTTTCATCCAGTAAAATATTCCAGTCGGTAAAGCCTACCATGCCATTATTAAAATCGTTGATCATGTTGCTGGCATATTTTTCTCCCAGCGCCCAGCTGTAATATTTTGTTGAGTCAAAACTTTCAGCACAACCTTCGGTAAAGAACAGGTTCATATCCGGGTATGCTTCATGTACTCTTTGTAAATTATTATACATGGGCGTTCCGCCGCTCCAGGGCTCATACCAATGAAAACCTATGCCCCATATATATTTGGCAGCTGCCGGATCATTCAAATAAGTTTGAGCACGCTGGTATACCAGGTCCCTGTTATGATCCCATACAATGATCTTCTTTTCCTTCAAACCTTCTTTCTCCATAGTTGGTCCCAGGTGGTTCTTTAAAAAATCTCTTTCTTCTTCAGCGGTATACAAACAACTTTCCCAGCGCTGCGTTGCCATGGGTTCATTCTGTACTGTAATGCCCCAGATAGGGATACCGGATTTTTCATACTCTTTAATGAATTTAGTGTAATAAATGGCCCAGCTTGCAGCAAATTCGGGTTTCAGTTTGCCGCCGTGCAATACATCGTTATTATCTTTCATAAAAGCAGGAGGGCTCCAGGGACTGGCAAATAAATTCAGTTTACCACCTGCTGCAGCCATGGCTTCTTTAATAAAAGGCATCTTATATTTCTGATCATGCTGTATGTTGAATGATTTAAGATCCTTGTCGCCTTCAGTAACATAAGTGTACATATCACTGCTGAAATCGCAGCTATTGATATTGGTACGGCCTACTGTGTAGCCAATTCCTTTATCGGCACTGAAGTATGCAGTCAGCAATTCCTGCTGCTTATCTTTGGGCAGTTTATAAAATGTTTCGGCCGATGCATCAGTTAGTGCAGCGCCAATACCAAAATAGGTTTGAAAGGTTTTAGATGGATCAACAAAAACGGTGATCTCGTTCTCAAAGGGCTGCCCCTTCTCTTTAAACTCCAGTGTATCAATAGCGGCAAGCCGCAGGTCTGTACTGTCGGCTGTTGTATAAACCGTAACTTTTTTTCCATCGGTGTTAAAAGTGCCTGCTGTGTTTGCAGATTTTTCATTGCCAGTGCATGCAGCAAGCAGTACACATAATAAGGGATAGCCAAATTTGCTGATATTCATGATTATTTATTTTCGTTGTTCAATACTTTTTTTGTTTCGCCCGGATAGATACTGATATAATGTGTTCTTACTTTAGCCGCCCTTGGCCTTTCTTCGCCCTGCAGGTAAACCGCAATGGCTGTTGATTCCTGGGCCGGCATATGGCAGTTGATACATTTCTGTTCAATTCCGGTAACCTGTAAATGAGTAGCTGTTTTAAAATTCTCTTCAGTGGAAGGATGACAGCTCATACATCTCGTTGAGAACAATGCTTCCTGTCCTCTTTCTTTTTCATGTATATTATGACAGCTGCTACATGTCATTGCACTACTCGCCCTGAAGCATTTACTTTTTTTAAGCAGGCCATATTGGTTGCCATGTACTTCCACTTCGCCACCGGCAAGTGAAAGATTATTTACACTGTCTATCCTGAAATAATCTGCCAGGTTTTTGCCCGGCACAAACTGAAAAGAAGGTTTTGTTTTCTGCATTTTACCGCCATGGCATAATGCGCATACATCCAATTGCTGCTGTGCTGAAAGTTTTTTAGGGTTGATTATATAGCTTGCTGTTTTTGCTTGCGGATGGGCAGTTTGCCAGGCAACATGTTCGGCTGCGGGGCCATGGCATTTTTCACAACCAACACCGTAAATTATTTTGTCCCTGCTGAAATTTATGGGTTCCATAGTATCAGCTCCCATTCCTTCTGCATAGGTAATATGGCATTCCAGGCAGCGGGAAGTGATAGGCCGGTCTGTCATTACTTTTCCGGAAGGAAAGCCCGGGCTGTTAGACCATTGTGCAGCTGCTGTAAAATAAGTAACAGGCATCTGAAAAAGGCGGTTATGACGCCAGTTTAAAAACGACTGACCCATTACACCAGAGCCAATTACAATATCTTTTCGGATGGCCATTTTTTCTTCGCCTTTATAATAGATCACCTGGTACAAGCCACTGTCTCGTTTCTGCATCTTTACCAGGATATCTGGTGTATAATAATAGCTATTGCTGTCTTCTTTAAAACTACCGCTAATAAAATTTTCAGTTGCAGGCTGGCCGGTAAGGTGATGTGCTGTTTGAAGATGTTTATCGTACACATCTTTATGGCAGCTCATACATTTTTCTGAACCGGCGTAAGCTGTGTATGAAAGTGGTTGCCCTTTTTCACTATTGTTACTGTTCATACATTGCACCAATACAAAAACACTGACCGCCAGGCTCAGTATCACCAATACGCTGTGTTTATTTTTTTGTTTCAATATCATATAGCGGCCAATAGTATCCGTAATTACCAGGTGTAAGTTGCTACAGCGCCTGCATTCAGCGATGTGAAAACATATTTTCCTTTATACCCAATGTTAAACCCTTCTGCAACACTACCTTCATTCACCACAATTAATACCTTTTTACCCGACGGGGTTTTAAATGCCACATTGGGCAGGTTGGTAGCCATGCTGCTTCCGATACGAACCGAACCAGCAGGAACAAATTTGCTTGCATGTGCAATGATATAGTACCCTACATTTTTTTGTACCAGTGTTCCATTAACAGTTAATGCACCTTTGCATTCGGTACAACCACCTGGTGTGTGCGGACCGTAAGTTGCGTCGCTGGCCAGGTTCCACTCCAGTGCCACTTTGCTCCAGTTACGCATAGATCCAATCAAAACATCTTTAACATGCCATTTCAGGTCGCCGTCAAAGGTTCCGCTGGCTCCTGTCCATTGTTCGGTAAAATATACATTCTTATCAGGATGCGCTGTTTTTACCGTAGATAAAGCACTGATATCTCCTGCATACAAATGAAAAGCCGAGCCATCAACATATGCTTTGGCAGCTGCGTCATTTAAAACCGCAATGGGATAATTCGGATGATCGCAGTTATGATCGAAAAGAATGATCTTAGTGCTGATGCCCGCTGATTGAAATTCCGGCCCCAGGTTATTTTTAATAAAATTGGCCTGCTCAGTAGCCGACATTGACATGCTGGGGTTATTATTAGGATTTTCCGGTTCATTTTGAATGGTGATTGCATCAATACGAATACCCTTGGCCTGCATGGCCTGTATATACTTTACAAAATATTTTGCATAAGCACTATAGTAAGCTGGTAATAGAGATCCGCCTACTGAGTTTCCATTGCTCTTCATCCAAACCGGGGGGCTCCAGGGTGAGCCTAAAATTTTAATTGCCGGGTTGATCGTCAGAATCTGTTTTAAAACAGGGATCAGATCTACTGTATCGAGGGATAAGTTAAAATTAGCCAGTGTGGGATCTGTCATACCAACAGGCATGTCATCATAACTGAAAACAGATGCACTCAGATCGGATGCACCAATACTTACACGCAGGTAACTGATACCTGTGGCCGATGTGCTGAAAAGTTCATTCAGCAAAGCAGCCCTGGATGCAGCATCCATATGATTGATCTGGTAAGCACTGCCGCCTGTTAACGTATAACCAAAGCCATCGATAGTTTGATAAGACGTTGCAGAATCTACTGCAATAACCGGGTAGCTGTTGACCGTACTTACAAAAGATAATACCCCTGATTGCTGCTGCAGCAAAACAGACTGGTCGGCCTTGGTAAGCCACATATCAACATCATTGGTTGCAGGCGTGGGTGTGGGTGTGCCTCCGCCGCCGCTGCTGTTACTGCTTTTGGAGCAGTTACCAAATGCCAGCAACATACAAATAGATATCAGCCACATAATTTTTCTGTTTTTTTTCATGTTATACTTGTTTCCGTTTTTACATGTTAGGTACTTGTTACAATAGACTACTCATGTGATTTTAAAAAAGTCAATCCTTTGTTATTTTGTGCAACCACCAATACTTTTTTCCCTCCGGCAAAACGTATCCATTTAGCATCACGCACTTCGCCATCAGTAACAGCCGATGCAGATAAGAACTGAAAATTATTCAGACTTTTATTAAAAGAAAATGCTGAAGGCAATAAAGCATCATAGCGCCCTTCGTATGGAACTACGCCGTAAAAATTTCCGGCAGCCAGGTAAGTTCCTTTACTATCGGCAGATGAAGGGCAGAAAGTAAAAACTGGAGCCATTTGAACAGCATCAGGTAGCTCCACCTTGCTGAAGTTGCCTTTGCCATCATTAACAAAACAGCAGGAACCTAATGTCTCCGCCTTTAGTTCTGTATAATCTTTAAACAGGTTAAAGAACATATAGTCAACTGTTTTGCCGGCTACTTCGCTGTACTTTAGATAAGATTTTTTCAGCACTGGCAGTGATCTTTCCAGCTCGTCTTTGGCAAGAAAGGTATATTCTTTTTTATCGATGGTATAAGCCATGACCTGCTCCACAGAACCATTGTTGTCAAAATCTTTTACATACAATTTAAGTGGCCCGTTCTTACCGGCATATAGTTTACTGTTATGCCCCCAGTTGCCTGCGAGTATATCGGCAAAGCCATCACCATTTACATCCGTAGTATATACAGTTTGCCATAAGCCTGTAGAAGCAGGAATTTCAGTGTTAGCAAATTTTCCATTTTTATTCATAAATATCTTCACCCCCATCCATTCGCCTGCAACAACCAGGTCGCTCCAGCCGTCATTATTTATATCAGCAAATGAAGCGCTGGTAACAATGCCTGTGTTATCAAGTTTTATTACAGATGCATCCGCCGTTTTAAAAACGCCTTTGCCATCATTCAGCAATAAATACGAAGGCTGGGCTATGCCATATCGCTTGTCATCTGCAAGTCCGCCAACAAAAATATCCATGTCGCCATCTTTATCAATATCAGCAACGGTTACACATGATTTATTTTTAAGCATGGCTGGCAATGCATTCACTGCTTCTGTAAAATGCCCGCTGCCGTTATTCATATACAGGTGGTCTGCCAGAAAAGGGGCTCCATCATCATACTGATTTCCGCCGCTTACAACATACAGATCGGGAGAACCATCATTATTAGCATCAAAGAAAACCGCATCCACCCCTTCGCTTTGTTTTGTTTTTGCAAATACCGCAGTATCTGTTGTATTAAATTTTCCGGCAGCAGATTGTAGCATCAACGTACCTGGCTGGCCGGCAGCTCCACAAACAAATAGGTCATCCAGCCCGTCTTTATTTACATCTGCCACTGCAATCTTCGGGCCTCTTGTTGACTGCATATGTGGTACCAGGTATTGTTTATCAAAATCCAGGAAATCATTTTCTTGATGAGCCCAGTTACATTGTACCTGGGCACTAATATCTTCAAACATTGGATTTACAGCCGGAAAAAATGTTTGATAATTAAATAAACCGCCAGACTGAATTTGTTTCACTTCAATAAGTCCTTTTGCCGGGGTATTTTTAAACCACTGAAACTTCTGATTAGGCCATACGATCAGCATACTGTCGATATACCTGATGCTATCCAGGCCAAAGTGCAATTTTGCATCGCAGGATGACTGAAAGCCTCTTGTACTCATCAGTTGCTGGTATTGCATTTTCCCTTTTGTAAATACCCAGGCCTTTACGCCAATACCGTTTGTGTTTTTATCATTGCCGGTAAAAACAAGATCGATGCTGTTTTTAAAAGGCAATTTGTTTTTTAAGATAACTGCCGGTGCGTTCATACGGTTGATCACCATATCTACATTACCATCATTATCCAGGTCGGCATAAGATGCTCCGTTAAAATATCCCTTCATGTCAGCTGTTCCCCAGCTTTCACTTACATCGCTGAAATTTATTTTTCCATCCCCCTTATAAAAATAGGGATGAGAACTTCCTTCCGGCATGTTTTCAATAGCTTCCTTATCAAGTTCGCTTGTCTTTCCTCCATCCTTCTTCATCACCAGGTCGCTTACAAAACGAATATAATCCAGGTCAACCGGCCTTTTTACTATACCGCTGGAGATAAAAAGATCTTTATTTCCATCATTATCAAAATCGGTAAACAGCGGAGCCCAGCTCCAGTCGGTAGCAGCTATGCCGCTTTGCAGCGCCGTTTCGCTGAAGCTGCTTCCGTTGCCATTATTACGCTGCAGGGCATTTCTTGAATACTGGTTCTGGTAACCATGTCCCATCAATTTATATTTGTACGTATCCGGGTTTTCATCGCTGCCGTAGGTTTTTAAAACTTTTTCATCCTTTGGAAGCATGTCAACCGTTACTATATCCAGCTGTCCGTCGTTATTATAATCAGCTGCATCATTTCCCATACTAAAGCGGCTGTAATGTTTAAAATGATCTTTTCCGGATTCTGTAAAAGTTCCGTTACCGTTATTCAGGTAATAATAATCGTTCTCATGAAAATCGTTACCTACATAAATATCATCCCAGCCATCATTATTAAAATCGCCTGTGGCAATGCCCAGCCCATACCCCAGGTTGCTTTGGTAAATACCGGCCTGCGCAGAAACATCTGTAAACTTGCCCGTAGTGTTGATATCATTGCGGTAAAGCCTGTCACCCGACAGTGCATCATATTTTCTGCGGCTGGAAGTGTCTACTATATTGGAGTGCGGGTGGTGTGATTGATTGATGATAAAACAATCCAGGTCACCATCGTGATCGTAATCAAAGAAAGAACTTTGTGTGCTGAGACACGACGTGTTCAATCCGTATTTTTCAGATTCTTCGGCAAAAACGTTATTGCCTTTGTTGATGAACAGTTCGTTATGTCCCTTAAGTCCATACATATTGCTGATGGTAGAGACATAAATATCCAGCAATCCATCGCCATTCACATCAGCCATGGTGCTTCCTGTGCACCAGTCAGAAGTACCTGCTACGCCTGCTTTAGCTGTTATATCTTCAAACTGAAAATTACCTTTGTTCAGGTATAATTTATTGCCTCCTTTATTATTGGCTGTAAAGTAAATATCGGGTAACCCGTCTTTATTAATATCGCCGGTAGAAACGCCGCCACCATTGTAATAATAGAGGTAGTACAGGATGTTAAACCCATCATGTTGTTCTGGTTTATTTTCAAAATTGATATGAGTTAAGGAAGCCGGAAGCGTTTCAAAAAGAGCATTTTCTTTTTTTTCTTTACAGGAAGAAAGCAGCACTGCCGCCATAATAACCAGCAGTGAAGAGATGATGTTTTTTTTTACCGGCATGTAAACAGATTATATTTTTAGATAAAAAGGGCCAAACAAGATTGTTCGGCCCTCTTTAATTGCGCATGAAGCTTGATTTATGAAACTGCGTTTATTTTTTACTTGCAAAAAGCGCCTGAATTTCCGCTGAAGTCAATACAGAACCATACATTCTTAACTGATCAAGCTGGCCTTTAAAGCTGCAAGCCAGCCAGTCGTCTGAAGCATAGCTTGTTGAAGGACCCGCTCCCACACGATATTCGCTTATTTTTTGAGTGGCCATTCCTAAAGCACCATGGCCGCCCCAGGTTCTCACATTGGGGTTTTGAACACCATCGATATACAATTTAGCAGTGCTGTTGCTTTCATCATAGGTTAACACCATGTGGTGCCATTGATTATCGCATAAGCCTGCTATTGACTGTCCACCTTCCCAGGTAAACCAGTTGTCGGTTGTTGGTGTTACAAACATGCTTTTTATAGCACATGCTGTATTGTCTCCTTCCAGGAACAGGAAGCTAACAGCATTACTCCAATGAAAGCCATCTACTGCTTTAATAGAGTAAATATAGGCCGGACCATTTGTTCCGTTATTGTTTTTGGTTTGACCATTTTGTTTAAACCAAACAGAAACAGAAATACTGCTACTGCCGGCCCAGGTATTGAATGAAGGATACTTGATGAACTTCTGGTTTACTCCGGTAACGCCGCTTCCGGCAATACCGGTTGCATTGGTAAAGGGATTATCAGAAGGGAATGTTGCACGAATGCTGTCCACGGCGTTCATCAGCGGGTTGGTGCTGCTTCCGTCAAAAGCCACATAAAACTTCAGTGGACCTGTTGGAGAATTTGCATCAACAGGATAAGTACCCAATTCAGGCCTGCTCATCTTCTGGCAAGAGGCAGCCAGCAATATCAATGCTATAGCTGCGAATACGTGTTGAATCTTCTTTTGCATGATCGTTAAATTTTTATAAGTTTATAATTATTACCACTCAGGGTTTTGAACCAAAGCCGGGTTAGCACTTAATGCTGAAGTTGGTATAGGGTAGTAACGATGTTTATTCTGATAGCCATTAACACCCAGTACACTGGTAGCATCACCATACCTTACCAGGTCAAAGAAGCGCTCAAACTCCATTGCAAACTCTACCCTTCTTTCTTGTTTGATAGCCGCACGCATTTGTGCCTGGCTAACAAAGGCAATATTGCCCAAGCCTGCTCTATTACGTACCCTGTTAACCCAGGTTACTGCATCAGGATTTCCCTGACCAAGTTCATTGGCAGCTTCTGCACCCATCAGCAATACATCCGAAAGCCTTAGCACACGCTGGTTTACCCAGGTATTCTGTGCTTCGTTTTCGGGTGTACCCAGCCCTGCAGCCAGGTAATCGCTGTATTGATTATATACTTTTTTATTCCAGTATAATGCATTGGTAAGGTTAGGTAAGGTTGCGCCATAACCTCCGGTATTGGTACCGCCATCACTTTGGTTAGAGAAAAGGATAGTAGCATCTTTCCTTACGTCCCCGGCTTCGTATGTACCAACCAGATTAGGAGTAGGTGTGTTCCATCCCCAGCCAAGATCCCAGGTACCAGAACCTCTTACACCCTGGGCTTGCCCAAGCCTGCTCCAGTATGTGTTACCATCACCCGCTGTTTTTGCAGCCTGAATCTCAAAAATAGATTCACTGCACAACTCTCCTTCTTTCTTAAACATTTTCCAGTATGGAGTAAACAGCTGGTAAGGGCCATTGTTGATAATATCTTTGCAAAGTGGCAATGCTTCAGCATTACGATGTTGCTGCAACAATACTTTTGCATGCAATGCTTTTGCAGCCCATTTGTTAGCTCTTCCGGCATATTTTGCTTCCCATACTATCGGAAGATTTTGTTCTGCATAAGTAAGATCAGCATTGATCAATGCGTAGATGGCAGCTGTATCAGATTTCGCAATGTTACCTTGTGTAGGTGTAGTTACTTTAAAGTCAATTTTAGGAACCGACCCATAGGTTCTTACCAGGTCGAAATAAGAATAAGCCCTGAAGAATCTTGCTTCAGCAGTATTGATCACAGAAGCAGGATCGGTGAGATTTTGCGTGGTTGCATCATCCAGCACTTCGTTACAAAGACCAATGAAGATATAATGTTTATCCCAGTATAAACCAGCACCCCAGTCATCTTTGGTGTACTGGAAATTATCGTAGGTCTGATGCCAGGCAGAAGCACCTGGATCAGCAACTATTTCCGCATCATCAGAGCGGAAACCATTCATCGCTATGTATGCAATACCCTGGAAGCCATCACCACAATAAGGTTGTGCTGCAGAGTTGCGAATGGCTCCATATAAACCAACAGTTTTACCTTCAAGCGCACCCACGTTAAGATCGATCTGGGCAATGTTTAAAGGTTCTCTGTCCAGGAATTTTTTACATCCTCCAAAGAGGGCAATAGCCGAGATCGCAATCATAAATCCGGCTAGTTGTTTTTTATATATTCTCATTTTCAGAAATTTTATTTATTAAATTAGAAATTAACATTTAATCCAACAGTCATTACACGTGGTAATGCACTACCTGCTCCTCCAAAATCCATTCCTGAGCTAAGTGCATCGCCAGCAAATTCAGGAGAATAACCAATATTATTTTTCCATGTTTTCAAATTCTGCACAGAAGCTGAAAGGCGTAAATTCTTAATCTGGGTAAGTTTAGGCAACTTGTTTAAAGTGTACCCGATACTCAGGTTCCTGATCCTGAAATAACTTCCGTCTTCAATACCATAGGTTGATGGCGCACGGTTAACCAGGTGGCTTGAGTTAACAATTGGTACCCAGTTTGAAGTGCCGGCTGCAGTCCATGCTTCGTTATAATATTTTGGATAGTTATATACAGAGTTCTTTTGTTCAGAAGTACCCCAAACCCTGTATATTTCTCCGCCATAGCTTCCTGCAAAATCAATACCCAGGTCAAAAGCTTTATACTTGAAAGCAAGGTTAATACCATAGGTGAAATCAGGAGTAGGGTTTCCGATATTGGTTCTGTCTTTTTCATCAATGATGCCATTGCCATCAAGATCTTTGTATTTTAAATCGCCTGGTTTAACACCGCCACCATTGATGGTGTTTACCGGTGAAGCCAGTATATCTGCATAAGACTGGTAAATACCATCTGCTATTAAACCGTAAAAATAACCGATTGGGAAGCCTGTCTCGGCCTGGTTAGGGGTTTGTTCGCTTGAAGTAGGATTTCTGTTAGGATTAGCAAGATACAATACTTTGTTCTTGTAGGTGGTTAAATTACCACTTGCTACCAGGCTCAGGTCTTTGTATAATTTCTGTGTCCAGGCTGCAGTAAATTCAAAACCTTTGTTTTCAATATCTCCCACATTGGTTAACCTGGGCAGGTTACCACCAGAGGCCTGTGGAATGTATAAGATATTACTTGTTTTTTTGTAATAATAGTTTGCTTCAAAATGCAGGCGGTTTTTAAGGAAATCTCCTTCAATACCAACTTCTGTTGATTGTACAGTTTCCCATTTAAGATTAGGATCCACTGTATAATCAGGTACAATTACCGGTATCAGGTTATCGCCGAAAACTGCAGAAGAGTTACTGGATACACCCGGATAAGCAGGATAAGCTTTGTTTTGAGTAGTATAGTTACCCAATACACCGGTAGAACCTTTCAGTTTCAGGAAGTTTACGAACTTAACTTTCTCCATGAATTTTTCCTTGCTGATCTCCCAGCCTAAACCAATAGCCCAGAAACTCTGCCATTTTTTAGAATATTCACGGTTGATCTGGCTTGAACCATCCCTACGGAAACTTCCGGTGAGGTAGTACTTGCTTTTGTAATTATAGAATAACCTGCCAAGACCCGATACGGTAGCATATTCATCCTGGAATGTGGCATTTGCAATGATGCTTCTGTTATCGCCAAAACCAGAGTTGAGGTACCAGAATCTTTTGTTGTTGGGGATGATATTTACGCCCGGATTTTTTTGAGCCACGGTACCACTAACCTGTTCGTAGTAGTGATAATAAGTAGTAAAGCCACCGGTTAATGTAAGTGAATGATCACGGAATTTCTTTTTGTAGGTTGCTATATAATCCTACTGAAAATTGCGCATGTTTATCAGATCCTGCCTTACAGCAGTAAGCGCATTCTTGTGAAAAATAGAAGCGGCAGCAGTTGCAGCAGTAGGGTCATACAGGTCGTACAATGGTGTGTATTCCCTATTATTACGCCAGCTCATATCTGCATACCAGGTAGCCCTGAAGTTAAGGTCTTTGGTAAGGTTCAGGTCAACAAAGAAGTTTCCTACCAGCCTGTATTTGTCATCAATTTTCTTATCCCAGTTGTTCTCCAGTGTTGCCAGCGGATTTGTTTCTGAGTTTTGAATGATAGGAGTATTTGAATACAGGTTGTAATTTCCTGAATCTACGCCGTATGGATTTTTGGTATAAAATGTTCTTGTATCAGAAGGAACGATTGGCAAAGACCTTCTTGCATTTTCCAATGCACCGCTGTTGTAAGGAAGTTTTTCCTTAGAACCAATGATGCCGAATCCGATCTTGATCCTTTTGCTCACTTTAAATTCATCATTCAGGTTTGCGGTTAAACGCTCATACTTAACATGTTTAACCAACCCTTCATCATAACTGTACCCTACACCAAAATGGAACCTGTTCTTATCAGTACTTCCATCTACGCTCAGGTTGGTAGTACTGAATTTTGCTGTACGGGTTACCGCATCAATCCAATCGGTATTGCCAGGAAAAGCCGATAAACCAGGACCTCCTACATTATTAATAAAACTCAGGTACGATAAATTGGTTGGATCATCAAATACCCGGTTGTTGGCTTCAAAAGTTGCCAGGTTGCGGAATTCGTCTCCATTGGCAAGTTCAATTTTATCAACCAGCTTCTTACTTCCGTAAGTAGTGTTGAAGTTAATGTTCACCTGACCCACTTTAGCTTTTTTGGTAGTTACCAAAATAGCACCAGCTGCACCTTTGATACCAAAGATGGCCAATGAAGAAGGATCTTTCAATATTTCAATACTTTCAATTTCACTTGGATTTACAAAGTCGATATTATCGTTAAAAATACCATCTACAATATACACCGGGCGAATGGTACCGATACTTACAGTACCCCTGATCCTGATATCGGGCGTAGAACCCGGAATAGCAGAGTTTACAATAGATACCCCTGCAACTTTATTTTGTAAAGAAGACAGTGCATTACTGTTTGGCTGAGCCGCAATAGTTTCGCCTTTTAATTTGGTAATACTACCGGTAAGGTCTCTTTTGCTGGCAGTACCATAACCAATCACTACCACCTCATCAGATTTTTTTACTGATACCAGCATTTTTACATCAATCACTGAACGCCCGCTCACTTTTACTTCCTCTGTTTCGTAGCCAATGCTGCTGATCACCAGCGTTGCATCATTATCCACAGTTAAAGTGTAAACACCATTATTATCGGTAGAAGTACCAATACCGCTTCCTTTTTGTACAACAGAAGCGCCGGCAATAGCTTCGCCGTTAGGGCCTGTTACCCGGCCGGTGATCTTTATTTTATCATTCTCTTCTTCATCGGTGCTAAAAACCACCACTACATTATTTTCAAGCACCTTGTAAGTAAGGTTGCTTCCTGCAAATAATTTAGCTAATGATTCGGTAAGCGGAAGATCCTGCGCAGAAAAATCAAGTCTATTTTTCAACGCTTTCAGTTTTGAGTTATAGAGGAAACGATAATAACCATCGTTCTCTATCATCTTTAATACCTTTTTAATTTCGGTTTGTTTTAGCTCCAGGTTTACACGTTGCCCCATGGTAGGAGTGGCATGTGCCTGTAAAACTGTCGTTAAAAGAATAATGATGGCAAGCTTCATAACCAGCAGTGTTTTTAGAAGCGTCCCTGACCAAATTTTATGGCCCTGAAGTACACTTTTTTGCATAATTTTGGTTTTGTCGTTAAAAAATACAGGCAAACCCGGCTTGAACTCCGGATCTGTTTGTTACAGTTTTTCGGGAAGTGCTCCAACATTTCCCGTTTTTATTTCTTTATAATTAATATCTCGTTGTTCTTTACCGAATACCTGAACGGGATCAGAAACTGCAGTTCTTTTACCGCTTCTTCGGCAGTTTCGTTCATAAACGAACCACTAACCCGGTGATCCTTCAATTTCTCAGCTTCAATATTGATCTTTACATTATACCACCGCTCCATTTTATGGGCCAGGTCTTCAAAACGTTCGTCTTCAAATGTGAACTTGTTGTAAACCCAGGCCGTTTCCACGATATCGCTATCTGCAATGTTTTTTGTTAATGGCTTTATGGTTATTGAATATGCATCAGATTCGGATGGTATTAAAACATCGGCCCGCTGATCCCGTAGGTCAGCTTCCGTAAATTTGTTATAGATAAGTTTTTCATGCGGCTTTAGCATAACCCTGGGTGCCCCGGGCCTGTTTTTATTGATCACTTCAATAGATCCATGAATAAGTGTTGCTTCAATAGATGGTTCGGCTTTGTAGGCTTTTATATTAAAAGCTGTACCCAAAACCTTAATATCAATGCCAGAAGTATGCACTATAAAAGGATGCGCCGCATCTTTCACCACATCAAAATAAGCTTCCCCATCAAGCTGAACCTCACGGGTACTGCCGGCAAATGAATTGTGATAAGTAAGTTTACTGCCTGAGTTTATCCAAACCTGCGAACCATCGGGCAGCTGAATTTTTGACCTGGAGCCGGGATTAATGGTAATTTCATTAACGGGACTTGCAGCTTCAGTATCATTATTTTTTATACTGCGGTCGGCAAAAGGATTCACCAAAAACAAAGCCAATGCAACTACTGCTGCTGTGGCATAGCTGATCCAATGTTTATAAAATGGCCTTTTTGCCTTAACCGGTACTGCGCTTGTAAGATCGTTAATTAATGAACCAGTTTCTTCAAAATCGGAAACTCTTTCTTTTAACCTGTTAATATGTGTAAGGTAAGCGTCTTCGCTTTGTTGCTGTTTGCGGGAGTTATCTGCATGGGGTTTGGAGTTCCATAACTCATGGAGATTTTCCATGATCGTTTGCCATTCCGGATTGCCACTTATCAATTGACGAAGCAGCTCCAACTCTTCGGCTGTTGCTTCTCCGGCAATCTTTTTTGATAGTAATATCCAGTATTTTTCTTCTTTCATACAGGCAATTAGCGTGGCTAGCTATATTAAGACAAGGAAACCTGTACAATACCCCTAAAAGAATAATTATTTTTTTTGGGTAAGAATAGAATGAAGCTCGGGGAAATCATTTTTAAACTCACTATGGGTTTTAAGACGACGCATAGCTATGGCCATTTGTGCCTCTACGGTTTTTACAGAAATATCCAGCAATTGGGCCACTTCAGCGTATTTCAGGCCTTCCTCCTTAATTAACTTGAAGATTATTTTACATTTAGGCGGCAACTGGTTAATAGCTTCCATTATGCCTTTAACTACTTCTGCTGATAGTAAGAGTTCTTCCGGGTTAAAAAAAACGCTTTTCAGCGAAGTATGCCATTCATCTGGTGGTGGCATTTTTTGTTTACGACGGGAGTTTAGTTTATTAAGTGCAGTATTTTTTACGCCGGCAAAAAAATACAGTTTAGGATTTTCAATAACCTGAAGTGCGGTACGCCGTTGCCATAGTGCAATAAAAAAATCTGAAACCACTTCTTCTGCGTCTTCATAGGACTTTAGAATGCCAAATGCAAAATCCAGCAAACTTTCATGCATTTGTATAAACAACGATTTGTATGCCTTTTCACTATTGTGCAAAGCAATCTCGTCAAGTAGGCGTTTGATATGTTCGTTAGGTATCACAATCGTTTGCGGGCAAAAGGTACATTTTTTTTCTTTATCCGGAATTTTTCGTTCTGCACAACCAATCAAATATATTATTCTGAAATTCAGATAATTCCAATTCTACTAACCCGCATGTTCACGATACATGCTGTAATAAAATTGTTGACGCAAATTATACAATCGCTAAAATATTATTTCCTGTTTTTGCGAAGATTGTAATTTTTATTTTGCATTCGCATCCCCATAATCATATATGTAAATGATACATGTCATTTTTTATGGCAGGCAGTCATTTTTACTTTGAGCAGGCTGGGCAAAGGTTCAGAATGAAAAAAATATCATAAAATGCCGTGTAATGGAGTTATATTTATACTACCAACGGTCTGTCATTATTCAAATTTAAAATCACATTATGCAACACTCATTTAATTCCTTCATGTATTGCCCTGGTGGTGAAAATGAAGGCGGCGGTACTGCATCTGATAATGAATCAGCAAAAGCTACTGATCAGCAGCCGGAAGCAACAGATAAGCCTAAAGAAAAAGGCTTTATAGATAAGGTAAAAGATGCATTACGGGAATGGTCTAACGATGATCAGCAGGATCAGCAAATAGATGACACTACACCATAGGGCCGTAAAAATTCCATATTTTAAAGAAGGGAAATACCTGTAAAGCATATGCAGCAGTAGCAAACATACTGAAGTAAGTTTGTACCTATCTGTTAACGATTATAGTTTTTCAAGCCAGGTTCTTATATAACCAAACACCTGCTGCTTTTCTTTTTCATTATGAATTTCGTGATACAGATCTTCCCAGAGTTTTAGTTCAATCATCTGCGGATTTTTTTGAGCAAAGGCTGTTGTGCCTTTGTATGATGTGAGCCTGTCTGCCAGTCCGTGCATGGCCAGAGTTTTCACTTTTAAATCCCCTGCATGTTCAATGGGATAAGGAGCTGCCGCATGTACATTCAAAAAAAAGGACGAGCTGATTTTATCATGCACCAAAAGATCGTTTTTATAAGCATCAACTACTGATTGGTCTCTTGACAAAGCAGCCAGTTCCAGCCCTGTTGGCAGTGTTAATGCAGGTGAAATTTTTGCCATTATTTTAGACATCGCAACTTTCCATGCCGGAGGATCAAAAGCCAGCTTGAAATAAGGTGCTGTAACAATAAGGCCCTTTAATGCAGGTCGCCTTCTTAACACATAGTTAGCAGCAATATTGCCACCCAGGCTATGGCCGTACATAATAAGCGGCATGCCATTAAATAATTCATGCGCTTTTTTTACCAGCAGTCCCACATCATCCATCAGTTGAATGTAAGAATCAATATGCCCACGTTTGCCCTGCGAAGTTCCATGCCCACGAAGATCCATACCAATGACAGCATAGCCCATAGAATTGAAGAACTCAACAACATGCCTGTACCTGCCAATGTGTTCTCCCATTCCATGAATTAAAATAACGGCGGCTTTTATTTCTGTCAATGGAGAAAAGCTGTTTCCTTTTAGTTGAAGTCCATCGGAGGTGGTTAGAGAGAATTTATTTAACAATGGTTGGGTGGTTTTATTGTAAAGTAAGATATAATATTGAAAGCTTGTTAGTAAATCAAATACAAAGCTAGAGCAGGATAAAAACAAAGTGGCACCAGAAATATTCTAGTGCTGTCATTTTTAGTATCGGGGAGCAGAGGATTATCTAACCAAGTTGTCGGTGATTTTATCAATTTTCCTAACACTGCGATTGGGGCAAATCACCATAATTACTTTAAATAGAGCTTTCTATATCCTCATATTGCTTGCCGTATTTCTTAATACCGGCAATAGCCGCTTAAAGAATGTAAAAATTTACTATCCAATTTATAGAATTTATAAAAACTCTTTTTCTATTTAAGAAACTGGTTCGATATGAGATCTTTAATAGATTTCGGAGGCCCACATCATCGAATATTAGTTCAGAAACCGGGCGAGCGTGTTTCTCAATCAGTTTGACAATTAATTCCTGATTCTAAATTTCTGAAAGGCGGAAATGCTTTAAAAATTTTCATGTTCACTTTTTTAAGTGTCTTAAAAAAAGAAAAAGATCCTTCTCTAATCTATGCCTTTATTTATATCCATATCCTGCGATTCTGCAGTCATCTCTTTATACAGTCTTTCATATTTTAAAGCTTCCGTTTCATTTGCCATTGCCCGGTAAGTCTTGGCTAATATATCATATGCTATCAGTTGGTATTTATTAAGCCTTACAGCATTTGCAGCAAATTGAATGGCATGGTTATAGTCACCAACTGTATAATAGTAAATAGCCAGGTTTTGCGATGATTTTGGGAAACTGCTGTCTGCATCATAGCATCGTTTAAAATACATATACGCCGAATCGTATTTTTGTTCTCCAAAAAATGCAGTACCCAGGTTGTTGAGTGCACTTCTGTGTTTAGGATAATACATAAGCGTACGCTGGTAGCTTTCATAAGATTTTACCTTGTCGCCCAGGCTGGCATAGCATAATCCAATACCATACAACGCATCTTTATTGGCAGGAAGAATATCAGTACTTCTTTTAAAATATTTAAGCGCATCAGTGTAGTACTCTATTTTTGCCGGCCGGCTTGTTTCACTATCGCCCTTTTGCAGCAATTGATTTCCAAAACTTAGATTGGTTCTGGTGCTGTTTGGTGCATGCTCTACCCCGGCTTTATAAATAGAAAAATTTGATTCCCAATCACTGCTGCGTATAAAACTAAGGAGGGCAAATGATATGATCACTACTCCAAAAATCCAGTTGAATTTTTTTATGCCGGCACCCGTAAAATTCAACATATCAACTTTCAAAAATCGGGTCGCCACGTAAACAACCGTTATTATTAATCCAAGTGAAGGGAAAAACAAAAATCTTTCAGAGACAGTAGATCCATTTAAAAAAAACAAGTTGGCTGTTGGTGCAAGCATGATCAGAAAAAACAGGATACCAAAAGAAATTACCGGTTGTTTTTTCACCTTCATCAATGCAAAAATTAGCATGGCTCCGTATAATAACAACGAGACCCAGGCTATGGGCGAACTCCAGTCAACAACTGGCACCTCATTATAAGAGTAGTCCCATGACAAAGGCCAGGGAACAAAAAATAAACGCTGGTAATGAAAAAGTATTTCCATTTTGGTAGCAGTAACCTGTGCAAACCCTTTTGCACCGTACAATACATTTTCCATAATGGTATTCTGATAATTCTGAATCTGCCCGCTAAGCACCAGGTGCCTTGCAAAAAGAAACAATAACCCTGCTGCTACATATGGCAAAGAATATAAGACCGACCTTTTTATTGATTGAGATAATAACAGCCAGAAAACCAGCGGAAATATCAATATCATGGCAAAGACTCCTTCTTTAGATAAGAGTGCCAGACTATAACAGGCAACGCTCAGAATGCAGTATTTTACCGAAAATGTTTCGCCTTTTATTAAGGTGGTTGCATAAGAAAGCGCCAGTAAAGCAAATAATACCGAAAGTAGTTCGTCCTGGCTTTTTACACTGGCAACCACTTCGGTATGCACCGGGTGTACAGTAAACAACAAAACAATTGTTGCACAAACCAACGGGTGCACGTCAGGCAATAATTTAAGCAATACATTAAATAATACCAATACCAGCAAAGCATATAGCAGCACATTAATTAAATGAGCCTTTGCCGGGCTATTATTAAAAAGCTGTTTTTGAATGGCAAATGAACTTAAAGTAACAGGCCTGTATGGCTGCAGCCCCGTCATGCCGTTGTATTTTTCCAGGCTTCCGTAGGTAAAAGTTTCCGGGATTCCGGAAATGCCCTTTTGTACCGATTGATGTTTTACATAAAAAACATTATCATCGATGGTGAAATTATAGTTAACTGAATTTCCGTATAACAACAGCACTGCCAAAACCAGCACGATCTTTATCCATATGTTTTTTATGCCTGCCGGCTTCCCTTTTTTGTCAGGCTGAATGAACACTTTAGGCTCAGCTTGTACTACTTCTTTTGCTGTCTTTTTATTTTTCTTTCCCATTATGTATTTTTTGATTGCAGGGTATCCAGATTCGGAGAACTCTTTACTGTTAATTTTAACAACTAAATTAAATAAAAAAAGAATGAAATGGTTCGTATTTTATGATCCGTTCTGTTTTTTAGCTCATTACATGAAGGTCATACCAACCATACTTCTATTCATTTATGCCACCTCCACCAACTTGCCAAATACTTCATCCATTTCATTATCCATATAAGACTGCACCAGGTTCACATACCGGAAAAAAGATTTGCTGTTATCTGCATGCCCCGATATTTTTCTCACCACATGTTCCTTCATGCCCAGCATAAGCATAGTAGTGATTGCGGTGCGGCGCATAGTGTGTGATGATACCAGGTCGCAAAAACGATAAACCTCCTTACCGGCCCTGCCCGAACTTGTGTAGTTTACACCCCGCTTGGTACGCAGCCTGCCCATATTATGCACCCAGCCGGCTTTTTCAGCAATTGCTTTTAATTGATTATTGAATCTTGTACGGGGTATGGGCGGAAAAATAGTTTTTCTCCCGTTAGCTGCCAGCCTGAATTTTTCTACAATGGCCACAGCATAAGCCGGTAATTTTATGCGTACCGTGGTGCCTGTCTTTATTGTTTTTACCGGCAGGTAATAATGCGGCCCCATCCGTTCTATATCGGTAAATTTTACCGCAAACAGGTCCGACACCCGCAGCGCTACCGTGCAGCCAAATACAAAAATATCTTTTGCTTTTTGCAGGGGCCTGTCAAGTTCTGCATCAAAACTATTGTTGTTAATTAAGAACTGTAGTTGTTCCGGCATCAGGGTTACAATGGGCACTTCCTCCCGGCACACATAAAAGTTCTTGTAAAAAACACCTGTGGGTATGCCCATATCCTTATTTAAAAAATTGAAGAAGATACGGATGGTTTTTATTACCGTACCCACATAATTATCGTAGCAGTCTTTTTTGTGGTACATAAAGTTGGTGAACTGCAGGTAAAACTTTTTCCAGTAATTACGCTCGGCCATAAAAAGCCGTTTGTTATCGCCGTTGATCACTTTAATACGCAGCACCATATCATGCTCCTGTTCATACTCCTGCAAATACCGCAAAACATAGTTATAATTATCCACCGTTTGTGGTTTTATACGGTTGCCATCGGCTTTTAAGCGCTTACCTTTGTAGCTGTGACTGATGAATTTTTGAAACAAGGGCAACAGGGCATATTCTTTACCTTGCATAACAGTAGTTTTAGGGTTTAAAAATGCAGATCTTTACCCAATTTAAGCTATATTACAATACAAAACGCTCTTTGATAAGCAATACCAGCAGGCATTTCAGCTGTTTGACTATTATCCGTTCGGAATGAGTATGCCGGGACGTGAATTTAGCAATGGAAGTGAGTACAGGTACGGGTTTAACGGGAAGGAGAATGATAATGAAGTGAAGGGTAAAGGCAACCAGCAGGATTAT